>Ga0181594_10003591_pt1 | contig 14006 bp, 9 predicted proteins | sample 071ome_18_FD_145603 | JGI IMG/M metagenome (GOLD analysis project Ga0181594, IMG submission 145603) | Coastal salt marsh microbial communities from the Groves Creek Marsh, Skidaway Island, Georgia - 071413BT metaG (spades assembly) | ecosystem: Environmental > Aquatic > Marine > Intertidal zone... | reverse complement strand
AACGGGACCGTCTCTAAAAAGGAGTGCGCGTGCGTCTCCCACACCGAGATCCTGCGCCTTGGGGAGGTGTAGACCACGTCATAGTGCGCGACAACCTCGTGGGTGATGAGCACGATGAAGCACAGGAGCAGGATCAGCACGTTGATCTTGCAGGTGAGCGCGAGCCACATGGGGATCGCGACCTGGGCGCCCATCGCTAAGTGCATCAGCGACTCATTGATCCCAGAGGTCTCTTGGATCCGGGTCGCGCGGTGGCAGAGATAGTCGATGAAGCCCGCGAGGACCCACAGCGGTAGGAGCCCGTACAGGATCAAGGATAAGATCAGGTCATTGACGTCACGCATCTCAGCGGTCCTCCCCGTCGACGACGGTCATCTTGGCGAGCGCGATGCTAAAGCGCCCGCTTTCTGGTACGGCGCACAAGATCGTCTCGCCCGCCTTGAGGCGCCCGCTCTGGAGGACCTCATCGAGCATAATAAAGATCGAAGCGCACCCCGTGTTGCCTTTGCTGTATAGGTTACTAAACCAGCGCTCCTCGGGGATCATCGCCCCGCTCAGCTCGAGCAGGTCAGCGATCGGCCCCTTAAAGTAGTGAGAGGAGTAATGGCAGAGGAAGTGATCGATTTCTTTGACGTCAATCATCCCGAGCTTGATCGCCTCTAGGAGCTCTTGTACCCCAAGCTTAACGATGTGATCGAGCAGGCGGGTGTCTTGCCTTAAGAGCATCGCCCCATCCGCCTCAGCCTCAGCGTAAGTGGGGTAGTCGAGCCACGAGTTGAGCGCCCCCTCGCGTGGTGAGCGCCCGGCGTACATACACACAGGTAAGGCGTGGGCGAACGAGCGGAGGCGGAGCCACTCTACGCGGAGGCTCAGCCCACGTTTAGCAGGTCGTGAGGAGACGAGCGCCGCGCCCGCGCCATCTGAGAGCATCCAGCGCAGGAAGGCGGCGTCTGCCTCAAAGCGAGGGCTCCCCTCGCGAGCGAGCGAGGCCTCATATCGGGAGGCCCTGAGCTGCCGAGAGGGCTGCTCAGCTGCGCAGACCATCGCCCGCTGATGCTCCCCGAGGCGCACCGAGTTCAAGGCGGCCTTGAGGGCCATCATCCCTGAGCTACAGACGCCATGCGCGCTGATGATCTCACACTCAGGGAGCTCAAGCTGGGCGTGGACCATGGAGGCGAGCCCAGGCAGGGCGAGGTCTCCTTGGCTTGTGGCTGTGGCGAGCATGGTGACGTCACTTGGCTCAAGCCTCGCCCGCTCAAGGCTCTGGCGTGAGGCGTGGGTCGCGAGCTCCTCCACCGAGTGGGTGACCTCTTGCTTAGTGTTGAGCGCATAGTGCCTCGTAAGGATCCCGTTGCTCTTGAGCACGCGGTTCCGAAGCGGGCAACGCTTACCGTTCACCTGTCCAAGGTACAGCTCAATGTCCTCACTTGGGATCGGCTCACCCGGCAGATAGGCGCCCGTGCTTATGATATATGCTGAGCTCAAGGTTCCTCCTGTGTGCGCGGAGCGCGCCTCCGTAAAGGAGCTTCTTATACAAGAGACAATTTTGACAAGCAAAAGAATCTAACCCGCTGTGGTTCGATATTTCAGTAGGTAAAACGTAATGATTCAGGCTGGTTTCGACTTATTTTGCCCGTATACATGCGCTGTGAAGTGAGACGCCCTCAGGGAAAGATCTTAGAGTCTAGACTTACTGAAGCTTTGAGCTCGCTCGTTTGGCTTAGGTGTTCGGCGCTTTAGGTCGCTTGATGAGGGTTTAGTTGAGGTCTTGGAGTTGAGTTTGAGTTGGTGTTGCAGGCACAGGTCGCTCACGATATAAAAGGTTGATTAGTTCGTTAAGTCATCAATACTTATATGCTAAAAGGATAGAGTCGGCATGCGTCAAATGAAGGATCCCTGTAGAGGGTCGACACGTCTTCGGCTACTCCACTCACTGTGCTTCGCAAGCTTGACCTTCAGCGCGTGTACTGAACCAGAGAAAGGCGTGTCCGAGAAAAAGGTGATCGGCTTTGAGGCGCTGTTTATGGGGCTCTTACAGCCGAAGTGTGCCCAAGAGGCCTGCCATGGTGGAGCGAGGGGCGTCGCTGGGGTGCGCTTCGTTGAGCTAGAGGAGTCCTACGCTCAGCTGGTCGACGCCACCCCAACCAACGCCCGCTCTGCCGAAGCGGGGCTCAAGCGCGTGAGCCCAGGCGACGTCGAACGATCGTTGCTCTGGGCAAAGCTGAGCGCGGAGGAGGGGGAGCTCTCAGCCCAAGGCTGGGGCGCGCCGATGCCCATGGCGACCGACCAGCGAGCCGGAGACAACACCCTGACCCTCCTGCGTGAGTGGATCGAGGCGGGCGCGCCGAGAGAGGGAGCGAGCCTCGCTGAGCGCGGGTTGAGCTTTGATGAGCGCCTACGGGAGCAGGGAGACGCCTATGTGACCTGCGCGGAGGGGGTGGAGGCGAGCGCTGAGGGCCTCCGGACCTGCTTCGCGCCCCCTGAAGATGAGCGGGCGCTGAGGCTCTACACGCCTCCGCTGGCGATCCCTCCCCACAGCGAGGTGCTGATCTGCTCCTACCTCGATATGCCGATCAGTGAGCCGTTATTCGTGAACCGGACGCTCGGACAACAGATGACAGGAGGGCACCACGCGGCGGTCTTCTTAGCGGTCTCCCCCTCTGATGAGCCTCCACACGAGTGCCGAGACGACGAGATGAGCAACTTTCGGTTCGCAGCGGGCGCGGGAGGGGGGGGAGGACAAGACACCCAGCTACCGCCCTCTGTGGCGCTTAAGATCGAGCCGGGTCAACAGTTTGTGATCCAGTCACATTACCTTAACCCGAGCGATGAGCCGATGTTGGTGATGGACGCGGTCGACCTCATCACGATCCCTGAGGCTGAGGTCGAGAGTCGCGTCGACCCCTTCGCGCTGATCCAAGGGAGCTTTGAGGTGCCTGTCGGCGGGGCGCCCTACGAGGTCCGTAAGCGCTGTCGGCTCTAGGAGGACATCGAGGTGTATATGCTCCTCGGCCACACTCACGACTACGGCGTGCTCTTCGAGTTCTACCACCACAGCCAGCTCCTTGATGAGCCACGTCAGCTCTATCGGGCCACAGATGGCCCCCTGCTCCGAGATAACCCTGAGATCAAATACTACGACCCCCCGCTCCCCTTCCTCGCGGGCGACGAGGTCGAGATGGTCTGCGTCTGGGAGAACGACGGCGAGGTCCCACTCGGCTGGCCCGAGGAGATGTGCGTCGCGCTCATGTATTACGGCCCAGGCCAAGGCTGGATGACCTGCAGTGATGATGAGGAGGTACCTAGCCTGCCATCCTCTTCAGAGGGAGAGGGTTGCGTGTCTGCGAGCAACGAGGGCAACGCGCTAGGCGTAGGGCGCGCCTGTAGCGCGTCAGGAGGCGAATGCCAAGGGTTAGAGCGCGCTACGCTCTGCTTGGCGACCTTTGACGCGAGGGCTAACTTTTGTAGCTACCTTGGATGTCAAGTCGACGAGGACTGTGGGGAGGGGGCGGTGTGCCTTAATCAAGGGCCAGCCACAGCCTGTGTCCCGGTAGAGTGTGCAGACTAAAGATGTGCTCGGTCAACCTGCTAGGGTGGCCTGAGTGACCTCCCTCAGACGCTCATCAGGACCTTGTGCGGTGTAGAGCTCAGCTGAGCAAGGCTAGAGAGGTCGAGCCCTGCACGGGTGAGCTCCTCCTCCTCCTCTTTAAAGGAGCGTGTGAGCTCTGCTTGAGTGATCATGTTGCCTTGCGGCTCAAACGCCTCAGGCAGATACACGCTCAGCCCCTCCCCGCTCCTAAATACGCCCACCTCTGTGTCCCCTGCCTCGGACTTAGGATCGACGTAGAATAGATAGTCATCATCGGCGCGGAGCACGCTGTGGGCGAAGCCTACCGAGCGCTCAGGGAGCTCAGGCGCGTCCTCATATCCAACCAACCAACACACGAGGTTGTGGTAGACATAAAAGCTCAAGCGCTCATCCACTAAGAGCGCGTGCCAACCATTGTGTTGAGCGACCTCGAATTGATAGTCAAGCGAGTCACCGCTCGGGTATAGCGCCCCGTACTCACGGATCATCCGCAGGAGGTACGCTTCAGTCGTCCCTTGAACCAAGATCCAGCGTTGATACTCAGCGCTCTTGATCGGCCTCGCAGTGGGCTGAGCTTTAGACCGGGCTTTAGGGCGTGGGTCGCTCGACGCTGACCCCACAGCTTGGGCTCGCGCCTTTAGCCACAGGAGCGCCCCGATCGTTACCCCAATAAACGCTAAAATCCAGGTCATCGCGCTCATTTTGAGAGGGCTGTCTTGCAGGCCTCTGTGCAGACCTGACTCCCTTTTTGGGAGCACTTGCCTGAGATCGCCTTATTAAGGACCGCCATAGGCCCGTGTGGCTTCATACAGCTCATATAAACCTGCTCACCTTGCTTGTAAAATCGGTCCGCAAAACGAAAGCGAGCGGGGATCTTTGCCGAGCCATATTTGGCGCGGAGGTCTTTGTCACTCGCGCTCTGAGCCCAGCAGGCCTCTTTGCACATGCTTGGTTTGGGCGCGCGCAGGGTTTGATGCGCGAATCGAGCCACTGCTTGACCCTTAGCGGGCGTGCTGAGTCGCTTCACGCTTGGGCTGGTCTGTTGGTCATGCGCGAAGCTTAGGGCTGGGAGGGCAAGAAGTGAGAAGCAGAGGAGTGATCGTTTAACATATTTGAGTCGCATGTAAGCTCCTTGTTGGGGGGGGGAGATGAGGGAGTTTTTTGTGTATAGCGCATGTATATTCTTTGAGTGGAGCCTGAATGGTACGATAAAACTTATAGCTCCAGAATAAAAGAGTGCAGGCTGTGATACTCAGCCTGAGCGCGCCCTGATTAAAGAGGAGCGCCCATGACTTAATTAAACTAACGTCCTCGATCGTCGCTAAGGAGCCTTGGTTCAAGCTTGTGAGCTCTGAGTTTAACTGAAACAAGTGTGCGTTGGTCAAGATGACCCTAAGCCAATTCAAGGCGAACAGAGAGACCGCAAGAGACAGATATACGCTGATCCTCTTGGGATCGATCTTGCTGTAAGAGCGCTTACGCTGCCTGTGTTTAACAATGGCGCGCCAGAGGTTAGCGAGCGCAATGTTTAGGAGGATATTAATCATGTGCCTGCCTTTTCAGAGTTGGGCTCCCCGTATGTGTGACACGGCGTTGAGAGTTACTTTGACACGGTAGACTCATCTTAAACAGGGGGCTTACAACGGGATAAATGGTCTAGAGCAAGCTTTTACAAGGTGTGGGTTCGTAACCGTTTCATAGAATATAACGAACGTCTACTCCTTTGGCATCTTGAGCGGGTGTATCGAAGTTTCACAATGAGCTGACCTCTCATTTGGTCCAATGAGGCTTGGGCAGGCTCACGCTCATCTTCATTTGAGACAGCGTTCATGTTGGGGTCGCTCACATCTTCATCCTTGATGTGTTATAAAGAGCGTCGAGCCCAACAGGCTCATCATTTTAGGACAAAGGAGACCCCGATTACATGTTAAATGTTCAGTTAGAGCAAAACCCTCACCCGTCACGCGTCCACCTTAAAAAAGCTAAGCGCGTCGTCATCAAGTGCGGGACCGCGATCCTAAGCTCAGAGGAGGGTCACCCGAGCTTAACTCGCCTCTCGAACCTCGTCGAGAGCGTAGTTGAGCTCACTCGATCTGGGGTGGAGGTGGTGCTCGTCGCGAGTGGCGCGGTCGGCTGTGGCAAGCAGGTCCTGAGGCGCGCCAATATGATGCAGAGCAGCGTCGCGACGCACCTGCTCGATGGCCCACAGCGCCAGGCTGAACATCAACAGGATCAAGACGCCCTTAACCGGCTTAATGCCGCGGCCGCCGCGACAGGTCAGCTGGCGCTCATCTCTCTGTTTGACACCCTGTTCTCCGCGCTGAATACACAGTGCTCCCAGCTGTTGTTTGTCAGCAATGACTTCAAAGACCCCTTAAAGCTCTCAAAGATGAGCCAGAGCATTGAGTCCCTGATTGAGCTCGGGATCGTACCGATCATCAATGAGAATGACGCGGTCTCTGCGATTGACCCGAGTGACCCAGACCCAGACCTCTTCTCAGACAATGACGCCCTCGCCGCGTTGGTCTCTAGGCTACTCGGCGCGGAGCTCCTGATTATTATGACGGACGTTGACGCGGTGTACAGCGCGCCCCCGACTGAGCCAGGGGCCCGTCGTTATCGAACTTTAGACCCGAGCCAGCTCACCGAGCTCACCTTTGGGGACACCTCAAGCGGAGGACGAGGAGGGATGAGCTCTAAGGTGAAGGCGGCCTTGCGCGCGGTGCGGAGGCCCGCCACAGAGGCCACAGAGCCCTCCACAAGCTCAACTCACCTCTCACCGAGCGCGATACAAGACGCGCAAGAGGTCAGCGCGCTGAGCGCGGGGGCGGGTGAACTAGGGAACCCTGTCGAGGCGGTGGTGATCATCAACGGCCTGCTCCCTCACGCGTCCCTGAGGGCGCTGAGCGGAGAGGACATCGGGACCCTCGTGGTCGCTGATCGCGCGGAGTGGGAGGCCCCCCCTGCAGTGGAGGCGGTGGATGATACTCAAACCGACCGGTCACTTCGGGCGCAGATTGAGCGGACAAATGAGGCGAAGCGCGCGCTCGTCGCCCTCTCGAGTGAGGAGCGCACGCGGGTGTTAAGGGCGATCGCTGACGCCTTAGAGGAGAGGGCAGGAGAGGTGCTTGAGGCCAACGATGACGACCTCAAGCGTGCCACGCTCAGCGACCTCGCCCCACCTCTCCTCAAGCGCCTCAAGCTTACGGAGGAGAAGCTCAAGACGCTCGCGACAGGGATCAGGGACATCGCCTCAATGCCAGAGCCAATTGGGCGTGTTGTCCACCAGCTTGAGGTCTCCCCTGCGCTCGACTTAGAGCGGGTGACGACGCCGATTGGGACCCTCCTTGTGATCTTTGAGTCTCGCCCTGACTCCCTACCACAGATCGCCGCCTTGAGCCTCAAGTCAGGCAACGGGCTCATCTTGAAGGGGGGCAAAGAGGCCGAGCGCTCGAACGCCTGCCTGCACGCCTTGATCACAGAGACCGTTGAGCGGGAGACGAGGGGCGCGGTGAGCCGTGACGTGATCAGCCTCGTCACCACGCGGGCTGAGATCAGCCAGCTCCTCGCCCTCGATGACCTGATTGACCTCGTGGTCCCACGCGGGAGCAACGCCCTCGTGCGTCATATTCAAAGTAGCACTAAGATCCCAGTCCTCGGGCACGCGGACGGCGTGTGTCATGTGTATGTAGACGAGGCCGCGGACCTCGATAAAGCTGAGCGGGTCGCGGTCGACGCTAAGGTGAATTACCCTGCGGCCTGTAACGCGATGGAGACCCTCTTACTCCATGAGTCGCTCGTCTCTTCAGGGGGAGCAGATCGCTTGCTGAGGGCGCTCCGTCGCGCGGGGGTGAGCGTCTTAGGTGGCCCAAGGGCAGTTGAGCTCGGCTTAATCGACCCAGAGCACGTCGCGTCGCCTGAGCTACCCGACGGAGACGCGCTCCATGTTGAGTATGGGGACCTCATCTGCGCGGTCGAGGTCGTTGGGGGTGTCGAGGAGGCGGTTGCGCACTGTAATACACACGGGAGCGGTCACACCGAGACGATCCTGACAGAGGATGAGGCGACCGCGGAGCGGTTCTTGAATGGGGTTGAGTCAGCGTGCGTGTTCCTGAACGCGAGCACTCGCTTCGCCGACGGCTTCCGGCTTGGGCTCGGGGCAGAGGTCGGCATCAGCACCTCAAAGATTCACGCGAGGGGCCCTGTAGGGATCGAGGGGCTCCTCACGAGCAAGTGGGTGCTCCGCTCTACTCGAGCGATCGGGCACACCGTGAGCGAGTTCTCAGAGGAGGGTGGCCCTCAATACACCCACAAGGCTCGTTAGGTCTCCACCTGAGATCGCCTTATTGAGGACCGCCAGAGGCCCGTGTGGCTTCATATATCGTTCCCCTGCTCGCTGAGTCACCACTCAAGGTGAGCGAACGCGAGAGTTAGGGGGCGTTGAGCATGTGCCTGTTTGCTCAGAGCGACTGAGCGAACAGGTACCCATTTGACCCTTGGGGGACCAGCTCCTCAGCGCCTCGGATCAGATGAGCCCCTCCCAAGTAAGGCGGCGCCGAGCAGGGCGCCTGAGCGTGGGTCACTGAAGAGACGTGAGCTTAAGAGAGAGGAGGCGGGGTTGAGCTCGGCGAGCTCCGACAGGAGGAGGATGAGCGCAGGCCTGTTTGAGTCACCGAGCGCCTTGAGCTCAACACCGATGGTTTGTTGAGCGGCCACATAGAGCAGCTCCTCTTGAGCGGGGCCACGCTTCAGCGGTAGAGAGGAGAGCTGTGCGGACACGGAGGCTGTAGCGTTCAGTGAGCGCACCATGTCCTTGTACTTAAGCGTGACCTCAGCGACCTCCCCCGGCCCCTCCACCCACAGCTCAAAGGTGATGAAGTGGCGATCTCCCCCATAAAAGGCAGGGATCACCACCTGTACGCCCTCATCATCTTCTCCACGGTCGGACTTGATCCCAAGGCGGGCGCTGAGGCGCTTGTCCATCGCGACCTCACGCGCCTTCACGCGCTTCGCTTGGGTCTGTGAGAGCATCCGTGAGCCGATGATGTTGAGCAGGTCTACGCCCTTTGGGAAGCGGACGCTGAGCCTCAAGAGCCTCGCGACGACACGCGAGAAGCGCTCGAGCTCACCTGTCGTCACCCGCGCGAGCTCAGCGCTGTTCAAGGCGCTGAGGCTCCATGAGCCCCCATGGCCCGCTGAGGCGATACGCCAGAGCTCATCGCGCGTCACAGAGGGGGCGCTCATGACCGTGGTGAGCACGCCCGAGAGGTTAAGGGCGTGGGCCTCGCGCGTGAGCGCCTCTCGCGCGCTCACACACCCCTCTGCGCACAGGAGCAACACCGCTTGCGCGCCCGGCGCGCGGTGTGGGTCTGCCGCCGCCTGCTCAAGGGCCTCTCCCGCCCTCCGGAGCTGTTGAGGTAACCACTGAGCGGCGCGCGCTCGGCTTGAGAGCTCACCCTGTGCGTGCTCGGTCGCGCGGATCATAGCGTCGCGCGCCACCTCAACCCCCTTCAGCTCATGGATGGTCAGCGCGGAGCTGAAGAGCGCGACGCGGTCTACCGGGCTCAGGGTGTTCAGCAAGGGGGTGAGGGTGTCCGTGAGGTCTAGCGAGCTCTGCGCGAGCCAGGTAGGGTCGAGGACCACCACCACGCTCAGCGGGGGGCGTCGCCACCCATAGCGCTCGCTCCCTTGCAAGGCGACCTGCATCAAGACCCGCCTCGGACCGCTCGCGCTCACCTCGCTGAGCGCCACCGACAGGCCCATCCCGTCCTCGCTCGGCGCGTCGAGCGCGCCTACCTTCAGTGAGGCGCCAGGAGAGCGTAAGGCGTCATAGGTCTGTGTAGGGAGCGCCATCAGCGCGCTCTCGAAGGCGAGGTCCCCACCGAGGTAGCTGTTCTCGAAGTAACCCTGCTTTGGCCAGACGCGAGAGGGTTTAGGTTGCGAGAGCCTCAAGTCAAGGCGTTCAAGGGCCTGAGCGCGAGGGTGCTTAGGGCGCTGCTTAGACTTGTTTTGCGAGCGCTCTCTTGCGCGCCCATAACCCACGCCAGATCCACCTCCAAATTGAGCTGGGGAAGCCTGTGGGCTGAACCCTTCGGCCTCAGCGAGCTTGTCTTGAGCCACCTGCTCTTGGGAGAGGGCGCCACGGAGCGTTGACTCAAGGGCTCGTCGTTTACGTTCGCGCTTCCCACGGCGCCTCTTGGCTTTAGACTTCTTATTCAACCGATCATGAGCGCGCCTCAGCTCGCGTTGGGGTTTAGGTTGAGCTGTGGGGGTCCACTCCCCCTCAGCCTCCGCCTCCATCTTTGTCTCCTCGAGCTCCTCTTCAAGGGCCTCATCACGCGCAGCTGGGTAGGGCATAGCTGCAGGTGTATTGGCTGAGGTCGAGGCGTCAGATCGCTCAGCGTCTAACCGGTGACCTTCAAGCGCTACCTCTGACGCAGGCATCGGCTCAGGCTCCGCTGAACCCACGGCGATCACGAGGCCGTCTAGCTCATCATCGCTCAGCGAGAGGCTCGGCGCTTCAGATGCCACCTTCGCTGGAGGAGGTGGCGGTGGGGGTGGCGGAGAGGATGGCGTCGGGGCACCCGGTGAGTAGCGCTTAGGTAAGGCGATCATGGTGTCGCGCTTGGGTATCCGTGCGAGCTCCTCTTCACCTTGCTCTGGCGCGGAGTGAGTTTGACATCCAGTCAAGCAGAGCGTAGCGCTCAAGGTGATCGCTGAGAGCGTCCACATCTTGAGGCTCGAGGCAGGTGTCGGTGATCGCGGGCGCCTCTGCTGAGTGAGGCGCTGAGGGTGAGGCGAGTCGCTCATACCTCCTCCTCATCTGATGGGGTGTCCTGCTCAGCCTCATCAGCAGGCTGAGGTGGGCGCTGGTCCTTAAAGTTAATCCGCTCGCGTGGAGCGCGCTCCTCGCTTGAGACCTTAGAGCGCTCACGCGTCCTGTAGTAGGCCTTGACGCTCGCGCCTGCCCAGCTCAAGAGGGCGCCAAACAGCATAAGGAGAAGCATGAACATCGTGCTCTCCATGAGCGAAGACAGGCGCTCGCTGAGGCTCCCATTTCGGAGCTCAAGCGTGATGAAGAGGACCCAGAGCGCGAACAGGATGAGAGAGAGAAGCTTTAGGCGTGCGCGCTGAATGAGCGGACGGAGGAGCCCTAAGGCGAACAGCGACAGCGCGATGAGCCACCCGAGCCCATTGAGCAGGTCACGAGAGACCATCTCGCTGAAGCTGATCTTAAGGGTCAAGGCCGGCGCGTTAGGCTCCAAGAGGTCATACGCGAAGGTGCTCTGATGGACGCTCTCCTCCACCCAACGGTTGAGCGTACCTATGACGTAGAGGCCCTTAGAGAGCTCTGGCCAGGGGCGAAGCCGACTGTCATAGCTCACCTCCCAGGTCACGTTTGAGGTGTGTAGGTCAGAGCTCGGCGCGGTGAGGCTCACCTCGCGTGGGTCCTCTAGCCGGAGCTCATATGAGAGCTTCAGGTCGCTCTCAGCGTGCTTAGGGATCGGGACGCTGATCACGCCCCCCTCGTCTTGGGCGCGCACCGGCTGGTCATTTACGGTCACTGAGCGCACTCGGGCGCCCTTTGGGAGGGTAAAGCGCGCCACCCTGCGCTCTTGGTTCTCAAGGTGGTAGCTCATCTCATGCACCACCTGTCCGCTCTTGAGGAGCCGGCTCTCCCAGGAGGCGTTGAGGACGCGCGCCGTGAGGGTCTCAATGACCTCGTGGCGCTTGAGCCCTACGGAGAGCGCCCATGGGCGGGTGAAGCGATAGCCATAGAGGAGCTCGACGTGAGCGCGCAGGCGAACCGAGCGAGGGAGCTCATCCACGCTCGCCTTGCGGAGCGCCTCTGCGCCCGTGTCCCCTTCGCGAGGCGTGAGCTCTAAACCTACCTCAGCGCCCACCCCAAGCGCTCCTCGGCTCAGCTCCGCGCCCTCAATGGTGAGCTGAGGGAGGCTCACCTCGCTCGCCTCACCGGCCACGAGGAGCTCTGTGTCCACGTTGAGGGTGAGCGCGCCCTCTAAGCGACGCGTGAAGCTGACGCTGTAGCGCGTGAGCCCCTCGCTGGTCTGCTCTTCGTCTGGGAGCGCCTCGACTCGGTTGAGGCTCGGCCCGCTCACCTGAGGCTCTGAGCAGGCCTTAGGGAGGGCGATCACGAGGCGCTCAAGGCGACCGCTCTTGAGGCTGATGAGGGCCTGAGTTTGTGCGCGGATCGAGCCCTCTCGCGCGGTGAAGAGGCTCTCGAGTTGCGCGTCAAAGCGCACCTCTTGCGTGCGCTCTGAGGTCGAGCTCGTGAAGACCTGCCCAGGGGCCTGAACGTGACGGAAGGCCTGCGTGACCTTCTCGCCTGCCTTGAGCTGAGAGACACGCTGAGGGAGGGCCTCTTGGCCGGTGGCGGTGAGCGTCCCGTTCGTCTCCGCTGGGGTGAAGCCCACGCGCTCACCGTCATAGAGCGCGATGACGCCCGACTGCTGAAAGGCGCCCAGCGGGGCGATGAGCGGGAGCTCGAAGCGCTCTTTAAGCGTGACGACGCGCTGCCACTTGAGGTTGAGCGCCACCTTGCCACGCGCAGGAGTACCAAAGTCGACCGCGACACGCCTTGGTAGTCGCTCACTCCCCTCCGTAGCGCTCTCTTGGGGCGGGAGCGTGACCCAGCCCTCAACGCCTTCCCCTGTCACCTGATACAGCACCACCCCGTCGGGCACACGGACGAGTAAGCGCTCAAGCTCACCCTTCATCACCTCAAGCTCGAGCTGAGCCTCGCCTTTGAGGAGGCCCTCTTGGAGGCTAAAGAGCTGGTAGGTGTCCGCGAGGAACTGAGGCGCGCTCTCCTCCGGCGCCTCACGTCGCTCTGTCCAGCTCAGGCTGAGCCGCTCGAGTGGAGGTAGGTCGAGCTCAACCTGTGTCATGTTGGGCTCTTGGGGCTCCTCGTTGGGCGTGCCCTCCTTGGGTCGCTCCACGGTGCGTGTGGTCATAGGAAGCGAGGGGCTTAAGCTGACCTCACGTTGCCCAGGCAGGCTCAGCGACAAGTGACCTCGAGGCGCTTTGAGTAGGCTTAGAGAGGCGCTCGGTTGACCCTTACTGCGGTCAACAGGCAGGCGCACATGGGAGGTGAGCGTGTGTGTCCCTTCACCCTCAACCCACGCGCTCAACCACGCTCCACGGGTCTGAATGATCGCCTCTTTCCCGTCGAGCTGAGCGCTGAGCAGGGCCTCGCTGGAGGGCGCGAGGGGGACCCACGCCTTAGGGCCACGCAGGAGCACCTCGCTTTGCGAGCGGAGCTCAAGGCCATCTCCGGAGCTGTGCAGGGTGAGGGTGACGTCTTGGCGTTGCAAGAGGTGCCCCGACTCTTGAGGGGGGAGGGTAACGGCGATCGCGCCACTCAAGGCGAGCTGTGCTCCGCTCTTAGGGAGCGCAGGGACGAGCTCAGCGCCTGAAGGGGCGCCCTGTAGCCTCAGCGTCGCGCTCGGGGTCATCGGCGTTGGGATCAGCGCGACCTGTGAGCCATCATTCCGACGCTCGAAGCGCGCGGGGTAGCGGAGCTTGAGCTGTCTGCGCCCCTTGAGGGGGGCCTCATAGTGCCCTGAGGCGCTCTGAGGGGTGAGCGCCTGCCCATCGAGCCACGCCTGGAGTGGGCTCGCGGTGAGCGGGGCGAGCGAGGCCCACGCCTCGCTTGAGCCTGTGAGCTGAGCCTCTACCTCAACCCACGCCCAGCCCGCGCCTCGAGCCTCGCTGAGGTCGAGGGTGAGCGAGGCCTGTGACCATGAGGCGCGGTCCCTTTGGCCTCCCGTGGCGTTCAGGAGCGCTCGATAGGCCTCCACCGACAGGGTGACGCGCTCCTTGAGCGTGCCATGAGCCTCTGTTGGCGCGCTCTCTGTGCTTTGCGCTTGAGCGTCGTGCATGACTGGTGTGATGACAGAGGTGAGGGGGGTAAAGAGGAGACTGAGCGCGAGACAGGTGATCAGCCTCATCGAGGGGCGTTGAGGGGTTGAGTGACATGCATGTTGAGTCGTTGAGGCCATGCTCATCGCGTGATGATCTCCTTGTGTATGAGATGACAGGGGAGGTTGGGTCAGCTTATACGGCGATCGAGGGCGGTTCGATTTAAGTGTTTAAGTGATCACTCAGCGCGTCGATTGCGACGAAGCCGTACACGCAGTACCCTAACGTACTATCCACTCATTAAAGGAGCAAAGGTGCACAACATGAATAAAAATGTACTGACAAAGCGACCCTCACGGCGTGACGCCTTATATCTGATCGCAGGGGCTGGGGTCACCGCGCTGGTTGGCTGTGATGACAGCGAACAAGGCCATGGCGCTGGGGAGGGGGGCGCAGGCTCGAGTGACCCTGCTGGTAGTGATGGAGGGTCACCGATAGGAGGCATGACAGGGGGCGAGACAGGGGGCGAGACTGG
>Ga0181594_10003586_pt1 | contig 14008 bp, 14 predicted proteins | sample 071ome_18_FD_145603 | JGI IMG/M metagenome (GOLD analysis project Ga0181594, IMG submission 145603) | Coastal salt marsh microbial communities from the Groves Creek Marsh, Skidaway Island, Georgia - 071413BT metaG (spades assembly) | ecosystem: Environmental > Aquatic > Marine > Intertidal zone... | reverse complement strand
CGGCGATAGTCGCCGTAGCGCTCACCCGGGAGAGGGTTACCCATGCCTTCTGGGCAGCTGCTGTCATCGGAACAGCTGCCGTCGTTGTCTTCTCCCTGAGCAGAGGTGAACTCGGGCCCGGATCGCTTCTTGCCGACGGTCTCCTGCTGCTGGGCGTGATGTCGGCAAGCATCAGTTACGTCCTCGGTACCGCCGCGACAAAGACGTTACCGGGCTGGCAGGTGATCTCATGGGTTGTGGTCATGGCGCTGCCGATCACGATTCCGGCATCGCTGGTGCTGTGGTGGCTGACCAAGGATTCCTATTCGCCCTCGGGCACACAGTGGGGCGCCCTGATCCTGCTCGGAGTTTCGTCGATGTACCTCGGGTTCTTTGCGTGGTACCGAGGACTGTCGCAAGCCGGCGTCGCTTACGGCGGTCAGGTGCAGCAACTGCAAGTGCTGTTCAGTCTCCTGTGGTCTGCCGTACTCCTCGGCGAAGCCGTTACGTGGATCACCGTGGGTGCAGCGATCGTGGTGATCGCCGCAGTGGCGTGGGCCCAAGTGGCTCGAGCGCCGAATCACATCGTTGCCCCGGAGGAGTGAACAGCAGCTGACTAGCCGTCGCGCTCAGCACGGTTCACCGCACTGATGATTCCCTTCAGGGATGCGGTGGTGATGGAAGGATCGATACCAACGCCCCACAACACGCGATCACCGACGGCGCATTCCAGGTAAGCCGCTGCGCGGGCGTCACCGCCAGCACTCATCGCGTGCTCGGCGTAATCCAGCACCCGAACGTCCACCCCGTGCGAGGTGAGTGCCGCGCAGAAGGCAGCGATCGGTCCGTTACCCACACCGGTGAGTTCGACCTCCGAGCCGTCGTCGTTCATCACCACGCTCACCGAGGTCTCGCCGTCCACGGCGGAGTCCTGCTGAACCGACACCAGGGAGAAGCGGCCCCACGGTGCATCCGGGTTCGGCAGGTACTCGTCGGTGAAGGCCGACCACATGTCCTCGGGGGAGACTTCTCCGCCCTCGGCATCGGTCAAGTGCTGGATCACCTGGGAGAACTCGATCTGCAAGCGACGCGGAAGGTCCAGGCTATTTTCGGTTCGCATGATGTACGCGACGCCGCCCTTGCCGGACTGAGAGTTGACGCGGATCACTGCCTCGTAGGTGCGGCCTACATCCTTGGGATCGATCGGCAGATAGGGCACCTCCCAGCGGAAGGAGTCGACCTCCACATCCGCGGCCTCGGCATCAACGCGCATAGCGTTCAGGCCCTTGTTGATGGCGTCCTGATGGGATCCGGAGAACGCGGTGTAGACGAGGTCTCCGCCGTAGGGGTGACGCTCGTGGACCGGGATCTGATTGCAGTACTCGACCGTGCGCCGAATGTGGTCGATGTCCGAGAAATCGATCTGCGGATCCATGCCCTGGCTGAAGACATTCAGGCCAAGGGTTACCAGGCAGACGTTGCCGGTGCGCTCGCCGTTGCCGAACAGGCAGCCCTCGATCCGATCGGCGCCGGCCATGTAGCCGAGTTCGGCCGCGGCCACGGCGGTTCCGCGATCGTTGTGCGGGTGCAGGGAGAGCACGATCGAATCGCGACGCGCCAGGTTGCGGTGCATCCACTCAATCGAATCCGCATACACGTTCGGTGTAGCCATTTCGACCGTGGCCGGCAGGTTCAAGATGACCTTGCGATCGGGAGTCGGCTGCCAGACATCGGTGACGGCGTTGCAAATCTCGAGCGCGAACTCGAGTTCTGTTCCGGTGTAGGACTCGGGGGAGTACTGGAAGTAGACGTCCGTCTCGTCCTTGATTTCGTCGGCGAACTTCTGACACAACTGCGCTCCGTGCACGGCGATGTCGACGATGCCGGCCTTGTCGAGTCCGAAGACCACGCGACGCTGCAGAGTGGACGTCGAGTTGTAGAGGTGGACGATCGCCTGCTTGGCGCCGCGGATCGATTCGAAGGTGCGCTCGATGAGTGCCTCGCGGGACTGGGTAAGAACCTGGATCACGACGTCATCGGGAATCAGATCTTCCTCGATGATCTGCCGGACAAAATCGAAGTCGGTTTGCGACGCCGACGGGAAGCCGACCTCGATCTCCTTGTAGCCCATGTCCACCAGCAGCTGGAACATTCTCAGTTTGCGCTGCGGGGTCATCGGATCGATCAGTGCTTGATTGCCGTCGCGCAGATCAACCGCGCACCAGCGCGGCGCCTTCTCGATAACGGTGTTCGGCCAGGTGCGGTCGGGCAGATCGATCGGGGTGAACGGCTGATACCGGGCAAACGGCATTGCCGAGGGTTTCTGAGAGTTGCGGGTTTCGTACTGGTTCGCGGTGGTCACGTCTTGCTCCTCGTTCTAAGAATCGGGCCGGGGACCGGCCACGCAGAACCTCCGCGACGAGGAGGCCGGTGTCTAGGCCTCGCCGCGGCTGCGAAGGAGCAGGAGCGAATGCATGATTCAAAGGCTACCAGCGCTCGGGTGGGTGGGGCGCAACCCGCATCGTCGTACCCCGAAAGCGAAGTAGGAGATCGGTCCGACGAAGTTGACGGCGATGGCTGCCGCCCAGGCACCCTTGGGTCCATTGACCTGGTCGCTCGGACGACGGGCGAGGTCCACCCAGGCCGTTGCCGCTAGTGAGAGTTGCACGGATGCGGCCACGAGCAGTGCTGTCTTCTGGCGGTCGGTGAGGTCACTCCATCGACGTCTATTCACGCCTTGATTGTGGACCCGACTCATTGGTTGTTTCCACCCGTGATCGGTCAGGTTGTCGGTCACTAGGCTTCCGCTTCATGGCGCGTGAACTAAACCTGGCACTCATCCCTGGCGACGGCATCGGCACCGAAGTAGTGGCCGAGGCCATGAAGGTCCTGGAGGCGGTGGCCCCGAAGGCGGGGTTCACGGTGTCGGCAACCGAGTACGACCTCGGTGCTACCCGCTACAACGCCACCGGTGAGTTGCTGCCCGAATCGGTGATCGAGGAACTGCGCACCTACGACGCAATCTTGTTGGGTGCCATCGGCGATCCGTCGGTTCCACCGGGTGTTCTGGAGCGCGGTGTGCTGCTGCCGCTTCGCTTCGTGATGGACCATCACGTGAACCTGCGTCCGGTGAAGTTGTATCCCGGAGTTCAGGGTCCGCTGGCTGGCGGGAAAGCGATTGACTTTGTTGTCTGCCGCGAAGGCACGGAGGGTCCCTACGTGGGAGCCGGTGGCGTGCTGCGCAAGGGAACTCCGCAGGAGGTGGCGACAGAGGAAAGTCTCAACACGGCCTTCGGTGTGGAGCGGATCGTTCGTGATGCGTTCGAGCGTGCGTCGCGTCGTCGTAAGCACGTGACCCTCGTCCACAAGACGAACGTGTTAACCAACGCCGGCTCATTGTGGAAGCGGACTTTCGATCGTGTGGCGGCTGAATATCCGGATGTTAAGACCGACTATCAGCACGTGGACGCTGCAGCGATGTTCTTCATCACGAATCCGGATCGCTTTGATGTTGTGGTCACCGACAACCTGTTCGGTGACATCCTGACTGACATCGGTGCTGCGATCGGCGGCGGAATCGGTTTGGCCGCTAGCGGCAACATCGATCCGTCACGCTCCAACCCATCGATGTTCGAGCCGGTCCACGGATCCGCGCCCGACATCGCCGGACAGGGCAAGGCCGATCCGACGGCAACGGTCATGTCTCTTGCGATGCTGCTGGACCATGTTGGTGAGGTTGAAGCGGCTCGTTGGGTCGAAGCAGCTGTTGCTGCAGATCTGGAATCACGTGGTGCGGCTATGCGATCGACTGCTGAAGTAGGCGATGCCCTCGCCGTCGGTGCCGTCGCGGCTTCGGATAGGTAGGTTTCGGTCATGAGTACGACGGACACGGGCTCGGGGTTGTGGGACATCACCCTGCACCCGTCCACCTCGCCAACATCGGCGGAGGAGCGCGATGCGATTCTCGAGAACCCCGGTTTCGGTCGCCGGTTCACCGACAACATGGTGCGGGCCAAGTGGAGGGCCGATAAGGGCTGGCATGACGCCGAGTTGGTGCCCTACGGTCCGCTGCTGCTCGATCCGGCGACGAACTTCATCCACTACGGCCAGGCGATCTTCGAGGGTTTGAAGGCATACCGGCACGCTGATGGATCGATCAAGACGTTCCGGCCTTTCAAGAATGCGCAGCGTTTCGCCTCGTCGGCCCGCCGGTTGGCGATGGCCGAACTCCCCGAGGAACTGTTCGTCGCAAGCCTCGAGGCACTCGTTCGGCAAGACCGCGATTGGGTTCCCGGCGACGCCGAGAAATCGCTTTACCTGCGTCCGTTCATGTTCTCCACCGAGATCGGTCTCGGCGTGAAGCCCGCAGATGCGTACGAGTACCTGCTGATCGCGTCGCCGGCTGGCGCATATTTCCCCAAGGGCATTAAGCCCGTCAGCGTGTGGCTGTCTGATGACTACGTCCGCGCTGCTCCCGGGGGGACGGGAGAGGCCAAGTGTGCGGGCAACTACGCGGCGTCGCTCGTCGCCCAGGCCGAGGCATCGCAACACGGATGCGATCAGGTGGTCTGGCTCGATGCCGCCGAACGGAAGTGGATCGAGGAAATGGGCGGGATGAACCTGTACTTCGTGTACGGGTCGGGTGATTCCGCGCGTCTCGTTACTCCGCGCCTCACTGGATCGTTGCTGCCAGGCATCACCCGGGACTCTCTGTTGACCGTCGCCGCGGACCTCGGCATCCGCGCCGAAGAAGGCCAAATCAGTGTCGAGGACTGGAAGTGGGGCTGCGCATCGGGCGAGATAACGGAGGTCTTCGCCTGCGGCACGGCCGCGGTGATCACCCCTGTGGGTGAAGTGAAGTCGCGAACCAATGGCTCATGGACCGTCGCCGATGGCGGCACGGGGCCGGTCACCACCCGTTTGCGCCAGGAACTACTGGACATTCAGACCGGTGCGATCCCGGACCGGCACAACTGGCTGCACGCGATCTGTTGAGGTGGCGCCGGTGTCGTCAGATCTGGAGTGGTCGTTCGATGCCGAACTGTGGTTGTGGAAGGCTGACGCCGCGTGGCACTTCATCACCCTCCCGCACGAAGTAGCGGACGAGATCGACGACGCCGTGATCGAGCGGCGAGGATTTGGCTCGGTTCGCGTCGTCGTTCGCGTTGGATCGAGTGAGTGGAAGACCTCGATCTTTCCCAGCAAAGCGGACGAAAGTTTCCTGTTGCCCATCAAGAAGGCCGTCCGAGTGGCCGAGGGCCTTGAGGTGGGGGACACCTGTCGCGTTCACCTGGCACTCGCACAGGACTGATCCAGTGGCCACTCACCTGTGGCGAAGTGGCGGTTCGGCTGTGAATGGCTGACCGCTCGCGGTGGGTGTGGCAGGATATGGGCCGTGAGCAAGCCCAGCACCCTGATCACCTCGGGGGTCCGCACGTCCGCGGCGCCCTGCGTGGGGATCGCCAGCATCATCATCATTACCTAGCGCGTCGATACCCCTCGACGCGCTGCCCTTCGCCTAGCGAGGGGCTTTTTTGATGGTGGGAAAGAAGGAGAGATGAGTACGTCACCGCTTCCCCAGGCAGACGCGTTCCACGTCTACGACACCACGCTGCGCGATGGTGCTCAGCGTGAGGGCATCTCGTATTCGGTGAACGACAAGCTCGCCGTGGCGCGCTTGCTCGACGACTACGGCGTGGGGTTCATCGAGGGGGGCTGGCCCGGGGCGCTGCCCAAGGACACCGAGTTCTTCCAGCGGGCGCAGAGTGAACTGCAGTTGAAGTATGCGCAGTTGGTCGCGTTCGGTGCCACCCGCAAGGCAGGTGTGGTGGTGTCCGAGGACCAGCAAGTGCGGGCGTTGCTGGACTCCGGAGCCCCGGTGATCACGTTGGTTGCGAAGTCCGATGTGTGGCACGTGGAGCAGGCGCTCAAGACCTCGTTGGAGGAGAACGAGTCGATGATCCGTGACACCGTCGCTTTCCTTGTTCGTGAGGGCCGTCGGGTGTTCGTGGATATGGAGCATTTCTTCGACGGCTACAAGCACGACTCCGACTACGGCGTGCGACTGCTGGTGGCTGCCGCCGAGTCCGGTGCGGACGTGGGTGTTTTGTGCGACACCAACGGCGGGATGCTCCCGCTGGGGATGGCGGAGATCGTTTCGGACGTGGCGGAACGCTCCGGTGTGCGGTTGGGCATCCACTGCCAGGACGACACCGGTTGTGCTGTTGCGAACTCGGTGACAGCGGTGTCCGCGGGAGTCACTCATGTGCAGTGCACCGCGAATGGCTACGGCGAACGGACGGGCAATGCAGACCTCTTCCCGGTGGTGGCCAACCTGCAGTTGAAGATGGGCATTGAGTGCCTTCCCGCGGGCAAGATGGCCGAGACGCGACGGATCTCGCACGCCATCGCAGAGATTGCGAACATCGCGCCGGATACGCACCAGGCCTACGCGGGTGTTTCCTCCTTTGCGCACAAGGCGGGGCTGCATGCCTCGGCCCTGAAGGTCAACCCCGAGCTCTACAACCACATCGATCCCGCGCTGGTCGGCGGTGACCAGCGTGTGCTTGTCACTGAGATGGCGGGGCGAGCCTCGGTCGAGATGAAGAGCAAGGAACTCGGCTACGACATCTCCGGAGATAAGGAGCGCGTCACACGAGTCGTGGACACCGTCAAGGATCTGGAGTCCAAGGGCTGGACGTTCGAGGCGGCGGATGCCTCCTTCGAATTGCTACTGATGGGTGCCGACGAGCAGGAATCACGCTTCGAAGTCGAGTCCTGGCGGACAATCGTCGAGCAGGACGCCTCGGGGGATGTGCGCACCGAGGCCACGGTCAAGGTCCGGGCGAACGGCGAGCGCATGATCAGCACCGCTGAAGGCAACGGTCCGGTCAACGCCCTGGACAAAGCGCTGCGTTCGGCTGTGACGTCGCTCTATCCGCAACTCGAACCGCTGGAGTTGGTGGATTACAAGGTGCGTCTGCTGGAGAAGGGCGATGCCCAGACGTCCGGAACCGCAAGTGTTACCCGCGTTCTGGTCTCCACATCGGACGGATCCAAAGAGTGGACCACGTTGGGTGTGCACGAGAACGTGATCGCCGCCTCGTGGCGAGCCCTGGAAGACGCGCTGACCTACGGGCTGATGCGAGGCGAACTAACCGACTAGTTGCTCATTAGGGTGGGCCGGTGTTGATTTGCCGGTTCGCCGCGGGCGAGGACATTTGGTACGGGGCCGTCGATGGTCTCGACGACAACGACGACATCACCGAAGAGTCGATCGTCGCGCCCATCGAGGGACATCCGTTCGTGGAGATCCGACCCGAAGGCAGCGTGCTGAAGCTTGCCAACGTGCGGCTGCTCGCACCGGTCCTTCCGAGCAAGGTGGTGTGTGTCGGGAAGAACTATCGCGAGCACGCGGCGGAAATGGGCGGCGAGGCTCCCGAGGAGCCGCTGCTTTTCCTGAAGCCGAGCACTTCCGTCATCGGTTCAGGGGATCCCATCGATCTGCCGTGGCAGTCCGAGCAGGTCGAGCACGAAGGTGAACTGGCTGTGGTGATCGGCCGGATGTGCAAGGACGTTCCCGTGGACCGGGTGAACGACGTCATCTTCGGCTACACGATCGCCAACGACGTCACCGCGCGCGACCTGCAGAAGTCCGATGGGCAATGGACTCGGGCTAAGGGTTTCGACACCTTCTGTCCCATCGGTCCGTGGATCCAGACCGAGCTGAATCCCGCCGACGCGGACATCACCGTCACCGTCAACGGTGAGCAGCGCCAGCATTCCGGGATCGATGCGATGGTCCACGATGTGCCGGCGCTCGTGGCGTACGTGAGTTCGTGCATGACCCTGCTGCCAGGCGATGTGATCTTGACCGGCACGCCCGCGGGTGTGGGACCCCTGGTTGCCGGGGATTCGGTGAGCGTTGGCATCACCGGTATCGGAACGTTGACCAATCCAGTCAGGAGTGCTGCCCCGTGAGCGATGTTCGCGTTCGGTTCTGTCCATCGCCCACCGGCAACCCGCACGTGGGAATGATCCGCACTGCTCTGTTCAACTGGGCCTATGCCCGGCACACCGGCGGCACCTTCGTCTTTCGGATCGAGGACACCGACGCGGCGCGTGATAGCGAAGAGTCCTACGAGGCACTCCTTGCGTCGCTGCGTTGGCTGGGTCTGGATTGGGACGAGGGGCCGGAAGTCGGGGGTCCGTACGGTCCCTATCGGCAGTCGGAACGACGCGACAGCTACGCCGAGATGGTTACGCGGCTGCTCGAGGGCGGCTACGCCTACGAGTGCTACTGCTCCACGGAGGAGCTCGAAGCCCGTCGCGAGCAAGCGATGGCCGAGAAGCGCGCACCCGGCTACGACGGCCACTGTCGTGATTTGAGTGACGCACAGAAGCAGGCGTATGTCGATGAGGGGCGACCGGCTGTCGTGAGGTTCCGAATGCCGGACCGTGACTTCACCTGGGATGACCTCATCCGGGGCGAGATCACGTTCGCAGCGGGGCAGGTGCCCGACTACGTACTGCAGCGGGCCAACGGCGAGCCGCTCTACACGCTCGTGAACCCCACCGACGACGCCGCCATGAAGATCACCCACGTCCTTCGAGGGGAGGACCTACTGTCGTCCACACCACGGCAGATCGCGCTCTATGAAGCGATGATCGCGGTGGGTGCGTTCGAGGGACCGGTCCCGCGCTTCGGACACCTTCCCTACGTGATGGGCGAAGGCAACAAGAAGCTCTCCAAGCGTGATCCGGAGTCCTCGCTTCAGATGTATCGCGACGAGGGATACCTGCCCGAGGGGCTGACCAACTACCTGGCACTTCTTGGCTGGTCACCTGGCGGCGACGTCGAGTTCTTCAGCAAGCAGCAGATGGCAGAGGCCTTCACCCTGGATCGGGTCAATCCCAACCCGGCGCGCTTCGACTTGAAGAAGTGCACGGCGATTAACGGGGACTGGATCCGCCATCTCGGGCTTGACGAACTGGTCGATCGGCTGGTGCCGTATCTGGTTCGTGATGGCGTTGTTTCCGACCCACCATCCCCTGCGGATGTGGAATTGATCCGAGCGGTTGTCCCGTTGATCTCCGAGCGCATGGAGACCCTGGGGCAGGCCAGTGGCATGGTCGGTTTCCTATTTACCGATGAGATCGTCGTCGATGAAGCCGACGCCGCGAAGATCCTGGGTGAGCAATCGAGTGAGGTGCTGGCTTCTGCGGAGGCGGCGCTGTCGGCTCTGGGGGAGTGGAATACCGAAGCGATCGAAGGCGCCTTGCGTCTGGCGCTGATCGACGGACTGGGCCTCAAGCCCAAGGTCGCCTTCGGCCCCGTTCGCCTCGCGATCACTGGCAGGCGCGTGTCGCCTCCGCTGTTCGAGTCGATGGAACTGCTCGGCGCTGAGCGTTCCCTCTCCCGGATCGCGGCGCTCAAGGGCGCATGACTACACTTGCCGGGTCCCATGGGGTATGGGGTAATTGGCAGCCCGACTGGTTCTGGCCCAGTTAGTCTAGGTTCGAGTCCTGGTACCCCAGCGACGAGCGTGAGTTCGGCTCCTGGGTAACTAGGAATCAGCACGTGCTCGGCAAGGCCCCGTTGTGTAGCGGCCTAGCACGCCGCCCTCTCAAGGCGGTAGCGCGGGTTCGAATCCCGTCGGGGCTACGAGGGCCCTCCCACTAGGGAGGGCCCTTTCGCTTGCTTGCGTAGACTGACAACTCGCTGTTGGACATATCTGTGGAGGATTTCGTGGGACGCACCCTGGCCGAGAAGGTTTGGCAGGACCACATCGTGCGTTCGGCCGAAGGTGAGCCGGACCTGCTGTACATCGATCTGCACCTCGTCCACGAGGTCACCAGCCCGCAGGCCTTCGACGGTCTGCGCGCGGCAGGTCGTCCGGTTCGTCGACCCGACCTCACCCTGGCGACCGAAGACCACAACATCCCCACCATCGACGTGGACAAGCCCATCGCCGATCCGGTGTCTCGCGCGCAGGTAGAGGCGTTGCGCAAGAACTGTGCGGACTTCGGGGTGCCGCTGTATTCCCTCGGCAACGTGGAGCAGGGCATCGTGCATGTGGTTGGCCCGCAACTCGGACTGACTCAGCCAGGGATGACCATCGTGTGCGGCGACTCGCACACCAGCACGCACGGTGCCTTCGGTGCTCTCGCCTTCGGCATCGGAACCAGCGAGGTCGAGCACGTGATGGCAACCCAGACGTTGCCGCTCAAGCCGTTCAAGACGATGGCGATCAATGTCGATGGCGAATTGCCCGACGGCGTCTCGGCGAAGGACATCATCCTCGCGGTCATCGCCGAGATCGGCACCGGCGGTGGCCAGGGCTACGTCCTCGAATACCGGGGCTCGGCGATCCGTGGCTTGTCCATGGAAGGCCGGATGACCATCTGCAATATGTCTATTGAGGCGGGCGCGCGCGCCGGAATGATCGCGCCCGACCAGACCACGTTCGACTACGTCGAAGGACGTGAGCACGCACCCAAGGGCGCCGAGTGGGACGCGGCCGTCGCCTACTGGAAGACCCTGTTCACCGACGACGACGCCACCTTCGACGCCGAAGTCACCATTGATGCCGCGTCATTGTCTCCGTTCGTCACGTGGGGAACCAACCCCGGACAGGGGCTGCCGCTCTCGGCGAACGTGCCTTCGCCCGAGGATGCCAAGGACGATGTTGATCGTGTCGCCATCGAGCGCGCCCTGGAGTACATGGACCTAACGCCGGGGACTCCGCTGCGTGACGTAGCGATCGACACCGTGTTCATCGGATCGTGCACCAACGGCCGCATCGAGGATCTCCGAGTCGCCGCAGACATCCTGAAAGACCGCAAGGTCAAAGACGGAATGCGACTGATGATCGTGCCGGGCTCGGCTCGGGTGCGTTTGCAAGCCGAATCCGAGGGCCTTCATGAAATCTTCATCGCCGCTGGCGGTGAGTGGCGGGGAGCCGGCTGCTCGATGTGCTTGGGCATGAACCCGGACAAGCTCACTCCCGGTGAACGCAGTGCCTCCACCTCCAACCGCAACTTCGAAGGTCGGCAGGGCCCCGGCGGTCGAACCCATCTGGTGTCACCTGCGGTGGCGGCCGCGACGGCGGTCACCGGACACCTCGCCTCTCCGGCGGACCTGGCCTAAGCGATAAGGACGAGGAGCACACCGATGGAACCGTTCATCCGGCACACCGGAACCGCTGCACCGCTGCGGCGCAGCAACGTCGACACCGACCAAATCATTCCCGCCGAGTACCTCAAGCGGATCACCCGCGATGGATTCGAAGACGGCCTGTTCTCCGCGTGGCGCAAGGACCCGGACTTCGTACTGAACCGCCCTGAGTACCAGGGTGTGAGCGTGCTCGTGGCTGGACCCGACTTCGGGACCGGTTCATCGCGAGAGCACGCTGTGTGGGCGCTGCAGAACTACGGCTTCGCCGTGGTTCTGTCGTCGCGCTTCGCCGATATCTTCCGCGGCAACTCCGGAAAGGGTGGTCTGCTCACGGCCCAGGTCGACCAGGACGTGATCGAGCAACTGTGGACGCTCATCGAGGCCGATCCCTCCTTGGAGGTTACGGTCGATCTGGAAGCACGGACAGTGACCGCCGGTGACCTCACGGCTGATTTCGAGGTGGACGACTACGTCCGCTGGCGCTTGATGGAAGGTCTGGATGACATCGGGATCACCTTGCAGCACGCCGATGCCATCACCGAGTTCGAGTCGAGTCGGCCCGCGTTCAAGCCGGTGACCCAGTAATCGAGTGTGACCAAAATCCCTTGTAATGCAAGGGAATGTTCGGCGCGCCGAAGCGCGAAAACGCTTGACCTCCCATAGGTTTCTGACGTCGGCCAAACGGTCGATTTCCTAACGCCCTCCGGAGGGGTACAACTCGTGAACAAAGCAGATCTGATCGACAACGTGTCGAACCGTCTCGGCCACAGCAAGAAGGACGTCACCGACATCGTCGACGCCTTCCTGCATGAGACCAAGAAGGCTGTCGCCAAGGGCAACAAGGTTGCCGTCAGCGGTTTCGGTGTCTTCGAGTCCAGCGCTCGCAAGGCGCGCATGGGCCGCAACCCGCGTACCGGCGAGGCCGTGAAGATCAAGGCCACCAAGCTCCCCAAGTTCCGCCCCGGTGCGGAGTTCAAGGGTGTGGTGTCCGGCGCCAAGAAGCTCGTGGATCCGTCCGCGAGCAAGCCTGCTCCGAAGAAGGCAGCCGCCAAGAAGGCTCCGGCCAAGAAGGCTGCTCCGAAGAAGGCTGCCGCCAAGAAGGCTCCGGCCAAGAAGGCTGCTGCAAAGAAGACCGCCAAGAAGGCCCCGGCCCGCAAGCGGTAACCCTTCCCCACTTTGCTGTGAGGGCCGTCCCGGATGGGGCGGCCCTCACTTCATTTTCTGGGCATCACCCGAGAGTCCTTGAGGAGTGCCGTTGTTGCTGGGCCTGTCCCAAGACGGCACGCATCCCAAAGATCTACATCGGTGTCGACATCGCGGCGGGCGCGTGCCCACAATGCAAGCAACTCCGGTGACGGCTGCTTCGGGCCGAGCTCGATCGCGCCGTCCTCTCGGTGTCGAGCTCGCGAGTGGTGCCCGAAGTGGGGGTCGGCGGCGGGATCGGTCGAACACCACATGGTGCTTCCCGTCCCTGCTGCGTCGGGGACGAAAGACACGGGCTGTCCTTCGGCCCGGTGAAGGACCGCGGTCAGCACGGGCCCGGTAAGGCACGGTGTGTCCCCGAGGATGGCGATGACGCGCTCGGCCGACGCAAGGGCCGATCGAGTGGCGACGATCGCCTCGTTGATGCCGGTGACCGCAGGCTCGGCGAAGAACTCGCACCCGAGGGAGTCAGTGAGGCTGGCAGCGGAGGGGTCGGGTGAGACCAGGACGGTACGTCCGATCTGAGGGCAGTCCAGGCAGGCGTTCACCACGTCCGTGACGAAGGCTTCGATGAGAGCCTGAGGGGCGATGGCGGGGTGCTCGAGGCGCGACTTGCCCTCGGTCAGCGACCGCACCGGGATGATTGCTGTCCATGGGTGAGTCGCCTGCTGGCCTGCTGGAGCCTCAGTGTTCGTCACTGGCCCATTCAACGCCACCGACCCACTAGCCTGCACGGGTGTCACGAGGACGAATGCCCCGAGTGCGCCGGTCATGGAAGCTCGGACCGGGCTATCGGATCGCCGTCTTCCTTCTTTGGCCGTTGATGACCTGGCTCACCAAGCAGGACTGGCGCGGCATGGAGAACCTCAACACCGACGACGGCGGCATCATCGTCGCGGGTAATCACATCTCCTGGTTCGATCCGCTGGTCATTTCTCATGCCCTCTGGGAGAACGATCGCCCGCCGCGATTCCTTGCTAAGGAATCGGTGTTCCGGGTGCCGATAGTTGGGTCGATCATCCGAAGCGCTGGTCAAATACCTGTGTATCGAGAAACCCGTGAGGCGATCGCGGCCGTTCGGGACGCGGTGACCGCTGTCGAGGCTGGTGAATGCGTTGTGGTCTACCCCGAAGGAACGATCTCCAAAGATCCGAATCTGTGGCCGATGGTCGGCAAGACCGGGGCTGCGCGTATCGCCTTGGCCACCGGACGCCCGGTCATCCCGATGGCGCAGTGGGGTGCCTGCGAAGTCATGCGGCCGTACAGGAAGGAGTTCAAGATCCTTCCGCGCAAGACCATGCATGTGTGGGCGGGTGAACCGGTTGACCTGTCCGATCTCGCGGACCGGCCGCTGGATCACGAGACGCTGGACATCGCGACCGACCGGATCATGCAGGCGATGACCGAACTTCTCGAGGGCATTCGTGGTGAACAGGCACCGACCGAGCGTTTCTCACCCGTTAAAGCCCGGCGCGAGGCCCGCGAGCTCGCCGAACGGCCCGGCTCCGACTCGCCGCAGGAGGATCGATGACCCGGGTAGCGATGATGGGGTCGGGATCGTGGGGTACTGCCTTCGCGATGGTACTGGCGCATGCGGGATGCGACGTGACGATCTGGTCCCGAGATCCCAAGACGGTCGACCAGATCACC
>Ga0181594_10003583_pt1 | contig 14025 bp, 24 predicted proteins | sample 071ome_18_FD_145603 | JGI IMG/M metagenome (GOLD analysis project Ga0181594, IMG submission 145603) | Coastal salt marsh microbial communities from the Groves Creek Marsh, Skidaway Island, Georgia - 071413BT metaG (spades assembly) | ecosystem: Environmental > Aquatic > Marine > Intertidal zone... | reverse complement strand
GACACATAACTGCGGATGAGGTGACGCCCATACAGCCATTTACGCGGCTCTACAGAGGCCATTTCTGACGCCAGGAACCCTGACGCCATGACCGGCGCCTCTTTTGCTGTGACGCCAGCTCTGACAACCTCTAGGCCATCGCGCTGCGCAACGTCGTTCCAATCCTCATCGACCCCAGGAGGCATTGCTACACGATCTGGGCGCGCTTTGCGCGCGCCGTCCAGCCCAGCGCCCGATGCATCATTGTCGGCACAGATAACAATTTCAGCTCGAGGCCAGACATCGCGGAGTCCGGTAACGACGGGCGCCAGGTTACCGGCGTCGAAGGCGACAACAGTGCAGCTGCCGGTCGCCTCGTACACAGACGCAGCTGTCGCGTACCCCTCACACACATAAACAGTGTCAGTGGCCTGACCGATAATAAAAAATCCGCCAGATTTTTTACCGCCAGCCAGAAAAAGCTTTTTACCGTCGCCGGCAATGGTCTGGTAGCTGATAACCTTGCCCGACGCATCAGAGATAGGAATTAGTAACTTGTCGAGATCACGCAACAGGCCGTGGGCCTTCACACCCTTACTTATTAAGTATGGATGGTCGTCTGTGGCGACGTCAGCTGCTTGGATATCGTCCTCAGCCCTCTGAGCTGCCTGAGCACGCTGCTGCTCTATCTTTAACGCCTGTTGCACCCTCGCCTGCGCTATCGCGTCTCTCTCGCGAGCTGTGAGCTGGTTTGGCTCCTTCGAGCACCAGCTCTGCGTATCAGAGCGGCCCTGGCCCCGCTTCCAGCTGCCAAATGACCCAAAGAGCACGCCCTCATGTTCAGCGAGTAAATACCAGCCGGTATTATTTATTTTTTGTGAGGCAGACAGATCCGCGACGCGGTGGATCTGATCATCTGCAATGGCATAGCCCTGCAGCCCCAGCCCATACTTACGCGCTGCGTCGCTGAACTGACCGACCGCATCGATGCCAGAGATCCGCGTGGGAGCTGGAGGTAGCATCACCATTTCGGGTTAACATACCCTGTTTGATTACACGCGTTACCCCAGTGCTCTTGGACAATATTTCGCGCTTTCCACTCGGAAATATTGCCGTGACAGCCGTCATATGCCCCAGACAAACGATGCCGAAAATCTTGGGTCTCGTGGCAAAAATCCATTAATACATTTTCGGGTAATCCCGCGGAGCCTAACTTCCCAACTGCTAGGGGTGCAAAATCCCAGTCAATATCGTGGCAGTCGTCTAAACACCGACACAATCTCTCACCAATGTAACCAATATAATTTTTATGATTATAGGCTGACATCAATTTATCTGACGGGTAACGAGGAAACATCGGTGCGACGCCTAAAAGCAATACCTCGAAATCTGGGTACGGTTTCACAGCGTGTTCTATTTTTTCGCAAACGCCTTCGTTTATAAATTGTTGGAGCTCTGTGAATGGTTTGACCTCGACTAAAACATCTCGATGGTCATAAGCTTTCAGTCTGAAATCAGGGAACCAACCATCGAGGTCTATCGGTTCGTAATTATAATCCCAGCCCACGCTATCAAAAAATGCAGCCCATCGAGCCTCTAGCCTCGATCGATACTCTAATCCCTTATAGGTTGTTTTTACTGCTTTCATCAGAACGGTATCTCATCATCTAAGGTGTTAACCCCATCGAACCGGCAATCGACTACGCGCCCTAACAGGCACTTGCCGAACTGCACTAGCTCGTCTTTCGAGAGCACGCCCAGGTCAGTCTTGCCCAGGCTATCGAGGTATGCCCCGCCAGCCTTGATGCCCTCCCAGATGTGCTCTTCCTCTGCTTTCGTCCAGTCTGTCATTAGTTGTTTCCGCTCATGTAAAATTTGATGGTCTCGGCTGCAGAACCGTTTCTCGCTGCCGACCTGCTTTGCCAGGTGCGGCATGAACCCAAAGCCTTGCTCTTCCTTGAAACAAATCCAGCACAGCGCTACTCCTCGTCGTCTATCTCTCCCCACCCGTCGCAGCTCTCGCAGAGCACCTGGCACGCGCGGATCACACACCAAGGGCCGTTGCTGTCGATACCGCTGACCGGCGCGTCGTCTTCTAGCCATCCCTCACCTCCGCACTCAGGACAACGCATTGCGCAGTTCCAATTGATCGCACCCTGCGATCTGCTCAGCAGCTGTCAGGTTTTTATCGTGGCGCTCGCAGTACCACTGCGGCCCCTCAATAGGTTTTGAGAACCGACACGTCCGACAATTACGTTTCACAGGCGCGCCCTCATGGCAGATCGATCGAGCGTCACACCACTTACAATCGAATGCTGTCGGGTTGTCAGAGATCCTACTAGGCAGCTCGTCGACACACTCGACCATCTCAACCATGCGCTGCGCGTAATACTCTGCCTCGTCCCGATCGAGCTCAGTACGGGTGGCGTCCCAATCTCGAGCACCAGCTGTAGCGACCGTAATCCAATGTCTCTTATATCCGCCATGCAACATGTAGAGCTGCGCCTGGACCCAATAGACATGGTCCCAATTTTTTAAGGCGAACTTGTCGCCATACATCTGCTTGCAGCTCTGAAATTTTTTAAACTTCCGCTCATTAACGACCTTGCACTCCCAGACGTGGGGCGTCTTTGGAGCCGCGGGGTGGCCCAGGATGACGCCATCCATATGTCCTGCTATGTGACCGCCAGCATCGAGCACCTCGAACTGGCGCCCCGTGTCTGGGTCACGAGTAAGCAGTGTCAGCCCTGGCGTCCTTGCTATGTCAGCTGCGACGATATCTTCGTTGTTGATACCATCTCTGATAGCCCTAAGACCCTTGGCAGGGATGTCGCGATCGTGAGCCCACAGCCAGCCATAATATTGCCTGCGGTTGCACATACCCCCACCCGACTGACCTAAGTGCAGCCTGGGTGGTCTTAATTTTTCAAGCCTCTCCATCTCTCGGTCTGCCGCCTCGAGAGCTGGATCTGTTTTACGTTCTACTTTTAAACTTACCATCTGCTCCTCTTTATTTTTAAGCGCGCCGCGAAAGGGGAAAGGGGATCTCTCCGCGCGCTGACGGGGTTTTTCGGCGACCCTTGGCACTCACCGTCTAATCCAGAATAAAAAGGCTGGGGCCGAAGCCCCAGCAGTTGAACTAGCCCTGCCACGCGGGAGTGACGGTAGCGGGGCTAGCGGCTGGAACAGGAGAGCCAGCCTTTGGTAACCAAGCGTCTATTTCATTTCTTTGAGGGTCGTCGTCTCGAATTTTGACGCGCACGCGCACACTGCGTGCGAGCATCGCATCGCTGTCACCATTGAATAGCTTACCAACAAGGTCGGCCGACTTCTCGATGTCCTCTAATTTTTCAGCAGCGATCTGCGCTACAGTATCTTTTGGATGCCACAGGTTAAGTATTTCCCAGACGCTGCCATGCCCGTCGATCTTTACCTGCACAGATAAGTACCTGTTTCCGGTTTTGCTGATTTTTTCTTCTGCCGCGACAATCTCGCCATCATAATCACCAGCCGGAATAGGCCCATAGCTGTTTGAGCTGCCCTCGGCCGGACGTTCAATATTTAAACTAACCATCTTTTTTAGTTCCTTGTGTGATTGCGGTTATTAAAGCTTCCCATTGCAAAGGCAGCTCATCGGGAATGATGTATCGGGTTTTTGCGACAAAGTTTGGCCGACTAGCGCAGCGCAGAACGCGCTCACCACTGCCGATTGCCTTTATTCTTTTCTGACCAAACGATGCAGTCGTCTCAGTGGTGGTCATTTTGTGATTTGCAAAACCTACGACGTCGCAAAATTCGGTGTAGAGGTCAGCTGCTCTCTTGTGCAGTTTTATCTCGAACCGGTCAAAAGCCTCGGTGGTTGGATCTTCGAACCGTTTAACCTGGCTATGCGCAAGTAGAACGCACGCCATGCCTTTTTGTTTCCGCAGCTGCGTTAACTTTCCAAGTAGCTGTCTGTGGTACGCTAGCGCTGCGATATAACCTTTGCCGTACCCGCCCCCAACTTCTTCGATACTCGATACGCCGGCGTCTTTTACACATTGGTCCCAGACCAGTGTTTCTAACCAGTCCAGACTATCTATAGTGACGACGGTGTACTTATGGTCCTCTGTTAAAAGGTCATCCAGCGCCTGCATAACTTCTGACACTGATTGACAGAGCGGAAAGCGATGCACACCGACAACGTCGGCGCCCTCTTCAGTCGGTATGAAAATACAATTTTCACCAGCTCCGGCCGCAAAGGTCGTCTTTCCAACCCCAGGCGGTCCATAAATTGTAATCCTTGGTGGGGCCATAGCCGCCCCTTTTTGTATGTTACTTAAAGACATTTTTTCTCCTCTCTCTCTTTCAATAATTTGTGAAAAGTCTGCTCAGAGAGCAGGTAGAGCCTCGGGCTCCTGTCTGCTCTGATTGCGACAACCTCAGTTGTCTCGTCTTGGTTCATGGCGTCGTACAGCAACTTAAAGCCTGATTTTCGGCGCTTGCATTCAATGCGCAGCCCCCCAACAACAACGTCTCCGCAAAAGTCGTCGCCCAGCTGATTTTTAAAGGCGCCGCTGCCAAACACCCTGGTCGCCTCGAGCCCAGCTGCTTGAGCCGCTACAACGACTTCGCGCTCGAGCTCGTAACCACGCTGTTTATTTCTGGCGCTCATTGCACACCTCGACGTGATCCTCAGCGCAAACCGCGCCGTCAGTTTTCTCTCTGATAATTTCAATCGTTGCTGGGCGCGGCATTCTCTTACCGACGCAGTAACAATGGGCAGACGGCTGACTGATACCGAAAAAGCGCGCCGCCTGACTTGTGTTCCAACCCTTCAACTCGATCCAGTCTCGTAATCTCATAATGACGTTTCGTAATTCTTATAAGGTAAGTAAACGATGACGTTTTGGTTGACAAGAAAAAATAGTGTTTGCTACAAACTTAATCGGCTACACAAAAAAATAACTAGGTAGCCGTAACAAAGTGGCGGGAGTAGATGGCTAAAAATCGAATAGCGGAATTTGCTGCTAAGGCAGGGTATAAAATTCCAGAGCTGGCAGAGATGATCGGGATGAGACCGCCTACTCTGCGTTGTTACACACGGCACGAGCGCGAACCTCGAGAAGAGCTGGCAGAGATGATTGCGTTAAAGCTTGGCTGCTCAGCAGCTGAGATTATGGGCCTGCAAGCAGTAGGTAATGACGAGCCCACAAAACGTATACCCTTATATGGCAACGCAGCAGCCGGCTTTGGCGACGATACAACAGACGTTACACAGCCTGTCGATTACATAGAGCCTCACCCGAGCTGCGCTAATTCACCAACTGCATATGCTGTGTTTATAAACGGCGATAGTATGGAGCCTCGGTTCAGAAGTCGTGAGATTGTTTACGCGAAGCCTGGAAGCCCAGCGCGCCGCGGGGACGATGTAGTGGTGCAGTTGCACAAGGCTCGAGGTGAACACACCGCCATCGTAAAGCGCTTTGTTAAACGCGACGACAAAGTTTTAACCCTGCACCAGCTGAACCCAGACAAGGTTATTCAGCTCGACATGGAATCAGTCGAAGCTATTGCGGTAATCGTCGGCACAACTATTTCTTAATTTTAGAATTGCGTTTCGTAATTATTTAGATTACGGTCTCTGCTCCACAATAAAGGAGCAGACCACATGTGGATTATCGAAACCGTTACGCTGCTGGGCTTAGTAGGCACTGTCTATGCCGTCCTGGTCGTCAGCTGCGCACTCGTAGACGGGTGTTTAGTATGACACCCACTTTTTTAACACTAAGCGAAACAGCATTACGTCTTTTTGGCTCTCCACATTGGAGAGCCAGGAAGCGCACAAAAGAATTAGTCGAGGCTGGTGAGTTAAATCCGGTCGAGCTGACTAACCGCCTTTACTTTAACCCAGCTGAAATTTCTCAATACAAGGAAGAACGTCATGGAATGTGAGAGGTGCTTTGGCAATGATTTTTATTTTGATAGCGAGGGCAAACGTCAAAATTGCGACCACAGTTTTGACGAGCCGCTACTGAGAAACGTAGCGCTGGCAATGGCGCAGGCGATTATCAACGGCAGTCGACGAGATAAATATGGAGACAATTCTCTTCCAATGGTCGCCAGCCTTTGGAGCCTCTACCACGATCGAGACGTCGATGCTCCAGAGGTCGCAATCAATATGGCCTTGCTGAAATTTGGGCGCCTAAAAAATTGTCCTTACGACAAAGACACGATCATAGACCTAATCGGTTACCTCGCCCTTTATTATGAAATGATTAGCTTAGCGATGCGCTGCCATGACTAAATTTATCCAATCCTTACCAACGCGCCGAGAGCGCTATCGTCATAACTTGAAGTGCGCAGCGCGCATAAAAGAATATTGGAATGAGAGAGGCTACGACATCACAATCTCTGTCGACCCCATTGATGGAATTCAAAGTGATTTAGTTAACGGGATGCCTTTGAGGAGGCTTGATAAGCAGGCAGCAAAAGACTAGCTGCCTGCGTTCTAAAATTCGCTGCCTCAGCCTCACTCAAAAACTGATATGAAAAGACCTGGTCATCCTGGTTAATGACCACATCCCACACACCGTCATCTTTAATTTCATGGATAGTAATTTTGAGCATAGGTACAGATTACGTTTTAATTACGAAACCTGCACCCATTATCGTTACTCAAAAAATAGGCTCAAATTAACCGTTAAAAATAACCATCAAATTGATGGTCAACTTACAAGCTGTAAATTGATCGCCGTTCGCCGCTCGTCAACTTCGAATGCTAAATTCTCTGGCATATTCTTACGACGCAACTCTGCCCATTTTTTTATAAGTTCAAGCGTTGTAGTGCGCTTTCTCAAAGAGAGTACCTCTTGAAAATATGCCGGACAGACGACTAATTCATAGGTAAGCACCAGCATCAGGCTTGGGAAAATTAACATGCGACGCGCGTCCTTTGGATCTTTTTCAACAACAAAAGAACCAGCCTCCCTTCCTGCTTTCAAAAATCTTTCAAGGGTGGACGCCGACGTCTTCAACTCCCATGCAGCTGACGCTCGATCAGTAGGAACACCTTTATAAAAATCTCGCATCAACATCAGCCAGAGCCGTGGACCAACGCCCACGTCGGAGACCGGCTCAACCTCGGGAAAATGTGATAGCGATTGCAGCTCATTCAGAGCTCGAAGCCGAGCTGTCGTGACCGGCAACAGCTCTTTACGCATTGGCTCGGCCTCGACATATTTGATAGATGGACGCATATGAAGTGGATTTGATGCAATTTCTTTCGCCATCGCATCAGTTTCAAACCCGAGTTTTTCAAATCGATACCATTCGTTACCCATCACAATACCCCCATCACTTGATCCATTTTATTTACGGCGCTCTGATCCAAGTCAGGATCGTTAATCATATGCGCGTAATGTCGCTGAGTAATCGCGACACTTTCATGCCCCATCACATACGTTATCTCCTCAATCGACCTTTGCCCAGAGTAGAAAAGCTTTGAGGCGAAATAGTGGCGCAGCAACCGCAGCTGCGTCTCGACCCCTGCCCTCTTCTTAATCGGGTTCCATACGCGCTTTACAAAATTAGCGCGATCGTGGGGTGAACCGTTCTTTGAACAAAAAACCAAATCATGTGGGTTTGGTGTTCTATCGATAAACCTCTGCTGCTGTTTCCACTCGAGCAGCGCCTCACGCAACTGAGACGACAGCTGTATGGTTCTATAACCAGCCTTTGTCTTAACCTGGCCTAGCTCGTCGTCACTTGTAAGCGCTTGCCGGACATCGATCTTGCCTTTGCCCTCGAAATGAATGTTTGACCAGCTGAGGCCAAACAGTTCGCCAACCCTAAGACCAGTGTGCGCCGCGGTAAGGACAAGTGTCTTATCGTGCAAATTCTCACACGCATTTTTAAGAGCAATAACTTGCAAGTCACTAGGAACAGCTAACGGCTTGTACGCGCGCTTATTAGGATCAACTGGCGCCTCACAACCAGCGTAGAGGCTTGTCTTTGTGTACTGCATTCTGAGAGCAAAATTGCAGATCATCTTAAAAATGGTCCAGCGCTTTGTGTTCGTCGAATGCGACCTCGAAGGAATAAAAATTTGTGGTTGTATGGGAGAGAAGACCAGCGCTGGAGTAATCTCCGACAAGCGCAGCTCGCCAAGGGTTTTTAATTTATTATCTCCGACAACCGGTGTTTCAAAATTATTAAACTCCCGAGCTCGTTTGATTTTCTCATCCCGCTGCTTCTTTGTGATGGTTTCACGACCAACCAGCTCACAAAAATCTTCGACGAGATCCGAGAACAAAGGATCGACTTCAGCCTTATAGGTGCTGCCGACGTTCGCGATGCGCCGGTCGCGCTCGGCAATTGCGAGCGCTTCGGTTGGTGCAACGCCAAAGCATCCTTCGACGTTGCCGATGTAGTTGCGGATGTCCCACTGCCATGTGCCGTTTGTCCGCTGCTGTACTTTCCTTGGTTTCATTTTCTGCTCCTTATGCTCGATATGTCCTGGCTGACGCTTTCTCGATCTGCTTGTGCGCAAGCAAATATCTGCAAGCGCGGCTAAGGCGATTTTTCGAAATCTTCGATGCCTTGACCATTTGACCCAGGGTAATGTGACCAGCGCGGATTAACTTAACGACAGCCTGACGGTCGTTTTGTTTTTCTTTACGCTTAGCAGCTCGCTGCTCACGCAGCTCACGACGCTCGGCTTTCAACTGCTCTTCTGCTTCCCGAGCTGCGCGCTGCCGAGCAAGTTTTCGCTGCACCTTACGCTGCTCACGTTGCGCAGCCTGTCGCTGCTTAGCGAGGGCGCGATCCCAAGCCGCCGCGATCTTGGCCTTTTGCTCCGGCGTTTCGTTGCGTCGATCGAGAAAAGCTGGGATCTTGATGAGTTCTTCTGTAGTATAAATGATGCAATCACTATTCATTGGTCTGCTCCGATGTTGTGGTTGAAGTGGTGCTGGGGGTTGCCGCCCCCAGCTCTGCGCTTTCGTAAATGCACCCTATTTTTTCTGCGACGTACTCAACGAGCTCATCTTTGTGAATAAGGTGCGCGATGTTTTCTTCGTAAATAATTTCGATGTCGTTATTTCGGTCGAGCTTTAACAACTTCCAGACACTGTCGAAGTTCCGAATTCGCCAGCTGGTTAATTTTTCGTCAACGGTAATACTGAGTAAACCTTGTCCAGCGGTGTAAATTTTTATTTCCATATCAGACCTGCCCCCCTCTCTGACGAGTGTGCAGCATGGTTTCAACCCATGTGGCTTGTGCCATTTTTGAAATCACGACAGCTAGTGAACGCCGCTGCGGGTAACCTCGATCAGCAAGTTCCTCGAGTGCTAGAGGTACGATCTGTTTGATAGATGATCTGGAATGCAATGAGCCAACTTCGAAATATGGCTGCATTGCGTTGGCTATTTCTGCGATTTGGTAATCTTTTACAAACATTTTCTGCTCCTTTTTGTTGGCGTGGATTGCCGTCCACCCTCATAATATAATTACGTTTCGTAATTATAACAAGCAAAAAATGACCTGCGGATACATTTAGTTTCGACAATTCTCTGCCGATTTCTCTGCAGAACGCCTATTTTGACGTTAAGCAGCTTCGCCAGATCATCGACTAAGTTATTGATTTTGTTGGGATAAGAAGTGGTGCGCCCGGTAGGATTCGAACCTACGACCAACGGATTAAAAGTCTGGCTCTCTGCCCTAATAAAATCAATGACTTAGCAGGTCCATTCGCTCGAAAGCGTGGATTTGCGGAGCATATCGGAGCAGACCGGTGATGTAAAGGAGCAAAGCGGTAATGCACCGGAGCACAATTCTCTGCACAGTTCTCTGCGTGTTCCGAGGGTCACTTTTCACGCTTGGGAAGGATCGTAATGTTACGCGTTACGATATTGGTGTATGCCATCCGCACATTGGCTTTTTTTTGGAGGGGGGAGCGCACGCGATAGATGCGCGAGGGAGTGACGCGTTTTGTATTGACGCGCCAGCGATCGCTTTTGACGTCGAGGAGAAGTACCTCTCCATCCTCTGGGTTGATAAAAATTAAATCGGCCGGCCCTTGATGTGAGAGAGGTGTGTAAGCATACCAACCCTCGCGAACAAAATGCTCGAGGACAATGGTCTCGGCCAACTGCCCAACCAGATGACTGTCTGGGCGAGATTTCATCCGGTTGTGTTTAGGCTTCGTCAACAGCTCGCATGCGGTCTATTAAACGCTTAGCTCGATTAGGTGTCTGACGCCGCCAGCGCGAGTCGAACATTTGGTTCGCGGCCTCGTCATAATTCGAGCTCTCGATGGCATCGATGAGCTTCACGAATTTACTGAGCCTCGGCTTCCCGAGCTGAAAACACATATTAGCCAAAATTAATTTTACAGTTTCGGGCTGCTGCTCCCAGCTCAAAAATATGTCCTTACAATCAGACAGCGTGACCTCGATGTCTTTAGCGAACAGCTCGTTAACTCGGTCGTCTGATACTGCAGTGCCGAGCGGTAAATCATATTCTGGTTCCCCCTTACGGCAAAGGTGGCCCACGCCCACGCTCTTATGATTGAGGCTGCACAAGTAGCTTTCCGTGACCCTGCCCTCGTCCGCTTCGATCTCTTTTCTAAGCTGCTCGATGTTCATTTTCGGATTGCCTTCACCACACCACCGACAAGCGCTGGCACACTATTTTTAAGAACTGAAATACCCCAAATACCTCCGACCATGCTCAGCACAATTTGGATATACCATTCGGGCATAGCTTTGAGAGCAACATCGAAATAAGCCTGAACAGCAATTGGATCGAACCCTGCCCAAATCAGCGGAGCTGTAAAAACGGCGAAAGAAATTCGGCGCAGCCACTTATCTTTGTCTCGAAGGTTCGCCATTTCCCACTCATGATTATTGCTTTTAGTGTCACGAAGTAGACGAGCCTTATTCTCGACCTCTGCTTTTTTCATGTCTTGTTCAGCGAGCATGTAATCTTTGACACCATTAACAACAGGGCCAAGAACGCCACCAAGTATATTAATCATCTTCGAGCCAACATAATTAAAGTAATAACGAGCAGCGCCACAATCACCATCTCTCCGATGCTGAAGCAGCCTGGGGGAATTGCGGGGATCATTTTTTTATTTGATTAAATCCGAAAAAGGCTGCGATCACGCCACCACCCGCGACGTAGAAAAGGTTTGATAGCGGAGCCAGCGCTGTGATTTTTGCGTTTTCTAAAAAAAACATCGCAAGGGTAAAAGCAAACATGCTTGCTGCAGTACAGATTACGATACGCTCTTGGACTTTATATTTTCGATGGCGGTCCAGCGCCTCAACGACCTGGAGCTCGTGATCACTCACTTCGCCATCTTTGTTTACATCGAGGTCATCGAACACACTGTTCTCTTGCAGTTTTTTAGGCATGAAAAATCTCTGCCTCCGCTGTTGGAATGTTGAGGTAAACAACCAGTCCTACTCCGAGCAGCAAAACGAAAAACAAAACGATTACAGCAGCCGTTAAAATATCTTTGAATTTCTTTGCTCGCTTTGACCGAGCTGCGGCTGCGTCCTCTTTTTCCTTTTTCGCTTGAAGTCGGAAATCGCGTTCCAGTTGAATGAATTCGTTCCAGCTGCCTGACGGGCCATAGAGCTGCATCCACTGGCGAAGCTCATCACGTTGCTGACGAATTTGATTACGAGCTGTAAGGACTTGGATCGCTCGGGCTGATGCGTTGTCTCCAACTGGGCTCGAGCGGTCGTTAGCTTCTTTTTCTACAGCCGACGCGCCAGCAAACCAGCGCGCCAATTGAGCGCCACAATCAGAAACAGATCGACCGTTTGAAATTAACTCTTTAACAGCCCCGAAAGCCTCATTTGCAATTTTTATCCCTGCGATAGCGCCCGAGATAGTTAATGGGTCCATTTATTTAAAGTGCAATCCCAACAGCATCAAAATTATTGCACCCGCACCGCCGATTAGAATGGCCTCGAGCCGTTTAATTCTCGACAAGGTCTCTGCCCACCGCTCGGCACAAATGGCCTCGTGTTTGGTAATCTGTGCATGTGTACTCGCGACAGTGGGTTTACTCATCAGCGGCCTCTTTGGTTACAGATTTAATTAAATCGTTAGTCATCGCTTGCAGTGCTGCTTGCGTTTGATCGAGCTTCATTTGAAGGGTCGATCTTTGCTGTTGCAAATCCCTGATTTGCATTACGAGATATTTTTGAGAAATTTCTAGAGCGTCTTCTTCATATTCGACGCCGTTAATGGTGACTACGTTTGATTCAGTCATTACACCTGACCCAACCTATCATCCCAGACTGCTTTGATTTGTTCTGTTGTTGTAGCTGTTTCCACTTGCGCTGGAAGATCTCTCAAAGTTTGTTTGTCAGCAACAATCGTAGAGGTATCTGCACCTGTTTCATTTGCTCTCATAAAATCAACATCAAGTTTTTCTAGTGCAGGTTTACGAGCAATTCTAATCTTATCTTTCCAAATTTCTTTAGCCTTGGGTATATCAATTGTAATAGCCATCTCAGTCTCCAACTCCATCAGTTAGCTCTGCATCAGAGATTGTCCAAGCGTCCCGAAAAGTGCGATCTGTTGGAATAAATTCATCATCCACGATTTTGTAACTCAGTCCGGTTGGAACGTCCTTTCGTGCGATTTCCTCAATCGTCATTGTTTCCAAAGCGTTTGGAGTTGGGGTGATAATTGCGATAATACCCTCAAGATTTGATGATTGATTTTTATAAATTATTTTAGCCATAGATACCTCCTTAACCGTAGAAGAACAGCGCATTGACCTCTGGTGAGTCCATTAATTGTCCATCCTGTTGAGCACAGGCTATTTGACATGCACTTGTTGTTTTAGTGCTGTCTGATCGACCTAAACCAAAAGTCATATTCATAGTATTGTTGTCATTCGGGTCACGACATGTGCCAGCAAGAACATAGTTCGTGTTAGAGAACGCAGTAGTAAAGTTAACAGTGTGTAGACCAGTTGAGTTGTCCGTGACGCTTGAAACACCACCACTGTCATTCACCGAAAGCGTATTATCGCCGCCGTAGAAATTTACCCATGCTTCGACAGCAGCCTCTCCACCACCGCCTGCTTCAGCCCATGTGAAGGAACCATCTCCGTCTGATCGCAAAAATTGAGATGTTGTCCCATTGCCGCTGACGTTCAACTGCGTTGCGCCGATACCACCGGACGTTACCGAGAATGTTGTGCCGCTGAGTGTCAGAGCAGTTCCGGCGGAATAAGTAGTGTCTGTATTTGTATCGGTTGGGGTGGCCCAGCTAAAAGAGCCATCACCATCAGATCGAAGAAATTGTGAAGTCGATCCATTCCCAGAAACATTCAACTCAGAGGCACCCACAACATTTGCTGCTATGTTTGTTGAGATTGAGGTCGTGCCTGATCCTGTAACATCCCCCGACAAAGTTATTGTTTGGTTTCCGGTCAGAAAACTCGACGCATGAGAACCATCGAGAGTGTCGGCATCTAAACCAGACCCCGCCCCATCCACGCTCTTTATTGCTGTAAGAATTTCTGCCGCTGATTGGTCGGCTGTAGCACCGCTTTCAATACCGTCTAGTTTTGAGCCATCCGAAGCAACATCACGTCCGTCAACAGTGCCACTAACGGTAATATTTCCGGTGATAGATATGCCGGAGGTAGTAGTTTCAAATTTTTTGCTGTTATCATAGTAAAGATCAATAGAACCATCTGCATTGAAAGCAGCTAATGTTTCTCCTGTGAATTTATCGAGACGAATTATGTTGTCGGCTCTTATGTATAATCCACCAGTTCCAGTTTCATCGATGAAGGAATTTGATCCATTGTGATAAATTTGAAGATCACTGCTCGCACCAAATGCGGCTTTAACACTATCTGAAAATACCAGATCTCCAGAAGTTTTTGTGTCGGCAGCATCGCTTCGCAGGAAGCTACCAGAAGAGAGGCCATCAAGTTGATCTGCATCCAACCCACTACCCGCACCATCCACAGTCTTTATTAGCGTCAAGATTTCGGCGGCAGATTGATCAGCGGTCGCACCGCTCTC
>Ga0181594_10003582_pt1 | contig 14025 bp, 10 predicted proteins | sample 071ome_18_FD_145603 | JGI IMG/M metagenome (GOLD analysis project Ga0181594, IMG submission 145603) | Coastal salt marsh microbial communities from the Groves Creek Marsh, Skidaway Island, Georgia - 071413BT metaG (spades assembly) | ecosystem: Environmental > Aquatic > Marine > Intertidal zone... | reverse complement strand
TCGAGATGGTCATGCCTGGCGACAACACGCAGTTCAAGGTGAAGTTGATCGTACCGGTTGCCATGGAGCAGGGCCTGCGCTTTGCTATCCGTGAAGGCGGTCGGACGGTCGGTGCCGGCGTTGTGTCCAAGATCCTGGACTAAAACGTCCAGATTGCACCCTCTCTTTGTTGGGCTTCGTCGCCGGTCATTGCGACGTGCGTGAGTACGTCTCACCCCGGCTCCTCGCCCGCCTCGACAGGACGCAATCTGAACCGTTTTGCGGATGGGGGTTTCTCCCCCGCAAAACACCAAAATCGCACATCGCCGAGGGTCGGAAACGGCTCTCGGCACCTGTGCATCTAGGCCTCGATGAAATGGAGGTCCTGGTACATTGACGTTGCTTGACGCAGATTATGGCGGAAAGCAAAACATAGTGTTTCTCGGAATTGATCGGGAAACCGCACCCATTGCTTGACGCAATAAGCGTCAGGCTAGACACGGGCGTAGCTCAATTGGCAGAGCAGCGGTCTCCAAAACCGCAGGCTGCAGGTTCGAGTCCTGCCGCCCGTGCAACAAGCAGCCTCGGCTGCGGTAGACGGTTCTCCCTCCCGGGGCGTACCGGAAGAAAACAGCATCAAACAAGAAGGAGTGACATGGCAGGCATCGGCGAATACATGCAGGAAGTAGGCAAAGAGATGCGCAAAGTCACCTGGCCAACGCAGAAAGAGCTGATCAGCAGCACGGTCGTTACCATTGTGGCTTCGATCATCATAGCCCTTTTCATCTTCGGCACGGACCGTGTCATCAGCACGGTTCTCGAAGTCATCTACGGCTGACGGATCCTGCTTCGCTGATTCCATTCACCCAATCCGCACGTCCATGGATGCTGCCAAAGGAAATCAGACACGGAAATGGTACGTTCTGCGCACATTCTCCGGTCATGAGAAAAAAGTAAAGGAGTATCTCGAAGAGGAGCTCGATCGTCTAGGCATGCTTGAGAAGATGCCGGAGATCATGATTCCGACGGAGACCGTTTTCGAAATGCGCGCCGGCAAGAAGCGGACCCGTGAGAAAAACTTCTTCCCCGGGTATATCCTGGTAAATGCCATCCTGGACAAGGAGCTCACGCACATCCTGTCTGGCGTTCCCTCCGTTGTCGGGTTCCTTACCACTGGTGATGAGCCTACGCCATTGCGCCCGGATGAGGTCAATCGCATTCTAGGTAAGATGGACGAGGTCCGGGATGCGGGCGAGCAGCCTGAGATTCCCTTCAAGGAAGGCGATGCTGTCAAGGTGGTGGATGGACCGTTCAATAACTTCAACGGTCTTGTCGAGGAGGTTTTCCCGGACAAGATGAAAGTCCGGGTGATGGTGTCCATCTTCGGTCGCAAGACGCCGCTGGAGCTCGATTACCTCCAGGTGGAACACGAAGAGTAACCTCCTTCGATGAATATTCATCCGACTGGCGACGTTGGTCGGAACTGAACATGGCGCGGGCTGTTACTGATCGGCTTGCGCAATTTAGCAACCAAACCAAGCGGGAGCCTGTTACAACGGCGTTTGAACCGCGAAAGACATGGCAAAGAAAATAGACGGCTACATCAAGCTGCAGATCCGGGCAGGGCAGGCATCTCCCGCTCCCCCGATTGGTCCCGCACTTGGTCAGAAGGGCGTCAACATCATGGAATTCTGCAAGGCGTTCAATGCCGCCACGCAGGACAAGAACGGACTCATTGTCCCGGTGGTCATCACCGTGTTCGCTGACAAGTCCTTCACCTTCATTGTCAAGAGCCCGCCAGCGGCCGTGCTGCTCAAGAACGCCGCCAAGATCAAGTCGGGCGCGGCAGATCCTCTGCGTGAGAACGTCGGTACGGTCACCTGGGACCAGTGCCGGGAAATCGCCGAGCAAAAAATGCCGGACCTCAATGCATTTGACCTGGACCAGGGAGCCCGCATGATCGCGGGAACGGCTCGGTCCATGGGTCTCAAGGTCAAAGGAGCCCCCAAGGTAAAGGCCTGACCGGGTCGTTACGCCGAAAAGCCTCAGGGGCATACCCATCACCTGCGGGAGCCATCCGATCACAAACTCGGGGCGTCTGAACCGCAAAGATCACACTCAACATGGCCAAGAAAGGAAAACGTTTCCGCGCCGCCCAGGAACTGCTTGCGCAGATCGACGGGCCCGTCGGTGTTTCGGAAGCGGCAGAACTCGTTAAGAAAACGGCGTCCGCCAAGTTCGACGAATCAGTCGATCTGGACGTGCGCCTCGGAGTTGATCCTCGTCACGCGGACCAGATGGTCCGTGGTACGGTGGCTCTTCCCCATGGTACCGGCAAGGATGTCCGCGTCCTCGTGCTTGCTAACGAAGGCAAGCAGCAGGAGGCTCGGGATGCCGGTGCCGACCATGTCGGCCTGGAAGACATGGCCGACAAAATCCAGAAGCAAGGCTGGACGGATTTCGACGTTGTCATTGCAACGCCTGATGTCATGGCCGTTGTGGGTAGGCTCGGACGCGTCCTCGGACCTCGTGGCTTGATGCCGAACCCCAAGAGCGGTACGGTCACCATGGACCTGGCAGCAGCGGTCGCTGAAGTCAAGGCAGGTAAGATCGATTTCCGTGTCGACAAGGCTGGTATCCTGCACTGTTCGATCGGGAAGGCTTCCTTTTCGGCTGAGCAGATCACGGAAAACGCCGAGGCATTCCTCAAGGAAATCCTGCGCTTGCGTCCAGCTTCCGCGAAAGGTACCTACCTGCGCTCCGTCACCATGTCAACGACCATGGGCCCTGGAATCCCGATGGATCGTTCGCAGGTGGCTTCATCACTGCGCTGAGTCTCCCTCCTGAATAGCCCCTTGGGGCAAAAGACACACTGATATCATGGCAATGACCAGAACACAGAAGGAGGCGACTGTAGACCAGCTCGTTGAGAAGCTTGAGCAGACGCCGACTATCTACATTACGAACTACTCCGGCCTGTCCGTTGAGCAAGCTACCGAACTGCGTAGCCGCTTCCGTGAGGCCGGTGTTGAGTACAAAGTCATCAAGAACACGATGCTGCGCCTGGCAATGGAGCGCATCGGTGGCTACGATGACATCTATGAAACCCTCCACGGTCCTACAGCCGTGGCCTTCTCCGAGGAGCCCTCTGCACCGGGCCGGGTCATCAAGAAATACCTTGAAGAGACCAAAGGAGAACTTCCTGAACTGAAAGGAGCCCACGTTGAAGGTGCCGTTTACCATGCGGATGCCCTCGACATGCTGGCTGCTCTCAAGTCAAAGGAAGAGCTCATTGGAGAAATCATCACATTGCTGCAGTCGCCGATCACGAACATCGTGGGCGGCCTGCAGGCTCAGGGTTCCAACCTGGTTGGAGCCATCAAGACGATCGCGGAGAAGGCAGAAGCCTGATCCCGGTCCCGCGCCGGTCCTGGCCGGTGGCAACGGAAAATAGTTTCCATAAACCCTTAATCAGCAGCCGAGCCCCCCGGGCGCAGACCGCTGCAGGAGAAAGAACACACCATGGCAGATATCAAAGAACTCGCTGAATCCCTGGTCGGTCTCACGATCAAAGAAGCCAACGAACTGGCACAGCTCCTCGAAGACGAGTACGGCATCAAGCCTGCTGCTGCAGCTGTTGCTGTCGCAGGTCCTGCTGCCGGTGGCGGCGGTGGCGCTGCTGAAGAGCAGACCGAATTCGACGTGATCCTCAAGTCGGCTGGCGACAAGAAGATCAACGTGATCAAGGAAGTCCGCGGCATCACCGGTCTTGGCCTCAAAGAAGCCAAGGAAATGGTCGATGGCGCACCTTCCACGGTCAAAGAGCAGGTTTCAAAAGACGAAGCCGAAGACATCAAGGCCAAGCTGGAAGGCGCCGGAGCCGAAGTAGAACTCAAGTAAGCGTTCTACGGTGCAGCTCTCCAACAGCTGACGCCGATTGACCTGGCCGGTCCCGGATTCCGGGGCCGGCTTTCGGCGGTTGAATCAGGTCCGACCCCGACCATCGTGTCATCCTCATTCCTCAACGGTAACTGACCGCACCATGCCCAAGGTAAAGAGTCAAGCCGTGCGCTCCACATTCGCGCGCATCAAGACAATCAAGGACTATCCCGATTTTCTGGACGTCCAATTGCAGTCGTTCCACGACTTCGTACAAGACCACATTCCCCCGGAGGAACGGGAGGGTACAGGTCTACAGGCGGTGTTCAATGAACACTTCCCCATAAACGACAGTCGGGAGCGCTACACGCTCGAGTTCATCCAGTACGGACTGGATGCTCCGAAGCACTCCGTTGAGGAATGCATCGCCCAAGGTCTGTCCTTCTCTGTCCCGCTCAAGGCCAAGCTGCGTCTGTCGGCCAAGGAGGATGAAGATGAGGACGAGGCGGAGGAAGCCATTGAGCAGGAGGTGTACCTCGGTAACCTTCCGTTCATGACGGAACGTGGTACGTTTGTGATCAACGGTGCCGAGCGCGTCGTGGTCTCACAGCTGCACCGTTCTCCCGGTGTTTTCTTCGGGCAAAGCAAGCACCCCAACGGTACGGATCTGTACTCTGCTCGCGTCATCCCATTCCGGGGCTCGTGGATCGAGTTCTCCACGGACGTGGGCAACATGATGTGGGCCTACATCGACCGCAAGAAGAAGCTTCCGGTTACGACGCTGCTGCGTGCCCTCGGGTACTCGAGCAACGAGGAAATCGTCAAGCTCTTCGATCTGGCCGACACGGTTTCAAGCAAAACCAAAAAGTCGTTCAAGAGCGCAGTGGGCCGTCGTCTTGCCGCAACGGTATCCATCGAGCGGATGACCGAGGTTGTCGACGAGGATACCGGAGAGGTCATCGAGCAGCGTATCGAGCGCGAAGTCATTCTCCCGGCTCAGCACGAACTGGAGGAAGGCGACTACGATACGTTGAAGGAGGCGGGAGTGGAGAAAATCCACCTCGTCCGCGAAGAGACCGAGGACGATGAGCTGGACAAGACCACACTCATCAACACCCTCAAGAAGGACCCGACGCATTCTGAAAAAGAAGCGCTCGAGTACCTGTATCTGCAGCTGCGTGGAGCGGAAGCGCCCGATCAGGACACCGCACGTGGCGTACTGGAGCGGCTCTTCTTCAGCGACAAGCGCTATGACCTGGGCGAAGTGGGCCGCTACCGGATCAACTCCCGCCTGCGCCTGAGCGAGGACAAGAAGCTGCAGACGCTTTCGCGCAACGACATCATTGCCATCATCGGCGAGCTGATCAGCTTGCAGAACGGCAAGAGCAACGTCGACGATATCGACCACCTCGGCAACCGCCGTGTCCGGTCCGTCGGCGAGCAGCTGGCTTCGCAGTTCTCCCTGGGTATGGCCCGCATGGCACGTACCATCAAGGAGCGCATGAACCTGCGTGATGCCGACAAATTCACGCCGCAGGACCTGGTCAACGCTCGCACCGTATCGAGTGTGATCAATACGTTCTTCGGAACCAACCAGCTCAGCCAGTTCATGGACCAGACGAACCCGCTGGCCGAGCTGACGCACAAGCGCCGTATGTCAGCCCTCGGTCCGGGTGGTCTGACGCGTGAGCGCGCTGGTTTCGAGGTTCGCGACGTGCACTACACGCACTACGGTCGTCTGTGCCCGATTGAGACGCCTGAAGGGCCGAACATCGGTCTGATCTCATCTCTGTGTGTGCACGCACGCATCAACGACTACGGTTTCATTGAGACGCCGTACCGCGTGGTCAAGAGTGGCAAGGTCACGAAGAACATCGAGTTCCTCTCGGCCGAGCAGGAAGACCATGCCATGATCGCACAGGCCAATGCCCCGATCGATGACAAAGGCAACTTTGTCAACAAGCTGGTGCGCTGCCGTCGCCGTGGCGACTTCCCGGTCGTGGAGCCTTCGGAAGTCCAGTACATGGACATCTCTCCGAACCAGATCGTATCCCCGGCCGCTTCGCTTATCCCGTTCCTTGAACACGACGATGCCAACCGTGCCCTGATGGGATCGAACATGCAGCGCCAGGCCGTGCCGATGCTGCGTGCCGAGGCGCCGCTTGTGGGTACGGGTCTCGAGGGTCGGGTTGCCCGCGACTCGCGTGCTGTGCTCGTGGCCGAAGGTAAAGGGGTCGTGGAATATGTGGATGCCCGGGAAATCCGCATCCGTTACGACCGCTCAAAGGACGAGGAGACGCTGTCCTTCGATGAGCCGGTCAAGTCCTACAAGCTGACCAAATTCCGTCGTACCAACCAGGATACGGCTGTGAACCAGAGCCCGATCGTCAAGGTCGGCGACCGCGTTGAAGAGAACACCATCCTCACAGACGGTTTCTCGACGGACAACGGCGAATTGGCGCTCGGAAAGAACGTGCTGGTGGCTTTCATGCCGTGGCGCGGATACAATTTCGAGGACGCCATCGTCATTTCTGAGCGTCTCGTTGCGGACGACGTCTACACGTCGATCCACATCGAGGAGTTCGAACTGCAGGTGCGGGACACCAAGCGCGGCGAGGAAGAACTCACGCGTGAAATCCCGAACGTGTCCGAGGAGGCTACAAAAGACCTCGATGAGCGCGGCATCATCCGCGTAGGTGCCGAAGTCAAGGCCGGCGACATCATTGTCGGCAAGATCACGCCGAAAGGGGAGACCGACCCGACGCCGGAAGAGAAGCTCCTCCGCGCCATCTTCGGTGACAAGGCCGGAGACGTGAAGGATGCATCGCTGAAGGCACCTCCGGGAATGAAAGGTGTCGTCATCGACACGAAACTTTTCAGCCGTCGCAAGCTGGATCCGGCGTCCAAGAAAGAAGAGAACAAGCGCCTGGCTGAGATCGAGAAGGATCTCGAACTGGCCATGTCCGAACTGGTCTCCACTTTCTGGGACAAGTTCTTCGGTCTGCTCGATGGCAAGAAAGCCAAGGATCTGGTTCAGCGAAATGGCGAGGTCCTCGTATCTGAGGGCGCCAAGATCGACAGGAAGAAATTCAAGGATGTCAATCCGCTCGACATCGATCCGCGCTGCGCCTTCACAGGTGACGAGAAGCTTGATGCCGATGTCAAGAAGATGATCCGCAACTTCGAGCGTGCCCATCGCACGGTCGAAGGCACTGCCAAACGCGACAAGCACCAGGTACAGATGGGCGACGAGCTGCCTCCGGGCATCGTCCAGCTGGCCAAGGTGTACGTGGCCAAGAAGCGCAAGATTTCGGTCGGCGACAAGATGGCCGGTCGTCACGGCAACAAAGGGGTCATTGCCAAGGTCGTCCCGCAGGAAGACATGCCGTTCCTCGAGGACGGTACGCCTGTGGACATCGTGCTCAACCCGCTCGGTGTGCCTTCGCGAATGAACCTCGGTCAGATCTACGAAACCCTGCTCGGATGGGCTGGCAAGAAGCTCGGAACGAACTTCGCCACGCCAATTTTCGACGGAGCAACGGTAGCCGATGTAGAGGAGACCATGAAGAAGGCAGGCCTTCCGGTCGACGGTCGTACGCAGCTGTACGATGGTCGTACGGGAACGCCGTTCGATCAGCAGACAACGGTCGGCTACATCTACATGCTGAAGCTGAGCCACCTCGTGGACGACAAGCTGCATGCCCGTTCGATTGGACCCTACTCGCTCATCACCCAGCAGCCGCTTGGTGGTAAGGCGCAGTTCGGTGGCCAGCGTCTCGGGGAGATGGAGGTATGGGCGCTCTATGCCTACGGTGCCTCCAACGTGCTCCAGGAGATGCTGACCTACAAATCGGACGACGTTCAGGGCCGCTCCAAGGCCTACGAATGCATCGTGAAGGGTGAAAACATGCCGGAAGCCGGCACGCCAGAGTCCTTCAACGTCCTCGTTCGCGAATTGCAGGGGCTGGGACTGGAAGTCAATCTCGACTGATCCCTCCAGCCACCGTCCCCACGCATCCTAACCTTCGTATTCCGACATGCCCTACGGAAAACCCCAGAAGATCAAGAAGAACTTCAGCAGCATCACCGTCAGCCTCGCTTCGCCCGAGGCCATTCTCGAGCGGTCTTATGGTGAGGTCCTGAAGCCTGAAACGATCAACTACCGCTCCTTCAAGCCAGAGAAGGAAGGTCTTTTCTGCGAGAAGATTTTTGGTCCCGTAAAGGACTGGGAATGCCATTGTGGTAAATACAAGCGTATCCGCTACAAGGGCATCATCTGTGACCGATGCGGTGTCGAAGTCACCCAGAAATCGGTGCGTCGCGAGCGCATGGGACACATCACCTTGAGTGTGCCCGTCGTTCATATCTGGTACTTCAAGACGCTTCCGAACAAGATTGGTCACCTGCTTGGTATCCGCTCGAAGGATCTCGAGAAGATCATCTACTACGAAAACTACGTCGTGGTCAACCCGGGTAGCGCGGCGGCGTTGGGTGTAGAGGAGAAGCAGCTCTTGACGGAGGATGAGTACTTCAACATCCTCTACCAAATTCGCGAGGACAATAATCGTCTCGAGGATGATGACCCGGAGAAATTCGTGGCCATGATCGGTGGCGAGGCAGTAGAAGAACTGCTCAAGCGCACCGATCTGGTTCGCTCGGCACAGGAGCTTCGCTTTCAGATCAAAACAGAAACGAGTCAGCAGCGCAAGGCGGAAGCCCTCAAGCGTCTGACAGTCGTCGAGTCGTTCCGCGAGGCCAACCGTCGCATCGAAAACCGTCCTGAGTGGATGGTCATGCGTGTCGTTCCGGTCATTCCGCCCGAACTGCGCCCGCTGGTACCGCTCGAAGGAGGTCGCTTTGCCACATCCGACCTGAACGACCTTTACCGTCGTGTCATTATCCGGAACAACCGCCTCAAGCGCCTGATCGACATCAAGGCGCCCGAAGTGATCCTGCGCAACGAGAAGCGCATGCTTCAGGAGGCGGTCGATTCGCTGTTTGACAACTCGCGTAAAGCCAACGCCGTTCGTTCGGACTCCAACCGCGCGTTGAAGTCCCTTTCGGACATGCTGAAGGGTAAGCAGGGACGTTTCCGTCAGAACCTGCTCGGAAAGCGCGTCGACTACTCCGGTCGTTCGGTCATCGTCGTGGGTCCCGAGCTGAAGCTGCACCAGTGTGGTCTGCCCAAGCAGATGGCTGTTGAGCTGTTCAAGCCGTTTGTCATCCGCAAGCTCATCGAGCGCGGCATCGTCAAAACGGTGAAGAGCGCCAAGAAAGTGGTCGATCGCCGCACGAGCGATGTCTGGGACATCCTGGAAAAAGTAATCCAGGGCCGACCGGTCCTTCTGAACCGCGCTCCGACGCTTCACCGACTGGGTATCCAGGCATTTCAGCCGGTCCTGATCGAAGGCAAGGCCATCCGTCTCCACCCGCTCGTCTGTACGGCCTTCAACGCCGACTTCGACGGTGACCAGATGGCTGTCCACGTTCCGCTTTCGCACGATGCGGCGCTGGAAGCACAGCTGTTGATGCTTTCGAGCCACAACATTCTCTCGCCCGCCCACGGTGGTCCGATTGCCGTTCCGACGCAGGACATGGTCCTGGGTCTGTACTACATGACCAAATCGTCCAACGGCGAGCGCGGCGAAGGCATGCGTTTCTCATCCATTACAGAAGCGCGTCAGGCCTACGACCAGGGCGTTGTTCACCTTCATGCCAAGGTCAAGGTCCGTCTCGACGATGGTGCGGTCATCGACACCACCATGGGACGTATCCTCTTCAACGAGATCGTGCCTGAGAGCGTGGGGTACATCAACGAGGTGCTCACGAAGAAGAACCTTCGTGGCATCATCGGTCGGGTACTCAAAGCAGCCGGATTCCCACAGACGGCAGCCTTTCTCGACGCTATCAAAGAGCTTGGCTTCGAGAACGCAACGGTTGCCGGTCTGACGTTCTCGATTGCCGACATCGTCATCCCCGAGGCCAAGATCCAGTTGATCGAAGGTGCTCAGAAGGAAGTGGAGAAAGCGCGTGGCAACTACGCCATGGGCTTCATCACGGAGAACGAGCGCTACAACCAGGTCATCGACATCTGGACGCACATCAACAACCAGGTCTCCGAGGTTCTGTTCGAGTCGCTCAAGCAGGATCGCGATGGGTTCAACGCCATTTACATGATGGCGGACTCTGGTGCTCGTGGTTCGAAGGAGCAGATCCGTCAGCTGGGTGGTATGCGTGGTCTGATGGCCAAGCCGCAGAAATCCCTCGTGGGTTCTGCCGGTGAGATCATCGAGAACCCGATCATTTCCAACTTCAAGGAAGGTCTGACCGTCCTCGAGTACTTCATCTCGACGCACGGTGCCCGTAAGGGTCTGGCCGATACGGCCCTCAAAACGGCTGACGCCGGTTACCTGACGCGTCGTCTTGTGGACGTCGCCCAGGACGTAACGGTCAACGAGTACGACTGTGGCACGCTCCGCGGTATCCGTATTTCTGCCCTCAAGGACAACGAGGATGTGGTCGAGCCGCTGGCAGACCGGATCCTGGGTCGCGTTTCGGTGCACGATGTGACCGATCCGCTGACCGGCGATCTGATCGTTGAGGCGAATGAGCTGATTGACGAGGAGAAGTCACGTTCCATCGCCGAAACCTCGATCGAAGAGGTAGAAATCCGGTCCGTGCTCACCTGTGAGGCCCGCCGGGGTGTGTGCGCGCTGTGCTATGGACGAAACCTCGGATCGAACCGCATGGTCGAGACGGGCGAATCCGTCGGTGTCGTAGCTGCCCAGTCCATCGGTGAGCCGGGAACGCAGCTGACCCTCCGAACCTTCCACATCGGTGGAACGGCCAGCCGTATCTCCGCTGAATCGACGATTCAGACGAAGTTTGCCGGTAAGGCGGTCTTCGAAAATCTCCGCTCCGTTGAATTCGACACTGGAGAAGAGACCAAAGACGTGGTACTCTCTCGCCAGGGTGAAATCCACATCGTGGATCCTGAAGAGGGCAACCGTCAGCTCATCTCGTACCTGATCCCCTACGGCGCAGAAGTGCTTGTCGGAGACGGCGACATGGTAGAGAAAGGCGGCGTGCTGGCTGCTTGGGACCCCTACAACTCGGTCATCATGTCCGAGTTTGCAGGTACCGTTGGCTTCCAGGACATCATCGAAAGTGTGACCTTCCGCGAGGAGTCGGACGAACAGACCGGCTACAAGGAAAAGGTCATCATCGATACACGTGAGCGCTCCCTGACCCCGGCCATCCTGGTCAAAGGCAAGGAGGGCGAACGCGAGTATCCGCTGCCGGTGGGTGCCCGTATTCAGGTCGACGCCAAGGACAAGGTGGGTGCCGGTCATGTGCTGGTGAAAATCCCGCGCCAGTCCGCCAAGACCCGCGACATTACCGGTGGTCTGCCGCGTGTTACGGAGCTTTTCGAGGCCCGTACGCCGAACGACGCCGCCAAGGTATCCGAGATTGACGGTATTGTCAGCTTCGGCGGTCGTAAGCGCGGTTCACAGGAGGTGGTCGTCACGAGCCGGGATGGCTCGGAATCGAAGACCTACCTTGTATCCCTCACGAAGCACCTCCTTGTTCACGAGAACGATTTCGTCCGCGCTGGCGACCCGCTCTCAGATGGTCAGGTAGCTCCGCAGGATATCCTTTCCATCCTCGGCCCCCGTGCTGTGCAGGAGTATCTGGTCAATGAGATCCAGGAAGTCTACCGCCTGCAGGGTGTGACCATCAACGACAAGCACATCGAGTGTATCGTGCGCCAGATGATGCAGAAAGTACTGGTCGTCGATGCCGGAGATACCACGCTGCTTGAGGACAACTACGTCGATCGTTTCGTCCTCGAAGAGATGAACGACAACCTCTACGACAACTTCGTCGTCATCGATGCGGGAGAATCCGATCTTTCCATTGGTGAGGTTGTGGATCGACGTCGCCTCAGGGAGATCAATTCCACGATGAAGCGTCAAGACAAGAGGGAAGTCATGGTGCGCGATGCGCAGCCGGCTGTGGCCGAGCCCGTCCTGCTGGGAATCACGCAGGCGGCGTTGGCAACAGACTCCTTCGTATCTGCGGCTTCCTTCCAGGAAACGACCAAGGTTCTTACGGAAGCGTCCATCGCGGCCAAACAGGATCCGCTCTTCGGGCTGAAGGAAAACGTGATCGTGGGTCACCTCATCCCGGCAGGTACCGGACAGCGACAGTTCAAGGATCTCATCGTTGGCTCGCAGAAGGACTACGAAGAGCTTCAGGCAGCAGTCGGAACCGAGTCGAGTGGCGATGGCTCCTCCCGGGAGACCGTCGCTCCCTGACAGCCTTGAATGCATCCCGACGCTGAAGCAGCCCTTCAGCCCACAGGATGCGTAACAAAGCTGCTGTCAAGCCTACGTATGGGCGCGGCCGCTGCAAGCGGCCGCGCCCATATTTTTTGGGGCTATCCTGTAGCCCCATTTGAGGTGCCGCTACGTTCTTCTCCGACGTATCACACAAGCAGCGCATCCCCTTGCGGCACGCTCCGTACGCACGCATCCAGCCCCCCAGCTCCTCCATTCCCCCTGCTTCATGCTGCGAGATATTCATGCCTACGTTGGTAGCATCGGAACCCTGCTTGCAACCGTGGGCATGCTCGTTGTCTTTCTTGGCTGGTGGATGGCTATTACGGCAACGGTCGTACGCCAGGGAGTGGGGACGTGGGTTAAAGCCATACGGATCGTCATGATTGCCGTGTTTCCGCCGCTGGGAGTGTTGTTTCTTCTGCTCTATGTCCGCTCAGACAGAGCCGTTGTATCCCAAGCCATGCGATCGGCCTCCCTGCCTGGTCATCCAGAGCGCTCCTCGGACAGCAGCGGCGTGGATCCCGTGTTGGTGCAAGCGGCCTAGAAGGCCGACCAATTGCGACTGGACGGACTGCGGGCAGGGGCTTACATTGGATTAACGCCGTTATTTGGGTCCGCACATGAGCGAAGCAGAAGAAAAAGGACTACGCAGAGCCATTCTCGATACTGCCCGTCAGCTGTTGACTACGGTCGGGTATGCGCACCTCTCGATGCGCAATATTGCAAAAGAGATCGGATACAGCGCGACAAGTATTTATCTGCACTTTGAGAGCAAGGACGATCTGGTTCATGCCCTCATCGATGAGGGGGTCGATGTCCTCTTTCGCGAGTTGAGTCAGTCCGATGTGGCCGCTTCAAGCCCCGAGCAACGACTGGAGGCCATGTGTCGCGCATACGTGCGGTTTGGCCTGGAGCGCTCCGAGTATTACGGAATCATGTATGTGCTCCATCCGGAGTACATAAAGCGCTATCCCGTCGATAAATATCGCAAGGCGCGTCGCAACCTCGAGATCATGGCACAGGCCGTACAGGATGGGATTGAGGCTGGTGTCTTCAGGAAAGTCGAGCCCATGTTGGCGGCCAATCTGGCGTGGGCCCAGCTGCATGGCATTGTAACCCTGCTCAGCTCTGAGCGCGTTGACAAACGCATTGACCCCGACGTGTTGGTGGATGCCGGCTGTCGGCACGTCGTATCTGGTCTATTTACTCCGGAGCGGCTGGCAGGCAGGCATGCTTCGTGAGCTTGGGACCCTGGGCTCTATGAGGCACTCTGTGCTTCTCGACGTGCCCGGGTTTCTTGAAGCACTCGAGGGCTCAGCCATGCCTTCCCTATAGAGTACGTACTGATTCACCGGATGCAGCCATCAAGGTTGTGGACCATCATGCTTCCGTTCTTCTCCTTTTTCGATACGCTGGCGCCTGACTGGATGGTTTGGACATTCCTCGTTCTGGCCATTCTCCACATGGGTTTTCACGGGTGGGGACTCAAGGCCTGGCTTGGTGTGCTGGCTGTCTTCCTGTATGGTATGGGGGCGTCAGGGGGGGTATGGATAGCCTGGGCGGCTCTGGTCATTCTCTTTGTCATCCCAGCCCCGCGGCGCATGATCAGTGCCGGGGTGATGAAGCTACTGGACGCCATCAATTTCCTACCCACCATCTCCAGGACCGAGCAGGAAGCCATCGATGCAGGCACCACGTGGGTGGAGCGCGAATTGTTTTCCGGTCAGCCGGATTTCAAACGCATTCTGGCTGAGGAAGGGTATCCCGGGTTGACCGAGGAAGAACAGGCCTTTATTGATGGGCCTTGTCAGCAGCTGTGTGATGC
>Ga0181594_10003567_pt1 | contig 14052 bp, 15 predicted proteins | sample 071ome_18_FD_145603 | JGI IMG/M metagenome (GOLD analysis project Ga0181594, IMG submission 145603) | Coastal salt marsh microbial communities from the Groves Creek Marsh, Skidaway Island, Georgia - 071413BT metaG (spades assembly) | ecosystem: Environmental > Aquatic > Marine > Intertidal zone... | reverse complement strand
CCCCGAGGAGGAGGGCAAGCCGAATCCGCATCTGTGGACCGATCCCACCTACGCCATCGAGTACGCCGACATCGTCCGCGAGGTGCTCAGTGAGCGGGATCCCGCATGCGCAGATCAAATGCAGAAGAACTTCGATTCCTTCGCTGCTCAGGCGAACGAACTCGCCGATGCGGTGCGTGAGGATCAGCGATCCGTTCCCGAGGGTGGGCTGAAGCTCGTGACCTATCACGATGCCTACGCGTACTTCGCAGACAACTTCGGTTGGAAAGTCGTGGGTGCCGTGCAGCCGAGCGACTTCGCCGATCCGACGCCGGCGGAGGTGGTGACCCTCATCGAGCAGATCCGAGCCGAAGGTGTGCCGACGATCTTCGGATCGGAGGTGTTCCCCTCTGCTGTCCTCGAGGAGGTCGGCAACGAGACCGGCGTGCGGTACGAGCAGTCCCTTCGCGATGACGATCTTCCCGGTGAGCCGGGTCAAGACGATCACTCGTGGCTGGGCCTCATGCAGTACAACTTCGCCACCATGATCGAGGGTTTGGGCGGAAAGGCCCCGAATGTGCGCTCGGTCGATATCACGAGCCCCAGTCCCGACACTGCGGACTACCCGCAGTGACCGGTACGGGTGTCGGACCGGAGTTGATCCGACTCACGGGAGTGGACGCGGGATACGACCACCAGGTGGTGCTCCATGACGTCAATGTGCACGTGCATGAGGACCAATTCACCGGCATCGTCGGGCCTTCGGGGTCCGGCAAGACCACCCTTCTGCGACTGCTCCTAGGCATCGTCAAGCCGATGAGCGGGTCCATCGATCAGCGCCCTAACCTGCGTACGGCGTACGTTCCTCAGCTCGAAACAGTCAACTGGGACTTCCCGATCACCGTCGTTGAATGCGTCCTGATGTCGGGCTCTTCTGCACAGAGTCGACGTTTCTCTACCCCTTGGGCGAGTGCCAGGGAGAAGAGCGCTGCGATGTTGGTTCTCGAGCGGCTAGGCATCGCGCAGTTCGCTGATCGACAGATCCGACAACTATCCGGTGGTCAACAGCAGCGGATGTTCTTGGCGCGAGCTCTCTACCGGCAGCCGCAGTTGTTGTTACTCGACGAGCCGACCAGCGGTGTGGATGTTTCGACCAGGCATGACGTGCTGCACCTTCTGGCGGACCTGCATGAGGACGGGGTCGCGATTGTCCTGACCACACACGATCTCAACGGAATGGCAGCTCATCTTCCGCATCTGATTTGTGTCAATCACCGGGTGATCGCCGACGGCACACCCCAGGACGTCATTCGGCCGGAAGTCCTCGAGCAGACGTACGGCGCCCGTATGGAAGTTCTCGAGCACCTCGGAATGCGAGTGGTGGTCGACGATCATCGCGAGCAACCGTCGAGGGTGGAGGCGTGATGGAGGCGATCCTCGAACCCCTCGGATACAGCTTCTTCCTTAAGGGTTTGCTCGTGGCAGGACTGTCCGGTGCACTCTTGGGATTCATCGGCGTGTTCATCGTCTTGCGTGGCATGAGCTACATCGGTCACGGACTGTCGCATTCGATTTTCGGCGGATTCGCAGCTGTGCAGTTATTCGCCGCACAGTTCTACATACTCGGTGCCGGGCTCTGGGGTATTGCTTCAGCTCTCGCGATTAACAGCGTCTCTAAGCGAAGTCGACTTGGCGCGGATGCTGCGATCGGTGTGATCACCACGGCTTCCTTCGCTCTCGGTGTGGCGCTGTTCGCCCGTTTCGGATCCAGTGGGCCATCGTTCGAGAACGCTCTCTTTGGCAGCATCCTGGGTATCTCTACCGAGCAGATCGTGGGCCTGGCGGTCGTATCGCTGCTTGCCGTTGGCTTTGTATTCCTTCGTTACCGAGCACTGCTGTTCTCGACGTTCGACCCGGAGGTGGCTGATGTGTCGGGTGTTCGTGTTGGTCGGATCGAAGCCCAACTCATGATCGTGCTCTCGTTGTCTATTTTGGCGACGCTCACTGTTATCGGCGTCACGCTGGTCGCCGCGATGCTCGTCATTCCTGCGGTTGTTGCACGGATGCTGACCGATTCCTTCGGCCGAATGCTCGCCTGGAGCACGGCCGTCGGCATCTTCAGTGGCCTCGTCGGCATGTACGTCAGCTACTACGCGGAGGTCCCGTCCGGGACCATGATCGTCCTCGTGGGCGCGGCGATCTTCCTCATCGTCTTCGCTTTCGCCGGCAGTTCTCGGCGACGAAAGTCGGCCGGGCTCGATTCACACGTGGAGCCGGTGCCGGCGGCAACGGTCGTTCGATAACGCCCCGGCAATCCACCGACGTCGGAGGGCGACTGTGGCCCCCGTAGGCTGAACCCGAAACGTACGTCGATAAAGACTCATCACGAGGGAACGAGAGGACATCCAATGGACGACTCCACACCCACCTCACCGGCCTCGTCGGCACCATCGACCTCCCTCGTTGACCTGCAAACCCACGTAGCTGCTGCGCGCGAAGAGTTGGTCGCTTCATTGGTGAGCCTGAAGTCCGAGACGACCCCTGCGGCGCTGGCGCAGCGTGGCCTCGGTGCCGCGAAGGGCTGGTTCACCGATGAGTACGGGGGAATCCGCCCTGATCGAGTGGCCATTGTTGGTGCGGTTGTCGTCGGATACGTAGCGATCAAGTTGATCGGGCGGCGTCGTCGTTGACTTCAACCCACGAGCAGCACAGCACCACGCCATCGATTCCCGACACTCGGCCTGCGCTCGATGGATCGGTGCCGATAAAACTCCTGCATGATCGAGTGCTCGTCCGTGAGGGCGGCGAGGACGGCGAGCGGCGTTCCAGTGGGGGCATCGTCATTCCCGCCACCGCGCAAGTGGGGCGCCGGCTCAGTTGGGCCAAGGTTGTAGCGGTCGGACCCAATGTGCGCAGCGTCGAAGTGGGCGACTCGGTGCTCTTCGAGCCCGAGGACCGAGGGACCGTCGAGTTGCAGGGCATCGACTATGTGCTCCTTCGCGAGCGAGATCTGCACGCTGTCGCGGCCGGGCGGCACGCGACGTCCGGCACGGGCTTGTACCTGTAGTCGTGTCCAACTCCGAACGGCCGGTCCTTGTCGGTGGCACAGGGCGTAGCGGTTCGACCATCGTTGGCCACCTGCTCGATCATCACCCTGAATTGACCCTGACCCGTCCGATGGAAGTCCGCTTTATCACGGGTAACGACGGCATAGCCGATGCCCTCGCCGTTGCCACCCGCAAGCCCGGATCCGCCAAAGCCGAGTCAGCAGCGCGCTTGGCCGTCAGTCGTCTGCTTGAGCGCTGGTTTGAACGCGCTCCCGACGTTGGCCTGCACACGTCGATAGATCGCAATGAACTGGTTGATCTATGCGATCGGTACCTTGAACGCAGCGAAACCGATCCACTCGGCGCGGCGAAGTCGATAACTCGCGACATCATGGCCAAAGTTGCCGGCGCGCTTGGCGCGGATCGGTGGGTGGACACCACACCGGCAAATGCCCGCAAGGCTGACCGCCTCGAGCCCATTTATCCGGAGTCGACCGTCATCGTGGTGAATCGAGATGGCCGTGATGTTTCTGCATCCTTCGTCCATCAAACCTTTGGCCCGGACGACGTCTTCGATGCACTCGATCAATGGGAGCAGCGGATGCTCCGTATCCACAATGCAGCGATGAACTCCCGCCCCGAGCGCATCGTCCAAGTGGATCTGGTGGATCTGGTGCACAAGGCGCGCGGTGAGACGGTCGAACAAATTTGTGCGGCAATCGACGTGCCCGTCGATAGCGGGATGCTGGAGTGGTTCGACGCCAACATCACACCTGCTGGAGCCCATGGAGGGCGGTGGCGCCGAGACTTCGACGCAGACACGGTCGCTCGGATCGATGACGCGTACCTATCGATCTGCGAAAGACTCCTCGGGGCCGGAGTGCGCATCCCACCCGGTGAGTAAGAGCCCCGAGCTTCCGGCATGATCGCCACGTGATCGACTGCATCGTTATCGGCGCTGGCCACAACGGGCTCGTGGCGGCCGCCTACCTCACCCGGTCGGGACATTCAGTGCTCGTTCTCGAGGCAAGCGACAAGGTCGGCGGAGCAGCGATCTCGGCCGAAGTCTTTCCGGGTATGGGTGCTCGCCTGAGCAAGTACTCGTACTTGGTGTCGCTTCTCCCATCTTCAATCGCTCGAGACTTGGAGATCGATGTCCCGTTGGCCCGTAGGAGTGTCGCCTCCTACACACCCGATCCCGAAGACCCGAGCCGTGGGCTGTTGATCTCCTCAATGGATTCCGGCGCGACGACGGCGAATATCACCGAATTCACCGGAGATGAGTCACAGGCACGAGCCTGGAATGACTTCTACGCCCGCACGGAAGCCATGGCTGCAGTGTTATTCCCATCCCTTACCGAACCCCTGCAATCTCGCGATGAGTTCAAGGCCCGAATCGATGAAGCCAACTGGGAGGACTTCGTCGAACGTCCGCTCGGAGAAGTTCTGGAGAGAACTTTCCACAATGACGTTCTTCGCGGAGTCGTTTTCACCGACGCCCTGATTGGCACCTACGCGGCGGCCGAGGATTCAACACTCCATCAGAACATCTGTTTTCTCTATCACGTGATTGGACAGGGAACGGGCCAGTGGGATGTACCGATTGGTGGGATGGGAGCTATCACGTCACAACTGGCTGATCGCGTGCGTGCAGCCGGTGGCGAGATTCGCACCAATGCGGAGGTCATTGCCGTGAGCGATCACGGTGGCGAGATCTCCGTCACGGTGTGTGAAGGTGGCTCGGAATCGACCTACGTCGCACGAACGTTGGCAGCGAACTGCGCCCCCGCGGTCCTCGACCGGCTGCGAGGGCGCCCATCACAACCGATCGATGATCTCGATGCCGGGGCGCAGGTGAAGGTCAACATGCTCCTGGCGCGGCTTCCTCGCCTGCGTGATGAATCGGTGGATCCGGTCCAGGCGTTTAGCGGAACCTTCCACGTCAACGAGGGCTACCGCCAACTGGCTGACGCCTATCGAAAGGCCGGCGCCGGTGTCTTGCCTCAGCCGCTACCGGCGGAGATCTACTGCCACAGCTTGAGTGATCCGAGCATTCTGTCCGAGGACTTGCGGTCACAGGGCGTTCACACGTTGACGCTGTTCGGACTCCACACGCCGCACTCACTTTTCTCAACGGACTCAGGCCCGGACAAGGACGCTGTCCTCGAGGCTGTCTACGCCACGTTGGATTCGGTCCTAGCCGAGCCGATCGCGGACTGTCTGATGCTCGATTCGCAGGGCAATCCGTGCATCGAAATCAACACAACCGCAGATATCGAACATGATCTTCGGATACCGACCGGCAATATCTTCCATACACCCTTGACGTGGCCCTGGGCTGATTCTGAAGACGAGATTGGTTCGTGGGGAGTGGAAACCGACTCGCCGCGCATCGTCATCTGTGGCAGTGGGGCCAAGCGAGGTGGAGGTGTCTCCGGCATACCCGGTCACAACGCCGCCCGTTGCCTGACTAGCGTTCTGTCAACGCCGTAGCCGACCCCAATCCCTTAGCGAGGTGCTCGATGACTGCTCTGACGTCGGATGTGATGGCAGGGAAGATCGTTCTTGTCGTCGGAGGCACTCAGGGGCTGGGGTCTCATATCGCGCGTCGTGCGGCTGAATCCGGTGCCGAGGCGGTAATCGTCAGCGGTCGCAACGCTGAGAAGGGCCGGGCGGTCGCCGATGAACTGACGGCGCTCGGCTCCCAGGGTGCATTCGTCCAGGCGGACATCAGCGACCCGCAGACAGCACTTGATCTTGTGGAGAAGGTGGTGTCGACCTACGGGCGAGTGGACTGCGTTGCCAACGTCGCGGCCACGACGAGTCGCGGAAGCCTGGTTGACACCACTCCCGAACGGTTCGATGAGCACATGAACATCAATCTGCGCGGCCCGTTCTTCGTTATGCAGGGTGCGGTCAAAGACATGCAGCGGCGATCGGCGCCGGGAACGATCGTCAACATCATGAGCATCGCCTCACACGGAGGTCAGTCCTTCTTGGCTCCCTACGTCGCGAGCAAGGCGGGTCTGGGTGGTTTGACGAAGAACGCCGCCTACGCCCACCGGTTCGACAAGATACGTATCAACGGTGTCAACATCGGATGGACTATCACCGACGGTGAAGAGGTTGTCCAGCGCACCGCGCACGGTGCGACCGATGGCTGGGTCGAAGAGGCCAGCGCGAAGTTGCCGATGGGAAAACTCGGCCAGCCGGACGAGATCGCTGATTTCATCGTCTACCTGTTGTCCGATCGATCCGGAGTCGTGACCGGCTCGATTATCGACTGGGACCAGATTGTGATCGGTGGGCACGACTAATAGCGAGCTTGCCGATCGGCCGGCTGATCTCAGGCCAGATTCTTGTCCAGGAACTTGCCGACCTGCTTGATCGAGTTGCTCCACGGGCCGTAGAAGTAGTGTCCGGCACCCTTGTACTCGACTAGTCGGTTCTCGACTCCGGCTTTGTCGAGGGCGCGTTTGGTCGCCCTCGCCCACGAGATTTCGCAGGTGTCGTCCGCCGTCCCATGGAAGGCCAAGACCGGTTCGGTGATGCGGAAGAAGTAGTTGCGTGAAGACATTCGCTTCCACACTTCCGGGTTCTCTTTAGGTTCACCATATTTCTTCAGAATGCGATCGCCGATCTCGTAGTTCTTGCGTTGCCACCTGTTGAAGTTGTCTTCGGCGTTCGAGCTCACCGAGGCGTAGGTGATGGCGGCATCGAAGACCCCGGGGGCGATCGTCAACGCCTGGTAGGCGACGCCACCGCCCATGGATCGACCGAGTAGCGCAACTCGTTCGCCATCTATCCACGGGATGTCGGAATCTCGCAGCGCGAGTGCAGCGTTGATGACGTCTTCGGCATACCCCAGACGCATATTCACATCGCTGCGCGGGTCCTTGTCCGAGCAGGCGTGGTTGCGGTAGTCCACATGCAACACCCCGTAGCCGTTGCGTGGAAGCCAGTCCTGCTCTCGGCGAAAGCCTTGACCATTCACATAGACCTTCGGATCGATGTATCCATGGGCGAGAACCACCATGGGGAAGGGGCCTTTGCCCTTGGGTTCAATCAACTGCCCACAGATCTTCAGATCGCCGCTCATGTACGTGGCCCGATAACGGGTATAGGCGGAGTTCTCTCCGAGCTTCTTGCGTACCTTCAGATTTCGTCCGTCGTACTCCCGAGTCATAGCCATCGGGATTGAGGACGAGTTGATGTTCGACGTTTCCGATGGCTCTACCTCCGCGGCGTGGGTCCACGGGGAGAATGAAACGCTGAGTGCGATAGCGGCGATCAAGGCGCTCAGGCGGTACATGGTTCGAGGGTACGTCAACACGTAATCGACGCAAGATCTTCTATCGTGCTCCCAGGCTGGCCGCCCGATCGCCCATTCGCCGAAGCTGAATATGTCCTCGGGGGTCGGTTCGAACTTTTCCTCGATCGATGTTTAACCAACGCTAGTAGAGGGAATAACCCCTGCGTGAGCGATGACGACGATCCGCACGGTGCGGTTCCGGATCTCGCCCACGAAAGGGAATCATGAAGCGGACTACGCGTATGGGAACGGGGGCAGCCGCCACCGCGGCCGTCCTCATCGGCACGGGGGTCATCACGAGTGCTCCGGCCAACGCCCATGGGTACGTGGAAGGGCCCTTGAGTCGAAGCGCAGCCTGCAACGTCGGTCTCAACGCCGACTGTGGCTCGATCGTCTACGAACCTCAGAGCCTCGAAGCGCCCAAGGGCTTTCCGAACAGCGGCCCTGCCGATGGTCAAATTGCATCCGCCGGTGGTCTTTTCGGCGGTGTTTTGGACCAACAGGGCGCGGACCGTTGGTACAAGAACGAGGTCACCACAGGTCCTTTGCTGATGGATTGGAAGTACACAGCGCCACATTCCACGGACAAGTGGCACTACTACATGACCAAGCAGGGATGGGACCCGAACTCCCCGTTGACTCGCGATGATCTCGTGCTCATTGAGGAGGTGCAGCACGACGGATCCAAGGCGATCACCAATCCCGACCACACGATCGTCATCCCACAGGATCGATCCGGCTACCACATCATCTTGGCCGTGTGGGATATCGCAGACACCGTCAACGCGTTCTACAACGTCATCGACGTAAATGTCGTGGGTGAAGGAATACCGGACCAAGATCCGCCATCGGTGCCCATGGGTCTCGATGTCGTGTCGGTCACCAGCGGTTCGGTGTCCTTGGACTGGCTCGACTCCAGCGACGATGGAGGAGCAGTGACCTACGTCATCTACCGAGACGGCGAAAAAATCGCAACGTCCTCGGTCTCGGAGTTCGTCGATTCGCAGGTCACCTCCGAGACCACGTACGAGTACACGATCGTCGCGACCGACCCCGCCGGCAACAGCTCAGCTGACAGTGACGCCGCTGTGGCCGTTACCGATCGCGCCCCAGCGGTCGACGAGACATCTCCTACCGTCCCGGGGTATCTCCACTCGATGGGCGAAACCACCGATTCGGTCGATCTGATGTGGAACGCCAGCACTGACGAAAGTGGCAGCGTGGAGTATCTGGTCTTCCGAGACGGAACACAGGTAGCTCGGACATCGATGACGATGCTGTCGGATTCCAGGCTGGCGCCGGCAACTCGGTACAGCTACACCGTCACGGCGATCGACGACGCAGGAAACATCTCCGATCCCAGCAACGATCTGATCGTCACGACCGAAGCCGAGGCTGAGCCCGAAGTGCAGCCCGATCCGGTCGTCGATGGTTCCTGGGACCCGAAGGCGTCCTATGCCACCGGCGATGAAGTGACGTACCAGGGATCGACCTATAGAGCCGTCCAGGCCCACACGGGAATCGGCGATCCGAACTGGATCACGGCTCCATCGCTGTGGCAAGCGGTCGACGGGGCTGCTGCTCCCGAGCCGACCCCCGAGCCGACCCCCGAACCATCGGAAGTTGGAACCTGGAGTGCTACCGACACATACGCCACGGGAGACCGCGTTGTGTTCGACGGCAAGACTTATGAAGCCGTCCAGTCGCACACCGGGAACGGCGATCCGAACTGGATCTACGCACCTTCTCTGTGGCAGTTGCTGTAGCCCGAATCGAAAAGCAGCGCAACGAGGGTGGGGTGGGCGTATGCCCACCCCACCCTCGACTCGTCGATAGTGACCCGTTACGGGAAGCGGGTCTGCAGGGACTTGCAGACGGCATTCATGGGTGATGTTTCGAAGCGGTCCATCGAGGGGTCGGGGTTGTCCTGACAGAACAATCCCTGCGGGTTCGGGAACTTCGCCAGGTAGGCATCCACGACAGCTTGGGTGGCGGCCACACTCGGCGCCGGATCGACAGCGTCGAATTGACCGAACTCCCCGACGAGGTAACGCTTCACCCCGGCGGCTTGCGCCCAACTCCACGCAGTCTCGCTTTGTGCAAAAAGTCGGTCGCTCAATTGGCCGGTCTGCTCATAGTTTTGAGACTCGCGAAGAATGTCTCCGTCGTGCAGGCTGACGAGGTCGTACCCGGACATGTCCGGAACGATGCCTGCTGCTTCGTAAGTCGTCACAAGCGGTTGGGTAACCAGGAGCCCCTTGAATGCCTTTGTGCGTTTAGGGGCTGCCTTGACGATCCGCGCCGCGTTCGCTGCGGTGAAGCCCTTGTCCGCCTCGTTGGCTGGATCAAACCAGTCCACCTTGTAGCGCTCGGCGAAGCGAGCGATTTGCGGTACGGCAGCAAGGTATTCCTTGCTGAGGTGGCGCTCGATGCCGTCCGGGTGGTCAAAGTTCGGTGGGCCGCTACCGTCCTGAGATGCCATGACGCTCGAGTAGTTCAGCAGTTCGACGAAGAGAGCGACAGCAAGACCGGCACGCTTGGCCTCGGCGATCTCATCGCTGTGGGAGCACAGCCACTTGTTCAACGTCAAGCTCAGGAGGCCGTCACCTTTTCCGTGCAGAAGGCGGCCGGTGGAGCCTTCGTAGTACATCTGCATCGTGTACCGAACGGCCTTATAGCCGTCCTCGGCCAGGGTCGTGGGGGAGTAGTAGAAGGCACCGGGGTTGTACGGGTACTGCCCGATGTTCACACCCAGCCGATTCGGTGACCCTGTCGATTTCACGTACCGCTTGAGGCCCTTCGTGGACGCACACTTGCTCTTGGGAACTCTTTGCTGGGACCCCGACGAGGGCCCCCCACTCTGGCTGCCCCCGCCGTTTCCGCCGGCATTGCCATTGGACTGGAAACACTGCCGGATGACCGCTTCCTGCTCGGCGTTCGCCCGCTGCGTCTGGATTTGTTGGGCTGCCTCGGTGCCCAACTCTCGAGCCACGCACTCGATAACGGAGTCGGGCAAGTTGGGCTGCGCGTGGGTAGGGCTGCCGGCGAGTGACGCCGCCAGTCCTAGCGTCGCGGCGATGGCAAGAATGGAGCGTTTCATGTCCTAGACGTTACCTAAATCGACTACAGGCACGACGAGAACCAGCGCATTTGTTACCGTCGTTCCGTGAATCAGCGCATGCGAATTCTTGCTATTGCCGTGGCTGTCGGTGTGGGCGTGTCCACCCTCTCAGCACCTGCCAGCGCGGCTCCACAGCCCGCCGGCTCCTTGGGTCCCGCCACGCCCCTGGGCCTAAGCGGTGCGAGCCCGCATGCGGATCTATTGCCCGATGGCACGGTCCGCTTGTACTTCCCGAGCCCGCAGTCCGGTGGAACCGCAGTCGCGGAATGCACCCAAGCTGGCGCCTGTTCCATCGTGGGCTCTATCGAACGGATCGCCGATCTCACCGACGTCGTGCTCCGTGATGGATCGCGGCGGGCCTACTTCGTGGAGTTCGACCCAAGTACGCAGCAGAAGGCGATCTTCACGGCGCCGCTTTCCCCAGAAAATGTCCACCTTCGTGACCGTAGTTCGGTCGGCATCTCCAGCGGTGGCGCCATGGCGTGGGGGGTGCCGGATTCGGTCCTACTCCCTGATGGACGGGTGCGTTTGTACTGGGTCGAGCCGAGCCCTCAGGGGGGTATGGCAACCGAGGTGGTCGCAAGCGCCACGTCCACCGACGCCGCGGGGACCGCCTTCGTGCGAGATCCGGGGTACCGAACCACCGGTGGGCGCGTGGACTTTGAAGTGCTCAGGGCAGAACCTGGCAATTGGCTGGCCATCATGTCCACGTCTCCTGAAGATCCACAAAATCCCCAACGTCTGCTGCTGGCCACTTCCGACGATGGTCTCGACTGGACGGTGGGCCCGAAATCCTTGACGCCCGCGGATATGAGCTACCTCGACCCAACGGGAATTCCCTTAGGTCAGGATTCCTTCCTCGTCTACTACGCAAAGGCCCCGAATGTTCTTGGTGATCGCCAGTACGAACTCGAACAGGCAACGCTGACGGTGGAAACGCTGACGGTGGAAACGCCGGCTGTCAGCGATACCGAGAAGAAAAAGAAAAAGAAAAAGAAGAAAAAGAAAAAGAAAAAGAAGAAAAAGCGTTGAAGTCGTTACGAGCAATAGTGCTTGCAGTGACGCTGCTTGTCGGCGTCATCTCTGCTCCAAGTGCCTCAGCGGCGGAGATCGAGACATGCGTCTCGTACGAGGGCGCTGAAACCGACTGTTGGAACAAGGCCCGCTGGCGATATGAATTCTGTTACGACCGGCCACCGAAGCGGGTATTCCTCCAGCGATACGCCAAGGGAAATTGGCGATTGGTCAAGGAGCAAAAGCTCACCCGCAACACCGGATGCCCACCTGACTACCCGTACGAGCTCAAGGCGTCGCGGAAGATGAAAAAGGACGGTGTCACAAGGTTTCGGTGGGTCTTGCAGTACGGATCCGTCTATGAGGATCTCTACGACAACTTCACGGTATCCCGAACAAGTAAGTAGCGAAGTGCCCACGTAGTGTGGCCATCGTGACCGACGAGAACTCGACACCATCCCCCGCAGACTCCTCCATAACGAGGAATGGCTCAGGGCATGAACGTGCTCGACCGGACTCGGCGGTGAAGTGCGGCCGTCTGCCTTACCGAGGTTCTTACTGGTCTTCTCGGTGCTTACGAACAGCATCGGTGGCTTGGGCAGCCACGACCGCGATTGTTATCGGAATGCCGAATCCCAGGAATGCATACAGGACCAGCGTGCTGTAAACGGGGTTCTCGATGAACCCACGGCCGAGAAACGCGAGCCACAAGAAAGCCGCGGCGAGCCACATGTTCCGTCGCCATGGCTGACTCACCATGCGAATGTAGCAACACCGCGATGGAGGCATGATTCTGGGTGCTTGGTCCACGGCGCCGGGAAAACGTGAGGGCGACACGAAGATTCGGGGTGTCGATGTGTGTTTAGATCACGTGTGTTCACACCGAAGGGGCTGAGAAACCTCGCCCTGTGGGCCGTGGTGGTCGTTGGTGTCTACTACTGGCTGGGCGCCTGCGATGTGGGCCTGTCGTGGGGCTAGGTGACGCCAAGCAGCCATACGGTGAGAGCAAATAGCGCAAGGAGGCTCAGTCCAGCCACGAGCCACGAGGACACTTGATGGAGCCCTTGGTTGCGGGGCGCCGGTTGTGTGGTCGCGGAAGGCTGTGAATCGGAGAAAAGCGATCCACAAGCGAAACAGATGCTCGACCCGATCGTCTCAGAGCCGCACTCGCTACAAATCATGGCGTCTTCAGTATGCCCGGTTGGGTTGTTAGCAGCGACGTGGCGTACGGACTGCGTCAGAGCACAACCACGGACGGCCGCGACTTGCCTTGAGCCTCCTACATTTGCTGCAATGCGTCTATGTCGCTCATGTGGGAATCGCGAGTGCCGCGCGTTCGCCTGATGGACGCCTTGGCGGTTTCTTGGCTGAGATCTCGACATGCGGACCAGCCCGCTGAGTCGGAGGGGGAGCCGAAGAACAATGAGACGGCTAGTGTCAAAACACCTGCAATCCCGGGTCTGACGCTCGAATAGACCTGTGGTTACGCCGGTTGTTGGGCTGCCGGCGACGTTGGTACTAACGGAGCGTTTCAGTCGGACTCGCGCTCGGATTCCATCTTCTCGTTGCAGTAGTGGGTTCGAAGATCCGAATCACTTTGGAGTTCGATCCCGCAGTAGATGCAGGTCCACGTTGCCATGCTCAGAGTTTAGGCGATCTCGAAGAGATTGCCACCGCTCAGGGTGGGTGAAAACCAAATATTTCGTGAAGCGTTGACCCGCTGCTGGTCTTGGGGGACCTAGACCGCCGTGGCCTCTGGCACCGCCGACAAAGCCTCGCGGCTCGCTTGTGCGGCCTGTTGCTTTCGAAGCTTGTCCAAGGTGGTTTGCAACTTCGCGTTTTCCTCTTCGAGTTCATCGATCTTGGCTGTCAACTCTTGGATAGTTTCTCGCTTCTTTGCGTCTTCAATGATGAAGCTTTCCTCTTTCTCGCTCATTTCGCGCCGTAACTGTTCGGAGGCCAACAGGTGCTTGAGCTCGAGCTTCTCCGTCTCATTCTTGGTGTAGCCGAGCATGCCGAGGACGCCGAGGAACGAGATAAGGAAAACGATTAGCAATGCCCACATCTCCATGGGAAAATACTACCTCAGAAGTTGTCATTGACCTAGTCGTTTGATCGTGCCGGCAGATTACGATGATCCGCGCTCAGCCTTGTGGCTCTGGTTTCCTGGCCTGCTGCCGACCAGGGGTGCGGGGAGGCCTTGATTTCCTGGGAGGGTCGGTCTAGTGCGCGGTCGGGTCAGCGGGTTGCCCGTGGAGAGGTACATAGGACTCGATCCGTCCATGGGCCTCCCCCTGATGGTGTGCAGGGACGGCGGAGGCCGACATTGGGTGACCGACGGGACCCGTTCGGCCGTTATTTTCCCTTCGGAGCGGAATGCCGCGGAGTTCGGCCCCGAGAACTTCGTATACGACTACTCAGTGGATCGAGCGCGAGAACTCCTCTCAACCGTCGAACCCATAATTCGCCAGGATTTTCCCTACGACGCCTTGGTCTATGCCAATTGGCTGGTGCTGGCGACGCACAGCCTTCTCTTGGAGTACCCGCGGGGCACGCTTGCGATCGATCGGATCTCTCTC
>Ga0181594_10003566_pt1 | contig 14054 bp, 13 predicted proteins | sample 071ome_18_FD_145603 | JGI IMG/M metagenome (GOLD analysis project Ga0181594, IMG submission 145603) | Coastal salt marsh microbial communities from the Groves Creek Marsh, Skidaway Island, Georgia - 071413BT metaG (spades assembly) | ecosystem: Environmental > Aquatic > Marine > Intertidal zone... | reverse complement strand
CCCGCATAGTAAATAAGGGATAATCTGAGCTTAAAACTCCGGTTCCAGCGTAAACTGCATTCGCTCACCTGTTGTGGGGTGATCAAAATCCAGCTCTTTGGCATGCAGGCACAGGCGCGGTTCTGATTGCGCCGCCTCGCCAGCATAAAGGGTATCGCCAACAATCGGGTGGCCAATCTGCTGCATGTGCAGGCGTAATTGGTGTGAGCGACCGGTCTTCGGAAATAGCGCAACCCGGGTGTTTCCGTTCTCAATCGACAGCTTTTTCCATCGCGTCAGGGCGTAACGTCCATCGGTGTGGCTGATCATCTGAAGTGGTCGGTTTGGCCAGTCAACAATGATGGGCAGGTTAATACAGCCGCCGTTGCCACGGACTTCGCCCATCACCACGGCTTCGTACACTTTGCGTGTGGTTTGCGCTTCAAATTGACGCTGAACGGTATTGAGCGCCTTTTTATCCCGGGCAAACACCAGAATGCCAGAGGTGTCCTGGTCCAGCCGATGAATCACCAGAATTTCGCCATAGCGTTCTTCCAGTCGGCTAACGCAAGAATCTTTCAGATAACGACCCGGCACACTTAACAAGCCCGCTGGCTTGTTGACCACGATGATGTCGTCATCAAGGTACAACGGCGGGATCAGACCATCGTTGGGAATATGGCTGGTGTCTTTCCGATAGGCTGGGCGCTCGGGCGCACCGGATGACTCACTCACTGGCCAGCCTCCGGGAGGTTACGGATTAACATGGCACGTTCAATCGGCAGGTGATCCAGTCCTGCTGCTGGAATGGTCACGACGAAGCCCGAGCCCGGGGCATCGTTGCGCGGGTTACCGGCGCTGTCTTGCAGGTCGGTCAGGGTAAAGGTGACGTTGCCAGCGGTGGTCATGTATTCCAGTGTGTCGCCGACCTCAAAGCGGTTTTTGACCTGCACCGTTAAACGGCCATCTTTCAGGTAGGTCACCTCGCCAACAAATTGCTGATGCACCGAGGCCGAGTTGCCGCGTTCGTAGTTCTGGTATTCATCATGCACGTGACGACGGAAGAAGCCCTCGGTGTAGCCTCGGTTTGACATGTTCTCTAGCGTGTCCATCAGGCCCATATCGAAGTGGCGGCCAGCCACGGCATCGTCGATGGCTTTGCGGTACGCTTGGGCGGTGCGGGCAACGTAGTAATGAGATTTGGTCCGACCTTCGATTTTCAGCGAATGAACGCCTAATTCAACCAGCTTTTCGATGTGCTGGATGGCGCGCAGGTCTTTGGAGTTCATGATGTAGGTACCGTGTTCGTCTTCGAACGCTGGCATGTATTCATTAGGACGATTGCCTTCTTGAAGAAGGAAAATCTTATCCGAGGTCGCGCCGCGCCCGAGCGTTGGGTCGAATTCATTGACCCCCTTAGGCACGACATCGCCAGAGGCGGTTTCTTCCGCTTCGTGTGCGTCGTACTTCCAGCGGCAGGCGTTGGTGCAAGTGCCTTGGTTGGGGTCGCGATGGTTCATGTAACCGGACAGCAGGCAGCGACCAGAGTAGGCAATGCACAGGGCGCCGTGAACGAAGACCTCAATTTCCATCTCTGGGCATTTTTCGCGAATTTCGGCAATCTCGTCGATGGACAGTTCACGCGACAAAATGATGCGGCTAACTCCCTGGCGACGCCAGAATTCAACGCTGGCCCAGTTCACAACGTTTGCCTGAACGGAAAGGTGAATGACCTGATCTGGCCATTTGTCTTTCACCATCATAATGAGGCCGGGGTCTGACATGATCAGCGCATCGGGTTTCATCTCGATGACAGGTTCAATGTCGCGCATATAAGTCGCGATTTTTGAGTTGTGGGGCGCGATGTTGCTGGCCACATAAAACTGTTTGCCACGGTCGTGTGCGTACGCAATGCCGGTGGCGAGGTTTTCCATATTGAAGTCGTTGTTGCGCACTCGCAGGCTGTAGCGGGGCTGGCCGGCGTATACCGCGTCGGCGCCGTAGTCGAAGGCGTACTTCATATTGTGTAGGGTGCCTGCCGGAGACAGAAGCTCTGGCGTAAACGGGGAGTCAGACATACGGATTCAAGCCCTGTAGCGTTGCGGTACGACAATGGTCGCGGAGAGTACCATACCGCTGGCGCTTGCTGAATGCTGGCGCCACTTGATTGGCCTTGGCGGGCGTTGGCAGACACACCAAGTTCTGCGACAAAGAAACGGCTTTTAAAGCTGAATGCCAGAGAAGAATTAGCCGCTCAGCGCGAGGTTGGCGTTACCCAACAGTCGATAATGTTCTGAAATGGCCGTGCGCTCGGACTCTGGTAAGTGCATCAGTGCCGCGAATAGCCAGTCACTGAGTCGCCAATGGATGCACGATTGACTGGGAGTTTGGCTGAGAGTTTCACTGGGAGCTTGGCTCAAGGCTTCGCTGAGGGCGCGAGTAAACGCCTCGTTAAGCTCGGTCAGTACGGGTTCGTGAGCGGCCAATAGGGTGTTGGTCGCGCCAGAGGCATACCACTGCCAGGCAATGCTGTCGTTGAGCTCATTGCTGCCTAAGGTATTGCAGCTGATCCAGAGCGTGAGCGCGAACGGTGGACGAAGGCTGGCCAGCTCGTCCAGGTCCTCCCGGGTGAGATGGCCATAGCCTCGCAGTCGGTCTGTTTCACCATGCCCCCAATACATCCACGTAGTGGCGTCGCGGTTGTTACCCATGGCCTTGAGCAGGTCGTCTTTATCAAGGTCTCCGGGGTGAAGTGGGATTGTCGTTGAGTTATGAGCGGTTGGCCAGGTTTCAAGGTGATCCACATGAGGGCGACTGTATTGCGACGTCAGTATGGTGCGATTGAGGCTTGCTGTCACGGAAGGCAGCTCTAGCTTTTTGTCATCTGGCTCGCTGCTCTGTTGGTTTGGTTGGTTCTGTTGACTTGCTTGGTTTGAGTGATCGCTGTCGGCATCGTCCGCGAACGGCGAGTGCGCCTCAAGTCGACTACTGCAAATGACGCCGCGATAGTATAAGGGCGGCAAGTCAGTCGCTGGCAGGACATGAGGCAGTGAAATGACTGCACTTTTGATGGTGGGTGGTGTGGCCTTTGTATCATCCAGAATCTGATCGATGATTGATAGGACGGCGTCTCTCGGTGACGTCGATGTCGGCAATTCAAAGGACGGCGTAGCGCTCAGTGAGTGGCTCAGCACCGCTTGCGCGGTGCTGAGGATTAAGGTGAGTTTCATGCAGGCTCGACAATTCGGCGGATGGGTTGAACCCGTCGAACCGGGGTTGTAGACATGCGCAGCGGTTGCCGCGACAAGCGACGCAGCAAGTCAGCACTGAAGTTGGTTTGCGGCGTAAACACCTGCAGCGCAATGGGCTCGAGCAGTGACAGGCTGACACTCACGGAAGCCTCAGACGCCCCTTTGAATTTAACGCGGTAATAACGCTCGACGGCTTCGGCTTGTTGCTCGCGCTCAAGGTTAAGAAGTTCACCCTTGGCTTTGCGTAGATCGTCGTCGGTGAGGTTGTACGCGCGCCCGAAGAACTGAGAGCACAGAGCCTCAACCATATACACGCTGCCCGAGGTCTCTGCTTGCCACACGTGAGCCAGCTCATGAATCAGCAGCTCATCCGTCAACGCTTGCGACGAATCTATGTGGATGGTGTACATGGTAGTGAAGGCGCCTACTTGTGGCTGTAATGCCATCATCAGGTCCACAACCTTGCTCGATTCGGTAATGTGCACACGGTCGAGGTCAATCGACGTACCGAACACTTTCGCTGCCTCACGTCGCTCGTGGGCATTCAATTGACGGTATTTACCTGCCAGCTCCAAAAGAATGCCAAACAGCAGTGTGGCGGCGGAGATGCTTATCTTAATGGCTTCGCCCATCAGGGTGATGGCCGACTTGCCAATCTCGAGTAATGCACTGACGAGGCCTTTGCGTAGGGCGGCCCGTACATTGTTAAGCAAGCTGCGCATGACGGTAATCAGGTGGATGCCCGTGCCGATCAGTGCGGTCATCAGGGTGACCAATACGCGTTCGGTTTTACTGGCAATGGCCGTCAGCAACGTAGTGAGGCTGCGCCATACCGCTCGCACACCGCGCAACAGCAGTACGGCGAGTGCTCGTGCCTGATCGGCGATCGCATCGAGGATGTTGCCAAGCGATTGCCCCAGGTCTTTAAGTGCGCCGATGAGTGTGCGCACGTATCTGAGTGCTTGATTGGCTGCCGCAGCGAGAATCTCAGTCAGACGTTTGCCGGCGGCCATTAAACCGTCTATTAAGCGGGCCAGAACTGCGCGACCGTAGCGCAGGGTTTGAACGACCAGGGTTACCACGGTTTGACCGGCTCGCAAGAGCTCCGCAACGATGACGCGCGCCGCGCTGATGGCAATCTGCCGTAAATTGCGTACAAGATCTCTGAGGCTGCGGCCAATGGCCAGATACGCACGCACCATGACCCGAAGGGCTGAGGCTGATAGCGCCGCGATTTCGCGCAGTACGTTGAGCACTCCCGTGCCAAGCGTGTATAGGTGTCGAAGTACGGCTTGCGCTGTGGCAACCGCCTGATCCGCCGCCCATTCCAGGACCTCACGCATACGACGACCGGCGTCTATGATGGCGCTGACAAAACGTTTCAGGGCAGTGATCCCTCGGCGAGCCGCAGCGGCCAGTATTTCTGCAACGCTGCGACCGGCGTCAAGCAACAGGTCGGCGATGCTGTTGATGACTTGCACCCCGTAACGCACCGCTGAGGTGATGATGGCGGTGATGGTATGTCCCGCGCGAATCAGCTCATTAATGATCTCGCGTGCCGCATTCACTGCGATCCGCGTGATGCGGGATACCAGATCATTGAGAGTTTTGCCGATCGCCAGTAGGTGACGGGTCAGCGTACGAATCGCATTCGCCGTTAATGTTGCCATCTCCTGGAGAAGCGTCGTCAACGAGCTGGCTAGTGCCAGTACTCGACGAAGGGCTTCGCGGGCGGTATTCGTTGCCTGGTTCGCGGCCCAGGCGAGAATGTCGCGAGCGCGCTTGCCGGCTTCAATCAGTCCATTGATGAACTTGCGCAATGCACTCATGCCCTGACGGGCGGCCTCGGTCAGTATCTCATCGACCTTTTTCCCGGCGCGGATGATTCCTTCGATGAAATCGTTGATTTTACTCTGTGACCATTTGGCGGCCGCCTTAATGGCATCGCCGAGTTTCTTGCCAGCGGCGGTGATCGCATCAGCCACCGTGTTGATGGCGCCGGTGACAAAATCCACCGCGGAACTGGCAGCACCGCCGATAGCACTGGCAACGCTGCTAAAAAATCCGTCGTGGAGTGCGGGAGCGTCTTGCTCCCGAAGAAACTCACCGGCAGCGGCCAGCCATTCGCCAACATCTTTCATACTGCCGCCTTCGGCAAAGAAGTCTTTCATGGTGTCGGCTGCGTCTGTCTTCTTGAGTCGGGAGATGCCATTGATGGCCAGTGCTCCCTGGCGTTGCTGGACGAAAGACTTCATGACCAGTCGGCGGCTGGCAACCTTGCGTTTGCTGGCCCAGGCCACGACTTCGGTGGACTCCTCGATGTCTCCTTGAATCGCATGGGCGACGAGGGCCTTGGTTGATAGTGACAGCTGCCGGGTGCCTTGTCGTTCGGCATCTTCGAGCACATCTTTGAGGTTGTTTCGCTGTACGCCGAATTGATTCAGCTGAATCACGCGTGCACTGATAGAGGTAGGTCGGTTAATGGCGGCAAGCGCCGTGGCATTGAGTGTTGGCATGGTCGTTCTCCCTGTGAAATGCCCGAAGTGGGAGCATTAACCTACGCCTCGGGTGTCGGGTTCAGAATGCGAAAACGACCAAAATGTCCTTTCGGATCAATTTTTTTGTATGTGCTCGGGCCGTTTTGCGCCATGTGAAAAGTGATTGGCAAATTGCGACGCGTTTGGCGCGATTTGCCAATGTGCGACGGTGAGTAAGTCGGTGAAATGCCGAGCTGGTGATAAAAAGCGCGCCAAAAATCAGGCCGATTTGAAGCTGGAGTGCGGCTGTAATGGGACAGGGATGGTGCTGGAGCGAGAGCGGTTGCTGAGCTGAATTTGGCCGCTTTTCAAAGGCTGGTGAGTCATTGGGGTTGGACGACTTTTGGCGTGTGCTTATACAAAGCGGGGGAGGGTTGCCGGGCGATCTATCAGTGTCAGCATTACCTCATAACCTTCCTGATGAAACAGGTTGAACGTAGACTGAGAATCGACGCAAAACCCCTCAAAAAGTTATCGAGGGGTTGGCGTAATTGCACGTTTTAAGCCGTTATTGCTTGGGATGTGGCTCGCCTTAGACTTGTCTTGCGTGACACTAAAATCACGCTTAAGAAGTGCTTAAGCCAAAGACAGACACGTCGCTGTCCTGCAGAACTTTCATGATGTCCCGGGCAATTGGGCGTTGGCTGACGGAGGCTAATGCAGCTTGCCACTCCTGCGATAACTCCTGCCAATAAAGTCTTAATGCGGAGGCATCACCACCGACTTCATCCAGCTCTGAATGAAGGTCGCTGAGGGTGTGTTGAATGAGTTCGCAATCGTTGCATTCTGGGTCAAGAAGCGAGTCGCAAGCCGCCGTCATTGCCGCCAGCGCGAGGTCAGTAATGCGTCCGTTCAGAGTGTCTGCCTCTGGGATTTTCCCTTGCCAATCAATGAATTCCGCGAAAAACCGCTCAAGATTACTTTGCGATTTAAGCTCTCCAGATAAGAAGGCAGCAAGCTTGCGATTGAGTTTGTCGAGCGGTGCCAAGTCGAATCCTAATTCTTCGCTCTGAAGGGCCACGTGAGGCTGACAATTGATTGAGACGGCAAAGCACCAGGCGCTGCGGGCAACAGGAGTATCGAGCATGAAATATCCAGCGGGTTTATGAAGGAGTAATCGGAATGTCGCTGAGTGTACCGGTTTGATCTTGATGCGTCTGTTCTATTTGGGAATTGGTAATTCAGGAATGCTGTGTAGTGGGAGGTGGATCGAGTACTTTTGGTTTTTTAGTGTTCGGTGTGCGCAATTGAGTGATTGGCCTCTTCCTGTAAGGTGGCGATGGCAACCCCCGTATTTATGTGTTGGCGAGGTGTTGCAGTCGATCGCTGTCACTTAGTGTCGGGCATCGGCTTGAAAGGAATGGCATCGCAGAACGGTCGAGTGACGGCTATCTCAGTAACGCAGATCGTTAGGCTGTTCAGTTGCTCATATTTTCGTCATTCCGGCACGTTTAATGACAGCAATTATTGGATATTTGGTTGTTCATTAAACTGCTTTCTTCGCTTAGACATCTAGCGATGACTGAATTGGGTGCTTGAGAGTGCGTCGTGACGCTTTGCTGTGCTGCGGTGGCGCAAATGCCCCATAGTGATGGATGGGTCACACTTCACATAATGGCACGAAGTAATGACTTGACTTTGCAATAATCTCAGCGTTGTCTATTGTCTAGTTTGTGTACAAATGACTGGCAATGCCTATGAATACTGAGCTGACGTTGAGAGACGCTTGTGGAAAAGAACTTTCGGTGGTGGTCGAAGGCCTGACACCGATGGGCTTTGAAACCGTCATTTCACAGCCGGCACTGGCTGACTTACGTGACGATACCGGCCGATTCCGAGCTTTTGACCTGCACACTAATGCAATGGCGGATGACTGCTTGGGACAGTGTCGGGTGCATTCAGTACGACGCATCTGCGCCGATAAGTGTATGTTGTGTCTGCGCTTTGATGGCCCCATTCCCGCTGTCTACGATCGCCTATGCAGTGCCGCCGTGGCGCTGACAGAGATGGATCGAAAGCGCGCCTGAACGAGTTGTTACTTTTGAAATCCTGCCGCGTAAAAGGGGTAACGCAGGGGGTCTGGTGTTAGCAGTGTTTACTTTGTGATTGTCGTGAGTCGCGCAATGGGGAGTGAGGCCAGTGCATCCCTTTGTGGTTCGGTCATATCAGCGAATAAGCAAGGCCCACCAGCGTCGTAGCGTTCCTCGGTAATGGTGACGTTTAACTGGTTAAGTGCGTGGCGCAAGTCGGCTTCGTTGGCAAAGGTGGTACGTAGGCTAACCACTGACGTTGCAATCCAGGGTTCGACGGTGTCAGGACTTAATGTCTGTATCAGGTCTGAGGTGGCCTGGCTGTAGGCCCGTTGAAGACCTCCGGTGCCAAGCTTGGTGCCACCAAAATAGCGTGTAATTAGCACACCGCAGTTTATCAGCGACTTGTGCTGAAGTACTTTCAGGATCGGTGGGCCAGAGGTGCCTGAGGGTTCGCCATCGTCACTGAAACTTTCCTGAATTTGCCCTTCTGAAGTCATCCATCTGGCGCCATAGCAGACGTGGCTGGCTTTCGGATGTTGTTGTTTTAACTCTTGCTGTAATGCTTTCAAATCTGCTTCGCGGGTCATGGGTAGCAGGGTCGCTAAAAAGCGGCTGCGCTTGATCTCAATGTCGTGCTGGTGGCGCGTGCGGGGTTGCTTCATTTTCGGCATTCAAAGACAACGAATTTTTTATCGGCGGAGACGACCTTTACCGAGCGAAACAGCTTTTTCAGTGGCCCTTGGTATGGCAGGTGGCGATTGGCAATAACCTGTAATACGCCTTGTGCTGTCAGTGCCTTGTGAGACTGCTGGAACATGGTCGTGGCGATATTGGTCAGTTGCTTGTGGCCATCGTGAAATGGGGGATTGCAGACAATCCAGTCGAGTGGTTCGCTCACCGCCGACAGTACGTTGCCGTGGCGGACCTCTCCAGCCAGTTGATTGGCGGCCAGATTGCTGCGTGCGGCAATCGTGGCTAACTCAGAGTCGTCGGTGGCGATAATGCGGGCGTCCGGGTTGTTTTTTGCCAGGTGCAGGCTGAGTACCCCGTTGCCGCACCCTAGGTCGCACAGGGTGCCTGTGATGTGTTTCGGTAGAAACGGAATAAACGCTCGAGCGCCGGGATCGAGTCTGTCGGCACAAAACACACCGGGCGCCGCGTGAAGTTTGAATTCATTCACTTGATAGCCCGGCGTGGTGGCTTTTAAGGCTGAAAATCCACCAAGCCCAGAAATTTCGATAAGGCGTGCTTTGCGCCGGATTGGGTATTGTTGGTAGTGCTCAGAGTGTGTTTCCAGCCAGTTGAGCAGGGCAACGGGAATGTGCTTTGCCATGCCAGCGAGCAGAACCTGAGCCTCGGGTGCAATGTGGGCAATCAGTTGCAGCTGCGCCTGAAGTTGCTCTCGTTGCTTAGGAATGCGTATCAGGACTTGCTGGTATTGGCTCTGGCTATGGCTATGGTTTGACGGCTCACTGAGTTGATTCCAGGACAGTGCGGTTCTGCTGGCTGCACTCTGGTTAGATTCAAGGTTGTTTTGCCGTGCAACGTTGGCGCAGTAGCTGTCGCTCCACCACGAGCTACCGGGAAAAGCGCACGCGAGCGCGCCGTGACGATCATTCAGAATGAGTCTTTGCGGTATGACTTGCGAGGTGTTTGGCGAAGAGGCCAGCGCTTCGATGTGTGTCACCAGATAGTCATCTGCCGAATCGAACGGCAGGCTGACGTGCTCAGGAACGCTTGGGAAACACGTCAGAGTCTGGCCTGTGAGTGGCCAGATGGCCATCAGTAAATGTCGTCCAGGCGATTGTTGTCGAGCATATCAAGCAGGTCACTGTCGCGCATTGGCTTGTCATTCTCGGCTGCCGACTTGGCTTTCGGTTCTTTGGTCTTGTCGTGTCGGGCTTTCGCCTGAGCTTGGGCGTTGGTCGACTTCGTGCTGGTCCCGGGCTTTTTCTGCGGCCCGCTATTTTGGGTGTTCTCACGCGCTTCTGGATTTTGCTCCAGAAACTTCTCATACACCGACTTACTTTTCTTGTTGGTCCGTTTGCCTGTCTGACGATCGCTACCTGCTTCGCGTTTCAGCTTTTTAATGTTGCCGGTCTTCACATTGTGGATGCGTGATAGAGAGCGGGTCTTCTTTTTGCGTGTCATATTGGGCTCTGGGTGGCTCTGGCTAGGTCGCTCAGCGCGAGGCCGGCGAGTCATCATCAAATCAATGGCCTATTGTACCCGAATCAAAGCGAAGCAACGAGAGAAGGGAGTCGGGCGTGTATACTGCGCTTCTTTTTAGGTTACGACGTATTACGACGTACTGATTGTCATTCGGTAATGGCTGCTGTTCGCTCTTCTGTTGGCTGAGCGTTGGGTCTTCATTGCACGGATACGTTTCGCCTCGCTGGTTGGTGCCTCCTTTATGTATTTCGACATCCTGCTTCAAACGTTCAACATTACTTTGCCCGTCATGGCGCTGGTGCTTCTCGGGGTGGTGTTGCGGCGTCGTGGCATGATTGATGACACATTTATCGCGATGGCGTCGCGCTTGGTGTTTACCTTATCTCTGCCCGTGTTGATGTTTATGGCCATAGTAACGGCGGACTTGCAGGTGTCTGATCATCTTCCGCTGGTGGGGTTTTCTCTGGTTACAGCGATTGGCGCTTGGCTGGTGTCCTGGTTGGTGGCGGTGCTGGCCAAAACACCCCAAAATAAACAAGGTGCACTGATTCAGGCGGCGTTTCGGTCAAATCTTGGAATTATCGGTCTGGCATTGTGCATTAACGCTGATCTTGATGCGGGTCCGGTGATTGGTGCATTGATTCTCGCGGTCGTCACCCCAGTCTACAACCTGCTGTCGGTCTGGGTGTTGACTTCAGGGCAGGGCAGTCTGAATTGGCGCGCTCAGGTGTGGGGTGTGATATCCAATCCATTAATTATCGCCATTGCCTTGGCTGCCGTGGTGCGGATGTTGGGGGTTGAGCTGCCTGTGGTGATGCATACGGCGGGCTCGGCGCTCGCAGGCATGACGCTGCCGTTAGCACTCATAGGGATTGGTGGATCGCTGTCGCTGGGTGGCGTGACTGGTTTTGATCGCCATGTGTGGCTGGCGGTTGCCCTCAAGTTGGTCGTGTTACCGGCGCTGATTATTGTGGCTGCGATTCTGTCTGGCTTTACCGGGGCGTCATTGTTGATGCTGGCCATTATGTTTGCGTCGCCCACCGCAGCGGCGGCGTTTGTGATGGCGACGGCAATGGGGGCCGATGGCCGCCTGACGGCCAATGCCATCGCCTTGTCGACACTGGCATCGGCAGTGTCAGTGACCAGTATTATCTATGTTCTCAATCTGGGTGGGCTGGTATAGTGCTGATTTGGCGCGTTTCTTGTCGCCGATTATTCCTGTTGCATCTGTTAACCAATACCAGAATTTACGTGGCCGAATGAGTTCCAACGCAGCCCCATTTTTGATTTATGTTTCTAGCTTGCCGTCGCAGTCTGAGGCGCGATTTGAAGTCGAGTTGCAAGCGGCCCAAAGCCAGACGCTGACGTCTGGGCTGGTCTGGGATCAGCCGCACGCGGAGTATGACTGGAGTCTGGTGCGAGGCCAGATTGAGCGCGCTGATGCCTTCCTGCTGATGCTGGGTGACGATTATGGCCCTGTTACGCCGACAGGGATTAGCGCGCAGCATCGCGAATTGGTGCATGCCCAGTCTTTGAATAAACCCATATTTTGCCTGATTCACAATAGCCTGAATGGTGCCGAGCCGGACATGCGACTCGATGAGTTTCGTGCGTTGGTGAAGCGTCAGGAGGCACATAAAGTCTGGCATTTGCGCGATGAGCTGTCGGTACACTCGCGCACCATTATTTCCAATTGGCAGCGCGATCGACGGGGTGAAACCGCGTATCAGCCACCGCGCTATCACGCGCCTGCACCCATCATTACGCCGGCCAAGGGTCAGCCTCCGCGCAACGACATTGATTTGATGGTTCAGGCAAATGTCTACCGTGGAGGGAATCTTGCTCCGCAGGTCGTTAAGTTGCCGATGAAAACCGACCGTTTATGGCGCAGCCTGCTGCCATTGCTGCGCTTAGGGGCCAGCGAAGATCGTTTGCGTGCGCACATTGAGCAGTTGGTGACGGCTGAGATCAGCCAGCTCTTGCTGGATCGTCATCCGGGCAGTCACGCCGTCGATGGTGTGCGCCTTGAGCGCAATCAGTTTCGCCAGTTGCTGTCTGGCTGGGCTGGAGGCGGTTTTGTGAAAGATCAGAAAGACGGTGCGCGAGTCCGCTGGTCTCTGGTCTCGGATGTCTGAGTAGCGACTGGGAGACGCAGCCGCAGTCATCTTTTCGAGCGGAATGCCCTGTCTCTCAATTAGTTGCCCAATAGGTTGGAACGCTGCTCCCACTCGGTCCGCATGCTGTCACACACGATGTCGCACAGCTGGAAGATGAACGGAGCGGCAATGCTGAAGTACGCCATGTTGCCTTCCTGACGACGCTTCACCAGTCCGTGGGTTTTTAAGCTCGATAGGTGTTTAGACACGTTAGGCTGCGACGCACCCGTTAACTCCACCAGTTCAGTGACGGATTTCTCTCCGGCTTGCAGTTGATGCAGGATCTTCAAGCGCATGGGGTCGGCAAGCAGTCGAAAACGCTGAGAGATAAGATCCAGCATGTCGTCAGACATTGGGGTTTGTGAATCGGTGGTCATGATCTGTCATCCTCTTAAGAACCAACAGTGTACGTTAAATACCTGCTCTGGAATATAACTGTCGTCGCATTTGGTTGTGTCCTTTTGTGCTTGCGCTATGACAGAAAGTTATAGAAACCGATATACTCACGTTCTTTTTGTTATCTCAGGTTTGGCTGGGTGTGCGGCTCAGCGAACTTGAGGCGCTGTTTTTTTAGCCCCGTCGGGTGCTGTTGTGGAGAGGTCGTTTTGATTTTTAGCATTTCTCGTTTGGCGTCGCCTGTTTCCCTGTCTTCTTGGAAGTCTGCTTCGATGTCTGCTTCGATGCTTGGAAACGGTTCGCTCGTTCGCAATTCATGGCTGAGTGTCGCCTTGCTTTGCCTGCTGGTATTGGGCTTGTCTGGATGTGCTGAGCCAGTAGAGCGGGCTAAGAAAATCAGCGGCGATACCATGGGATCCCAGTACCACATTACCTGGTTTGGCGGTGAGGCCATGCCTAGTGAGGTGCATGAGTTGGTAGAAGAGCGGCTGGCGTTTCTCAATGCGGTGTTCTCTACCTATGATCCGAACTCGGAACTATCGCAACTCAACCGCCGCTCCAGTGACCTGGTCGGGCAGGTGGTGCCGGTGAGTCCGGAATTGATGTCTGTGTTACGTGATGCTGACCATGTATCTCGATACAGTATGGGACGTCTGGATGTTACGTTGGGGCCGCTGGTGAACCGTTGGGGATTTGGGCCGCAGCGAACTGACTCTCAAGATGCCGGTTCGCATACTCCATCCGCAGCTGAAGTGGACGGCTTGCTTGCTCAGGTAGGTCAGTCAGCTCTGCACCTTGATGCTGAGGCCGTTGCCTTGACCATGGATAAGCCGCTCACGATTGATCTTTCTGCCGTTGCCAAAGGGTGGGCGGTTGATGATATTGGGTTGTTGCTAGAAGCCATGGAAATCAGCGACTACCTTGTTGAGATCGGCGGTGAAGTGCGAACTCGCGGTAAAAAGCCGGATGCTCCGTGGCGCTTGGCTATTGAGCGTCCTCAGGCGGGTTTGGCTGCAGTGGGCCAGGCGGTGCATCGTGTGGTTGAGCCAGGCGATAATGCCATCGCCACGTCAGGTGATTATCGCAACTATTATGAAGAAGATGGTGTCCGTTATTCGCACACCATCGATCCTTTGACGGGCTATCCGATTCGTCATCGTTTGGCGTCGGTGACTGTCATTATGCCGACCTGTTCGTTGGCCGACGCCTGGGCGACAGCGTTGAATGTGGCCGGCCCTGAAGCTGGCATGGCGTTGGCGGAAGCCAACGACCTGGCTGTGCTCATGATCGTGCGGGAAGGCGAGGAGTTTGTAGAGCAAATGTCCTCTGTGTTCTCTAGAAAGTATGCTAACAATCAGTCGTAAGTGGCTGTTTAATATAGGAAAGTAAGTATGTCGACAATCCTGGTTGCCTTTGGTGTCATGTTGACCATCGTTGCTGCGATGGCCATTGGTGTCATTATGGGGCGCAAGCCTATTTCAGGGTCGTGCGGTGGTATGAGTGCCATCGGCATGGAGAAGGCGTGTGACG
>Ga0181594_10003564_pt1:10000-14061 | contig 14061 bp, 14 predicted proteins | sample 071ome_18_FD_145603 | JGI IMG/M metagenome (GOLD analysis project Ga0181594, IMG submission 145603) | Coastal salt marsh microbial communities from the Groves Creek Marsh, Skidaway Island, Georgia - 071413BT metaG (spades assembly) | ecosystem: Environmental > Aquatic > Marine >... | reverse complement strand
ACACGCGGTGGTCCAGATCCAAGCAGGATGCCTTTGTCAACAAGCCATTCAGGTTGCGGGTAGCTTCCAACGATGGTGGTAGGAATTAGCTTGTCAAAAAGCATCTAAACAGACCTTGAAAGTAAGCGCCAAACGACAAAAGAGTAGCATTATTCTCTCTTATAAATAATGCTCTTCTCACTATTACTTAAATACCCCACCATGCGTAGGAAAACTTTTTCTCAGGAGAATAACTGATGGCAAATATAGTGCTAATTCACGGTGCGTATCAGGGAGGCTGGATTTGGAGGGATGTAGCGAGCAGACTTCGCGATCGAGGCCATAATGTACTTGCTCCAACTTTGGATGGGTGTGGAGAACGGGCCTCTGCTCTCCGGCCTGGAATTACAACTGAAACGCATGGTGCTGAGATTGCCAATCTCCTGTTCTACGAAGATTTGAAAGATGTTGTGTTGGCAGGGACCTCTTCGGGAGGGATGGTCATGGCCGCTGCTGCGGAGCGCGCAAGAGAACGTATTTCAAGAATTGTGTTCGCAGATGCCCTCGCTTTAATGGATGGCGAACGTATCCGGGATATTGTGACACGCCCCTCCAAGATTGAGAATGAGCTCGGCCTTGGTCCCGACAGAGATGATTTGGTCGGACGACTTTTTAAGGATCTACCAGAAACCACAAGAAACTGGGCAGCAGATCGCTGCACTCTGCACCCTCGGGCATGTTTTTATGAACCTGTTAGGCTTGAGAGTTTTTGGAATCAAGCTTGGGATGCTGATGTGCTCTATTGCACCGAAGCTGAAAACCCTGGAGAGGCCCACATCCGCAGGGCGGCTGATGCTCTTAATGCCCGTTGGCATGTTCTCGAGACAGATCATTACCCGATGCTAAGTAAGCCGGACGAATTAGCCGGAATAATTGAAGGAAAGTAAGGACAACCAATTCCATGATTAAGTTTTATTATAACACTGGCCCCAATCCTATGAAGGTTGCACTGCTCCTGGAAGAAGTGGGCATGAAATACCAGGCCATACCGGTTGATGGTCGCTTAGGCGATCAGCATAAGCCAGAGTACTTAGCTATCAATCCAAACGCCAAGGCACCAAGTCTTATAGACGGCGATGTAACTCTGTTCGATAGTAATGCAATTTTACTTTATCTAGCAGAAAAAACTGGGAAATTTATCCCAGAAGGTTCTGGTCCAGAACGTGGTGAAATGTTGTCTTGGCTTATGTTTGTTGCCACAGGTATTGGGCCATATTCTGGCCAATCCGTTCACTTTCAGCATCATGCTCCAGAGAAACTAGAATACGCGATTAATCGCTATCGTTACGAAGCAAAGCGGCATTACCAAATTATTGACAACCGACTGAAAAATCAGAGTTACATGCTTGGTGAACAATATTCGATCATTGATATGGCCGTTTGGGGATGGGCCACACGAGTAGGATATGTGCTTGACGAACAGGCAAGAGACGCAATGCCTCATCTTAAGCGATTAGTAGAAGAAATTTCTTCTCGTCCTGCTGCGTTAAGGGTCCAAGCGTTAGTTGATACTCATTCCTTTAAGATGGAAATGGATGAGGATGCTCGTCGAAATATGTTTCCTTCAAACCTCGTGAAAGTTTGATGCACTATACATATTTTGGCGTTTAACGTGAGCCTAAACGGCTATGGAGGTCGGCTATGCCTAGTTCCGAAAAACAATCACAAACTATACAGTTTGGGGTAATGCAGCGTGGCGTGTTTCCTTGGAATGAGGATATGCGAAGTCGTTTTGAGGAGCTTATGGAACAGGCGCGTGTTTTGGAGCGTTTAGGCTACGATAGCATTACTAAAGGGTCACATTTTTCGACATATCCGCATCGAGAGATGATGCAGGTTCCTTACTTATCTCGCGTAATGGCGGAAGCGCCGAGTTTGCGTCTAAATGCAGGGATCGTTTTGCTATCGCTCCATAACCCGCTTGAGGTGGCAGACTATTTTGCGACCATGGATCTAATGTCGGGTGGCAAAATGATTTTTGGCTGCGCCCTTGGATATAGAGATGTTGAGTATCGAGGGTTTGGCGTGAAGAAGGGGGAGGGCGTCAAACGGTTTGAGGAAAATTTGGAGGCAATCAAAAAACTTTGGACAGGAGAGGCGGTCGATATGGTCGGTTCTCATTTTGAGCTCGCTGGCGCACGAATTTCAGTCCCTTTAGTTCAAACCCCAAGGCCACCTATATGGATGGGGGCCAATGTTGATAAAGCAGTAAAGCGGGCGGCTCGCCTTGCTGATTGCTGGTACCTCAATCCCCATCAAAAATTTGAGACTTTGAGACGTCAAATGGAAATTTATAGGTCAGAGTTGGATCGATTGGGTAAGGCATTCCCTGAAGAATTGCCGATCCGGCGTGAGGTCTTTTGCGCAAGGACGCATGAAGAAGCCGTTCGCATAGCTGCACCTTTTATAAAAGCGATGTATGACCTTTATAAGGAGTGGGGGCAGGATCGGGCGATGGCAAAGGGTGATCAGGACATCTCCATGGACTACGAAGAGCTGGCTCGAGATCGTTTTATTGTAGGTGATCCCGATGAGGTGGCCGAGGAAATGCTCCGTTATCACAGTGAGCTCGGGGTAAATCATATTATAATGAGTGTACAGGGCGTTGGGATGCCGCAAAGTCAGACACTAGAGACTTTTCAACTTATGGCGGAAGAGGTGTTCCCGAAAGTCCGTTCGGCCGTCTAGGTTTGAATTATTAAAGTGGCAAGACGCAGTAAGATCAGTCGAATTAGATGCGGTTTGATATTTGCCGTTGCAGGTTTAACGGCAGGTGCTGTTCATATTGTGGAAGTTGCGCCAGAAAGTCTTCGGCTTTGGCGGGAAGTTTTGCCACTTACGGGTGTTGTAGGTTTTATTCTTGGTGCCGTAGTTAGACCTTCTGGGGTGTGGGCCGGGGCCGTAACTGGAGTGGCCGCTTTAATTATATTTGCGCTAGCTTATTCTTTAAGTGAGACGATCGTTCAGGCCTTCCAAGGCAAATTATTGGACGCCACTGGTTGGGTAACTTCTATTCTTGACTGGACGGTAATAGTTATTTCCAAAATGAGTACAGCAGCCTTTGCTGCTATTCTTTGTGGGGTTATTGGGGGTTGGCTTATTCAAAAATCAGTGCCCCGGTGAATAGGAATTCCGACCCCGGAATCATCCTAAATTGTTAGAGTGAAAATTCTTGGTAATCACAATTTCAGAGATGCCGGGAGATAATTAGTTTCATCACTTCTGATGATCCCGCGTAGATGCGATTTATACGGGCGTCAGTGAAGAGGCGAGCAATGGGAAATTCTCGCATGTAGCCATAGCCACCGAATAGTTGAAGGCATTCGTCAACAGCTTTTCCTTGTACTTCCGATGCCCAGAGCTTTGCGATTGCTGCAGTCTCTATATCGAGGTTGTTGTCTAACAATAACTCGATGCAGCGATCTATAAAAACCCTGCCCACAACAGCATTAGCGCGAACTTCGGCCAGCTTGAATTTTGTATTCTGAAAATCGAAAATTTTACTACCGAATGCTTCCCGTTCTTTGGTGTAGGATACGGTCCATTCTAGTGCAGCTTCCACGGTTGCCATTGCTCGAAGTGCCGAAAGCAATCTCTCGCGCGGTAGTTGCTCCATTAAATACACAAAACCCTGGTTTACCTCCCCAATAAGATTACTTTTGGGCACACGTACATCTTGAAAGAATAATTCGGACGTATCTTGAGCCTTTAACCCAATTTTATCGAGGTTACGCCCTCTGCTGAAACCTTCTCGGGTGGATTCAACAAGTATCAAAGATGTGCCCCTAGCTCCCTTTTTAGGGTCTGTTTTGGCAACTACGATCATAATGTCAGCGTTTTGACCATTTGTAATAAACGTTTTTTGTCCGTTGATTATGAAATGATCTCCGTCCTCCTGGGCTGAAGTCTTCACGCCTTGAAGGTCTGATCCTGTTCCTGGCTCTGTCATGCAAATCGCGCCAATGGCTTCGGCGGAAGCCATTTTGGGAAGCCAATTCCGCTTTAGCTCCTCAGATCCGTAA
>Ga0181594_10003564_pt1:0-5000 | contig 14061 bp, 14 predicted proteins | sample 071ome_18_FD_145603 | JGI IMG/M metagenome (GOLD analysis project Ga0181594, IMG submission 145603) | Coastal salt marsh microbial communities from the Groves Creek Marsh, Skidaway Island, Georgia - 071413BT metaG (spades assembly) | ecosystem: Environmental > Aquatic > Marine >... | reverse complement strand
GTCCGTAGTCGAGAGGGAAACAGCCCTGACCTTCAGCTAAGGTCCCGAAGTTACGACTAAGTGGGAAAGCATGTGGGACAGCCAAGACAGCCAGGAGGTTGGCTTAGAAGCAGCCATCCTTTAAAGAAAGCGTAACAGCTCACTGGTCTAGGCAAGCCGTCCTGCGGCGAAGATGTACCGGGGCTCAAGTCGTACACCGAAGCTAAGGATTTGCTCTTCGGAGCAAGTGGTAGCGGAGCGTTCCGTTCAGCAGTGAAGGGATACCCGTGAGGGGTCCTGGAGCGGACGGAAGTGAGAATGCTGGCATGAGTAGCGATAAAGAGTGTGAGAAACACTCTCGCCGGAAGTCCAAGGGTTCCTCGGCAAGGTTAATCCGCCGAGGGTGAGCCGGCCCCTAAGGCGAGGCCGAAAGGCGTAGTCGATGGGAATGAGGTTAATATTCCTCAGCCTGCTGGAAGTGACGGATGTCGAAAGTTGTATCGGCTTATTGGATTGTCGGTGCAGCCTGGACGTTCCAGGAAACAGCCCAGCTTAAGACCGTACCCTAAACCGACACAGGTGGACTGGCAGAGTATGCCAAGGCGCTTGAGAGAACGGCGTTGAAGGAACTCGGCAAATTGCCCCCGTAACTTCGGGAGAAGGGGGCCCCGTTCGTGGGCAACCATGGGCGGGGGGCACAGACTAGGGGGTGGCGACTGTTTACTAAAAACACAGGACTCTGCGAAGTCTTTAAGACGACGTATAGGGTCTGACGCCTGCCCGGTGCCGGAAGGTTAAGAGGAGAGGTGCAAGCTTCGAATTGAAGCCCCGGTAAACGGCGGCCGTAACTATAACGGTCCTAAGGTAGCGAAATTCCTTGTCGGGTAAGTTCCGACCTGCACGAATGGCGTAACGACTTCCCCACTGTCTCCAACGCCGACTCAGCGAAATTGAACTCTCCGTGAAGATGCGGAGTACCCGCGGTCAGACGGAAAGACCCCGTGAACCTTTACTATAGCTTTGCAGTGGCGTTAGGTATAAACTGTGTAGGATAGGCGGGAGCCTTGGAAACCCGGCCGCCAGGTCGGGTGGAGGCACCCTTGAAATACCGCCCTTTTTGTGCCTGACGTCTAACCGCGGCCCGTGAAACCGGGTCCGGGACCCTGCATGGTGGGTAGTTTGACTGGGGCGGTCGCCTCCCAAAGTGTAACGGAGGCGCGCAATGGTGAGCTCAGGCTGGTCGGAAATCAGCCGCTCGAGCGCAATGGCACAAGCTCGCCTGACTGCGAGCCCGACGGGGCGAGCAGAGACGAAAGTCGGTCATAGTGATCCGGTGGTCCCGAGTGGAAGGGCCATCGCTCAACGGATAAAAGGTACTCCGGGGATAACAGGCTGATACCCCCCAAGAGTCCCCATCGACGGGGGTGTTTGGCACCTCGATGTCGGCTCATCACATCCTGGGGCTGGAGCAGGTCCCAAGGGTTCGGCTGTTCGCCGATTAAAGTGGTACGTGAGCTGGGTTTAGAACGTCGTGAGACAGTTCGGTCCCTATCTGCCGTGGGCGTACGAGACTTGCGAGGATCTGTCCCTAGTACGAGAGGACCGGGATGGACTGACCTCTGGTGGACCGGTCGTGGCGCCAGCCGCGCAGCCGGGTAGCTATGTCGGGAAAGGATAACCGCTGAAAGCATCTAAGCGGGAAACCAGCCTCAAGATCAGGTCTCGCCTGAGAGCCGTGGAAGACCACCACGTCGATAGGCCGGGTGTGGAAGTGCAGCAATGCATGGAGCTGACCGGTCCTAATCGCTCGATAGGCTAGAGCTTCGTCCTCGGATCAAAATCCAGAAATCTTCTGGAATTGATCCTAACGAAAATCAAACGCACACAATTAAAAGTATCGCATCTCTGAAATATCAGTGTACGAAAACATACGATCCCTCTCTCTCAATTCCTCCTCGCCCTAACAAGGGCGGTGACACGCTTCCCTTTGGACGGGTTGGCGGTCATGGCGAGGGAGACACACCCGATCCCATCCCGAACTCGGCCGTGAAACCCCTCTGCGCCGATGGTACTGCGTCTTAAGGCGCGGGAGAGTAGGGCGCCGCCAGCCCCTCCAAATGGAAGACCTCACACTACTCCAAATAACACCAACGCGGGGTGGAGCAGCCCGGTAGCTCGTCAGGCTCATAACCTGAAGGCCGCAGGTTCAAATCCTGCCCCCGCAACCAAAGATTAAAGCCGCTAAGTCAACGACATAGCGGCTTTTTTAATGGCCCCTCCAAACACCCCATCCAATAAAATTGCCGCGTTCATTGCTACGTTTGAATGTTGCTCGGTAGGAAAAAGGTTTTTTAACTGCCGGCATCAATGTTAGGATAATGCTAACGGTTTTGAAAAACTGACATTGTAATTCCCGCTGCTGATATTTCGCTTAAGACATTTCAGGTTTCACCACTTATGCAAATATGCACAAATATTTAGATATGAGATCAATGAATATTCTTACAAACTTTCTGAAGTGTAATAGTGGAGCCTTTACCGCTATATTTGCGATTATGGCTCCTATCTTGATAGCAGGAGCTGGATTGGCTGTAGATGTAGGCTTTTGGTATTCATCAAAAAGAGATCTTCAGAATGCTGCAGACGCGGGAGCGATGGGGGGCGGCTTTGAACTTTTGAGGACCAAGTCTCAAGCTTCCGCTTCTACTGAAGCCAATAATATAGCGACTTTAAATGCGGGTGGCGGCGCTCAAATCACCACTACCTTTCCTGCCGACGACCTGATTCGAGTGGTGGTACAAGCAACGGCGCAAACATTTTTTATTGGTAGCTTTATATCTAATCCTCCAAGAATTGCGGCTGCTGCAACAGCGCAAGTAACAGCGGGCGAAATAAACCCGCCGGCATGCTTAAATTTACTAGACCCGATGGGAGAAGGGCTTCGCATAAATGGTAATGGCCGCGTTGTGATGGGAGAAGGCTGTGGAGTGCAGGTTAATAGTAGCGACGAACGTGCTGTTGTAATTAATGGGGAAGGGCGCTTGATATCAGATGATGTGTGCGTGAATGGTGGAGTTGTCACGCAATCAGGATCATCAATTTCCTCCGTTCCCAAAACGGGTTGTCCGCAGATTACCAATCCGTATGAATTTTTGGAGGAAGACATCAAGGCTCTTGAGCCACAATGCAACAGCGACCCACAAGTGACTATTGGGGGTAAAGTACAAGCTAGCAGTGGTGGCGGTGGTAAAGGTAAAAAAGATGGCGGTAGTGTTGATCCACCAGCTGGAAGCAACAATGGTCCTGACGTGATTTCTGAATTTTCATATGAGGCTGAGGATATTTCACAGTCCCAAATAACGGTACAAAACAGCGTTACTGTAACCCTCAATCCAGGAAGTTCTGCTGGTAACATAGGTGGGCCAATATTAATTTGTCATGACCTAACCGTTAGATCGGGGGGAACTCTAAACGTTAGAGGAACATTAGTGTTTTTGAACGGTGCCCGACTGAATGTTCAAGCGGGTGGAAATCTAAATATACTGCAGCCAGAGGTGGAAACAAATGTGTTTAGGGGTTTGAGTATTGTAGCCTCCGAAACAAATAATGCCACTCATGACATTAGAGGCGGAGGACAGATCTCTGTTAGTCCTGGGAGAGGAATATCAGTCCCAGGCGACGTGATTGACATCAACGGTAATTCAAATTTGTCCAGTGCATCCGTGTCCATTACTGCTAAATCATTAGTTGTTGGCGGTAACACTTCTATAGGATTAGGTGAACACCCGCCAACCCAGCCAGTTCCGCAACGAACAGGCGGTGATGGCAGCGTGGTTTTGATAGATTGAGGTAGCGATGGGGCTTTCTGAAAATAATCTTCTGATAGGATTGTCAGAAAATATCATTCAGCATGTACACAATCTTTGTGAGTTCAAAACTTACAACCAAAACGAGCTGGTTGCGGCTCGTGAGGAAGAAAATCGGAGTATCTTTTTCATAATATCAGGAACTTACTCCGTGGAAACAACGATTGATAAAGATCAAGATCTTAGATATGCGGATATGTCAGCAAATGATTTTTTTGGCGAAATAGCTGCTTTAGATGGTCTGCCTCGTTCCGCAGATGTTCGGTGTAGAACAACTGGAGAGGTGGCGGAGCTTCAACACGAGGACTTTGAAAGCATACTTTTAACTGAACCTCAGATAACCCTTAGACTGCTGAAAATTTTCACTACAAGATTACGCCAAACAAATCAGCGTCTGCAGGATTTTTCTACAACATCGCCATCTGCAAGAGTGATTCAACAGATTATTAGGCTAGTCCGACCATCGCCAGATAATCCCGGGCAATGGCTGATTAGCCCTACACCGAGACATGATGAAATCGCTTCCTGGACTGGAACATCCAGGTCATTTGTAAGTTCAATACTTGGTCAGTTGATGCATGATGGACTAATTATTAGGCGCAACCGAGATATGTTGGTCTTGGATCTGTTTTCGCTAAAAAATCTAGGTGAAAAATAAAAATAGAAATGGAATTTAAATATTTAATTTTTCTTGCGGCGATTTCTGTATTTTTATTTAGTTCTATTTTTGATTTCAAATATCTCAAAATACCAAATTGGAATATAATATTACTTTTTATATTGGGTATAATTTATCAATTTTCTCTAGACAAAGAACTGATAGATATTTTTGTTTATTTAATTTGCATATTAATTTCAATTATATTTGGGTTTTTTCTTTTTGTATTTGGAATTTGGGGTGGCGGTGACGCTAAATTGATATCAGTGTCAATATTTTTTTTAGATATTATGACCATCCCATATTTTATCACAGGATCTTTTATATGTGGCTTGTTATGGGGCTTTGTATTTTTTTTATGCAGAAACAAAGAAATTAAACGTTTGAAAATATCAGAATTTTTGAAAACAAGAATTCCCTTTGCTCCTGGAATATTGTCCTCATTGGTTTTTGTGAACGTTATCTTTAGTTAACAAATATATTTGTGGACGTCGTAT
>Ga0181594_10003559_pt1 | contig 14070 bp, 18 predicted proteins | sample 071ome_18_FD_145603 | JGI IMG/M metagenome (GOLD analysis project Ga0181594, IMG submission 145603) | Coastal salt marsh microbial communities from the Groves Creek Marsh, Skidaway Island, Georgia - 071413BT metaG (spades assembly) | ecosystem: Environmental > Aquatic > Marine > Intertidal zone... | reverse complement strand
ATCGGTCGCGTCGAAGGAATCGCCTGCATTGCTGCGGCGGTGATTGTGCAATGAATGCTCGGCGTGGTTCTCAGGGTCGGGGCGGGCCAGCGGGCGGTCGTGGAGGTAACGGCCGTTCCAGCGGTGGTCGCTCCTCTGGTGGCCGGTCTGCCGGCGGTCGTTCACGATCGGGCCCACCGCGCAGCCGTGGTGCGGGCCGCACCGGCGGGGTCCGCCGCGACGGCGATGATCGTCCGACGAAACGTCGCACACTCGGCGGTACCCAGGTGGAGGGGCGGCAGGCGGTGCGTGAGTTGTTGCTCGCTCAACGGCGGCGAGTGCACGAGATCTGGATTGTCACCGACCTAGAAGGCGACGATGCGGTTGCTGACATCGTCGCATTAGCCCGCGCCAATCGGGTACCGATCGAGTACGTGGCACGGAAACGGCTCGACACAGCGGCTCGTTCCGAAGCCCCTCAAGGGGTTTTGGCCCGTGCGGCAGAGATCCCCGAAGCCGAACTTGGGCACCTGCTTCGGCGTCGCCCCGGGCACGTACCGTTCCTTGTCGCCGTCGACCAGGTCACCGACCCCGGAAATTTCGGGGCGATCCTGAGAAGTTGCGAAGGGGCAGGTGTTGATGGCGTTGTGGTGCCGCGCCACCGGGCCGTGCACGTCACCCCAACGGTCGCCAAAGCCGCGGCCGGTGCTGTGGAGTATCTGCCAATAGCGGTGGTGCCAGGTTTGCCGGCTGCGCTGGCACGGATGCGTGAGCAGGGGATCTGGGTGGTGGGCCTCGACGATGCCTCCGATCTGACCCTGTTCGATCTGGATCGCCTTGCCGATGATGCGGTGTGTTTGGTGCTGGGCGCGGAGGGGGCTGGTTTGTCACGGTTGGTCAGTGAACGCTGCGACATGGTGGTGTCGATCCCGATGCTGGGCAAAGTGTCATCGTTGAACGTGTCGGCAGCGGCGGCCCTTGCGGCCTACGAGGTGCGCCGGCACCGCGTCGCAGACCGCTAGCACACTCGGCCATTTCTGAATTCTGACCCCAGCCACTAGTGGGCGCGTTGCCACGGCGGCACGGGGCGCACACGGGGATACCACGGGCTGCGCAGGGGGTCACCGTGCTGCAACTGCAGCGACAATCCCGGCGTCAGAGGCACTGTGGGTTTACCTGGAGGTCGTGGGGCGTACACGATGTCCTCGCCGTACATGCGAATGGTGATGGCTCGACGGGTGCTGTCAGGACCGGTGGGCCCTCCGCCGTGCAGCGTCGCTGGATGAGCAAGGATCACATCGCCGGGGGTGATATCCCACGAGGTGATGTCCCATGCGGAACGATCCGCTTCGATATCGGGCAGCGGCGGGTACTCCGACCCGAAATAGGGCAGTGTCGGGTCGTCGTTCACTCGGCGTGGGTTGAACCCGTCATAGCGAGTGCCGAGATGTGTGCCGCGCACATATTCCAAACACTCCGATGCCACCAGCGGGTCGAGACTGATCCATGCCGACGCGATCTGCGAACCCTCCATCGGCCAGTAGGGAAGGTCCTGATGCCAGGGCGTGCGGCCACCGTTGGGGCCTTTTACGAACCATTCGTCGGAGTACAACCAGATGTCGTCTGAGCCGAGCAGAACCTGCATCATGTCGGCAATTGGCGAGTCGTACATGAAGCGCTGTAGTTCGGGGCAGACCTCGGTATTGCGAACAAGTTCAACGAACTCTTGATCGGTGCCGTCGTAGAAGAGGTGCTTCTTCTGGCCACTGTCGCCCATCAAGCGGTCGAGTCCCAGTTGAAGCAGGAGGAGCCACTCGGGATGTAACGCCTCGCGGATGATGACGACGCCGTCGCGCGCATAGGTTGCGCACACCTCATCGGTGATGAGCGCCGCGGCCTGCTCGGGTGTGGTTGGTGCCCCCATGGGCCGAGACTATTCACAGCTGACCGCCGCACGTAGCGTCGGCGTGGGCCTCAGCTCGGGCGCATCCAGTTGCCGTCAGCGTCAAACATCAATGGGGTGAGCTCACCAGGTCGAACCTCAACATCGGTGCCGAGGGCCACGGGGATCTTTTGGTAGTTCCACTTCATGACATCAACGGTGAGTTCAATGATTTGTTGTTCGTTGAAGTGCCGGTGAAGATCTGCGCGAAGGTCGGCATCGATGAGGCGCGGCTGGGTCATGATCGCATCGGCATAACGCAGCGCGACTTTGTGCCGCTCATCGAGATCACTCGCTTCGTAGCGGCGCACCTTGTCGATGGTTGGTTCATCGAGACCCTGCTGCTCGGCGACCGCCAAGCGCACACTGAGTCAAGTGTGACAGTCGTGATACACCGCGCATCGCATGCGCACCAGTTCGGTCGTGACCGCATCAAGGTGGTCACGGCGCACCACAGCGGCCTGCCACTGCGACAAGGCATGGTGCATCTCCGGTGCGGCGATGATGCCGGATGCGATTCGTCGTCGGCGCTCGGTCACGGGTTACTCCCCAGAACGGCGCGGAGCGCGAGGGTCATGCGGTGGCGTTGCTCGACAACGAGCAATCCGGCGACGAAGTCGGCAAGGCCCTGATCGCCCAGGTGGATGCGCACCATTTCCACGGTGTCATCGTCGAGGTTTGCCACGTCAAGCATGTATTTCTCGGTGAAGAGTGTGCAGGCGTCGATGGCCTCATTGCTGAGCGATGACGGGGGACGTTCAGCCTGATCGGGGGTGGCCCCGAGGATGTCGCAGATCGTGTGTTCGCACGCGACGAGAAGGCCGGAGTCGATGCTGGATTGCGCCGCGGCATACGCCTCATCGAGGTGCATAAGTACATCGTCGGTGCCGGCGAGATGTTCAGCCAAGCAGTCACCGGTGGACATGCCCCGACAGTACTCCCACCGCTGGCCTCGCGGCGTGGGTCAGGGCGTCAGGTGGCGCCGTGCTGGGTGTAGATCGCTCCGAGATGGTGGGCAACGACATCGCTGAATAGAACGGGTTCGAATACCGCAGGTGTCGTGTGATCGGTGCACGACCCGAGCGGTTCAACCACGGTGTTCATGTGCGGGTCGCAGAACAGAACGCAGGAATACCGTTGCTGTCCGGAACGATTATCAACACGATGCGGTGTGGCGAGCATCCGACCGTTCGACCACCGGTGCAGCATCGAACCAGCATTCATGACGAAAGCATCGGGGATCGGGTCGACATTCAGCCAGCCGCCATCGGGGGCGGCCACCTGTAGCCCGCCGGTGGTGTCCTGGGCGACCAAGGTGAGGCCACCGAAATCGGTGTGAGGAGCGGAGCCGAACTGGTCCTGTGGCGCGGTGCTGGCAACGGGTGGATAGTGCAACAGGCGGAACCAGGTGGTGGGAACGGCATATGCCCGCCGAAGTGTGCCCTCGGCCCCAAGGGCGTCGTCCACGATGTGAATGAGTTGAAGCGCGACATCACGCATGGCGTCATGGCAGGCGGTCACGGCCTCGCGAAAGCCCGGGATATCTGGCCATTGATTGGGTCCCGCGAGCGGGGTGCCCCGACGAACCTCATCGGAGTCAGGGGCATCTTCGCGCATCATCATGAATGACTCGCTGCGATTTGCCCGGGTGGCAGGGACGATCTCGGATGAACGATCGACAGCAGTGCCATCGGCGATCCAGCCGCGATGGTTGTTGTTCAACTCGATCGCCTGGCGGAGTGCCAGCGGTGCGGTGTGAAACCGCTCTGATGCGGCGAAGGCCGCCTGCACGACATCGCTGTTCACGCCATGGCCAACGATCTGGGCAAAGCCGACTGTGGTGTACGCCTCCATGACGGCCTCACCGACCCGGGTGGGGTGATCGCTGAGATCGATGATGGGAATGGTGCGCGACGAGGCCACAGCGCGACGTTATCCATGCCACCTGTGGCGTGTTTGCCACAAAGGAGGGTGGTGTGGACTGCGATCGCTAGCCTTCTTTGCGCGCCGGGTTAGCTCAGTTGGTAGAGCACTTGATTTGTAATCATGTGGTCGCGGGTTCGATTCCCGCACCCGGCTCTGCGATGGTGGGCTACCGTGCGCCCATGAGCCCGTCGTTAATCCTGTTGATTCTCGCTTTGGTCGCGGCCGTGGTTGCTGCTGTTGTGTGGTGGCAACGATCCAAACTCGCCGCATTGCCGGTGCTGACACCTGGCGCGGCATCCGCTGCTCCGGATCGTACGGAGATGGTGGTGGCCGGAACCGCCGCGGGCGCCCCGGTCGACAGCCCATGGAGCGGAGTGTCGGGTCTGTTGTTCTCGGCAACCGAAGTTATTGAAGAGACCGAGATCACCGATCGAAATAACAACGGTCGACGCGATACCCGCCGCCGCACACGGTCGCTCGGTTCGGTCGGTGTGCTGGCCTCCATCGATGACGCCGACGGGTCACTGCCCGTGCGGTCTGGAAACCTGTTCGACCTCGAAGGGTTCGCGACGACGCGCACTGCCAGTTCATCCCCGATGGGAATCTCGATCGGTGGCGATGGTCTGTCAATTTCATCGGGTGATCGGCGCAGTTGGGTAGAGGAGTCGGTGGTGCACCCGGGCGAGCAGGTGTGGGTTCGAGGAATCATGGTGGGTGGCCATCTCGATGGAGGCGAACGCCGCCTCGATATCGCTAACCGGTCGGTCGCCTCACAGCTTCGTCGCAGCCTGTTCATGACGATTGGTGCTGGTGTGATTGCGGTTGGCCTGTTGATCGCGGCCATTGTCGCGGCTGCGGCCTGATCTGCCCGGGCGCGGAACACCACCCCGTGTGACGTACTACGCTGCAACCATGGTGATTCTGCGGCGTCCATTCCTCGCAGCCTTGGCTGTGGTGCCGTTCACGCTTGCTGCCTGTGGCGGCGGCGATGACGAGGCGGCGACCACCACCACCGCTGCCCCAACCACCACTGTGGCTGCGCCAGCGACAACGGCTGCCCCTGCCACGACGGCTGCCCCGACGACCACCACTACGGTGGTCACTGACGTGACCGAAGGCGCCACCGTTGTCGTGGCGAATGCCAGCAGCGTCAACGGATCGGCGGGACGGATGTCGGAGATTCTCGCTGCGGCCGGCTACGACATGGGCACGCCCACAAACTCGACCGAGGGCAAATTGGGAGCGACGAAGGTGTACTTCGCCGCGGGCGATGATGCAGCGATCGCGGTTGCTGAGTCGTTGGTGCGTTTGCTTGGCGGTGCTGTCGAACTGTTGGAAATGCCGGCTGTTCCACCCGTTGAGTCATCGGATCTGGGTCCAGCGACCGTACTGCTGACCCTTGGCGACGACTTTGCCGATCAAGACCCGACGGCTTCGGTCGGCGGCTGATCACCGTCGGCGATACCGGAGTGCGACACGCCTGCCAACTCACGCACTCTGGCCAACAACACGTCGAGCGCCGGACGATTCAAGCCGCCTTCGGGGATGATCACGTCGGCGTAAGCACGACTCGGCTCGATGAAGTCTTCGTGGGACGGGCGCACGGTGGCCATGTACTGATCCATCACGCTGTCGGGTGTGCGTCCGCGTTCGGCAACATCGCGCCGGAGACGCCGGATGAGGCGCAGGTCGGCGGGGGTGTCGACGAAAATCCGCAGGTCGAATTTGTTGCGCAGTTCGGCAGCCCACAGCACCAGAATCCCCTCGATGACGATGACGGGGCATGGTTGAACCCAGTCGATGTCGTCGGTGCGGTCGTGGATCGCATAGTCGTAGACCGGAATGGGCGCCGGTCGTCCAGCCAGCAATTCGTCCAGGTGTTCGGACATGAGGTCCCAGTCGAACGCATCGGGATGGTCGTAGTTGACCGCGGCTCGTTCTTCCATCGGTTGGCCGGTGCGCCGCAGGTAGTACGCGTCAAGCCGGATCAGTCCAAGATGCTCGTTGCCGAGGATGTCGGCAAGGCGCTGGGCAATGGTTGTCTTACCCGAAGAGGTGCCGCCAGCGACACCGATCAGGAACGGGCGGTCACGCATCGACGGCACTCTAGGCGAGTCGTGAGGGCTCGTCGGAGTGGTGGTGCTTGTGTCGATGACCGTAAACCGGTAAAGGTGTGCGGGTGATCTCTGACCGCCAACGTGCGATCCTCGACTTTGAGCGTTCCTGGTGGACCCTCGACGAACCACGCGACCTTGCTATTCGGGCGCGGTTTCAGTGCTCGGTTGAGGAGTACCGCACAGAACTTCACGACCTCCTCGACGACCCACAGACCGTGGAGATCGACCCGTTGTTGGTGCGTCGCCTGCAGCGTCAGCGCAGTCGGCGTCGCCGTGAACGTACCGAGACCGATGCAGGAGCAGGATCATGAGTGACCCAAGTGGTGGTGTCCCACGGCGCGTGCCGCGTAACGAGCCCGGCCAGATCGCAGGTGGCGTTGCCATCGTGTTGTCGGTTCTGGCGGTGGTGATTGGTTTCAGTGTGCTGCGGTCGATTTCGAGTTCTGATGACGACATCGTGGGCGCGCCGTCGGCGTCGGTGGATGTTGAGGTGACGACCACGGTCGCGGAGGACCCAACGGTGGCGTCGAGCACCACGGAAGTGGCCACAACCACCACGGAACCCGCCCTCGTCACCGAGGGTGCATCGGTGATCATTGCGAACGCGAACTCGGTGAACGGTTCAGCAGGCGCGATGACCGACCAACTCGCTGCAGTCGGATACAACATGGGGGCCGCGACGAATGCATCGTCATCAATCGGTCGGCTCGAGGAAACCGTCGTGTACTACGACCCGGGTATCCCGAGCGCTCAGGCAGTGGCGGAGTCGGTTGCATCAAGCTTGGGTGGGGTCACCTCGATCGCGCCGGTCGCAACGCCAGCACCAACTCAGACCGGGTCGATGGATGGCGCCGGGGTGCTGATTCTTCTCGGCTTGGATAAAGCTGGCCGGTCCCTGGCAGAACTGGTGCCAACGACGGTTGCCACAGTGCCGGCCGGCGTCACCGCAACCACCATCGCTGGCTGACGCGTCGCTCAGCGGTCCAGCAGCTCGTCGATCAGGCTGCCCGCGGAGCGTTCGATACACCACAACGTGCGAGTGAGCGCATCGTGTTCTCCGTGGTCGGCAACCAGCGAGCGCATGGGTAGGCGATCCGCGACATCATCGTCGGCAATGCCGCACACCACGCCCACCGGCACGCCCACGTCGGCCGCGCGCGCGGCCACGCCACCGACGACCTTTCCGGAAAACGACGGAGTATCAAGGTGTCCTTCGCCGGTGATCACTGCGGCCGCACCGTCGATACGGCTATCGAGGTCGACCTCGTCAGCGATCAGATCGAAACCGGGAACGATCCGACCGCCGAGAGCGACAAGGCCGCCGGCAAGGCCCCCGGCTGCTCCGCCACCGGGCACTGAGGTGACATCAACACCGAACCGTTCGCGGTAGTCACCGCTGAGCGCATCGAGACGGGCGGTCAGCATGCGGATCTGAGCGGGTGACGCCCCTTTTTGTGGGCCGAACACCGCGGCAGCATCACGGAAAACAGTGGTGACATCGCAGGCGATCAGCAACTCAATCCCGTGCAACCGAGCGGTTCCCCCGAGTGCATCGATGGCCCCCAAGCCGCCGTCGGTGGTGGCCGACCCGCCAAGTCCCACAATGATTTTTCGGGCTCCTGCACCCACGGCTGCGGCGATCAACTCGCCCACCCCTGCGGTGGAGGCAGCCATAGGGTCGTTGTTGTCGGCACCGCCGGCGATGACCAGACCAGATGCGCGTGCCATTTCGATGACAGCGGTGCGTCGGTCGAGTCGCCAACCGGCCTCAACGCGTCCGCCGAGTGGACCGGTGACGGCGGTGCTGCGGTTCGGCCCGCCAAACACCTCGAGCATCCCTTCGCCGCCGTCGGAGAGCACGACTTCGTCGCAGTCCAGGCCGCGTTCCCACGCGGCATGGCCGATGGCGGCAGCAACGGCGGCCGCATCGGCGGTTCCGCGAAATTTGTCGACCGCAGCCACGATGCGCACACAGTGAAACTAGTGGCCGGTATGAATATCCGCCGGTTGGGCGTGGCGTTGTAACTGCGCGGGGGAGTGAAAGCCGACCAACTCGGTTAGATTTTCGCCCATGGCTGTGACCGTGCGAATCCCCACCACCCTGCGCCCGATGTCTGGTGGCGCCAAGACCGTTGAGGTGGCCCCGGGCACGCTCACCGACGTGATCGCTGCTCTCGAGGCGGCACATCCTGGCTTCGCCGATCGCCTCCTCGATGACGATGGTGCACTGCGCAAGTTCGTCAACATTTTCGTTGATGATGACGACGTGCGTTACCTCGATGGTTTGGCAACCGAAGTCGCCGACGGCATCACCGTCAGCATCATTCCTGCTGTCGCCGGAGGGTGACCTCGTCCCTCGTGGGACGACGTGGTGTCTGGCAGTCGCCGCTGTAGAGTGCTAGCACTCGGGTAGTCCGAGTGCCAATTAACCCCTACACGACTTTCGTCCAACGGAGGACTGCAGATGTCGAAGATGATCGCATTCGATTCCGAGGCCCGTCGCGGCCTTGAGGCGGGAATGAACAAGCTCGCCGATGCGGTGCGCGTCACACTTGGCCCGAAGGGCCGCAACGTCGTACTCGACAAGAAGTGGGGTGCCCCCACGATCACCAATGACGGTGTGTCGATCGCCAAGGAGATCGAGCTCGAAGACCCTTACGAGCGCATTGGTGCCGAACTGGTCAAAGAGGTCGCCAAGAAGACCGACGACGTCGCTGGTGACGGCACCACGACTGCCACCGTGTTGGCCTGGAACATGGTCCGCGAAGGCATCCGTAACGTGGCCGCCGGCGCGAACCCGATGAGCGTCAAGCGGGGCATTGAAGCCGCTGTCGTCGCTGCCGTCGAGTCGATCCATTCCCTTGCCAAAGAGGTCGATTCCAAAGAGCAAATCGCACAGGTGGCCGCCATTTCTGCGGCTGATGCCGAAATCGGTCAGATGATCTCCGACGCGATCGACAAGGTCGGCAAAGACGGCGTCATCACCGTCGAGGAGAGCCAAACCTTTGGCATGGAGATGGATCTCGTCGAAGGTATGCGCTTCGACAAGGGGTACATCTCGCCCTATTTCGTGACCGACACCGACCGCATGGAAGCTGTGCTCGACGACCCCTACGTGTTGTTGGTCTCGTCGAAGATTTCCACCGTGCGCGACTTGGTGCCGGTTCTCGAATCGGTGATGCAGTCGGGTAAGCCACTGCTCATCATCGCCGAAGACATCGAGGGTGAAGCGCTGGCCACCTTGGTGGTGAACAAGATCCGCGGCACCTTCAAGTCGGTTGCGGTGAAGGCCCCCGGTTTCGGTGACCGTCGCAAGGCGATGCTCCAAGACATGGCCATTCTCACCGGTGGCCAGGTCATCAGCGAAGAGGTTGGCCTCAAGTTGGAGAACACCACCCTCGACCTTCTTGGCACTGCCAAGCGAGTGATCATCACGAAAGACGAGACGACGATCATTGAGGGCGCCGGCGACGCTGACGCCATCAAGGGCCGCATCTCACAGATCAAGACCGAGATCGACAACACCGACTCGGATTACGACCGTGAGAAGTTGCAGGAGCGTCTCGCCAAGCTCACCGGTGGCGTCGCTGTTCTCCGCGTTGGTGCTGCCACCGAGGTGGAACTGAAGGAAAAGAAGCACCGCATCGAAGATGCTGTGTCGACTACCAAGGCCGCTATCGAAGAGGGCGTGGTGCCCGGTGGCGGTGTGGCCCTCGTTCGTTCAGTTGATGCTGTGGAGGCCTGCGCTGCGCAGTTGGCGGGCGATGAGGCCACAGGTGCACGCATCGTGGCGCACGCGTTGGTGGGCCCACTGCGTCAGATCGCCGAGAACGCTGGCCTTGAAGGTGGCGTGGTGATCGAAAAGGTGCGCTCGTTGAGCGGAGCCGAAGGGCTCAACGCTGCTACGGGCGAATACCAAGACCTGGTGGCACTGGGTGTGATCGATGCGGCAAAGGTGACGCGTTCGGCGTTGCAGAACGCGGCATCGATCGCGGCCTTGTTCCTCACGACTGAGGCAATCGTGGCCGATAAGCCAGCCGACGATGCGCCGGGTATGCCCGGCGGTGACATGGATTTCTGATCCACACCGATCACGCGGCGATATGCCGCGTGCGACACGTCATGGGTCCGTCCACGCTCAGTGGACGGACCCATTGTCGTTGTGGGCTCACTATCGACCAGGTCGTAGCCTCCCCGCGGTGATCGCACTTGTCACCGCTACCTCAGCCGCCCACCTTGACACCGATTTGGCGTATCTCACGGCAGCTCTCGCGGATAGTGGAATCGAGCATCGGGTCGAGGCATGGGATGACCCATCTGTTGACTGGTCCGTGTTCGACATGGTCATCGTTCGCTCGACATGGGACTACCACCGTCGCCTCACGGAGTTCCTGACGTGGGTTGACGCCGTCGACACGGTGACAACCCTGGCGAACCCTGCGGCGATGATGCGGTCCAATGTCGACAAGCGGTATCTCACGCATCTTGCCAACGACGGGGTGCCGGTGGTGCCGACACTGGTGATCACCAGCGTGGACGAGTTCCACGATGTCGATTTTGGTGGTGACATCGTGGTGAAACCTGCGGTGGGTGCAGGGGCAAATGGTGCGCGACGCATCATTGATGACCCAGCCACTGCTCGCGCCCATGCCCTGGAGCTACTTGGTGGTTCGGCGGTTGTCGTCCAGCCGTATCTGACCGATGTTGATACGTCGGGCGAGGTGGGCATTGTGTTCATCGACGGCGCACTCAGCCATGCCTTCAACAAAGCCGCCTTACTTCGCGGCGATGTGTCGTGGGCCGATGGGTTATATGCCGAAGAGGAGATCACCCCGCGGGTTCCGACCCGGGATGAGGTCGCGTTAGCAACAGATGTCGCTGGCCGGTTTGACGGGGCGTTGTATTTGCGGGTGGACATGTTGCCGTCAGCAACCGGACCTGTGATCTCGGAGGTGGAAGCGGTTGAACCCTCATTGTTCTGTCATATCGATCCGGTGAGCGCCAACCGCTTCGCCACCGCAGTGCGCCGTCGCGTGGGTTGAGCCGTCACGTTGCTCGGTGTGTTGCCGAGTGGACGGCCAACCTCCTGCGCGACTCGACGTTCGGCTGGCCGTCGCGCTGACGACATGCGGCATGGTCAGCCAGACCGGAGCACTCGCCGGAGTACACGAGGCGTGCCATCGCTAGCGTGGAGGCATGCGCATGGAGACCGGAGTTTGCGTCCTGCACTTGTTCTGTCACGTTGGACCGGATGTGGACACCGCAGCGGCCATCGCGGCCGTAGAGCAGGCCACCGCCGCCGAGTGTCAGGTTGTGACCGCGTCCATGCTTGGACACCGCTGTGACCTTGGTGTGATGGCGATCTGTTCCGATCTCACCGTGTTACGTCGATTGCAGTCCGGTCTGCGCGCCGCTGGCGTCTGTCCGACCACCAGTTATCTGAGCATCACCGAGGTGAGCGAGTACGCGAAAGGGTTACCGCCAGAAGCCCTGCAGGACCGCCTCTATCCGCAACTTCCGCCCGAGGGCAAGCCGGCGTTTTGCTTCTATCCCATGTCGAAAGCGCGTGCCGGCCACGCCAACTGGTATGCCACACCATTCGATGAGCGCACCGAGATGATGATGGAGCACGGCAAGAGCGGTCGGAATTTCGCTGGACGCATTGTGCAGTTGGTGACCGCCTCCACCGGCCTTGATTCGCACGAATGGGGTGTCACCTTGTTCGCGGTCAACCTCGAAACCATCAAAGACGTGGTGTACACGATGCGTTTCGACCGCGGATCGGCGCTCTATGGCGAGTTCGGCGATTTCTTCATCGGGTATCTCGCGCCGATCGGCGATGCGATCAGCGACGCCCTCAGCTGATCTCCACACCGGTTGGTGAGACGATCACCTCTCGGCCGTCATCGTCGAACGTGAATTCGACAAACCAGGCGCGCTGAAGGTCCCCGGTGGTGGCCGACAGTTCCACGTTGCCCGACAGGCCGTTGTAATCGATTTGCAAGCCAGCAGCGATCGCGTCACGGCACTCCGCGAAACCAGTGCACACGCGCCCCCCAGTGGACACCGATGGGAGGCGCGCGGCGATTGAACGCGGATCATCGGTGCCGGCCTGCACCGCCGCTAATGCGATCAACATGGTGCAGTCGTGGGCGTTGGTGGCGAAGTGTCCTTCGGGTGTGGTCACGTCGGGCACGATCGAACGTGGCGCAACACCGACGATGGCAGATCGTGTGGCAGGCCGCAGTTGAGCCATGGTCTCTGTCGCGGTGCGCAGACCGTCGTTGACGACAATCGTGGGAACATCAGAAGCCCCAGCAAGGGCCGCGTCGAGCGCGGAGATCATGCGGCCACCATCGTCGCCGTCGGCGAGCACAGCGATAACGCCAGGTGCTGCGGCCAAGACCTGGGCTGCCTCATCAGCGAGGTCGGGGTCATCTGCAGCGAAATCAACGCGGTCGACGATGGTGACGGTGCCTCGTCGCGCGAGTTGGTCGGCAAATGCGTCAGCAAGGTCACGGCCGTAAGGGTCGTCGAGATGGGCAACGACGGCCTGCACGTTTCCAGTGCGTGATGCCGTGCGGGCCAATGCCGACATTTGTGCGCTGTCGGACCCCACTGTTCGGAACAGCAGGTTCTGATCGGGAGCGTCATCTAGGGCGATAGCGGTTGCGGTGGGGGAGCAGGCAACGAGTGGAGTGTTCACCACTTCGCTCAATGTGGCGAGAGCGATCAGCGATGACGCAGGCCCGACGACAGCGTCAACATCGGCGTCGCGTACTTGGCTCAGGTCAGCGGTGGTGACTTCATCAAATTGCAGCAGGTCCACGGTTTGCCCAAGCACACCGCCTCCGAGGTTGATCTCGTCAACCGCTGACTGCACTGCGGTTGCCAGTGGGACACCCAAGCGAGCTCCAGCACCGGTCATCGGCATCACGGTGGCAATCCTGAGCACCCCATCGGCGGCACGCGGCACCGCCGTTGTCGTGGTTGTGACCGCCAGGGTGACGTCGGGAACGGTTTGCGGGTCTCCCCCGCACGACGCGGCGAGGATGAGCGCTGCGGCGCCGAGTGCGCCACGTCGTGCGGTCATGCGCCGAGCAACGCGTCTCGTGGAGATGCTGCCTCGATGCGACGCGCCCATTTAGCCACGATAGAACCCCGCCATGGCCGACCACACGCGTGACACCCCACGACACGATGCCGAGGCCGCGCGACCCGAGCAGGTGGCAGATCTGATTGAGGTGCTCACCGAGTGCATTCCCTCATGGCTGGAACGTTGCGTGACCGAGCGCGCGAGCACGCAGGGCATCGGCCTCGCTCCCGATGACGAGCGCATACGCACCATGGTCGCTGCAGCTGCACCACAGGTCATTGCCGACATCACCACCTTGCTGGACACCGACGTCGATGCCCAGACAACGAACCCCTTGTCGATCTTGCGTGCAGCGGTGAGGTGGCCCACACAGGTGTTGCGTGACCTCGGTGTTCACCCCATCACCCGAGACGAATTCGCCGAGCGCAACGCCCCCGAGGACGTGTACGGCTTGGCACCAGCAGGCTGGGACGATATCGATGAGCGTGTGCGCACACCGGGGCTGATGTGGGGGGCGTGGAAGGCTGCCGTGGTGCTGCACCGACGACGGTCCGAAGGACAGCGGTGACTCGCCTGCAGTCCCGTTCGCATCAACAGTGCGGCCTGCGTAGCATCGCAGCGTGTCCGACGCCGTAGCGACCAGCACTGCAGACCTGCTTGCCGCTCGGCGTCGCTATGTCGACGATGCCACCGAACATGGGCGGGCGTTTTGTCATTCTTTGGCGCATCTCACCGACGAATGGATGGTCGCACTCCACCGTGACGCGGTCGCTGCTCATCCGCACGCACCGGCGGTTGCCCTCGTTGCCATCGGTGGCTACGGCCGCGGTGAACTGGCACCTTTCAGCGACCTTGATGTGCTGTTGGTGCACGATTCTGACCCTGGTGCAGTCGAAGAGGTTGCGTCGGCGATCTGGTATCCGATCTGGGATTCCGGTATTTCCCTTGGCCATGCGGTGCGTACCCTTGACGACCAGTTGGAATTGGCATCCGACGATCTCGATACCGCG
>Ga0181594_10003556_pt1 | contig 14077 bp, 11 predicted proteins | sample 071ome_18_FD_145603 | JGI IMG/M metagenome (GOLD analysis project Ga0181594, IMG submission 145603) | Coastal salt marsh microbial communities from the Groves Creek Marsh, Skidaway Island, Georgia - 071413BT metaG (spades assembly) | ecosystem: Environmental > Aquatic > Marine > Intertidal zone... | reverse complement strand
GTATTCGCCGAATTCGGTGCAGCCAGTAACCAGATTGGTAAAACCTATCCGATGCTGGCCAGCCTTAATCCCGAGACGCGGGCCGTCCTGAGTGCACTGAAAACCGAACTGGACCCGGATGAACTGGTGAATCCGGGCGCCTTGGGCGATTTTTCAACGTAACGGGGCAGGAAGCACTCGCAAACGGCCCGCTCGCTCAGGAACCGGCGCTCACTCACCGGGCGCCGGGGAACCGCTCGCCACAGTACCCTCTTGGGACATGCTGACCCCGCTAGGCATCCCCCTCGTGGACTTCGAGCGAGACCAGCTCATACTGGGTCATCATGTAGCCCGTGACCTGCGCCTTGAGCAGCACAAACTCACCATCTGCAGTAACCCAAACCTCATACGGGGGGTGCTCGTTAGTCTCATTGGAACCGAGAGCCGTGCTGCCCCGTTCTCCGTAGCAAAAGTGCAGCGCATCAAAGGTTCCGGCCTCGACGGTAATCGTTTCTTCGCCAACAAACTCGATGATCATGCCGGGGTCGTGCCAGACCAGCGATGGGCCAGTCGCGCCGCGGTGGTCAAGAGAGGTCATGAGAAAACGATCAAAGGTGTGCACCCCGGGGCCGTCGCTGCGATCAATTACCGCAAGATGCCAGGCATCCCCCTGAATGGGGTGTGTCCCGAAAATCGCCGGACGTTCATCGTAGTCCTCGTGTTCTGAGAAACGCCCCCCTTCGTGCGTCCAGCCCTCACAGTCGGCGCCTTCGTCACCGAAATAAAACCAGCTACTGCCCTGCTGCTCGTCACCCAATGAGAGACGAACAAACGCATCGAGGGTGTCCCACTCCTTGTTTTTCGTGAGGGTGACGTCCCGCAACACATTGGGCGCGTCGTCGATCTCACAGTGCGCGCGCAGGGTGCGCCGCCCGTCGCCATGCACCGTAATCGTAAAGAACTCACGACCTCGCTCAACACCCTCCCGACCGGGTTTGCTACTGGTGTAATGGATGTGTCCGCGCAAGGTTTTGTGGGGGCGCATAGTGTGCTCCGTTGGGCTGGGACCGGCTTTGCCATGGTGCCACAAAGCGCCTAAGGTGGTGGGGAATTCGCGACCGTCGGACACAATAACAATTCATGTCCTCTTATTCGGATCCGTCAACCACACCGCCTGGAACGGGTGGGCGCCTGAGGGGTATATATCCCGGCTGGTGGATCGTCTTTGCCACCGCCTCCGGGCAACTGATTCAGGGTGGTTTCGTGTTTTGGAGCATCGGGCTATACACCGCCACCTTCGAAGATGTCTTCGGCGCCCCGAGGGCGCAGATCAACCTCATCGAGACCTGCCTGACCGTTGCCACAAACCTCTTGTCACCCCTCGCCGGTATTCTCATCGATCGCTGGTCGATACGGCATCTCATGATGATCGGCATGGTGGCGATGGGGCTTGGGCTCCTGATCCTGAGTCAGGCAGGCACCCTGCTTCATGTCTGGGTGGTGTGGGCCAGCCTGATTCCTCTGGGCGTGCTGCTCATCGGGGCCATTCCCAGTGCAGCCCTCGTCAGCCGCTGGTTTATTCGTCGTCGTGGATTGGCATTAGGTCTCACGGCGACGGGCAGTTCAATGGGCGGCTTCCTGGTGCCGCCATTAATGACGTGGCTGTTCCTAGAGTGGGATTGGCGCACGGGTTTGATAGTCGGCAGTTGTATCTGTTTCATGGTCATTCCGATTTTTTACTGGTTGCTTCGCAATGAGCCCGCTGATCTGGGGCTGAGCGGCGAGCCGGATGCCCCCGCTTCAGCCGACTCTGGCGACGCACCGGCCTTTAGCGCAGACGCCAAAGACTGGGGCATCCCCGACCTGCTGAGGAGTCAGATATTCTGGTTACAAATGGTTGTCTCCGGGACATTGTTGGCGGTGACGCTGGGCATGCTGGCAAACCTCAGTTTGCACGCGAAGGATCTTGGCGTAACGGGGCAGTCCACCGCCCTGCTCTACTCCATCATCGCGGTCTGCTCCTTCAGCGGCAAAGCGCTCACTGGCCACTTGATGGATCGACTCGGTATTCAGCGGTGCGGCTATCTGATCTGCGGCTTTCTCAGTAGCGGCCTGTTGATCCTGTTGCTGGTGCAGGATTACAGCGGTCTGGTCGCCGGCGCGTTTGTGATGGGCCTGGGTTATGGTGGCGTGGTGCCTATCTGGACCAACATGCCGGCGCGCGCCTTTGGCGCCGGTAGCGTGGGTCGTGCGCTGGGGGTGATGAACCCGCTACATATTCCCATCACCGCCACCAGTGCACCCTTGGCGGGCTATATCAGCGACACCACGGGCAGCTACGATGGTGTGTTCTGGATGTATGGTGGCTGTTGTGCTGTGGCTGCAGTCGGCCTCACAATCATGGGGTCGGTGTTGGCATCGCCCGACACTCAGAACAGGTGATCGACGCGTCTTATGGGAAAATCAGAAAACATCTCGCAACCAGTGACTGAGGCCAATCTGAGCGCCTGCCACCCCAGCCATCAGGTCTTGTTTGAACCAGTTCAGATTGGGCCCGTGACCGCGCCGAACCGCTTCTATCAGGTCCCCCATGCCAGCGGCATGACAGAAACCCACCCGCGCGTGCGGGCGGCCTTTCGCGAGACGAAGGCAGAGGGCGGCTGGGGCGTAGTCAGCACGGGCGCTGTCTCGATCCATCCCAGCTCAGATGATTCACCGCTGCCTTATGCCAGGCTCTGGAGTGACGCCGACATTGCCTCCCACGCGCTGTCTACCGAAGCGATACACCGCCACGGCAGTCTCGCCGCGGTGGAGTTGTGGCACGGTGGCGCGGCGGTGATGAACCGCACCTCAAGACTACCGCCACTCTCCCCCTCCGGGATTTCCTGGGCCGCAACGCACGTAGGCTTTATGGGACAACTGCGGCCCAAAAAAATGACCGGCGCTGACATTGACGAGGTGCTGCATTGGCAACGCCTGGCCACGCGCCGCGCCCTCGATGCAGGCTTTGACATCCTTTATGTGTATGCCGGTATGGGTTATCTGGGCTATGAGTTCCTGCTCCCGGAGTACAACCACCGAAACGACGGCTACGGTGGCACGCTGGAGAATCGGGTGCGTTTTGTCCGGGAGATGCTGGAGGTCACCCGCGACGAAGCCGGCAGCCGCGCCGCCGTGGCGTTGCGCATCAGCCTTGAGGAATTGCGCGCTAAAAGCACTCCGCATTACGAAAGCGAGGCCCATGGGGTGGTCAGTCTGCTCTCCGATGTGCCCGATCTTTGGGACGTCAAGATGGATTCAAGCCCCACGGACTGCGGTGCGTCGCGCTTCAGACCCGAGGGGGCCCATGAACCGGTCATCGACTTTGTAAAGCGCATGACAGACCGGCCTGTGGTTGGTGTCGGTCGCTTTACATCGCCCGATACCATGGTCTCGCAGGTCCGGCGCGGCGTGCTGGATCTGATTGGCGGTGCGCGCGCCAGCATTGCCGATCCGTTCCTGCCCTCAAAAATCCGCGAGGGCAACAGTGACGATATCCGCGAATGTATCGGCTGCAATATTTGTATCGCGAGTTGGCACGACGGTGTGCCGGTCCGCTGTACCCAAAACGCGACAGCGGGCGAGGAATGGCGGCGCGGCTGGCATCCTGAGCGGTTCACTCAAACAACGACGCCTGACAGCGTGCTGGTAGTAGGCGGGGGTCCCGCAGGGCTTGAGGCCGCACTGATCGCCGCCCGGCAGGGCTTTGAGGTCACGATTGCCGAGCGAGCGGAGGACTGGGGCGGCCGCGTGCTGCAGGAGAGTCAGCTTCCGGGAATGGCGACCTGGCGCCGGGTGCGGGATTATCGCGTTTGGGCTCTGTCGCAGATGGGCAATGTCGCGATGTTTACCAATAGCGAGCTGGATGCCGATGCGGCGCTAGGTTTTGGCGCTGACCACATTGCCCTCGCCACCGGCGCGAAGTGGACCAAGCGTCTCTACTCAGCGCTGGAGATTCCAGCAGAGCCCCTCGAGGAGCCGCAGGTCTTCACCCCTGACGATGTCTTTGCCAACGCCGTCTCGGGCGAGCGCGTGTTGGTATTTGACTACGACAACTACTACCTCGGCGGGGTAATTGCGGAGCACTTGGCCAGTGAGGGCAAGACGATCAGTTACGCGACGCCTGCAGGTCATGCCTCGGCGTGGACCTTCATGACCAACGAATTACCCTTTGTCTATCAAGCCCTCGCTCGCCGGGAGATCGACATCCACACCACCACCAACCTGATGGGCTTTGATAGCACTCGGGCGGCACTACAGAATCTGTTTAACGCCACGCCGCTCGAAATCGAAGTCGATGCCATCGTGATCGTTGGGCACCGAGAGCCGCATGATGCGCTCTATCAGTCGCTGCTGACCGCGGGGGCTGATACCGACTCGCCCTCGATTCAGTTACTCGGGGATGCCCTTGCCCCCGGCGCCATTGTGCACGCTGTGCACAGCGGGCACAGTTTTGCCCGCGGGCTCGTGGAAGCCGATACCCTCTACTTACGCGATGAGCCGGTGGTGCCAGCCGCACCAGTCAGGGTGTTTCCACACCGGTGAGTACCGAACCCTCCATTCCTCTGCACTCGCTCGAAAAAACGCTGCCGCGAGAGAGCTACCTCGATGAGGGCGAATTCGAGCGTGAGTATCGTGCCATCTTCGAGTCAGGCTGGGTGTGCGTAGGCCGGAGCGATGCGTTGACCGAGGCGGGGCACTATTTGGCGATACGACTGCAGTCTCAATCGCTGTTGATCGTAAGAGGCGATGACGGCGTGCTGGGCGCCTTTTACAACGTTTGCCGGCATCGCGGCACCGAACTGGTCCCGCTGGCGGACCCGGGCCCTGTCAGCGGGCAGTTCACTCGCAGTATTGTCTGTCCCTACCACGCCTGGAGCTACCATCTGGACGGGCGCCTGCGCGGCACGCCGCATCTGGCGGTTGATACGGAAGGGGTCGCACTACACGTCATCGATCTGGCCGAGTGGGGGGGGTTTATTTTTGTCTGCCTCAACCTCGACGAACATCAGCCTCTCGATTCAGCACTGGGCCGCGGGACCGATCGGTTGTGCCGCTACCCGCTGGCAGACCTGCGAGTGGGTCACTCCATTAGCTACGCCGTTGAGGCGAACTGGAAGGTCATCGTCGAGAATTACAACGAGTGCTACCACTGCGGCCCCATCCACCCTGAGCTTTGTCAGATTGTGCCCGCATTCAAGCAAGGGGGTGGCAATCAGCTCGATTGGGATGACGGCGTGCCCCATCGCGAAGGCGCCAACACCTTTACCGCGTCTGGTACCACCAACCGCGCAGCCTTCCCCGGTCTCAATGAGACCGAGAAGACCCATCACAAAGGCGAGCTCTTCTATCCCAACCTGATGCTGAGCCTATCAATGGATCACGTTGCCGCGTTTTATCTCTGGCCTCAAGCCGCGGGCCACACCCGCATTCAATGTGACTTCCTGTTCCACCCCGATGAACTGGCAAGGGACGACTTCGATAGCTCAGATGCCGTTCAATTCTGGGACGTCGTCAATCGGCAAGACTGGGGGGTCTGCGAGAGCGTGCAGCGCGGCATGCACAATCGGGTTTTCGAGCACGGGTACTACGCGCCAATGGAAGACTACAGTCTAGATATCCGCCGCTATGTTCGGGGAAGACTCGGCGAGGCCGACGTCTAGTGTCACGTTTTTTGGTGCCAACGCGCTGGCGCCTTTTCAGCCTGCTCTTTCTGCTGAGCTTCCTTTCGTATCTGATGCGCCAGAACATTCATGTGGCCGGAGAGTTCATGATGCCCGAGCTGGGCATCAGCGAAATCGAGATGGGATGGATTTATGCGGCCTTCATCTGGGGATATGCCCTCTGTCAATTGCCAGGCGGCGTCTTTGGCAAGCTGCTGGGGCCCCGGCTGGCGCTCAGCTGTGCGGGCGTGGTCTGGGTGATCACCACCGGGCTGACCGGGTGGCTGCCCGGGGAGGTCTTTGTCACGGGCGCGGGCGTCATCACCTGCTTGGTTGTGGTGCGATTTTTCGTGGGCGTCGCACACGCGCCGATCTATCCCATTCAAGCCGCGGTCGTAGAGCGCTGGTTCCCCGTGGGTCACTGGGCACTGCCCAACGCGGTGGGCAGCACAGGCCTCACGCTGGGCGCCGCGTTGGCGCAGCCATTGGTCGCGTTTGTCATGGTCTATTGGGGCTGGCGCGCGTCCTTCTACATTTTCATACCCCTCGGCATGGCGCTGTTTTGGCTCTGGTGGCGCTACGCTACCGATGACCCCGCTGACCACGCGAGCATGACCCAAGCAGAGCTCGCAGACATTCAGGCCAACCGGGAGCAACTGACGCCCGACGCGGGATTCGGCGCATGGCGACAGTTAATTCGCAACCGGGATACCTTGCTACTCACCTGTGCGTATTTCGCTGAGAACTGTATTTTTTATTTGTTTTTCACTTGGTTCTTTCACTACCTCGTCACAGAGCTCGGCTTCAGTATTCTCGAAACCGGCTTTCTCGCCTCCCTCCCCTGGCTGTGTGGCGCAGTGATGGCGTCGGTTGGAGGGTTTACCTGCGATACGCTGTGTGCTCGCCTCGGACCGCGGCTTGGGTGCCGCATTCCGGCAATCACCGGGCTCATTGCCGCCGGGGGATTTCTCACCATCGGCCTCTATGCTGACTCCCCCTATACGGCGGTCGCGCTGCTCTCACTCTGCTTTGCCAGCACGCAGTTCACCGAGGGAGCTTACTGGTCGGCGCAGACCTATGTGGCCGGCCCTTATACCGCACCCGCAAGTGGCGTCATGAATACCGGTGGGAATTTTGCCGGGATCGTGGTCGCGCCACTGATGCCCTATTTGGCCGGACACATCGGCTGGGTCGCCGCACTCTCAACGGGCTCGATCATGGCTTTTGTTGGCGCCGCACTCTGGCTATTCATCCGCGCCGACAGGCCATTTGTTCCTCAGAGCGCCAACGATTTTGAGAGATAGCTGGCCTGCCAGACCCGCCCCGCTGCGCTATTTTCCCGGCACCGACTTCAAAGCGATTACCGCCAGAGCGCACCAGCTTGCCATCAGTACCAAACCGCCCAGCGGGGTCACCATGGCTAAAGCGGTGATATCAGTCAGCACCAGGGCATACAGCGAAAAGGAAAACAGTAATACGCCCACCGTGAAGCCCATCACCGGTAATCGCCAGCGGGGCGCCCCATCCGACGACTGAAGCGCGAGTAATAGAATCACCACCGAGTGAATCAGGTGATACTGGGCCGCGGTTTCCCAGACCTGAATGCGCTCGGGGGGGACTGATGCCTGCAACGCATGGGCACCAAAGGCGCCAGCGGCCACCGCCGTCACGCCCATCAAGCCAGCCGTGAAAAGAGATCGATTCATACCCCCACCTTCACTCAATGTGGATGAACACCGTTTTTAAGACCGCGTGAGCTCCCATAAAGGTTACCCTGGTTATACACTCATCCGGCTTAACCACTCCAGAGGACGCCATGGAAACCGTCTCGTTCACCGAAATGAAGCTCGGCACGCAACAAGACTATGTGCTTCTGGATCGCTATGAGCAAGAGCATGCGGCATCGGTCGCCGACCGGCTGCTCAGCGCGCTGTCGCAGCTAAAACACGGGCTTGGCGGCTACCAGATCGACCGCTTGACACACTCGCTTCAATCAGCGGCCCGGGCCGAGGCAGACGGTGCAGACGACGAATGGGTCGTGGCCGCATTGCTCCACGACATTGGTGACGATCTGGCCCCAATGAACCATTCAGATTTTGCGGCGGCGATTCTCAAGCCGTATGTGCGCGAAGAGGTCCATTGGGTCGTGGCGCATCACGGTGTGTTTCAGATGGTCTATTACGCGCACCATCTGGGCAAAGACCCGAACGCCCGAGAGCGCTACCGAGACCACCCCTATTACGACAGTTGCGTCCGGTTCTGCGAGCGCTGGGACCAGCCCTCCTTCGACCCTGACTACCCCACTCCGCCCCTTGAGCATTTCGCACCCAAGGTCAGAGCGATCATCTCACCGGAGCGCATTCAGCACCCGGACTGAGATGACTGCGGGCACCGTTTTCAAGTGCCCCGCTACGGGGGAGTCTCCACGGTTTACCGTCGCACCGGTCCCGGTTGGGGCAATTGGCGGTGCAGCCCCGGCAGGGTAACTTCTCTGGGGTGGGTGACTGGTTGTCTACATTCATTATCTCGGCTCCTGACTACCCGAGTACTGTAGACAATGTCTGACGCGCCCGCGACACGACAATAGCCGGCGGCAGCCCACAGTGTTTCGCCCATCCATCAAAACCTTTATGAATCAAAATACGCATCCAAATGGTGCAATCTGCAGTAAAATTTCGTCTAACCTGTGACCCGGACGCAGAGTGAGCCTCTTTACGACTCGATGCCGCGCCATGTGGCACGTTTTCAATGACCTCTTTTTCGAAAAATTGTGTTTTAGGAGTGTGTTGCGCTTGTTGAAATCATTGCCCGCCTTGGCTGCTTTGCTGCTCGGCTCAGTGCTGACAAGTTGCAGTGATACGACCGGCAACAGCCCGACTCCGTATTCAACGAGAGAGGTCGCCGTATCGGTGATGACTGAACCGGCGCGCCTGTCTGACCTCCGCGAAACACTGACTTCAGTCGGCACCGCTCGTGCCCTCAAAAGTGTCTCGGTCTACGCCGAGACCTCAGGGCGAGTCACTTCGGTACTGATTGATGCTGACGCGGCGGTCAGGGCCGGTGATCTGCTACTGCAGCTCGATGATCGCGACGAGCGGCTAGCTGTAGAGCTGGCCAGCGTCAAACTGGCCGACGCCGAGCGACTGGTAAAACGCTATACCACGGTGAATGCGAGGGATGCCAACATCCCAGAAAGCCAACTCGACGACGCGCGTGCGGCGGTGGACAGCGCCCGCATTGCGCTGGAGCAGGCCCGGGTTGACCTTGATCGGCGCCGCATCACGGCGCCGTTTGACGGCAGAGTGGGCATCACAGAAATCGATGAGGGTGATCGCATCGACACCAACACGCTGGTGACAACCATCGATGACCGCAGCACGCTGCTTATCAACTTTTCTGTGCCCGAGGTTTACGTCGACCGCGTGACACGAGGCACCGACGTCAGCGTCAGACTGTGGGATGCATCGGATGAGGCCGTATTGGGTGAAGTAGTCGCGGTGGACTCGCGAATCGACGTCAGCTCCCGTGCTTTTGTTGCCCGGGCTGCGATCAACAACGATGCAGATAAATTTCGTCCCGGCATGGCCTTTGAAATCAGCGTCAATGCCTCCCGAGGCGCCTTCCTCTCCGTCCCGGATGTCGCTGTGCAGTGGGGCGCGGATGGTGCCTATGTGTGGGTCGCAGATGAAGGGCGGGCGTCGCGGCGAGAGGTGCGGCTTGTCAAGCGGCTTGCTGGCGCGATCTTGATCGAAGGTGACGTCAGCGAGGGCGAGTCGGTGGTCATGGAGGGTATTCAGGCGGTGCGAGCAGGCGTTCTGCTAAAGCCTTTGAATACTGACGCCAAGCCCGACGCGACCCGGGGCTGATCGCAATGACTGAGCCGGAAAGCGAGCTGACGAGGGGTTTGCCCGAGCTCGGTGTTCGCCGGCCGTGGCTGGTACTGGTGATGAACCTGTTAATCGCGATCTGCGGGTTGGCCGCATTGATGGCGATTGAGGTGCGTGAGCTACCTGACGTTGACCGACCTGTGGTTTCCGTCAACGCATTTTTACCGGGCGCCTCACCGGAGACCATGGATGCCGAGGTAACGCGACTTCTGGAGGGCGCTGCTGCGCGCGTCGCCGGCGTCATCAACATCAACTCCTCAAGCGAAGAGAACAGCTCCCGCATCCGTATTGAATTTCGTCCCGACATCGAAACCGACCAAGCAGCTAACGATGTGCGCGAGGCCATCAGTCGCATCGAACGCGATCTGCCTGACGCGCTGGAAAGACTCTCGGTTTTCAAGGCGGACGAGCAGGCGGAGGAGATCATCAGAGTCGCCATCCGCTCACAGGTTTATTCCGAGGAGGAGCTGAACCGCATTATCGAGCAGGACATTGTGCCGCGATTTATCTCCCTGCCCGGCGTGGCGGATGCGCCGCTGTTTGGCTCGCGCAAACGGGTCCTGAGGGTCATTCTCGACCCCTTGCGCTTGACCAGCTACGGGCTGACGGTGGCGGATGTCGCGGCGGTGTTGCAGGCAGCGCCCCTTGACGTACCCGCCGGCAGCTTCCGGGCGGGGGAGCAACAGCTGCTGGTCCGGGCTGACGCGGCCGTAACTAAGGAAGAGGACATCGCCTCGCTTATCATTCGGGACGAGATCCGGGTGGGCCAAGTCGCGAAGGTCGCCTTCTCGCCCGAGGATTCAACAAGCTTCGTCCGGCTCAATGGCGAGCGCGTTGTGGGTATCAGCGTCGTGCGGCAGGCGGGCTCGAATACCATCCGTATCGCCGAAGGTGTTCGCGCAGCGGTGCGCGAACTTAACGAGAGCATGGAGGGCATCCAGTTAGAGATCAGTTCTGATGATGCTGTCTTCATTCAAGGGTCGGTGCGCGAAGTCATCACTACACTGCTGATTTCCATTGCCGTGGTGATCGGCACCATCCGCCTCTTCACTGGCTCAATGCGCCTCACACTGGTACCTGCTATCGCCATACCTATCTCGCTATTGGGTACCTTGGCCGCGAGCTGGGCGCTCGGGTTTTCCGTCAATATCCTGACCCTCCTCGCGCTCGTACTGGCAGCCGGGTTGATAGTTGACGATGCCATCGTGGTGCTTGAGAGCGTGCAGCGCAAACGCGCCGAAGGTGTGGGCCCAAGTAATGCCGCGGTAGTGGGCACTCGACGCGTATTCTTTGCCGTTATTGCGACCACGGCTGTGCTGGTTGCCGTGTTTATTCCCATTGCCTTTCTACCGGGTACTGCCGGGCGTTTATTTCAGGAATTTGGCCTGGTGCTGGCGGTCGCAGTGGTGATCTCTTCTTTCGTCGCGCTGAGTCTTGTACCGGCCGTCATGTCTCGCCTCGCCACAACCGCACCACGCGACAGGCGAGTGAGCCAATGGGGCGATCAGCTGGCGGCGCTCTACCATTATTCTCTGAAGAGAGTGCTAAACATCCCGCGCCGCACCTTCTTCGTCTTTGTCGTTGCCGGGGGAGCAGCGGCCGCCCTTTACACGTCTTTGGACCAAGAGCTACTGCCAAGGGAAGATCGCGGCAAGATCTACATTTTCGGCAAAGGCCCGGATGGGGTCGGACTCAATTACACCGAACGGCAGGCCGATCGCATGGAGAACATCCTGATGCCGCTCTTGGACCGGGGCGAGATCATAGCGCTGTATTCAGTGGTGGGCAGGTGGGATCCCAATATCGTCTTCATGGTGGCCAAACTGGCTGACTGGTCTGAGCGCGAGAGGACGCAGCAGGAGATATCAGCAGAGCTCAAGCCGTTGTTTGCCGAGTTCCCTGGCATGACCACCCGCATTTTCAGCGCCAACTCGCTGAACCTCCGCGGCGCGTCCAATGGCGGACTTAGCGTTGCACTATTGGGCACCGACTATGATGAGCTATACGCCGCAGCACGGGCGTACAGCGAAGCAATCCGGTCGCGGCTCGACTCTGTGAGCCGCCCCCGCATTGGCTATGACCCATCCCAGCCACAGCTGTCCGTTGAAATCGACCGGGAGCGCGCCTCGGATCTCAACATACCCCTCGAGGACGTCGCGCAGACCCTGCGGGTGATGGTGGACGGGTCCCGGATTGTCGATCTCAACGCCGACGACCAAACCATCCCGATTATTCTCGAGGCAGGCTCAGACAAAATCCGCGACCCCAGCGATCTGGTGAACCTCTATGTGCGCACCCGCAACGGCGCCTTGGTGCCGCTTTCAAGCATTGTGCAACTGGACGAGCGCGGCGTAGCGGGTCAGTTGGATAGAAGGGAGCAGCGCCGTGCGATTGAGATCGATGTAGAGATTCAGCCGGGATTCGCCATGCAGCGCGCGGTGGATGATCTCTTTGAGATTGCGGCAGACATACTACCCAGCAATGTCACACTGGTGACCCGCGGTGAGGCGGCTGCGCTGGCCGAAACCAATCGCGAGACGCTCTTCACTTACGGCTTTGCACTGCTCATTGTGTTTCTGGTGCTGGTGGCACAGTTTGAGGGAGTCACCTCGGCGCTGGTGATCATGACCACCGTACCTTTCGGTCTGGCGGCAGCGATCTGCGCACTGTTCATGACCGGCACGTCGCTCAATATTTACTCTCAAGTCGGGTTGGTCATGCTGATTGGCTTGATTGCCAAAAACGGCATTCTGTTGGTGGAGTTCGCCGATCAGCTCCGTGATCAGGGGTACGCGGTGCGCGCTGCCATCGAAGAGGCCGCCCGCATCAGACTGCGCCCCATTGTGATGACCCTCATCTCGACCATTCTGGGCGCCCTACCCCTCATTCTGGCGTCTGGCCCGGGCTCGGAAGCCCGCGCTGCCGTGGGTTGGGTGGTCTTCGGTGGCATGGGGCTGGCCACGGTCTTCACACTCTACCTCACCCCACTGGCCTACCTTGGCATCGCGCGTTTTGCCAGCGCCCGCGCAACAGCCGGAGAGCGATTAGCTCAGGAAATGACGGAGCCTAGATCTTAGCGCTGAGGGCTCCGGGTGTCAGAGCAGATTGAAGTCGTAGTTAACAATGATACGGAAATCGAAGAGATCGTCAGAGTTCGGGTAGGCGTCATCCTGGTTGACCCACGCTGCCCTCAAGCGGACCCAAAGTTTTTCTGACCAACCCTGATTCAGCCGCCAGTCGACGGTGAGATCAAATTCATTTGCGTCTGGACTGGCAATGGGCCCGGTATCGGGCGTATCACCCCACACCATATTGGCGAAGAAACTGAGTCTGCCAGGGCCGACCTGGCCCATATCCAGCGAGTAGCCTAACGTCACCGCGTCCTCTCCCGCCCGATCAAAGTCATTGATAATGATCGAGAGATAGTTGGCCGGATTCCCGTACGGCTTTTTGATACCGCCACCCTCGTCAGTCCGACTCATACCCACCCGGAACTTCTGAGGGCCGGTGATGTACTCCAGTCTCGCCGAGATCAAATGGGTGGAAAAGTCTCCGATGCGGGCTTCCCCAACGCTACGCTGCGTGGTGTAGGAGATATCTGCCCATAAACTACTCTCGTCGGTGACGTCGACGTGCTTTTCCGCCTTGGCAAAGGTCGTTTCAAAAAGGTCGGGAGTGCGTTGATGCAAGATGCCGTAAACCGATTGGTCTGGCATGCGGTAGCGAGCGCCAATGAAGGTCAAGCCGTCATCTGTACCTTCCGCGCCTGCCGCCTCGGACATGGCGATAAACTCGTCGCTATCCTTGTATTTGATGGCATCCACATAGCCCGCCATGTAGGCAAAGCCGTCGCCCGGGCGATTGCCAATGCCCACGGCCTCGAACGTGTTAGGGATCATCCGCAGGTCATGCTTGCCCAGGTAGGGCAAGTCGAGTGATTGGCGACCAACCCGTATCCCGTGATCACCGGCCAGTCGAATCGTTGCGTAGGCCTCACTGACCACCGAAAAGCTCTCTGGACCGGGCTTGAACAGCTGCGTGCCATCCTTATCAGATGGCCCATAGAGCTTCTGAGAAGTCGATAAGGTAGCGCCGAACCGCACCCTGTCTTGCCACCAGCCCGAGCGAAATTCGAGACCACCACCGAGTGCCCAACCGGCGCGGGTATTTGCGACATCATAATCACGGTGCAAATAGTAAGTTCGCGGCCTGAACACGAGCTCGGCCCCATCCAGAAACCAACGGGAGCGCTCGGACTCCGCCCCGAGGGATTCGAAAACATCCTGTTGATTCGGCTCGTCGTCCTCTTCCCTCTCCTCCATAGGAGCTGTTTGCGCCAGTGCGATAGCAGGCATCAGCAGCCAGACGAGGATGGACAGCGACTGGCATGAGCGCACGCAAGGTCCGTCGCTTAGCGGAGAGGGGACTGGAGCGAGACTTTTTGTTCGGAGCATCATTTTTTGAGGGGTTCACCCATTGCAAATAAAGTTAGCCTGTTATGGATGGCAA
>Ga0181594_10003555_pt1 | contig 14077 bp, 13 predicted proteins | sample 071ome_18_FD_145603 | JGI IMG/M metagenome (GOLD analysis project Ga0181594, IMG submission 145603) | Coastal salt marsh microbial communities from the Groves Creek Marsh, Skidaway Island, Georgia - 071413BT metaG (spades assembly) | ecosystem: Environmental > Aquatic > Marine > Intertidal zone... | reverse complement strand
TGCCGCTCTCCTTCCAAAGAAAGGCCACGGCATCGAGCCTGAACACCCGCACGCCGGCATCGAGTAACTCGCGAATGATGCTGACGAACTCCACCACCACCGCGGGGTTGGCGAAATTGAAATCCACCTGATCAGGGCTGAAGGTGCACCACACGGCCCGCTCGCCCTGCTCGGTTGCCACAACGTTCAGGAGCGGCGAGGTCCGGGGCCTGACCACGTGGCTGGTATCGAAGGTCTCATCCGGGGCGAAGAAGTAATCGTCGCCCGGGGCCTCACCCTTGCGAAAGTTCTCAAACCAGGCCGACCGACTCGAGCAGTGGTTGAGCACGAGGTCCGCCATCAGCCGATAGTCGACGCCCAAGCGGGTGATGTCCGACCAGGTGCCAAGCGCCTCATTGACGCTCGAGTAATCGAGCACCGCAAAGCCGTCATCCGAAGTCCAGGGGTGGAAGGGCAGCACGTGCACCCAGCTCACCAATGCGCCCAGCCGCTGTGTCAAAAAACCGTGCAAGGTCTTGAGCGGCGGCTCCTCTCCGTTGAGCAGCGAGTCACCATAGGTGATCACCGCCACATCGGTCTCGTCCCACAGGTTGCGGTGCGCATGTGGCGGCGCTTGCCCGGCATTCAGCTGCGCGGCCTCGAGTAAACGATCAACCCAGCCATTCAGCGCACCCTCTGAGAAGACATCGCCGTAAACCGCGGCCAGGTGCTCGCGCAGCCGCTGGGATAACGTGTTGATCATCCCCGGGCGACTTTTGGCAACGCGCGCGCGGCAGAGAATTCCTCGTGATCGGCTTCTACCGCGGCGATCAATTCGTCAAATATATCGGGCATGGCACTGAACACCCGGTTCCACGTAGGAATAAAGGGCGCCTCTGAGGAGCGCTCCAAAAACTGCACGCCCGCCTCAAGAATATTCTCGGCGAACAGCTCCACCGACTCTTCTTCCCTGTGAATGTCAAAACTCAGGCCATTCATGATCGCGTCGTTGCGGTAGGTTTCGATCAAATCGAGGGCCATTCGATAGTAGGTGGCTTTTAATGTCCGGAAAGCTTCTTGATTGAACACCGTACCTTGAATCGCCAGCTTGCGATAAAGCGATCGCGCAATATCGAGTGACATGCGCGACAGACCGGCGTTTTGATCATCCAACGACAGATCCTGATGCTTGTGGTCGTAGTTGTCGGCGATGTCGACCTGGCAGATCTGCTTGTTGCTGTTACTGCGGTAGACCTCCGAGACCACGCCGATCTCCAGGCCCCAGTCGGTAGGAATTCTCAGATCACCGAGCAGACGCTTTCGAAACGCAAACTCGCCCGCGAGGATGTAGCGGTAGCTGTCCAGATAATTGAGGTACGGCGACTCGCCGACGACGCGCTTCAGCGCTCTAATCATCGGCGTGACCAACAGCCTGCAGACCCTGCCATTGATTTTGTTTTCGGAGACCCGCGGGTAGTAGCCCTTGCAGAACTCGTAACCAAACAGGGGATGCGCGACCGGATAAATCAACCGCGCCAGCAAACTGCGGTCGTAGGTCAGGATGTCACAGTCGTGCAACGCGATCGCCTCCGCCCGGCCGGTGGCCAATGCGTAGCCCATGCAGTACCAGACGTTGCGCCCCTTGCCGAGCTCCTGCGGCGCGAGCCCCGCCTCATGCAGCCGCGCGTCGATCGCCTTTAAACGCGGCCCGTCGTTCCACAGTACGCGATGGTGCTGTGGCAGATCGGCAAAGAAGCTCAGTGCGTGCTCATATTCATCCTGGGTCGCCCGATCGAGCCCGATCACAATCTGGGACAGATAGGGCACCGATTTCAGCTCCTGGATAATGGCGGGCAGCGCCGGCGTCTCAATCTCCGAATACAGCGACGGCAGTATTAATCCGAGTGGGCGTCGCTCACTGAACTGCAGCAGGTCCTGCTCCAGATCGGCAGTGGAGCGCTCGCCCAGGTTATGCAGCGTTGTGATCGTGCCGTTTTGATAAAAGTCGGTCACGGTCTTCCTCCTCTTCCACTCGCTCAATGAGCGCTTCCATGCCTTCGGCCCAGCCAGCCGGACCCGCGATATCACTGATCACCAAGCCGCCCCTTCGCCGCACCATCGGCGGCTCGTTAACGGGTGATCGCACCAATAACGCAAGGTCAGTGACTTCTAGCATCTCGACATCATTCTCGGCATCCCCCGCAGACAGACTGCGAGCCCTCTCCAAGTCGGGGCGCTCTCTCCGGATCTTGTGATGCAGCCAACTGACTGCCTCTGCCTTACCCCCCGAAGCCAGCACGTGAACAAAACGCCCCCCCTCGACACAACGCATATCCAGCGCTTCGACTTGAGTAGCGAACGCCTTGCGGTCGGCCGGCGTGCCCAACCAAACGAGGGTCTCGCTGTGCTTGCGCTGCTTTGCCCGCGCCGCACTCTCAAGATCCAAACCGGTCACTGCGGCGACCTGCTTGTCGGATAATTCGCAAAGCGACTGGTACCGATTGCCCCACTCAATATTCAGAATCGCGAGTTGCCGCCGGATCATGCCGCGAGAGGGGCCAAAGCTATGGCACCATGCATGCGCGTCACTGTCTGACCCCTCGGGCCGCTCCAGACCCCAATCCAACGGCACCCAGATCGCCGCCCCGTTCTCAATGATCATGGGCCCGTCGATGCCCATGGTCTGCATCAGGTTGAGGGTCTCGGCTCGCGTTTTACTGGTGCAGGGAATGATCGGTATGCCGCGCTCAAGCAGAGCTGTAAGAGTCGGTTGAGCTTCACTGAAGGCGTAGGTGTGATGATCCAGCAAGCTGCCATCGAGGTCGGTGTAGATTACTGCGCTGCTCATGCCGCGACCTCCGTCAACCACATGCGCTCGACCGAACGATCAGTCGCCAGTTCCCAAACAAAGTCAGCCTGGTCAGGGAGCGTCTTCAACGCATGCTCGGTTAACCGCTGGTAATGCAGGACGAAGTCCGTCACCGCCGAGCGACTCATGGTGGGGTCGGGCTTGTCGGGGTGATCCCTCTGGAATTGCTCGGACAGACGCTGCTCCTGTTGCCAACGCCACTCAAATACCGCATCAAAGCTAGGCGCTTGCAGTAACAGGAGCGCATCCAGCTGACCAAACACGTCCGCGTATCCGTTAGCGAGCTGCCGGTTGACCTCGCGTCGCCAGACCAGTGATGGATCCTGCTCCGCCTCCATCGGACTAATCGGCACCTCCAGCTCGCTTTCGCTTTGAGGCGAGAGGCCAACGCACCACCCTTCAAGGAAAATCAACTGCACAGGCGCACTCACTTGGCGCCAATGCACCAATTCGGTGCGATCATCGAGGGCTTTGTCGAATGCCGGCAGGGGCACCGCGCCCGCGGGTTGGCGCAGTGCGGAAATCGCCTCATTCAAGAGTGCCAGATCATGGGTGCCCGGCACCCCTCGGGTGGCAAACAGCGGATGAATCGATTCCCCCAAGGCAGCTCTCGCGGCTTTGGTGAGGTAAAAATCATCCAGAGAGAGCACCACCGTGGAGACACCATGGACCTCGCGCATCACCCTGGCCATGAGTGCCACCAACGTACTTTTGCCAGAGCCCTGACAGCCGCTAAACCCAACTAGTGGCGGGGTTTCAGCGGTTTTCGCGCGTTGCGCCAGACTCCGGGTAACGCCGGCATGCCACCTCATAAAATTAAAGGCGACGCTATCTGGTAACGACGCCTCTTGAAGAAATCTCGCCAGCACTGTTTGCAGTGCCGCACGGGTGTTTTGTTCATCATCCATAATGTTTTCCGTCCACTTTGTTAAACCAGTGTTCCTCTTGTCACGTTATCCGTCCTGATAACGCGCCCCCTTTTTTACGCGCTAAGTGCACCTCAGCCCGCAGGGACGCGGCGGATTTGTCTCGCCGCATCGCGCCCCAAGCATTAACAATGCAAACACCGTGCCTATTTTGACCAAAAACGAGCAAATGACCGTAATTCGTTAGACTGAAGTGGACAAAACGCCAACAATCGCGCCTCGAGTGCGGTGTGGCAGAGGTCAGGAACCATGCAAAGCGCTCTTTCTGTGTACATGGGCAGTGAGGCCGCCAAAACCATCGGCGAGCGGGGTTGGCAGTCAGCCCCCTTTAGCACCCTGATTGGCGCGTCGGGCGGCCCCAAGTGGCTCATCCTCTCAGAGCTGGACAAGGTGCTGGGTCAAGCGCTTTTACTGGGGCGAAGCGAACCGATGACATTGTTGGGGTCTTCGATCGGCACATGGCGCCACGCCTGTCTGAGCCTCAATGATCCCGGCGCAGCGATTTCACGACTGCAACAAGCCTACCTGTATCAGGAATACAGCTGTGCGAGACCTTCGGCCATTGAGGTCAGCGAGGTCGCAGAGCGGATGCTGCGGGAAGCGCTTGGGCCAGAGGGTGCGCACCAGGTAGCGGCGCACCCAACCCTACGCAATGCGATCGTCACCGCACGGGCCAAGGGCTTAGCGCGGGGTGAAAGCGGTTGGCGTTTAGGGATGGGCATGGCGACTGCGACCCTCGGCAACGCCATTAGCCGCAAGGGGCTGGAAGTGTTATTCGATCGCGTCGCCTTTTGTCATGACGAGCTCAGCACACTGCCGTTTGCCGACGGCTTCAACACCCAGCTGACAGCCATTAACGAGTTGAATCTGATCCCGGCGCTTAAAGCGAGCGGCGCCATCCCCTTTTTAATGCAGTGTGAACCCACCATCCCCGGCGCCTCCGGCGGGCCTTTCTGGGACGGCGGCATCATTGATTACCACTTCACGCTCAAGGCCAACCAGACACCGGGTTTGGTGCTTTACCCACACTTTCGCGACCGGCTGACGCCAGGCTGGTTCGACAAGCTGCTCCGCTGGCGGACCCCCCACCGATCGGTGATCGACCAGCTGGTGTTGATGTGTCCGAGCGACGCGTTTCTCGCGCAACTGCCGCACGGCAAGATTCCTGACCGCGGCGACTTTCGCGTGATGTCGCCCTCAGAGCGGGTCGCGTATTGGGAGACCTGTGTTCGCGAGAGCGAACGACTGGCGGAGGCTCTTCACGACCTGATCAACGGTGACGATCCACTGCGTGGAGTCACCGTGCTGTAACGCCAAGCGCCTAGGTCGAACGAATCAACTCACTGATCGCCGCGCTCAGCTCACGGTGACAAGACTCCTGCAGGAAGTGACCGCCCCGTGGGAACATCTGATGTGGCAGCCCCGTTGTGCCCGGCACACGCCCGATAAAGCTCTTTTCCGCCCCCCGGGTCACTGGGTCGTCCTCGGTAAACAGGCAGAGAAACGGCTTGTCGAATTGCAAAAAGAATTCCCAGGCTCTTTTTTGCGCCTCAAGCGAAGGGTCGGTGGGTAACGTCGGCACCTGGCTGGGCATGGCGCGCGGACCCATCTTGTAACGGGCATGGGGGAACGGGGCCTCATAGGCGCGACCCAATGGCGTGATGGGTCGAAGGGCGGTTCCCAGATACTGATTCAGCAGCACGCGCGGCGCGACCTTCCAGGTTGCCGGCCGATTGATCATCATTTCCATCATAAAGCCGGCGGGCATATCTGCCGTGTTCCAGCAAAATTTTTGCCAGTGGGCAAAACCCATAGGGAACGCATCGGGTTCATTAACCACCCCCCTCAGACGCGACAGCGCGAAGGCCATGTCGCGGAAGCTGAGCCGCTGTCCGTCCTGCCGGAACGCCACGACCTTCTCAACAATGTCCTGCTCAAGGTCGGCGTTCATAGGCAGCGCGGTATTCCCCACAACGACCCGGGCAAAGCGATCCGGGTGATCTGCGACTAGCCGCAGGCCAATCAAACCGCCCCAGTCCTGACCAAAAAAGGTAATGTCGCCGAAATCATTCGCTTCTAGCCAGCGGCCCATCCAATCGACCTGTCGCTGGTAGCTGTAATCCTCGCGCGTCGCGGGCTTGTCTGATTTTCCGTATCCCGGCAGGTCCGGGGCGATCACCCGTAATCCCGATGCAGTTAATAGCGGCACCATTTTGCGATAGAGATAGCTCCAGCTCGGCTGCCCGTGCAAACACAGGACGATGGGCGCGGCGCGATCACCCTCGTCAACGTGATGAATCCTGATGCTGCTGCCATCACCCGAGTCAATCTCGGTGTAATGCGGCTCAAAGGGATAGTCCGGCAAATTTTGAAACTGGCTATCGGGTGTTCGAAGAATTTCCATTATGTCGAGCCGCCTGAGGTCATCGCTTAAGTTATGACATAAATTATGCCACTATGTCAGGGGGATCGCATCCAAGCTCTCTGCTTTTGAATAGAGCGCTGAGAAACCTCAGGCTGGCCGGGCCATCAAGCGCTTGGACAAATAGCATCACAGTGAAAAGACCGAACAGGAGCCACCCATGGAAGTGCACAACGCCGTCACGCCCACCGCGGAGCAAATCGAGGGGTTCCTTGCACCGGACGCCGCGGGGCCGATCTTCATGGTGAATTTACTTAAATTCAAAGAGCGTGCCGAGTACGAGGATGGCCGGGAGACGCCGCTATCCGGGCGAGAGGCTTACGCGCTCTACGCCGCTGAAGTCGCCAAGGTCATTACTCAGGTGGGTGGAAAACTGATTTTTGGGGCCAACGTGGAGCGGCTGATGCTCGGGGAAGTAGAAGAGCTGTGGGATCAGGTAGCGATCGCCATGTACCCCACCCGCGCAGCCATGTTTGAGATGATTCAACTCCCCGAGTACGCCGAGATCAGTGTGCACCGTACCGCGGGGCTGGCAGGGCAGCTCAATATTGAAACGGTGGCGCCTGCGGCAGAATAGATAGGCATGGAGACGGCTGCGAGCGGCGCGCAGCCTGCTGACGAAGTCGCTAGAGGCGAATTTTTTAAGTGCCAGTCTCCGAATCAGAGCGGCAGTCGCGGTGCGCTACGCCGCACCGCTCTGGAACGTTTGATCGAACTCAATCAGAAATCATCGCTGTCCAGTGACGTGCGTTGATGCGTAATTCGACCTTCTGTCACGACAAATTCATCCCGACCCGATGCCACCCGACCTTCGGCGCCTCTTATCTCCCAAGCGACCCCGGCAACATGGTGATCAGTGGCCTCAACCTCGCCGAATAACACCTCGCGATCTTTTAATCGCTCCGGAACAGTCTCGAAATAATCGGCGATCTCAAACCAGCCGGTATGGTCCGCGTTGGGCCGAGCCAGCACAGCGTTCAATGCATAATCCGACGCCATCGCGACCGGATCGCGCGTGCCCACTGCGCTGAGATGCTGTGAGACCACCTCCTCGGCAGATCGGGTAGCAAGCGACTGCAGCACCGGTGTGACGCGGGCTCGCCATTCACCGAGATCAACATAATCCCTGACCTCACGGACCGTGTCCGTGTCGGGATCAACCTTGAACACGCCGTTACAGTGAACGGCGTGCTCCTCACCACGCAACCAAAACCGGTCAATTCGCTCATACCAACCGACCTCACCATCGACTGATGAAGAGATGACGTCCCAGCGCACCTGATCCGACCAACACAGAATACTGGCCAGCAGCACCATTACCGCTGGTCGACCCTCGCTAGCCGGGTGCGGCACGTTTTGCCAGATCGCGTTGGGGTGGAGCGCCTCGTGAACAGCGCGCAGGTCGCGGGACTCGATGGCCACTAGCAAGCGATCGATCGCATGGCGGGTTCGCAGGTCTTCACTCATAGAGGGATCATAGTCACGCAGGCCGGCTGACGGAATCAGGTTCGCTCTCTAACGCCCAAAATTTTTCCCCTCATGCCAGACAAGGGGTTACCCTTGCCGTCCCTTTTTATTTCAACCGCAGGAGCTTCTCCACTCATGCCCCTCTCAGACAAGCCTTTCGATATCGTTGTTTTTGGCGCTTCGGGTTATACCGGTCGTCTGGTTGCTGAATATCTCGCAGCCGAATACGCCGGGTCAGACTTAAAGTGGGCGATGGCGGGCAGGTCGCTGGATAAGCTCGCCGCTGTCCGCGCCGAGATGGGCATTAGTGACGCCGTCGAGCTCCTCGCTGTGGATGTGGACAACCCCGACTCGGTGACACAAATGGTCGAGGCCTGCCGGGTCGTCATTACCACCGTCGGGCCTTATCAGCTCTACGGCGACGAACTGGTCAAGCAATGTGCCGAGCGCGGCACCGACTATGTGGACCTGACGGGAGAGCCAAGCTGGATGCACGAGACGATCGCGCAATACAGCAGCGCGGCGAAAGCGTCGGGCGCCCGGATCGTTCACAGCTGCGGCTTCGACTCCATCCCGTTTGACCTGGGTGTGTATCGGCTGCAGCAACACGCTATCGCCAAAACAGGCCAGCCGATCGCCACAGTCAAAGGCCGGGTCCGCGCCATGAATGGCACCTTCTCGGGCGGCACCATCGCGTCCATGCGCGCAACCATGGCATCGGCCAAGGCCAACCCCGCCATCATTCAGGTACTGACCAACCCGTTTGCCCTAACGGAGGGGTTCACAGGGCCCGAACAACCCGCCGGCATGGCGCCGCAATACGACGAAGAACTGCAGAGCTGGAGTGCGCCGTTTATCATGGCGCCGATCAATACCAAGAATATTCACCGTTCCAATTTCCTTCTGGGACATCAGTACGGTGAGGATTTCCGCTACGACGAAATGCTCCTCACCGGCGACGGTGATCAAGGCAAAGCCGCGGCTGACTACGTAGCCAAAGACGACTCGGTCGCCAAAAGTGATCTTCAGCCTGGCGAGGGTCCCACCAAGGAGGAGCGCGAGAACGGCAATTACGACGCGATTTTTGCGGGCGAGACGAGTGAAGGCGAACTCATGATCAGCAGCGTGCAGGGAGACCGGGACCCCGGCTACGGCTCAACGTCGAAAATGCTTGCCGAGGCGGCGATGTGTTTACTGGTCAACCCGGATCTGGCTTCTGGAGGGCTATGGACGCCCGCAGCTGCGATGGGTGACGCGCTGATGGCGCGACTACAGGATCATGCGGGCCTGACCTTCCAGATCGAAAAGGGCTAACCGCTGCACCGCCACACGCTGTGCGCCCGGAGCGTTTTCATCCATGTCACCTGATCAACTGACAGCGCTGCTGAATACCGAGTTAGGAGAATCCCTCGCCGGGAAAATCCCCGGCGAACAGGTGACGCAGTTAGAGCGGCTGTCGGGCGGCGCCAACAACGAGACCTGGCGACTGATGTGGGGCAGCACGTCACTGATCCTGCGACGACGGCCATTCTCGGCCGACTCTGTTGATCAGCTCGAGGGCAACATTCTCGGACTGTCTTTGGTGGACGAAGCGGCGGTGATTCAACTGGCGACATCAACATCGGTGCCGGTACCCGAAATCCATGCGGTCTTTGAAGCCACACACCCCATTGGCGAGGCCTTTCTCATGGGTTTCATCGCGGGCGAGAGCATTCCCCAGAAATGGTTGGTTGACGATACTTATGAGGTGGCTAGGAGCCGGCTGGCTTTTCAGTGTGGCGAGGCGCTCGGGCGCATTCACAGCATTGACTGCTCAAAACTTCCGCCCAATATTGGTCCCACTACATTAGAAAAACGCTTTGCCGCAGCGCAGAAACGGCTGCACGCGTTTGGCGACATCTCTCCAGTGATGCAGTTCGGTCTCAACTGGCTCATTGACCATGCGCCAAGCGAGGCATCCTGTGTGCTCCTGCACGGCGACTTCCGCACGGGCAATCTGCTGGTCGATGAGCAGGGACTGGCGGGCGTACTCGACTGGGAACTGACCCATCAAGGCCCGGCGGCAGAGGATCTGGGATACCTCTGCGCCAACGTCTGGCGATTCGGGCAGCTACATAAACCCGCAGGTGGCTTTGGTGAATACGATGATTTGATCGCCGGCTACGGGACTACGGCGGGGTGGGCGCCTGATCTGGCCACCATCCGCTACTGGGAAATATTCGCGGCGCTCAGCTGGGGTCTGGTATGCCAGACCATGGGTGCGCTCTGGCATAGCGGCAACGGCGACTTAGAGCGCGCTGCAGTGGCGCGCCGGCGCTCGGAAGCAGAACTCGATATCCTGCTATTAATTGAAGAATGGGAACGCGCATGAGTCAGGACGAGGCGCAGACGACTGCCTCTGACGTCACCACCTCAGAGCTGCTGGGGGCGGTCAAAGGCTTCCTGATGGACAGCGCGCTACCCGCGCTATCCGGCCGCGATCAATTTAACGCCCGCGTAGCCGCCAATGTGCTGGGGATTATCGATCGGGAGCAACAACTCGGTCCCGAGCTTGCGGCGCTGGACGCCGCCGCCGCGCAGCAATGGCTCCCGGGTGACCCAGGCCCAGGCACCGCACCGCAGCGACTGTCCCGCGCGCTCGCAGCGAGAGAGATCCATGCCGACAGTCACTTCTTTGAGTATTTGAAGCAGCGGCAGCTCATGGTCGCCGCGATCAATAACCCTCGCTATGCCAGTCGCAAAGTCGCCGAGGAAAAGTGGCGGAGTGAGTCTTGAACACACCTAACGCCTTGTCGCTGATAACCCGCGGCAGACCCCTTCTTATTGCTTGCCCTTACCGCGAGGCCAGACGTGACGCTGTCGCAGCAACCCGATCATTGAGGCACTTATGAGCCAGCCTTTTTTATTCGATATCCCACAATCCATCGAAGAATATCTCGTTGTGCTCGATGACTTCATCGAGCGCGAGATCAAACCCCTCGAAGCACAGGATGACAACATCCGCTTCTTTGACCACCGCCGCGAGCACGCGCGCACGGACTGGGACCGAGACGGCTTACCCCGCGAAGACTGGGAAGCACTCCTGAGAGAAATGCGCCGGCGGGCCGATGCGGCCGGGCACTTTCGCTACGCGCTGCCCGAGGAATTTGGTGGGCAGAATGGCAGCAATCTGGCGATGGCGCGCATCAGGGAGTATCTCGCCAGCAAAGGTCTCGGGTTGCACAACGATCTCCAGAACGAAACCTCGATCGTCGGCAATTTGATGACGCCGATGATGCTGCGGGACTTTGGCACGGCGGATCAACAATCCCGCTGGATGGAACCGCTGCTACAGGGTGAACTGGGTTGGTGCTTCGGTCTGACCGAGGCGGCGCACGGCTCCGACGCCACCTGGATGGAAACGCGGGCCGAGCGCACCACCCGTGACGGCGTCGAAGGCTGGTTAATCACCGGCGAAAAAATGTGGACTACCGGCCTGCATAAGGCCAGCCATGTGTTGGTGTTCGCGCGACACGCTGGCGAGGATGGTAGCCCCAAGGGCATCGGTTGTTTCGTAACCTCCACGAAAGCGGCAGGCTTTGAAATTGGGGAGTATTTGTGGACCTTCAACATGCCGACGGACCACCCACACTGCACCCTGAAAGAAGTGTTCGTGCCCGATAGCGATGTGCTGGGCGACGTCGATCAGGGGCTGCGGGTCGCCATGCATTTTGTACACGAGAGTCGGATTCGCCAGGCCGCCTCGTCTCTGGGTGCCGCCCAGTATTGCCTTAATGAGACTTTTGCCTACACCAAGGAAAGAGCGCCCTTTGGTAAGCCGCTCTCAACCAATCAAGGCATCCAGTTTCCGCTGGTGGAGCTGCAAACCGAGGCAGAAATGCTGAGGTTATTGATCTACAAAACCGCAGCACAGATGGACCAGATGGATAAAGTCGACGTGGCCAAGAAGCTGACCGATAAGGTCTCAATGTGTAACTACCGCGCCAACCGGCTTGTGTGTGACGCCGCTGACACCGCGATGCAATTCCATGGCGGCATCGGCTATTCGCGACACAAGCCGTTCGAGCACATCTACCGGCACCATCGCCGTTATCGCATTACCGAGGGCGCTGAAGAAATTCAGCTGCGCAAGATTGCCGGGGTGCTCTACGGCTTCGTGTCCTGACGCGCGACACGCCAGTCATCGCTAGTGCCCGAACAGGCACTGCCTGAAAAAAAGGCGACTGCGGTCAGGGTGAAGTCAGACCGGCGAGCTCCCGCCGCAAGGCGCCCAACAACATATTCTCGTAATATCCCGACACCTGATCCGCGGCGGCGTCGAGAAATCCCGCCATGAGGCCCGCATCCAGCACCATACCGCAGTCCGACCAGCGGCCACCCACTGCGTTATCAACGTAGGCCAGTCGCGCTGACTTGAGTCCCGCCTCGGCTGCACGCCGCATCCAGGGCGCCGCCTCACAGGCTCGTGATTCACGGGACAGCATCAGCCCATAAACAAACATCGCTTGGGTGTGACCCGCCGCCGCCGACTGAGCAAGATAGACCATGGCCTCCTCATAGGAGGTCCCGTGTCTGTCTGCGTGATAGACGATCGCTCGGGCCAACTGGTACTGCAGCCTCGGATTGTCAGGATCCATCTCGAGGTCGCCCCGACAAGCCGCCATGGCGCGCTCGGTATCCACCTTGGAAGATGACACGCCGGGCCCAACCCGGTCCGGGTCAGACGGGTGGCCCACCTCCCAGTCGCAGGCAGTGATCGCTTGCGCCGCCGCGACTGCAGGCAGCCCCACGCCGATAAAGGCCAATAAAGTTCCGATCAGGAATGGGCGTATGAGTGGGCGCCACGTATCCATCACGCTAAACGCCCGAGTCTTCGGCAATGCGAATGACCGGCGGTGCGGCCAGCATCTCGACCAGTCGATCGAGCACCCCGGTTTCGGTGCGCCAATTCAGGTAGCGCTGATAATGCTCGGCGCTGTCCCAGTACTCGATAAAGACCATGCCTGCACCGTCGCCCTCGATGTACACCTTGAGGTCCTGACAGCCATCGAAGCTCCGCGTATCCGGCAAAATCTCCGTCAGAAAATCGAGGATAGGCTGACAACCCCCTTCCCCGGGTTTGAGATCGACCCATACCATGGTCATGACGCTTCCCCCTATTTAAACCTCTGTCTGTGGCGTATCCGAAAATAATTGCACTGGCGCCGGCTCACCGGTCTGAATAAGCAAAGCGCGCTTGCGCAGAAAGCGGGTGAGCCCGGCAGGCCCCATGCGCGACCCGCCCATGCCGGAAAAACGAAAGCTGTTTTTTTCCACATCGTTGACGATGCCGGTCAGCGAGGCGTCGTTGATGCTGATGGCGCCAACCTGCAGTCGCTCGGCGACGGCCTTCGCGGTATCAGCGTCGGCAGAGAACACCGCCGCAGACAGACCAAAAGTCGAATCATTGGCAAGCGCGACGGCCTCTTCTACATCGCCGTATATGACAACGGGAATCACAGGGCCAAACGTCTCTTCCTGCGTGATCAGCATGTCGTGGTTGACGTTGGTGAGGAGCGTCGGGGGATACCAAATACCCCCCGCCTGCATGGGCTCGCCGCCCAACAAACAGGTCGCACCCTTCGCCAACGCGTCATCAACCTGCGCCTGAATGGTCTCCACCTGTCGCTCAAAAATCAGCGGCGCGATATCGCCAGCACCGTCTTCACTACAGGTTAAAGAGAGCATCTTGAGCTGCGCGAGGAGCTCTCCGGTAAAAGGCTCGGCAATGCTCTCGTGGCAATAGATGCGCTCAAGTGACTGACAGGCCTGACCCGTCATGCCAATCGCGCTGCGAATAATGGCGCGGGCGGCAAGCGGAATGTCAGCGTCGGGTAGGACAATAGCGGGGTCCTTGCCGCCCAGCTCGAGAAACGCCGGAATAAAACAGGCCGCCGCTTGCTGACTCACCTGCCGGCCGGTTTTCACGCTACCGGTAAAACAGACGGCGTCTACTCGCTCGATCATCGCCTTCCCGGTTTCAGGGCCGCCAGTGACAATGCGTAGCACCGCCGCCATCTCAGGCACGGCGTCGAGTGCACGCTGTAATGGTTCGATAAATCGTGGCGTGACCTCAGAAGGCTTCAGCAAGACCGAACAGCCCGCTGATAGCGCCGCAAGGCTGTCGATCATGGCGAGCAGCAGCGGCACGTTCCAGGGACTGATCACCGCGACAACCTGATAAGGAATGAGCCGGTGCTGATAGTGAACCGCGGGGACCTGGCCAGACTGACCGGCGCCCGCCAGCTCATCAAGGATGGGCCCCGCGCGCTCGGCCCACATACGAATCAGCTCGACGGACTTGATCGCCTCAAACTGAGCGAAGGTAGATCGACCCGTATCGATCGAGAGCGCCTGCCCCAGCGGGCCCACCTC
>Ga0181594_10003554_pt1 | contig 14078 bp, 15 predicted proteins | sample 071ome_18_FD_145603 | JGI IMG/M metagenome (GOLD analysis project Ga0181594, IMG submission 145603) | Coastal salt marsh microbial communities from the Groves Creek Marsh, Skidaway Island, Georgia - 071413BT metaG (spades assembly) | ecosystem: Environmental > Aquatic > Marine > Intertidal zone... | reverse complement strand
GGGGAAAACCATCCCTTCGCTTTCCGAAAAGTGGTCGCGGTCCATATAGCCGTTCCACACGTCTTCGAAGCGCGTGAACACATAGGTGTCGTATTCGGGGATGAAGTAGGCTGGGTGATGTTCTCTCAGCTCGCGGTAAAGCGGCTGCGGATCGCGCATCGCCTCGTCCGAGAACGGATCAAAACGAAAGTCGCTGAGCGCGGCGCTGCTCACCGGATCACCGGCTCATCGATTGCCGCGACGACCTGCACCAGATGCGGATCGACGATGAATTCGGAGCAGTCGGCGTCGAAATAGGCATCGACCACGCCCCAGTGGACTGGCGTGTCCATGTAAGGGCCGGTGAGACCGGCAACATCGTCGTATTCCTGCTCCCAGATGTAGTGGATCGGCTTGCGTCCCTCGCTCCAGGCTGCCCGGTTTAGCCCCCAAGCGTGGATTTCGGGGACGTATTTCGCAAGCAGCAGCGTGCGCTCTTCCAGTTCGCGCACGAGTGCTGGATCGGCATCGGCGAAACAGGAAAACAGCAGGCCGCGCCAAATCTTTGCCGTGCCGTCGCCGGCTGCCTTGCGCGTCATGCGATAGCCGACGCCGGTGATCTCCACTCCCTCGATCAGCGGCAGCACTGCGCTGCGCCAGGCCGGAGCGAGCATGGCTGTATTGGCCGCAGCCTCGCTCTCGTGGACCATGCGCCAGACAATGTGTCCGGCATTGATGGTCGCTTCCGTGTGGACGCGTGTCACCAGGTTTTCGACGACCCCCGGAAGGCGGCTCACCGCGGCGCGCAGGCCGACCATGATCGTTTCGCGTGTGCCGACCCGGTCGTCGGGCAAAGTTAGGATTCTCAGGGAAACGAACATGGCTCAGTTCTCCCCCGGCTGGTCGGTGAGCATGCGGCGCCTGCGGCCATTGATGAGTGGCGCAAGACCTTGCCAGAAGGCGAGCTTGTCCTCTCGCTCGTCGCTGCCGTCCTTCTTGCGGCTGAGGCGCTGCTTCCACCAGCCGGCCTCGCCCTTGACCGACCACAGGAAAAACAGCGTCGTCGGCAATTCATCGATGTCGATCGCGGGCGGACTCTGCCATTGCGCTTCGAGCTTCATGCCGCGCGCCTTGGCTGCCGGGGCATATTCGGCGCGGTAGGCGTCGCGCACTTGTGCCGCCAAGCCCGGCTTGGCCTCGATTTCGTCGAGGATCCGGATCTTCAACGTCTTAGCCATCGCCGCGCAATTCCTTTGCGAAAGCGACCGTTGCCGCCGCTCCCGCGCGCACATGCCCGGAGTCGGCGCCAAGCGCGAGGAAGGTCATGCCGATGTCCGCCAGCTGGCGCGCATTGTCATTGCCCAGCGCCGCACAGCCTGGAATCTTGCCATGCTTTTTCGACGTTTCGACAACCTTGCGGCAGCAATCGAGGATTGCGTCGGACATCTGCAGCGACAGGCCGTGGCCCAGTGAAAGCGCAAGATCGACTGGGCCGACAAACAGCCCGTCGACACCAGGCGTTGCAGCGATCGCGTCGAGGTTGTCCATGGCCTCGGCCGTTTCGATCATGACGAAGCATAGCGGGTCGATGGTATCGCCATCGGGCGAATAGTAGCTGCGCACCCGGCCGAAGGAACGGTTGCCGTCTGGCGGATAGCGGCAGGCCTGCGCCGCCACGCGGGCATCCTCAGGCGTCGAGACCATCGGCACGATGACCCCGCCCGCGCCAAGGTCGAGCGTGCGCATTATGTAGTCGGCAGTGCACCATGGCACGCGCACGAGGGTCTGCGAACCGCCCAGTTCGACCGCGCGCAGGGTGTCGATCATATTGTGCCAGTCGATCCCGCCATGCTGGCCGTCCAGCGCCACGAAATCGAGCCCGGCGCGGCCCATCAGTTCGGCGGACACGCCGTTGCCGATGGTCACCCAGCTGCCGACGGCGGGCTTCCCTGCCGAGTGTGCCTCTCTCACCTTGTCCAAAGTGTTCTCTCCCTAGGTCAAAGACGAGTTTGCATTTCGCCGTGAGCGAGTCAAAGGTTAGTCCCTGCGCAAGGGAGAGTGAGCGATGGCGGACAAGTTCGGGGATATCCTCGCAGGAATTGTCGGCGACAAGTGGGTTCAGCGCGGCGAGGACATCGACGAGCGCTACCGCAAGGACCTGACCGGCAAATATGCGACCAGTCCCGGCTGGGCGGTGCGGCCCGGAACGACCGCCGAAGTCAGCGCGATCATGAAGGCCGCGCATGCGGCGGGTGTGCCGGTCACCGTGATCGGCGGACAAAGCGGCACAAGCGGCGCTGCGGTGCCGGTCGATGGCGGGCTGTCGCTATCGCTCGAACGGATGAACCGAATCCATTCCATTGATACGCTGTCGATGACCATGGATGTCGAGGCTGGGTGCATCCTGCAGATCGCGCACGAGGCGGCAGAGGCCGAAGGCGCGTTCCTTCCGCTCGACCTGGGCGCGCGCGGCTCGGCGATGATCGGCGGCACCATCGGCACCAATGCGGGCGGGAACCGGGTCGTCCGCTGGGGCATGATGCGTGACATGGTGATCGGGCTGGAGGCTGTGCTTGCCGACGGCACGGTGGTCTCCTCGCTGACCAAGATGCTCAAGGACAATGCCGGATACCATTGGAAACATTTGCTGATCGGCAGCGAAGGCACGCTGGGAATCGTGACTCGCGCGGTGCTGCGGCTGCGCCCCTTGCCGACCACGCGCCAGACCGCGCTGGTCGCCGCGCCCAGCTTCGAAGACATGATCCGGGTGATGCGGCGGCTGGAAGTTTCGCTCTCGGGACAGCTGTCGTCATTCGAGTTGATGTGGGCCGATTTCTATGAGGCCCTCACCGAAGCGCAGGTGCCCTCGCGCCCGCGTCCGATGCCGACCGGCCATGGCATCTATGCGCTGGTCGAGGCGATGGGCGGCAATGCCGATCTCGATGGCCAGATGTTCGAGACCGCCCTGGCCGCCTTGCTGGACGAGGAACTGCTCAGCGATGCCGTGATCGCCCAGTCCGACCAGCAGCGCGAGGCCTTGTGGGCGGTGCGCGAGGACCTGTCACCCGGCTTCACCCCGCGCCGTCCGTTCACGGCCTACGACGTATCCATGGCGATTGCCGACATGCCCCAGTTCGTCGAGGCCGCGCTCGCCAACTTGAAGGAAGCTGCGCCCGACGCCACCGCGCTGTTCTATGGCCATGCGGGCGACGGCAACCTCCACGCCAATGTCAGCAACGGCAAGATGGATGCCAGCGTCAAAGAGGCCTTCGATACCGCGATCTACCGCGCGGTTTCGGCGCTTGGCGGCTCGATCTCGGCCGAACACGGCATCGGCATGGACCGGCTGCCCTATATCGGCATGACCCGCAGCGGCGAGGAGCTCGACCTTATGCGCACGATCAAGCGCGCTATCGACCCGCAGGGTATTCTCAATCCGGGTAAAGTTTTCGAGATGGAAGGTTAGAACAATGATCCGCCGTTTTTACATCATGCCACTGAACCACCGCGCGACGGAGGAGGCCGTCGACGAATTCATCGAGGTCTATAGCGCCTGCGACGAGTTCATCGCCGGCCTCTCGGCCTCGGCGGCGGGCCTCGATTTCGGTGGCGACACGGTGATCTGGGAGAACGTGTTCGACGCTGAAGAGACCTATACGGGTCTCTATATGATGCATCCCTATCATGCCTGTTCGCTCGACAGCGTCCTGATGGGCGACAGCCCGGAACTGATCACGCAGGACACTTTTACCGTGCGCTACGAACTGCCCGGCGAGATCCCGCGCATCGAGAGCGGCATCCGCAGACTCGTTCTGATGAAACTTCCCGATGAGCCTGAATCAACGGCAGAAAAGCTCCTGTCCGAGCCCGCGGAACATGTTGCGACCACGGTGTTCAGCCGCGACAATGTCCAATGGGTCTCGCCCAAGGGCAAGGTCTGGACTCACATCCTCGAGCAGGGCTTTTCCGACGATGACGATCTCGATGCATATCTGGAGACCGCCCACGGCATCGGCACGTCAAGCAAGGACGGTTTCAGGCGGATGGGTGTGGACATCGACGACCTGAAGATCCTGACCTATCCGTTCGAACTGAAACCGCCGCAGGATCCCGCGCCGCTACCCGCCGACGATACCCCGGTGTTCTATGCGATCACTGCGCAGCTGGAGCCCGGCGATGTCGATGCTTACGTGAAGCTGCTCGAAAGCTCATACGACCTGCATATGGCCGATCACGGCTGCAAGCTGGTCCACCGGTTGCGAACGGTCGATCAGGGCTATCTCGGGGCGGAAGTGCAGTCGATCTGGGAAGTGCCTTCGATCGCGGCATACAATCCGATGCGCTTTTCGACCGGAGGCGATGCCAACTGGAACCGCTATGCGCGCGAAGCCGCGACCCTGGTCAAGGGCGGCAAGCGGCGGTTTTATCGCGCAACCTGACTACTTCTTGTCGGGCTTGTTGAACTGCACCTTGCAGCGCGAAATCCGCCAGCCATCGGCGGTGCGCACCACGGTGCGATAATACCAGCCGGTGTTCGAGAACTTCGGATCGTTGCCGATGAACTGGTAGCTTTGGATCGTCTCGGCGCTGTCGCCGTTGAGCTCGATCCGCGTCGCGCCGGGCATGTGCATGCCGTGGGGCGCCTGGCCGAGCATGTCGCTGATCGCCTGTCGCCCTTCGAGATCCTTGCCATAGACCGAATAGACCGCGTCGGGCGTGAACACGTCGAGCCATTCCTCGAAGGTGTTGACCTCGAACCGCAGGCAATATTCGTCGAGAATGCCGCGGATGCCTTCGATGTCCGCCAGTTGCGCCGCTGTGTAGCCTGTCATTGTTCTCTCCCATCAATCAGGTGCAGTTTTCCATCGATTCGCGCGCCATCCGGGCCAGCATCGGGAAGGATTTGGCCCGCTCCGCCGCCTGTGCGCTGGCCGCCGTGCCGCGCAGCACCCGGCCTTTGATACCGTGAAAGATCGCCGCCAGCCGGAAGAGGTTGAAGGCGATGTAGAATTCGTAATTGGGGATGCCCTGCCGACCGGTGTGCGCGCAATATGCCGCGACATAATCCGCCTCGCTCGGAATGTTGAGCGCGGCAAGATCCGCGCCATCCAGCCCCGGCACGATCTTGGCCGGCATGCGGAACATCATCGTGTGATAGGCGAAATCGGCGAGTGGATGGCCGAGTGTCGACAGCTCCCAGTCGAGCACGGCCAGCACGCGCGGCTCGGTAGGGTGGAAGATCATGTTGTCGCATCGGAAATCGCCGTGGACCACACTCGATTCCTCGCCGGGAGGAATATTGTCGGGCAGCCATGCGACTAGCGCGTCCATGTCGTCATTGCGGCCGGCCAGATCGTCGGCGAGATACTGCTTCGACCAGCGCCCGATCTGGCGCGCGAAATAGTTGCCCGGCTTGCCATAGTCGCCGAGGCCGATCGCTTCGGGGTCGAACGAATGGAGCTGCGCCATCGCCGCGTTCATCGCGTCGAAATAGGCTGGACGCTGCTCGCGGCTGACTTCGGGAAAGGCATTGTTCCAGAATACCCGGCCTTCGACCATGTCCATCACGTAGAACATGGTGCCGATCACATCATCGTCGGTACACAGCCCATGGATCGTTGCGACCGGGAACCCCGCCTTGCCGAGCGCCGACTGCACGCGCGCTTCGCGGTCTACGGCGTGCGCGCCGGGCAGCAGTTCGCCCGGCGGCTTGCGGCGCAGGACGTAGGAGCGCCCCGGCGTCGTCAGCTTGTAGGTCGGGTTCGACTGGCCGCCCTTGAATTGCTCGACGGTGAGGGGGCCTTCGTAGCCATCGACGTTCGCACGCAGCCATTCCTCCAGCGCTTTCTGATCGAAGCCATAGCCTTCGCGCACCGCGGTGGTGCCGGAATTGGCTTCGGTCAGGGCATCGGTCATCGCGCGATCAGTCCTCCGGCCACGGATAGAACGGCGGCATTGCGCTTGCCTTGCCGGTGAAATTGGCCGGGCGCTTTTCGAGGAAGGCGGCAACGCCTTCCTTGCCGTCGGTCTGCGAGGTGTAGAACACGCCGAGCGATTCGATCTCGTGGGCCTTGCGCGGGTGGGGCTGGGCGCTGTTGCGCAGGGTCATCTGGCGCATCAGTGCAATGCCCATCGGCGAGCGGTCCTTGACCAGCTCGCGCGCCAGCGTGCAGGCATCCTCGACCAGCGTTTCGGGCTCGTGGATCGAGCGCACCAGCCCGACTTCCAGCGCTTCCTCGGCGGAGAGGATGTCGGCCCGGTAAAACAGCTCCAGCGCCTTTTCGAGACCGACGATGCGCGGCAGGAACCAGGTCGAGCAGGCTTCGGGCACAATGCCGATGCGCCCGAATACAAAGCCGAAGCGCGCCTTTGTCGATGCGAGCCGCATGTCCATCGGCAATTGCATGGTCGCGCCGATGCCCACCGCCGCGCCGTTGATGGCGCCGATGATCGGCTTGAGGCAGTCGTACATGGCGAGCGTCACCTGTCCGCCGGTGTCGCGCACGCCGCTCTCGATTTCCGGCGACAAAGGCCAGTTCGACATGTCGTCGAGCGTGGGGGTCAGGCTCTCGTCGAGGCCGAATACGTTGCCGCCGACAGACAGGTCCATGCCCGCGCAGAACGCCTTGCCTTCGCCGGTTACGACAATCGCGCGCACTGCATCGTCGCCGCTCGCGCGCTTGTAGGCGTCCTCAAGTTCGTTTGCCATGTCGACGGTGAAGGCGTTCATCACGTCCGGGCGATTGAGCGTCAGGCGGAGCAGGCCATCGTCCACCTCGTATCGGATCGTCGAATATTCGCTCATTACCATGGCCCCTTTGCTGTTTCGCCTGCTTCTTTCCACTCGCGCTTGATCTTCTTTGCAAGCGACCATTTGTGGACTTCGGTCGGCCCGTCATAGATGCGGAAGGCGCGAATTTCCCGGAAAACCTGCTCGACGATCGTCTTGTCGGTCACGCCAAGCCCGCCCATTACCTGCACGCAATTGTCGGCAATCGTCATCAGGGCCTCGGAAACGCTGACCTTGGCCATCGAACTTTCGACCGTGCCGAGCGAGCCGCTGTCGAGCACCGAGGCGCACCAGTCGATCATCAGCTCGCACTGCTTGATGAGGATCCTGTTGTCGGCGAGCATGAAGCCGACGCCCTCGTGCTCGATCAGCACCTTGCCGAAAGCCTCGCGGCGGCAGGCATAGTCGGTCGCGATCTCGTGGGCGCGGATGCAGGCGCCAAGCCAGCGCATGCAATGCGAAAGGCGGGCAGGGGACAGGCGCACCTGAGCATACTTGAAGCCTTCGCCTGCCTCGCCGAGCATCTGATCGGCGGGAATGCGCAGATTGTCGATGGTCAGCGTGGCGTGGCTGCCGGGCATCGAATTGTCGATCGTGTTGGGAATTTCCTCGATGCGGATCGCCGGATCGGGCAGATCGATGAGGAACATGCAGGCGCCCTGTTCGGCCTTAGCCATGACGATGCCGACCCGTGCGCCATCATAGCCGGTAATGAAGGTCTTGCGGCCATTGACGACCCAGTGGTTGCCATCGGGCGCGCAGGTGGTCTTCATCATCGACGGATCGGAGCCCGCTCCCTGCCAGCCAGCCGGCTCGGTCATAAGGAAGGCCGAGCGGCCCTGTCCGGACACCAGCGGATCGAGGAATCGCGCCTTCAGATCGGGCGAGCCGACCTTGGCCATCAGGTACATGTTGCCTTCGTCGGGCGCATTGGTGTTGCAAGCGAGCGGCCCCAACGGCGACAGGCCGGAGCGGATCAGCACCACTGCCGTTTCGCGCTGGGTGAGGTGCGACCCGTCTTCACGAATATGCGGCGTGAGTACGCCCGCCTCGCGGGCCTTGCCCTTCATCTCGGCGACAAGCTCGTCAGTCGGCGCGCCGTGGTGATCGCGGCGCGGGTCGGCCTCATAGGGAAACACGACCTCGCGAACGAAAGTCTCGACCTTGTCGGCCATGTCGAGTGCATATTGGGAGATCGTCATAGCGGCGTTTCCTAGAATGACTGGCCGTCATCGACGGTGAAAGTGGAGCCGGTTGCCTGCGAAGAGGCGTCCGAGCAGAAATAGAGCACCGGAAAATCGAGGGACTCGATGTCCTGTAGCCGCCGCCTCCCGAAGCCCGCCATCTGTTTCTTTCCACCCTCGCTTTCGAACCAGTCGCCCGCCAGTTCGGTCTGGATGTAGCCCGGTTGCAGCACGTTTACATTGATGCCCTGGCGCACCCATTCGGCGGCGAGATTGCGCCCGAGGTGGGCGACGCCAGCCTTGGTGGCGCAATAAACCGCGTCGCCGGGGAGCAGCACGTCGCCCCCCATTGAGCCAATAAGGAGGATACGTCCCCTGCCGCTCTCGCGGAAATTTGCGGCAATCATCCGTTTTGCGCCTTCGCGTGCGGTAAGAAAGACGCCAAGCAGGTTGGTATCGATGACGCTGCGCAAGTCATTGGCGGGAATGTCCGTGGCGCGGCCCGAATGCGCTACGCCGGCATTGGCGATTACCGTATCGACCGTGCCGAAGTGTGCCTCGGCCGCATCGTAGGCGGCATTGGTCGAGGCTTCGTCGGTCACGTCCATGTCCACCGCCAGCGCCTCGCCGCCTTTCGTCGTCAGTTCGTCAACCAGCGCATCGAGCCGGTCCTTGCGTCGCGCGCCCAGCACCAGCCGCGCGCCCGCACCGGCGAGCAGCCGCGCGAAATGTGCGCCAAAACCGGACGAAGCGCCGGTAATCAGGCAGGTTCGGCCTGTCAGGTCGAACATGAAGCGGGAACTCTCAGGCGTCGATTTTCGGGCGTTCCGCCGCCTTCCAGGCCTCGCGGTTCTGCTCGACGCTCTCGACTGCCTTGTTCCAGAACGCCTCGCCGTTCGAGTAATTCACAAAGTCGAAGGTGTTCTTGGTGCGAATTTCGAGCAACTCCACCCCATCCGGGCCCGGCTTGTAGGTGTAGGGCACGTCTGCAGGAATGAAAAAGCTGTCGCGAGGCCCGAGTTCCTCGGTGCCCAGCTTCAGCGAACCGGCGACGATGTAGTAGAGGCAATCGGCGCTGTGGCTGTGCAGCGGCAGCGGATAGCCGTGCTTGAACCAGACATTGGCGATCGAGAAGCCGGGAATGTCGACAAGTATCGTCACTTCTTCCCCGCCGGGCGATCCGGCGGCGAGCGTCTTGTCCATGCCTGCTCGCGCGGTTTCGCTCCACGGCGCGACGGTCATGCAATTGGCTTCCATCAGCCCCTTGCCGTCCTTGGCGCGGATGATCTTGAACTTGCTGGTATCCTGTTCGTCCATGGGGAATTCCTTATCTCTTCAGGTTCGGGCCGAACGGCAGATCGTTGATCGGCGAGTCGAGGCCCGTATTGACGGCATGTTGTGCCTCGCAGAGCAATTGCTTGTCCAGACCGGCGAGGTAGCCGTCGATCAGGCGATGGTTGTTGCTGATCGTGCCCTCGCGCTCGCGCGAAAGCCGCATGTGGGTGAACTTGCCTGCGTGCAGGCCAAGTTGCTGGATCGGAAGGTTCGAATAGTCCTGGCGCGGAATTTCCGGGAAATCCTGTGAGTTGTATGCCAGCACGGTCGGATGGCTGGGCGTGTCGAACTCCTCGTCGTCGGCGCGGAAACCCAGCGACCAGATCTCGTAGAAACAGGTCTCCGGCGTCAGCGGACGGATTCGGTATGAGGACATCGCCGCGAAAGTCGGCAGCAGGAAGAAGTGCGGGAAAATGAATTCGACCTGCGAGGTCGGCACTTCGGCATTGATCTTGTTGATGTCGAACATCGCGGAAACGCCGCGCTCGCGCGCATCCTCGACGATCTCGTCCGCGGCCTTCATGAAGAACGCCATGGTCGCCTGCATCACATCGTCGGGCGCATCCATGTCGCGCAGCTTTTCGAGCACCTCGGCCTCGGTGGGATGGACCATGCCGGCCATGCCGGTGCTCAGCCGCTGCATGAAGCCGATATAGCGGTTGACCACGTCGGTTCCCGAAGTGGTCTCGTCCGGCTCGCGGCCGTCGCCGTCCGGGCCAAGGTCGCTGCGGGTCATCATCCAGAACAGCTGCGGGTGCGTCTGCATGGTGTGATAGCCTTCCATGAAGGCTTCCATGGCCAGCTTCCAGTTGGTCGGCAGCACGGTGCCATACCACCAGTCCATCTTCAGCTTGTCCGCGTTGCGGGCTTCCATCTTGGCCTTCACCGGGCCGAGCCCGTCGACCAGTGGCAGAGCGTCGTCGTCGAAATTGATGAAGGCGCAGCCCGCCCATATTTCGCAGCGCACTTCCGGCAGGTTGATTTCGCTTTCGTCGAGCACGTTCTGGTCGAAGATCGGCTTGCCGAACACGAAGGTGCATTCACCCTGCGCGTTGAACCGCCAGCCGTGGAACGGGCAGATGAAGCCGCCTTCGCCAAGGTGGCCGGGGCCGTTGACCAGCCGTACGCCGCGATGGCGGCAGGCGTTGTGATAGGCTCGGATGCCGGTCGGCGTGTTGATGACGATCACCGATTTGTCGAGGATCGTGTACTCGGTGTAGTCGCCGACTTCCGGGATTTCCTCGAGACGGCAGGCCATCTGCCAGACCTTGGGCCAGAAGTGCTCTTTCTCCAGTTCGAAGAAATGTTCGTCGTAATAGCGCTCGACCGGGATGCGTTCAGGATCGGTGACCTGGAACGGCACCTTGGCCAGGGCTTCGTCGATTTGCGTCGTCATGTGGTATCTCCGGTCTGGCTCAGGGGTAGGTGGCGATGGTCTCGCCGATGGCCTGAACCATCTTGTCCCTGTTTAGTGCGGGGCTGAGCGGCATGGCGTCGGTGCCCGAAACTTCGAGGATACGGCTCATGATCTCGGCCCCGTCCTCGCCATCCATCTCGTAGATCGCCAGATAGCCATAGGGCGGTGCGTTGAGGTCGTAGTCCTTCTGATAACATACCTTGGTCAGCCGCGCGCTGACGACACCATCGATCTTGCATACGTCGGGCAAGTGCTGGTTGGCGTACCAGTCCTCGAAGGCTTGCTCCTCGCCGGGCGTGCAGCGCGACAGAACGGCGAGATCGAAACGTGGCATCACTTGTCTCCGCATTCGGTATCTGTTGGAACCTGCGCATCTTGCACAGTTTCAGGACCGGCTCAATCTAGTGTGCTGACTCCAGCGTCAGCCGTTCACCTTGGCGATGTACTCCATCGATTCCTCGTCGACATTGACGACCCGCAAGTGGGTGAAGCGTGAATCGCGCCACGCTTTGAATCGTTCGGCAATCCGCTCCTTCGGGCCGACCAGCGACATGTCGTCGAGGAATTCGTCGGGCACGGCGGCTTCCGCCTCTTTCTTGTGCCCGGCAAGGAACAGTTCCTGGATGCGCTCTGCCGCTTCGGGATAGCCGCGTTCGATCATCTTTTCCTTGTGGAAGTTCTTCGACTTGGCGCCCATGCCGCCGACATAGAGCGCGATCGTCGGGCGCGCCGTATCGAGCGCGGCCTTGACGTCGTCGGTGATATAGACACGCAGGTTTGCGACGATCTCGAGATCGTCGATGGTCTTGCCATCGGTCCGCTTGGCGATCCCCTGTTCGAGCTGGGCGATATATTTGGGCAGGATCTCCGGCGTCAGGTGCATCGAGAGCAGCCCGTCCGAAATCTCGCCGCACAGCCGCAGGCCCGCAGGCGTCGCCGAGCCGAGCATGACCGGAATGTCGGGGTTGCCGTGCAAAATCGACTTGAGCGGCTTGCCGAGGCCGCTCGATCCCGGCCCGGTATAGGGCAACTGGATTTCGGGGCCGTCATGGCTGACAGGGCCCTCGCGCTTCCAGATCTTCTTCATGATGGTGACGTAATCGCGCAGGCGGTCCATCGGCTTGCCCCACGGCTGGCCGTACCACCCTTCCACGATCTGCGGACCCGAGACCCCAAGCCCCACGATGACGCGGCCATTGCCCGCAAGGTCGTCGAGCGTCTGGGCAATCATGGCGCAGTTTGCCGGCGTGCGCGCGGCCAGCTGGGCAATGCCGGTGCCCAAGCGGATGCGATCGGTCTGTCCGGCGATATAGGCAAGCGGGGTAAAGGCGTCGGAGCCATAGGCCTCAGCCGACCAGACGGTATCGAAGCCGAGCCGTTCGGCCTTCTTGATCTTGTCCATATCGAGCGCCATGTGCGCGCCGCTGTAGGCGATTTCGAGTCCCAGTTTCGGCATTGCTTTCTCCGTTCGGGCGTTGCCTTGCGGCTTGCATCCGCTCTTTGCAAGAGTATGCAGCCCGCATTCGAAGCGCAGACCGGCAGGATCGCGATGGCAAAGCAGGATACGACAGGCATTGAGTCGCTGCGTGCGCAGATGGAGCGCGACGGCGTGATCGTGGTGCGAGACCTGCTGAGCGGGCCTGCCTTGGCCGAAGCGCAGGCGGCGTTCGACTGGACGCGCGACAATCCGGGACCGGGGCGCAGTACGTTTCCGGGTGATCCAGATACCTGGCAGGACATATGCAATCCGGCAGCCTACGACGCCTACCTGCCGATGTTGCAGTCATCGCCGATCCCGTCCTTGCTCAGCCGCCTGTGGGGCGGCAGCCCGGTCTGGTTCATGTACGAGCAGATCTTCTCGAAGCAGAAGGGGGCGGGCTTTACCCCGTGGCACCAGGACACGCCCTATCTGCCGGTTGCGGGCGAACACCTGGCCGTGGTCTGGATCAGCCTCGATCCGGTCAGCCGCGCCGACACGCTGGAATATTGCATGGCCAGCCATCGCGGCCCGCTGTTCAATGCTGCGAGTTTCAAGCCCGGCGATCCCACCGATCCGCTCTACAAGACCGGAAATATGCCGCGCCTTCCCGATGTCGAGGCGGATCGATCGGCGTGGAACATCGCGGGCTGGGCAACCGAGACGGGAGATGTGGTGATTTTCCATCCCAGTGTCCTGCACGGCGGCGGCACACCGGGACCGGGCACGCAGCGGCGCACCCTGACACTCCGCTTCTTCGGCGAGGACGTTACCTACGACAGGCGGCCTGCGACGCCTTCGGCGCCGCGCGTGGAAGGCCTTCACGAAATGCTGGGGCAGGGCGATCCGTTTCGGCACCCCGCTTTTCCGAAATTGGCTTGAACGTCAGGCGTCCTGCGTTTCGCCAATCTTATCGTAATCGCCGAAATCGGGCTCGGACATCACTTCCCAGAAGTATTCCATCGGCCACGACCACACCTGCGGTAGACCGTCGCCGCCGATGTACCAGCTCTTGCAGCCGGAGGCCCAAATCGTGCCTGCCGCCGCCTTGCGCCGCCGCTCGTCATATGCGTCGAGCGCTTCCATTGTCGGGGCGAGGCCGGCGCATTCGCCGCGCCATACCGGCTCCATCAGCTTATCGAAATAGTCCCACTGCGCTTCGGCGACGTCGATCAGCGAGAAATTGCCAACCGGCCCGGCCGGGCCGTTAAGCAGCACCATGTTTGGGAAGTTCGGCACGGTGACCGCGAAATAGGCGCGCGGGACTTCGGCCCACAGGTCCTCGAGATCGGCGCCACCGACGCCCTTGATCTTCATCGGCCGCACGAACTGGTCGGCGCGGAAACCGGTCGCGAGGACCAGCACGTCGAGCTCGACCAGCGTGCCGTCTTCCAGCCGCACGCCCTTGGGCTCGACCTTGGCGATCTTGCGCGTTTCGACTTCGACATTGGGCTTCTGCACTGCGTCGTAATAGTCGTTGGCGAAAATCAGCCGCTTGCAGGCGGCGCGGTAATTGGGGCGCAGCTTCTCGCGCAGCACCGGGTCCTTCACGCGATCCTCGAGTTGCGCGGTCAGGATCGCTTCGAGTTCGGCATGGGCGGGCGATTCGGGGTTTATGACCGCCTCGAGAAAGCGGTCGCGGTTGGCTGCGCCTTCGGGATTGTTGCGCACCGCCTCGATCAGCGAGGGGTCCTCGCGGAACTTGCGCTTGTCCTCCTCGGTATAGACCACGCCCGGTCGGCCCATGATCCATTGCGCGGTGCGCCGGAAATGGGTGAGCTTGCTTGCGCGGTCGGCCAGCGCGCTGACGATCTGCACCCCGGTTGACCCGGTGCCGATCACGCCAATACGCTTTCCGTCCAATGGTACCGAATGGTCCCACCGCGCCGAATGGAA
>Ga0181594_10003538_pt1 | contig 14119 bp, 12 predicted proteins | sample 071ome_18_FD_145603 | JGI IMG/M metagenome (GOLD analysis project Ga0181594, IMG submission 145603) | Coastal salt marsh microbial communities from the Groves Creek Marsh, Skidaway Island, Georgia - 071413BT metaG (spades assembly) | ecosystem: Environmental > Aquatic > Marine > Intertidal zone... | reverse complement strand
ACACGACGGAGTACTCGAGAAGGCCGTCGGGATCGATATCGGGAAGCAGGCCAGGCATGGCGCCGAGCCTACTGCTGACCCGTCGACCGATGACGAGCGGCGAGCGCATCGCGAGCGGTATTCCTCATCGCTAGCCTCCGCAGCGCATGATCTCGCCCAAGAGATCGCCGACGGCGCCCTCGTCATCGACACCCGCGACAGCGCCGACCGGGAGGCCGAGGGCGCGTTGCCGGGCTCGGTCATCATCAACCGCAATGTGCTCGAGTGGCAGATGAGCCCGTCGAGCCCGACCTGTCTCGAGGGCATCACCGCCGACTCGCGAGTGATCATCGTGTGCAACGACGGCTTCTCGTCGTCGATCGCTGCCGCCGGTCTTCACGATCTCGGGTTGCCTCGAGCAACCGACCTCGTCGGCGGGTACCGGGCGTGGCGAGCCGCCACCGCCTGACTCAGTCGTCGAGTTCGCGGATCGCCGTCCACCCCGGGGCACCCGACGAGACCTCGCCGTAGTCCCAGTATTTGGTGCGCAGCAATCGAATCATGTTCGAGCTGCAGACACCCCCGTGCAACAGGCCGTGATGGATTCGCACCGACCGGTAGTGATCAGGTGAAGCGTCCTCAGCTGCCTCGCGATGGGCCCGGCCATTTCTCCACGCCTCGCGGTCGCCGTCGTCGGTGTGGACCACCAGATTCGCCCAGTAGTCGTCGACCAGTTCGATCGACGAATAGCTCAGCACACCGGGGAACTCGCGGAATTGTGTAAGGAGTTGACGCTCGAGTTGGTCGATCCGACCCTGTGTGTCGGAGTCGCCGCGACGCTCACCGAAGAACCCGACGATCCGCACGTCGGTCGACGCTGCGAGCCCGGTCGGATTGCAGACAACCGTGCGCCGCTGCAGGTCGTGGACGCTCCAGGCGCACGTCTCGTAGGGCTGGAGCTCGATCTGCCCGGTGTGCATGCGCCGCACCAGAGCACGCAGATCCTGGAGCATGTACGCGAGCAACTGTTGATCGGGCTCGTAGAGCGCTGGGTCGGCGCACGGGTGATCGACAGGGATGTCGTGGGGACCGAGCTGGACGAGCGCAGGCAACCGCGGCTCCTCAGACCCACGGGCAGTTCGAGTTGCGGTCGCCGTAGGTGGTGCCGGCGGCGAACCGGTCGAAGCCGAACGGCTTCAACTCCCACGGCATTTCGCCGGTCACGAGCATGTCAGCGGTGAGCTTGCCCACACCGATCATCTTGAAGCCGTGGTTGGAGTCAGCGATGACGAAGGCGTTATCGGCGACATGGTCGAAGATCGGCACATTGTCGGGCGTGAAGGCCCCGATGCCACCGTTGCGCCGCTGCTTGAAATAGGGCTCCAGATTCTCGAACCGCTTGAAGAGCATGCCGAGGGTCTTGCAGTAGTACTCGGGGAACCACTCGTCCGCCTGGTAGGCGTCAGAGAGGTGGCCGTAGGGCTCAACCTGGGCGGAATCACCGATCGGGATCGGGATCGTGCCGCCTTGCAGACCAGGAGCGCCGACCCGTTCGGCCGCGTATCGGGTGTAGGTGTAGACGTGGTCTTGGATCATCTCGCCGTCGTCGCCGTACACGGGCGTGTTCATCAACTCGACGTGCAGCACCGGTGCGTCTTTGCCGTCGGCGGTGCGGTAGTCGACCCCGGGCGGCATCCAGACCTCGCCCTCGAGGAGCCGCCAGTAGGTCCACATGGCGTGATCGTTCGCGATGTGGCCGTCGGGGTAGACGATGTCGAGCGTGTTGGGTCCACCGAGCCATTCCCAATGGCGGGGCGTCCACGCTCCCGCGCCGATGACGACCTGATCACAGGTGATCGTGCCGGCGGTGGTTTCGACCGCCTTCACGGAGCCGCCGCCCACACCGCCGCCGGCGCCCGACGATGCATTGCCCGAACCCATGTCGTAGCCGGTGACCTCGACGCCATAGACGCGTTGCACTCCCCATTGCTGACACTTCTGGTCGAGGCCCCACATCACCATGTGAGTGCCCGCATACCCCGATCGGTGTTCGTGGAGCACGACATCGCACTTGTCGGTCTTGAAGTCGGGCCAGATCGAGGTCAGGAACCGATGCGCGTCGTCACCGGTGTAGAGGTCGCTCGGGTAACCGGAATCGATCTGGCTCTGGTTGAGCTTGATGTAGTCCTCGGTCTGGTTCTCTTCGCCGATCGACACATACCCGACCTGCTGGAAACCGAAGTTGACCGGGTCGGACTCCCACACTTCGACGCTGGCTCGCAGGATCGAGTGGAGCGGGCCGGTCATGTACAGGTTGCGGACACAGCCGCAGGCGAGACCGGTGGCGCCGGCTCCGGGCCCTTGCTTGTCGATGAGGACGACATCGCTGCCCTTGCCCTTGCCGCTGCGCTCGAGCGCCATGGCCAGGTGGTAGGCGGTCGACAGGCCGTGGATTCCAGCGCCGACGACCACATAGCGCGCACTCGACGGCAGGGCGGAGACATTGCTCAGCGGAACAACCGGCGGGTTCTGCAGGACCCCGTCAACCTGTTCGGGCAGGGGGCGATCCATGAAGGGATACCACTGGTTGTGGCCTGCGGTGTTGGGGCCAGCATTCGGGGAATCCATGGGCGGAATGTACGGACTCGACCATGAGCTGGCAAGGGTCTCGAACCCGGGCCGAGGCGGTTCGGGCAACAGTCCGGAAACCGATCCGCGGTGGCCGAGTCGGGGCCGGGCGGGGTAAACCAAGATTGTGCTGATCGTCGTCTCCCCCGCCAAATCACTCGACTTCGAGTCTGAGCTCCCCACCAAGAAGCATTCCGAGCCGCGCATGCTCGACGAAACCCAAGCACTCGTCGACGTGATGGCGGAGAAGTCGCCTGCCGAGATCGCCAAGCTGATGTCGGTCTCTCAGGGCCTGGCCGAACTCAACCATGAGCGCTACCAGGACTTCGAGCAGCCGTTCACCACCGACAACGCCCGCCCGGCAATCCTCGCCTTCACGGGCGACGTGTATCTCGGCATGGATCCGAGCGGCACCTTCACCGAACGCGATTTCACCCACGCCCAGAAGGTCCTCCGGATCCTGTCGGGCCTGTACGGCGTGCTCCGCCCCCTCGACCTGATGCAGCCGTACCGGCTCGAGATGGGCACCTCGCTCACGACCGACCGAGGCGACTCGCTCTACTCGTTCTGGGGCGACCGCATCACTGATCAACTCAACGCCGACATCGCCGAGTCGCCGGGCGCAAACGTGCTCGTCAACCTGGCCAGCAACGAGTACTTCGGATCAGTGAAGCCCGACCGGATCGATGCCCGGATCATCACGCCGACCTTTCTCGATTCCAAGAACGGCGGTCCGTACAAGATCGTGTCGTTCTTCGCGAAGCGGGCTCGTGGCGCCATGTCGGGTTGGATCATTCGAGAGCGCATCAAGAGCGCGAAGGCCCTCGTCGAATTCGACGGCATGGGCTACCGCTACGACGCCGAACGCTCGACCCCCGACGAACCCGTCTTCGTGCGCGAAGACAGCGCGATGGGCTGACGCGGACACCGAGGTCGGCCAGACTCGGCGCCATGAATCAACCGAGCCTCGAGCGAGGCGCCGACGACCAGACGTTCCACGACGTCATCGAGGCGTACTGCGGCGCGCTGTCGTACGCGCCGGGTGAGTCCGCAACAGTGCACGTCTCCACCCACGCAGCGGCGTACGACGTGGTCGTCGAGCGGTGGGGTGGCGAGCGGACCATCGCCTGGGCGGCCAACACGGTGCCCGGCACCTTCCACGAACCCCCGGCCGATGCCGACGCGAACGGGTGCGGTTGGCCGACGGCGATCGAGATCCCGATCGACGAATCGTGGCGGTCGGGCTTTCATCTGATCACCCTTCGCGCCCACGACGGGCCCGACGGTCGACGGGTTGCCCACACCGGCTTCGTTGTGCGGGCCGGAGCGCAGCGACAGCGTGCCGTGCTCGTGCTCGCCACCAACACCTGGAACGCCTACAACACGTGGGGCGGCAAGAGCCTCTACACCGGCGGCCACCAGGTCTCGTTCCGGCGCCCCTGGGCCCGCGGCATGCTCGACCGGCCCGAGGTCGAGCGTGATGACCGAAAGTCACGACCGGTCCACACCGGCGAGGAGCCCGACGACGGGGGGTTCGTCTTCCAGGAGTACCGCCTGCCCCGAAACTATCCGTCGGCAATCGGGTCGACGGGGTGGTTCACCCACGCCCGCCGCTTCGTCGAGTGGGCCGAGCGCGACGGGCGCTCCTTCGATCTGCTCGCGTCGACCGACCTCGACCTCCACCCCGACTGTCTCGACGGCTACGACCTCGTCCTCGGGGTCGGTCACGACGAGTACTGGTCGGCAGGGCAGCGAACGGCGATCGAACGCTACGTGCAGCGCGGTGGCCACTACGCCTCGTTCTCGGGCAACACGATGTTCTGGCAGGTCCGCATCAAAGACGGCGATCGGGGCACGGCGATGATCGGGCACAAGTACGCAGCCCATCGCGACGATCCGGTCGTGGGGACCGACGACGAAGCGTCGATGTCGGGCATGTGGGCCGACCCACTCGTCGGCCGGCCCGAATGGTCGTTCCTGGGCGCTGGCTCGGCCTTTGGCCTGTACGCCCGCTTCGGGAGCGGCACGCCACGAGGTGTCGGCGGTTTTGTCGTCTACCGGTCCGACCATTGGCTCTTCGAGGGAACCGGCCTCGGGTACGGCGACGTGCTCGGCCTCGACGCCGGCATCGTCGGCTACGAAACCGTCGGCTGTCCGATCCAACTCGACGACATGAACCTTCCGGTGCCGCGCCCCCGGGACGATCTTCCGGCAGAGCAGGAAATCGTGGCGTGGACACCCGCCACCAACCTGGGGATGGGCGACTACCCGAAGTCGGTCGCGGCGTTCGGCGACCAGGGCGACCTTGAGTTCGTCGCCGACCGGGTGTTCGCCGATACGGCCGACCCGATCGCATCGGCCCGCCACGGCAACGCCGTGATGTCGGTCGCGCGTCCCTTCGACAATGGCGGCGAGGTCGTCGTGTGCGGCTCGACCGACTGGGTGTTCGGTCTCGGCGACCCCCGAGTCGCTCGGGTGACCGCCAACGTGCTCGACCGGTACCTCGACTGAGCCGGTCGGCCGGAACGTGATCAGGCGGTCAACGCCCGGAACCGATCAAGGTCGACGTTGCCACCAGAAAGGGTGATGCCCACCCGCTGACCCGTCACGTCAACGGCACCGCTGAGCACCGCTGCGAGCGCCGACGCGCCCGATGGTTCGACGACGACGTTGAGGCGCTGGAAGGCGAGTCGCATTGCGGCCACGATCTCGTCGTCGGTCACCGTGACGATCTCGTCGACCCGCTCCCGGATCACCGGAAAAGTGTGCGCACCTGGCGCTCGTGTCTGCTGGCCGTCGGCGATGGTTCGTGGTGTGTCGGGGAGTTCGACGATGCGTCCCTGCTCAAGTGACTGCTTGACGTCGTCACCTGCCTCGGGCTCGACCCCGATGATGCGGACGGGGCCCATCGATGCGGCGACCGTGGCGCACCCCGAGATCAGACCGCCTCCACCGACGCATACGACGAGTGTGTCCAACGGGGCCGTGTCGAAGAGTTCCATCGCCAGGGTTCCCTGACCGGCCATCACGTCACGGTGATCGAACGGCGGGATGAGGGTGAGGCCTCGCTCCTCGCCGAGTTGCGCTCCGATGTCCTCCCGGCGCTCCGTGTAACGGTCATAGGAGATGACGTCGGCGCCGTAACCGACCGTCGCCACCCGCTTCACCGCCGGAGCGTCATCGGGCATCACGATCACTGCCGGAATGCCGTGCAACGCAGCGGCGAGCGCGATCGCCTGACCGTGGTTGCCTGAGGAATAGGTCACCACACCGCGAGCGCGTTCATCCGGCGAGAGCGAGGCGATGGCGTTGTAGGCGCCACGAAACTTGAACGAACCGGTGCGCTGGAAGCACTCGGCCTTGAGCCGGAGATGCGCATCGAAGCGCTCGTCGAGGGTTCGGCTGGTGAGTTCGGGGGTGATGTTGGCGATACCGGCGAGCCGCTCGGCTGCCCGGGCGACGTCGTCGACGTGCAACTCGGGTTCCATGTCGCGACCGTAGGCGAGAACGTCACGCCGTAGCTCGCCAATTCCTCGTACTGTTCAGGCATGGCACCGCAGATCCTCGTGCTCAACGGACCGAACCTGAACCTCCTCGGCACGCGCGAGCCCGAGGTCTACGGCACCGACACGCTCGACGACATCGTCGCCGAACTCACCGCCATCGCTGCCGAGCGGGGCGCGGAGCTGCGTCACGTCCAGTCGAATCACGAGGGCGCGCTGATCGATGCCCTCCATGACGCCCGCGAGTGGGCCGACGGCGTGATTTTCAACCCGGGCGCCTACACCCACACCTCGATTGCGCTTCGGGATGCGGTCATCAGCAGCGAACTGCCGGTCGTCGAGACCCATCTCTCGAACGTGCACGCACGAGAAGAGTTCCGGCATCGGTCGATGCTTTCGGGTGTGTGTCTCGGCGTCGTCCTGGGCTTCGGGAAGCACAGCTACGCCGCAGCGCTTGATGCCCTGCTGCGTCATCTCGACTGAGCCACCCGTCGATCGGGGTACACCGCCGCCGGTGATGCCGGCTGCTCAGCGCGTCAACCGCTGCTGATCGAGCGTGCGGACCACGTGGAGATCCGACCCCATCGACTCGACCTGTTCCTGCAGGGCGTCAAGATGTTTGCGTCGGGGCGCCGCATCCCACATGCCGGCACCGGAGATCACGAATCCGACCGCGTACACGAACCAGTGACCGCTGAGCAGGAAGCAGACAAAGCCGATCCAGCCCGCTGCCTCGGCGAGGCCGATTCGGATGAAGGTGGCGCGCTGGTAGGAGCCGGCGAACGCCTCCGGCGATGACACGTCGGGCTCGTGCGCGAATCGGGGCACGAGCATCTGGGCGAAAGCGCCGAGCATTGCAGTGATCGCAACGCCGGTCGAAAGGCCGAGCGGGGCGCCGTCGCGTTGACCGAAGAGCAGCACCGGGAGCCAGATGATCACCAACACGTTGGCAAAGCCGAGCCAGACCATCCGCATCGACTGCAGGCCCGAGGTCTGTCCGACCATCGCCCGCATACCGAGGAACGGCACGATCAACTTCGGGTAGGTCCGAAGGACCGGACCCCAGCCGGGGTCGGCGTGCGGCGTGCTCACACCAGTTCGATACCGGCGCTGGTCATCTCGGCCAGCGCGGCCTCGGTGGTGTCGGGGGCGACGCCCGCGCAGTGGTCGAGCACTACGCGGGTGTCGAAGCCCGCCGCCTTCGCGTCAAGTGCCGTGGCCCGCACACAGTGATCGGTGGCAAGTCCGACGACATCGACGGCCGTGACGCCACGAGCAGTCAGCCAGGCGCCGAGCAGGACCGACTCATCTACTGACGCGCCGCCGTCGAACCCGGTGTAACTCGCCGTCGTGCGCCCCTTGAGGAAGAGTTCATCGATGGCGATGTCGAGGTTGACGTGGAACTCCGCACCGTGGGTCTCGGCGCCGCAGTGGACCGGCCAGGTGTCGACGAAGTTCGGGGCGTCGTCGCCGGTCGCCCAGTGCTCACCCGGATCTTGATGCCAGTCCTTGGTGGCGACGACGAAGGCGTAGGTCCCGTTGGCCCGGTCGAGTCCGACGGTGTCGGTGATCGACTGGGCGACAGCGGCGCCGCCGTCGACCGCCAGAGAACCGCCTTCGCAAAAGTCGTTCTGCACGTCGACGACGATGAGGGCCTTTCTGGATTCCGGCATCGGCGTGGTCTCACTCATTGGGCACCTCCGGAGGGGACGGGGGTCGACAGGGGTTCTTCGACACCTTCCCAGACGGTGGGGATGGCGGGCGAGTGGGTGGGCCACGGTGTGCGGTCGGCGTCCTGGAGTCGGCTGCGGCGTTCCGCACATCGGGCTTGGGCTTCAGCCGGGTTGGTGAGGTCGGCGACGATCTCACCGTCGCGCACGAGCGGCACCTGCGGATTCATCGTGTCGTCCTCGAGCTCGACGGGCAGGACCGAGAGGACTTCCTGGATGAACCGGCCATCAGCATCGACAACGCGATGCACGTCCTTGCGCCCACCGAGCGTCTTCTTGCCGGGCGAGAGTTTGCCGACGGCGCGCAACTCGCTGTGCGGGTCGTTGGCGTCGGCGATCGAGACGAGCTTGTAGACCATCGAGGCGGTGGGGTGGCCCGAACCGGTGACGAGGCTGGTGCCGACGAGGTACGCGTCGATCGGTGCGCCGGCCGCTTCGAGCTCCGCGACCCGGAACTCGTCGAGGTCGGAACTCACAACGATGCGACAGTCGGTCGCGCCGAGGCTGTCGAGCAGTTCTCGGGCCGCCACGCTGTCGCGGAGCAACTCGCCGGAGTCGATGCGGATGGCCCCGATGTCGGGACCGACGACCTTCACGGCCCGACGGATGCCTTCCATCACGTCGAACGTGTCGACCAGGTAGGTAGAACCGACGCCGAGGGTGGTCCGCTGCGCCTCGAACGCTTCCTCCTCATCGGCGTGGGCGAGGACGAAGGCGTGCGCTGTGGTGCCGCCGGTGGGGATGCCGTGACGTCGACCGGCCTCGAGGTTGGACGTGGTGTCGAACCCGCCGACGAACCCGGCGCGAGCAGCGGCCACGGCGGACTCGGGATCGGTGCGACGCGAGCCGCCCTCGATCAAGAGGCGGCCTCCGGCGGCATCGGCCATGCGGGCCGCGGCCGAGGCCACGGCACAATCGTGGTTGAGCACCGAGAGCATCACCGTCTCCAGCACGACGCACTCAGCGAAGCTTCCGGTCACGGTCAGAACCGGCGAGTACGGGAAGAACAGTTCGCCCTCGGCGTAGCCGGTGATGTCGCCGCTGAATCGGTAGGCGCGCAGCCAGTCGGTCATCTCGCCGTCAGCGACGACGCCGGTGCGCACGAGATGCTCGATCGTGGTGTCGTCGAAGCGGAAGCGGCTGACGGCGTCGAGTACGCGATCGATGCCAGCGACGACGCCGTAGGCACGACCGGCCGGAAGTCGGCGGGCGAAGACCTCGAACACGGCTCGTCGATGGGCGACACCGGATTCCAGTGCCGAGGCGACCATCGTGAGTTCATAGTGATCGGTCAGCAGCGCCGACGTGGGCGGTTCCACGACTTCACCCTAACGGGACCCCACCATGACCCCGGCGTCGTTTGTGCCCTTGTGATCGATCGGCGGCCGGGCCGGTCAGAACGTCCCGCCGAGGGGTACGTTTCTTTCCCTGATGAATGCTCCCAGCCCGTTCATGGTGATGCACTCGATGACGGCCGACCGGTCCGTGCTCGATGGCAAGGAACTCACCAAGCAGACCCGCCGGCGTGTCATGTCGTTCGCCCGGCCCTATCGGGCCTCGATCGTCGGCTTCCTCGGAACGATCATCGCCTCGACCTTCCTCGGCCTGCTTCCCCCGCTGTTGATCCGGGAGATCTTCGACAGTGCGATCGTCGACGGCGACGGCGGCTACCTCAACATCCTCTTCCTCTTCATGATCGCTGCCGCGCTTGGCGAAGCGGTGCTCGGACTCGTCGAGCGCTACCTGTCGAGCCGGATCGGTGAGGGCTTGATCTACGACCTTCGGGTGAAGCTCTTCGACCACGTCCAGCGGATGCCCATCGCCTTCTTCACGCGCACCCAGACCGGCACGCTCATCAGCCGGTTGAACAATGACGTCATCGGTGCCCAACGGGCGTTCACCGGCACGCTCGGCACGGTGGTCGGCAACGCCATCACGCTCGGCGGCACCCTCATCGCGATGCTGCTGCTCGAGTGGAAGCTCACCCTGCTGGCCATTGCGATTCTGCCGGTCTTCGTGATCCCCGCCCGTCGCGTGGGTGCCGGTCTGAGCGACATCACCCGCGAGGGGATGAACCTCAATGCGTCGATGAACAACACGATGACCGAGCGCTTCAACGTCTCCGGTGCGCTCCTCGTCAAGCTGTTCGGCCGGCATCGCCGCGAGGCGGTCGACTTCGGCGACCGCGCCGGTCGCGTCCGCGACATCGGTGTGAAGTCGGCGATGTACTCCCGAGTCTTCATCGCTGCGCTCACCCTGGTCGGTGCCATCGGTACCGCCCTCGTCTACTGGTGGGGTGGCCATCAGGTCATCGATGGCGGCATCACGCCCGGCACGCTGGTCGCGCTCGGTCTCTACACCGTGCGGATCTACATCCCGCTCACGTCGCTTTCGAACGCACGCGTCGACATCATGACGGCCTTCGTGTCGTTCGAGCGGGTGTTCGAGGTCCTCGACACACCCAACGCCATCGAGGACGCCGACGACGCTGTCGAGTTGCCGACGAGCACTCGCGGTGCGATCCGGTTCCAGGATGTCGTGTTCCGGTATCCCGATCCGGCGCCCGGGACTCCGGCGTCGCTCGGTGGGGGCGAGACGACCGCATCAGCCGACGATGTGCTCCGGGGAATCGATGTCGACATCGCCCCCGGTCAGATGGTGGCGATCGTCGGGCCATCCGGTGCCGGCAAGACCACCATGACCTCCCTCGTGCCCCGCCTCTACGACATCACCTCGGGGGCGATCACGATCGACGGTCTCGACGTTCGAGCGGTCACCCAGGACTCGCTGCGCCAGTCGATCGGTGTCGTCAGCCAGGATCCGCATCTCTTCCACGAGAAGGTCAGTGACAACCTTCGGTACGCCCGACCCGACGCAACCGATGACGAACTGGTCGCCGCATGCGAAGCGGCTCGTATCCATCACGTGATCGCCGAACTCCCCGAAGGGTACGACACCGTCGTCGGCGAGCGCGGCTACCGACTGTCCGGCGGCGAGAAGCAGCGGCTGGCCATTGCCCGCATGCTGCTGAAGGATCCGGCGATCGTGATCCTCGATGAGGCGACGAGTCATCTCGACACCGAAAACGAGGCCCATGTGCAGGAGGCACTCGCCGAGGCGCTCCGTGGGCGCACCTCGCTCGTGATCGCGCACCGTTTGTCGACGATCACCGACGCCGATCAGATCCTCGTCCTCGACGACGGTCGGATCGTCGAACGGGGCACCCACGACGAATTGCGTCACGCCGGCGGCCTGTACGAGGAGCTCTACGAGACCCTCGTCCGCGCCGAGCACACCTGAGCGGTTGCTAACCCGCTACGCCGGCCGGCCGGACGTGGAGGCCGCGAGTCGCCGCCATGAACGGCGACCGCATCAACACGAGCGCCGCCAGCGCCGAACCGGCGACGACGACGTACATCCCGTCGTAGCCGACGGATTCGGCCACGAATCCGAGTGCGAGCGTGCCGGCGGAGTTGGCGAGGTCACCGAAGGTGGTCACCGTGGCGACGGCACGCGACCGTTCCGCGTCGGTGGCCGAGTCGACGGCGATGAGGATCAGGAGTGGCACGTTCCACGCCATGCCGACCGCGATCACGAAGGCGGCCACGTACAACTGCGGTACCCCGTCGGCGGTGGCCAGGAGAAGGGCCCCGACAACGACCGTGCCGTGGGCGAAGGTCGCGAGCGCCCGTCGCGGAACCCGCGTGAACACCTTGGTGGACGCGACCCGCATCGCCATCACGGTCAACGAGTAGGTCAGAAGGAGCCAGCGGGCATCATCGATGTCGAATTCCTCGGCGTAGTCGGCGATGAAGGCGTTGAACCCCATGAAGCCGACGAAGACGAGCAGGTTCACGATGCCGATCCGCACAGCCGCCGGGTGGAACAGATCGCGCACGGACGCCGCAGGCACGGCATCGGCAGGTCGGGTTTCGGGTAGGGCGAGGCTGACGATCGTGCTCGAGCCAGCGAAGGCGGCCGAGACCGCGAAGGCCCAGACGAAGCCGTGGGCCTGCATCACCATCTCGCCGACAACCTGCCCGACCGCGAACCCGACGAGAACCGTGGTGGAGAAGAGCGCAAAGACGCGATCTCGGTGTTCGGGATTCGGGAGTTCGGTCGCCACGGTCGCCTGAGACAGGTACATCGCCGAACTCGCCGCGCCCGTGAGCACCCGGACGACCAGCAAGACCCAGAGTTCCCCTGTGTCGGCTGCGGGCACGTGCAACAACTGCAGCACGGCGACACTGACCGAACCGCCGAGCATGACCGGCCGACGACCGACGCGGTCGAGGAGCCAACCGGCGACGGGCCGGACCAGCAGCATGCCGATGGCGAACACGCCGAACGCCAGGCCGATGTCGGCCTTTGAACCGCCAAGTTCCTGCTCGACGAGACGCGGCAGCACCGGAAAGGAGAGCCCGCCGACGCTGAAGTAGAGCGCCGTCGCCGCAAAGACGGCGAGCACCCTCGGGGTGTAAACACGATCGACCACGCCGGGAGACGTCACCGGCCGCACGGTACCGGCCGGACCGCAACCGCACGCCATCCTCGGCCCCCTACGATGCCCGGGTGGCCTACGCCGGTGTCTCCCCCAGCACACTTCCGACGACGCTGCGGTATCGACTGTGGGGTCGGCTTTTCCGCCTGGTCAGTCGGCTCCTGAGTCGGGTCACGTGCGACCCGCTTCCGGATCTTGGGGGCCGTCCGGTCGTCTTCGTCGCCAACCACACCAGCTTCTCCGACGTTTTCTACGCCGTTGCCGTGCTGAGTGACTGGCGCTACCCGGCTCGCTGTCTCGTCCGGTACTCGTACTTCAGGCCGGCGATCGTCGGGCGTTGGCTGCGCATCCTGTTGTGCGTCCCCGCCGGTGGTGGCGGCACCGACGCCGTAACCGACGGGGTCGAGATCCTCAAGGCCGGTTGGCCCATCGCCGTGATGGTCGAGGGCCGCATCGTCCCGCCTGACCAGCGAGCCGAGGACGGCATGGGCGAGTTCCGCGGCGGGTTCATCACGATCGCTCGCAAGGCCGACGCCGCCATCGTGCCGATCACGCTGCACAACGCCGACCGGGTCTGGCCGAGCGGTTCGTGGCCTCGCCTGCCGTTTCAGGGGCGCCCGAAGGTGACCGTCAAGGTCGGTACAGCATTCTCCACCGATGGGCTGGTCGACACCGACGTCATGGCCGAAGCCCGCAGCCAGATGGCGGAGATGCTCGCCGCTTCGTAACGTCGTCACTCGTGCGGAACGACCGACGAACAAACCAGCTGCTCATCGTCAGTGACGAGGAACGCCGCAACGACTGGCTGCGCGGCAAGCTGGAGCTGCCCGCCCATCAGCGACTGATGGACGACGGGCTGACCTTCAACCGGTACTACACGCACGCGTCGCCGTGTTCGCCGAGCCGAGCGTCGCTGTACACCGGCAGCTATGTCGCTCAGCACGGGGTGGCGAACAATGTGTCGTTCCCGACCCACACGGCACTCGATCCGAACATCCCGACGGTCGGCTCGCTTCTCAACGAGCAGGGGTACTACTCGGCGTACCTTGGCAAGTTCCATCTCACCCACGACGAGATCCCCGACATGGAGTCGTTCGGGTACCGGGACTTCCGCGGGAACGACATGCATTACACCGGCTCGGCGTGGAGCGGTCGCTTCTTCGATCCGATCATCGCCGGCGATGCGATCGACTGGCTGCGTGAGCACGGCACCCGCGACGAGCCCTGGCACCTCACCGTCGCCCTGGTGAACCCGCACGACATCATGTGGTTCCCGATCGACCACCCGTCGTTCCAGGACGAGCACCCCGACATGAAGAAGGTGTTCGACTTCATGAAGGAGCTCCGTCTGAAGGACGTGCCGGTCGAAGCGATGCCCGAGGACTACGACGAGCTATTCGACGTCCTGCCGGAGAACTTCCACGACGACCTCCACACCAAGCCTGAGATCCAGCGGGCGTGGCGTCAGGTGCGCAACACCGAGCACATGGTCGGGTTCATGGATCTCAACGACGAACGATCGTGGCTGCGCCAGCTCGACTACTACGCCTACCTGCACGCCGAGCTCGACCGGAACCTGCAGGGCATCCTCGACGTGCTCGACGAGCTGGGCATCTACGACGACACCGTCATCGCCTACACCTCCGATCACGGCGACGCCTGCGGCAGCCACGGGCTCCGGGCGAAGCTGCCGTGCGTCTACGAAGAGGTGATGGGCGTGCCGCTGATCATGAAGGTGCCAGGCGTGACCCAGGCCGGCACCGAAACCGACGCCCTCG
>Ga0181594_10003534_pt1 | contig 14123 bp, 11 predicted proteins | sample 071ome_18_FD_145603 | JGI IMG/M metagenome (GOLD analysis project Ga0181594, IMG submission 145603) | Coastal salt marsh microbial communities from the Groves Creek Marsh, Skidaway Island, Georgia - 071413BT metaG (spades assembly) | ecosystem: Environmental > Aquatic > Marine > Intertidal zone... | reverse complement strand
CGCCTGGAGACGTTTAAGTTGCTCGGCGCGCTTCAACGTGGCCCGTTACAGAGCCCAAGAGAGGCCTTCTTGTCGTATGTGAGCGCGCTTAAAGAGGACCTCCAAGATGAGGTCGCGCTCCATGAGCTCCAGAGCATTGGGGGTGAGGGATCGATGTATGAGGAGCTCGCCTCCGCCTACAGCGAGCTCGTGCCCATTGACCCACAGAGTGAGGTCGCGGTGAAGATGCTCCGAGCTCAAGCGAAGCTCTATAATCACCGCCTCGCGCGCCCTCAAGAGGCGATTCAAGCCTGGGCGACGCTCCGTGACGCTGAGCCTGATGACCCGGAGGCGCTCAAGGCGCTCACGAAGCTGTATGAGCAGGAGGCCCTCTGGCAAGAGCTCATCTTAATCCTCGAGGCGAGGGTTGAGCTGGAGCCGGAGCGCTACGCGTTGAGGGTGCAGCTCGGAGACCTGCTTGAGTCTGTCACTCAGGACAGCGCAGGGGCGATTGAGCAGTGGCATCAAGTGCTGCTCGACTTCCCAGAGGTGGAGGAGGCTCAAGAGGCCCTTGAGGCTCGCTTCCACCTCGTAGACCACCTCGAGGAGATGGAGCAGCTCCTAGAGCCGATCTATCGAGAGCAGGGGAAGTGGCAGAAATTGATCGACCTCAATGAGGCCCTGCTCAGCCAGGGTGTTGTGCAAGATCCAATGAGGAGAGAGGAGCTCTACTCAGAGTCGGGTGAGCTCCTACGAGATCACCTAAATGACCCTCGTGGGGCGCTTGTGTACTTCCAAGAGGCCTTCAAGCTCAACCCAACAGACCCTGAGGTGAGGGAGCGCTTCTTGAGTAGCGTCAACGGTCTAGAGTCTTGGGAGTTAGGCCGTGACACGCTTAAGGTGACGCTAGGGTTGATCAGTGACCCTGAGCTGTTGGTTCAGGATCACCTGCGTGTCGCGCGGTGGGAGGAGGAGCGCTTTGCCAACCAAGAGGGAGCGATCCAATCGTATCGTGACGCGCTTGAGGTGGAGCCACAGTCCAAGCCTGCGCTCGAGTCTCTTGAGCGCCTGTATCGCGCTTCAGATCAAGGTGACGCGCTCGCAGAGATCTTGCGTCATCAAGCTGAGGCGACCTATGAGGACGAGGAGCGCACGCAGAAGCTCAGCGAGCTCGCAGAGGTGCTCTGGGGGAGCCTTGGTCGCGCCGACGAGGCCACGCGGGTCTATGAGGACCTGCTTATGATGAATGATCAAGACGCGAGCTACTATCAAGCCCTCAGGCAGATTTATCAGTCTGAGGAGCGGAGCGGCTCGATCGTAGAGCTGATTGAGCGAGAGGTCGACGCTCGTGGGCTCACAGGAGCTGAGGCCTCTACGTCTCTCGCTGAGGCCGCGGAGCTTATGCGTCAGGAGGGTGACCTGACGCGTGCGGTCGACCTCTATCGCAGAGCACGAGAGCACGATGAGCGCTCAGAGGAGCTCAGAGGAGCTCTGATCAGCCTCTACCGAGCGCTTGAGTCTTGGGATGACCTCCGTGACCTGCTAGACGAGCGCCTTGAGGGGCTTCAGGGCGCAGACGCTCAGGCGCTCCTCTTTGAGCTCGCTCAGCTCTGTGAGCTGAAGCTCCTGATGCCTGATGACGCCTATGAGTATTATGAGCGCCTGCTTAAAGGAGCGCCGGGTCACCGTGAGGCCTTTAAGGCGGCGCGATCCATCTTATCTGAGCAGCTACGAAATGAGGAGCTCGCTCAGCTCAGCGCGCGTCACCTCGAGCACGCGCAAGGCCTCGAGGCTACAGAGCGCGCTGAGCTCCACCTAGAGGTCGCCTCGCTCGCGATTGAGGAGCGCGACCATGAGCTCGCTGTAGAGCACCTAAACGCGGTCCTTGAGTCGAACAGCGCTCACCCAAGGGCGCTGATGACCCTCGCGAAGCTCCATGAGGAGGAGGGGGAGTGGGCCGAGGCGACCGCCCGGCTCTCAGCTGCCTTAGATGTCGCCTCTGCGGGCCCTGAGCGTGGAGAGGCTTACAAGCGCCTTGGTATGATTTACCTCAATGAGCTAGAGCAGCTCACGGACGCGAAGGAGGCGTTAAACCAAGCGTCAGAGGAGCTCGCGGACGCACAGGTCCTCGAGGCGCTCGCGCGTATCGCTAGAGAGGAGTCCGATGATCAGGCGCTCTATCAGCGCTTAGGTCAGCTGGAGGTGACGCAGAGCGGGAAGGCGAAGGCTCGCACCTGTATCGAGCTCGCGACCGTCGCTCAGCGCCTTGGCGACAGCGACGCTCAGCTGAGGGCGCTTGAGACGGCGTACCAAGAGACCCCTGAGAGCCCCAAGGTCATTGAGCCTCTCGTCGCGCTGTATATCGGACAGGGTCGACTCGAGGAGGCCAACCCGCTCCTCCAGTCTTTGATCAAAGAGCTTGAGACGAAGCGCAAGAAGAAGCCACTCAGCCGAGCCCTCTATCAGCTCGGTCAGCTCTGCGAGGCGCAAGCCCGCCCAGATGAGGCGCTAGAAGCATATGAGCGGGCCCGAAAGGAGGACGCCACCTTTGCGTCCAACCTCGTGGCGCTCTCAACGCTCCTCGTCACACAAGGGAGGGGCCAAGAGGCACAGGACACCTTGAAGGCGCTGTTACTCCAGCGTCAGCTGAGCAGCGCTGAGCGGGTGCAGGTGTTCTACCTGAACGGGCTTGTTCGCGTGGAGACAGGAGATGAGCGTAAGGCTAAGGACATGTTCACGCGTGCGCTTGACATCGACCCAGAGCACGAGGGGAGCAAGGCTCAGCTCGCGTCGCTCACCTGAGAGACTGAGCGCCTGGTGACCCTCGCCAGCGATCCGTGACCCAGAGCCACTGCTCTGGTGCGCGTCGCACGAGCTCCTCGAGCCGACAGTGAGCGGTGAGCACCGGGTCAGGCTCAGCGCTGAGGTCCTCAACATAAACCCAGTAGCGCCCATCTCGTTCTCTAAGGGAGTAGATCCACAAGACCCGAGTCTCTCCGCATGCCCTCGCCCTGTGGATCAGCCTAGAGGGGAGCGTAAGCAGGGGGGCGGGGGCCCCTAGGAAAGGTGCTAATCGGCTGTCAGCGCCCCTTGAGGGCAGGTCGATGAGGAAGGCCCTCACCCCTCCCTGACGCACAAATGAGCTCAGAGACCTAAGCGCGCGCTGTGGCCGTATCGTCTGAACCCCCATTCGCGCCCGTCGCGCCGTGACCCAGCGCCCAACAGGGCCACTCCGCTCCGACGCGGCGGCGGAGGTAAACACAACGCCTTGCCTCGCGAGCTCAGAGGCCATCAGCTCCCAGTGACCTAGGTGCGCGCTCAGGCAGATGACCCGCTCAGGCCTCTCCTCTCCAGTGAGGATGTCACGCCAAGCTTGAGCGCTTGGGCTGAGCGCGACGAGCTTGAGCGCGTCCTCAGCCTTGAGCCACTCAAACGCCCGGCGACCGAGGTCGCGCCAGGACGCCTCAATGAGCCCGCTCGCCGTCAGCTGTAGAGCTGGGTCAAGGCTTGATATCCTCCGCTCAACGACCTGAGTGATCGGCGCGTGGAGCGCGACGATCACCTTGCCAACCAGCGCCCCGATACGCTCACCTAAGCCCTGCGCGTGTCGAAGAGAGAGGAGGCGCACTAGACACGTCAGGGCGCTTAACACCCCAAGCAAGGCGAGGTGTCTAGGGCGTCGGGTGAGCGTCCTCAGTGACATCGCTCAAGGAGACTGTGGGTCGAGGTAGCCCTTGAGCACCTCAAGGGCGAGGTGATGTCGCCCGAAGGGGGGCATGATGTACGCGCCTTGGATCAAGCCTCGCGCGGCCTCGAGCGCCTCCCGAGCGATCTGGACACCCTCTCGCTCACCTTCCCCTCGCTCCTCAGCGTGTTGCATTCGCCTCAACACGACCGCAGGCACCTGCATACCAGGGACGTTCTCATGGAGGAAGATCGCGTTACGATAGCTCGCGAGTGGGCAGAGGCCAAGCATGATCGGTAAACCGAGCTCACGTGTGTCCACTAAGAACCGCTCTACTTGACGAGGGTCATACACGGGCTGGGTCATCACCACGACCGCGCCTGCGTCACGCTTCTGCTCTAGCCTCCTGAGCTCTCGATCATAGTCAACCGCAGCGGGCTCAGCGCCCGTCGCGCAGACAAACGAGGTCGGCTCCGGCATCTCTTTACCCGCCGGGTCAACCCCCGCGTTATAACCGCTGATCACCCTGAGCAGCTCTACGCTGTCGAGGTCATATACGCCCGTAGAGTGTGGATATGGACCCATTTTAGGTGGGTCTCCAGTGATCACGACGAGGTTCCTGACCCCTTGGACGTGTGCGCCTAGGATGTGAGACTGTAAGCCTAAGAAGCTCTTATCGCGACAGCACATATGCAGGATGGGTGAGAGCGGGCTTTGATCGATCATCGCCCTGGCCATAGCGACGTTGTCCATCCTCAAGCTCGCGCGTGGTCCATCCGCGATGTTGATGGTCGTGACGCCCGCCTCTGCGAGCGTGTGAGCGGTTTTTATCCGCTTTGTGAGGTCAAACCCAAGCGGTGGGTTCACCTCTACGCTCGTAACGAAGCGACCCATGACGAGCGCCTCACCGAGCGCGCTCCGCTCCTGTAGAGGGACCACGCCTTGATCCCAGCTGAGGGGCGCCTTAGGTGGGTGGCTCGGCTCTGTGAAGCTGTGTGGGTCCGCGAGAGGCTCGAGCTCGACGTGGGTGACGGCCAGCATCTTAATCGCGTTCGCCATCCGCTTAATGTGCAGTGGGGTCGTGCCACAGCATCCCCCTAAGAGCTTCACGCCTGCCTTGAGGAGCCTCCGACCAAAGACCGAGAAGTATTCGGGGTTCGCGACATAAATGCTCCTGCCTTCAATCAGCTCAGGTCTCCCAGCGTTGGCTTGCGCGAGGACAGGCACGCCCAGCGAGGTCATCGGCGCTGAGACCTTGTAGAGGAGCTCTGGGCCCCCCCCACAGTTGGAGCCGATGACGTCTGCGCCCGCCGAGATCAACCTCCTGCCAACGGCGAGCGGGCTCTGTCCACCGCTCCCTACGCCACTCTCTTGAAAGGTGTATAAGGCGACCACCGGGAGGCCAGAGCGCTTAGCGATCTCAACCGCGATCTCAAGCTCTTGCAGGACAGAGAAGGTCTCTAAAATGATCAGGTCCACCCCACCCTCAACGAGGGCGCTCAGTTGATCACCAAAGACCCGGTGGAGGACGCTGAGCTTACCTTGAGAGAGCTCCTCAAGGGTGAAGCCGGTGGGGCCAATACTCCCGCCCACAAAGGCCCGCTCACCCGCGACCTCTCGGGCGGCTCGGGCTCCCGCGAGGTTCATCGCGCGCGTCTCCCCTTCAAGGCCATGCTTTGCGAGCTTGAGCGCGTTGGCTCCAAAGGTGTTCGTCGTGAGCACGTCAGCGCCTACATCAAGGTACTCACGGTGGACCTGCTTGACGAGCGCGGGCTGGGTTAGGTTGCTCTGCTCGAAGCACTGTGTGAGGAACACCCCTCGCTCATACAGTTGAGTGCCGATCGCGCCATCAAATAACACCCCACCCTTTTGGGCTCGCTCTAAGAAACGCTCACCCCGCCTCAGCTGTTCACGGCTTGGTGACGCGCCCCCACTCATACCAGACATCTGCTCATTCTTCTGTGACATGTGTGGACAGTCGCGCTCCCCTCAGCGAGGCTTTGATTGCCCCTGCTTATAGCGAGTCGAAGCGGCGAGGTCGAGCTTGAAGCTCTGAAGAGAGTCATGCCATTGATAGACTCGATACTCACCACCCCCTTGGATCAGGATAACCTCCTCCTCTTCAAAGCGCTCAACGCCCCACCTCCCCGTGACAGGGATCCCATCTACGGTCTTAAAGCGCAGAGGCTCAGAGAGGATCTCCCTTGGGCTCGGGACCCCCTCAGCGAAGGCGAAGACCCGAAAGGCTTGGTACTGTGAGACGCTCTTCGTCGCCCGCTCTGTGACGATCAGCTCCTGTGCTCCTCCCCCTCTGAGCTCCTTAAGCTCAAGCGCCAGTCGAACACGCTCAGCGCGGTAGGGAGGTGGAGGGATTAGGGTGATGTTCACCCCAGCTTGGCCGTTAGGCAAGGAGATCGCGAGCTCTTGTGAGGCGCTCTGACCATAGACCCCAGACACCTCACCCGGCAGCTCTTCATCGATCCGAGTGAAGATGAGCCCACAGCCAAAGCTCGTCTGAGACAACGGGATCGAGAGCGCTTCGCTCACCTTACCCAGCTCAGGGCCAACCCGATCCTTGAGCGCCTTCTTAGCGCTGAGGCAAGCCTTAGCGTTGTCTACATTGAGGGGCGCGCTAGAGCAACCGAGCGTGGTGAGATAGAGGAGGCACAGGCCACTAAAGAGGCGTCGTCTGCGTAGTACCATGAGAGGTCCCTTCGTCACATGCGATCAAGATCATCTTGAGTCAGTCATCGATGCGTGGTGAGTTATACTCAGGATTCCTAACTACGTCATCTACGAATGGAGAGTGTTATGAGCAACTCATTTAAGGCGGTGATCGCTCTGATCGCGCTCGCTGTGCTCGTTATAGGTTACATATTCGCCCAAAACCAAAGCGAGTGGAGCGCTCAAACCTCACCTCATCAGAGCCTTGAGGAGATGAAGGCGACAGGGAACATTGAGGTGAAGTCCTTTGAGCAGTGGAGAGGGGAACACAAGGGAGGTGAGCGCTTTAAAGCTTGGCAGAGGTCCCTTGTGAACCAAGAGCGACCCAACACAGCGGACGCTAAACCGACTGAAAAACCAACCGAGTGAGCTAATCTCCACCCAACAGGCTCAGGAACGCGTCGATCCTAGCTTGTTCGTTCAAGGCTTGCTCCGCTGACACCTTGAGCGCGAGCGCTGGAGGGGGACCCACGTGAGCAGGGGGCGTCTGTGGTCTTGGAGTGGGCTCAGCTGTGAGCGGGGTCACCTGCTCTCCGGCGTGAGTGAGCTGGTCAAGGTCATCCTCAAGCCCGTAACAGTTGTCAATCTCTCGCAACAGGTCGCTCGCAGACGCTAAATGGAGCTGAAGCTCTGCGCCGACGAGGCTAGAGATATACCCCAAGACCTCCTGATCCACTGGGTTGGTGACCACTATAGGGAGCGGATCACGTGGGCCGTCTGAGACACACAGGACCCCATATTCAACACAAGTCGTACGGCTCAAGGCAGGGTGAGCCGTCCCATACAGCTCGAGCTCAAGGTCTCCCATATAAGGGATCTGGAGGTGTTGAGCGAGGTCACGGACGAGCACGAAGTCGTCCACTAGGCCTGACTGTGGGAGCTGCTCCGCTAGGTCATAGAGCGCTTGACCAGAGCTGAGCGTCGCCTCGAGCCAAGCCTCAAGCGCCTGGAGTGGGATGATCTGTGCGCTGATCACCGCGTCAACATAGGCACGCATAGATGGGCTTAGCACACTCAGCGCAGACGACATGGCGAGGCTCCTCTTAGACGAGATTAGATAGGCTCAGGGCTTAAGCCAGGAGGTGAGGTGATGACGAACGCCTCGTCAGGAAGGTCTGGGTTAAGCGCGAAGTCTTTGAGCTTCACCTCGACTCGCACGTCCTGCTTTGGGAGCGTAAACCGCATCCTCTGAGGGAGCTTGGGTTCACTCGAGGTGTAGTCGGTGAGCTGGAGCTTAACCTCCAGCTGTTGATCACGGTATAACCTGAGCTCAACAACCGTGTAGTCGCTCGCCCTGATCCACAGCTCTTCCTTGTCGGCGATCGGAGAGCGCTCACTCGTCAAGGTGAGCAGGTAGAGACCGCGCTCCGTGTCCCATTGGATCTCCCCCCCCTGCGCTTGGATGAGGGGAGGTTGACCACTCAGCGCGGTGGCGAGCGCGGCCGGGTCGAGGTGGATCCGGCTGAGCTTCCCAAGGTGCTCTGCGTTAGGCTCCCCTACACGAAATCTACGTTGATTCAGCTCATGAAGGGCGAGGCGAGTCTCATGAATGATGAGGGTTGAGATCGGCTGTTCAAAGGGGCTCAAGGTGTCTACACGTAGGCGGTGAGGAGGGAGCGTGGCGAAGAGCTGTCGCGCTCGGACGCGCTTGTCGGACTCCCAGATCTCCAGTGAGAGCTCACCACTCAGCGCGCTCACCTGAGTACGGCGCTCCTCAAGCGCCTTATGTATCCGAGCGGGGTCATCGCTGAAGTCACGAGGGCGCGCATAGCGACCTCCACAAGAGGCGAGGAGGGGTAGCGCAAGGCACAAGGTCAGCAGGCGGGTGATCATGATCTTAAGACAAAGCTCCTACGCTTAGCGATGAGTGGGTCCCGATGTGTGGGTGATGCGGTAATGAGAGAGACCAGCTCCCTTCGTTAGGCGTGATCAATGCGCCAGAGAGGCTCCTCCATGAGAGGTGCGCTGCGTAGGGTGACTCGTAGGCGAGCTGGAGTCGCCTTGGCGCTCCAGAGAAGGGGGGGTGTGTAGCCCAAAGGGTCGGCTGTGGAGAGGCGTCTGAGTAGAGCCACAAGGCGGTCACCTCTTCGCTTGGAGAGATCAGGTGATCGACCCAGCCTGGCGCAGGGTCATCGCTAGCGAGCAGACGACAAGGTGGGTGGGCGCTTGACGTGAGCCAAAGCTCGTCACCCAGGGGGCGCTGGATGGTGTACCCCTCCCCAGTGTGGAGACCCTGCGCGACAGAGGCGAGCCCACGCATCGCGACCTGATCAGGGGCATAACGAACTCGAATGTTCGGGTGCTCACGGGACATATGACGCCTGAGCGCTAACCCCACCGCGCCAGTGATCCAGAGCCCATCTAGGCTCTCAAGTAAGAGGTCTCGCTCGGCGAGAAGCTCACGAAGCCAGCGCGCGATGAGCTGGTTAAGCTCCTCTAAATAGCGTTGGGTGACGCTGAGCTCATGTGAAGACAGCTTCGCGTACCTCGCGTCGCTGAGCTGCTGTGGCCAAGCCTGACGAAGCGCCCAATAGGTTCGCTCTTGGCTCTCAATCGAGCGTTGGGCACGCTCAGCTACAGAGAGCCCTGCCCAGCTCTGTCCAATCAAGGAGAGCCTCCCCTGTAAGAGGCGTCGCTCAAGGAGGTGTGCGCCGATCCCTGAGCGTCCGCGCTGTGCGAGCACCTCGATCGACTGGGCCTCATGGTTGACCCTCACGATCGACAGAGCGCCTTGCGTCGCGCCAAGGTCAAGGATCGCCCAGAGCTGAGGTGAGCGAGTGACACGCGACTCACTCGCGTTGAGCTGTTGGTGTAACCCTAACGAGATCGCCGCTGAGCGGTCGACGGAGGCGACGTGCTGAGCGGACAGCTCAGAGAGGATGTGCGCGACGGTCGCGCGTCGATACGGTGACTCGCTTGGGGCGTTAAGCCAGAGGAGCGCCTGAGAGGAGCGCTCAGATGGGGGCGGGCCACCTAAGACCTGAGGGGGGGTGAGGAGCTCGCTCAAGAGCTCAGAGAGGATCGCTGTAGGGTGACGCTCGCCACGCGCTGTCATAAGGCTCAGCGTGTCACTTGGTCGAGGAGAGAGGAGCGGGGTGAGCGGGGGGAGGTGTCCCTCCTGAGCTACGAGCTGAGGCTGTAGGCGCTTGAGCTCTTGCTGAGCCTCAATGAGGTCACGGTGAGGGCGTGGAGTGGCAAAGTCGACCAAGGAGATGAGGTGGTGACAGCTCCACTCTGGGGCGCGACTGCGCAGGCGCTGAGCGGCCTGGACAAAGCAGGGGTCTGATCCAAGCGACACAAGGGTTGGCGCCTCTAAGAGCTCGGGCGTCTCATTTAAAGGGAGCGAGGCCCGACACCACCTCAAGGTGTCTCCGCCCACATCCACACCAGACCAGCTGATAGGCTCTTGTAAGGTGTTAGACTTCACCGTGCGCTCCAGCGTGGTCGAGCGGGGCGCTCAAAGCTCAAGATCAAACGTTCAAGCTGAGTGAGTAAAGAGAGCTGACGGTCGATCAGCGAGGAGAGCTCTGGAGAGAGGAGGCAGGGCGTGTCGTCCTCTCCTTGATCGAGCACCTGCTCGCGTGACGCTCCTTTATGGACCCGGACCATTAAAAGACCAAGGAAGCTGGAGTAGCCCTGAAAAAAACGCGCTAGACGTGACGTCAGGCGATGTCGCTCTTGGTGTGCGTCTACGTCGACCAGCTCCGCCAAGGCATAGGGGAGCGTGTCGAGCTCCCTTTCTAAGACTTGAGCGCCCTCTCTGAGCTGCTCATAGAGGGCGCGCTGCTCATCGCTTGATTCGAGCTCATCGAGCTCATCACGCTCAAGGGACAGTAGAGGGTCAAGACACCAGCGCTTAAACGCGCCCATCCTGCCGGAGGTAGAGGAGAGCAGCTTGGCGTCTCTACTGAAGAGCGCGCGCTGTTGAGTTGAGAGGGCTTGATACATCAAGTGGAGCTTAAGGGGGTGCCACAACGCTGAGGCGCGCCGGGCGGCCTGTAGTACATCTCGCTCACTGACAAATGGAGACGCCGAGAGCGCGAGTCGCGTGAAGGGGGAGAGCTCAACCGGCAGACAAAACAGCGCTCCACACAGCGCACAGAGCCCAAGCTCAAGTGGTGTCGCGCACTGCTCACAACGTGGGAGGTCCCACCCATGTGCAGGCGATGTGGTCGCCTCCTCAGACGCTGAAGCTCTCACCACAGCCACAGGTTCGACGAGCGTTTGGGTTTTGGAATTTGAAGCCTGCACCGCTGAGCCCCTCGACATAGTCGACCTCGGTCCCCATGAGATAAAGGTAACTCTTGCTGTCGACAAAGAGCTGGACCCCATGGCACTCGAGGGTGCGGTCACCGTCCTTTGCTCCCTCAGAGAACTCTAAAAAATAGGTGAAGCCCGAGCAACCACCACCGCGAACGCCAACCCTGAGCCCCTCAGTAGGCTGCTCGCGCTGGGTGATCATTTGCTGAACTTTTTGTGCCGCGTTGTCTGTGAGCGAGATCATAAGATCACTCCTTTGAAGTCTCGGTTGAAGAGCGCTTATTAAAGAATAAGCACCTAGTGATAGGCATGCAAGCTCAAGGCTTAGACTCTGTCGTTTAAGAGCTGCGCGGCGCGCTTTGCGAAGTACGTGAGCACCCCATCAGCGCCAGCCCGCTTGAAGGCCATAAGCGACTCTAACACGACCTGCTTTTCATCAAGCCAACCACGCTCAAACGCCGCCATATGCATCGCATACTCACCGCTGACTTGATAGGCGTATGTGGGCGCTCGAAGCTCTGATTTGACGCGATGGACCACATCTAAATAAGGTAGCCCAGGCTTCACCATGACCATATCCGCCCCCTCCGCGAGGTCGAGCGCAGCCTCATAGAGCGCCTCATCGCTGTTCGCGGGGTCCTGCTGATAGGTGCGCTTATCCCCTTTACCGAGGTTCGCCGCCGAGCCGACCGCGTCTCGAAATGGACCGTAGTATGCGCTGGCATATTTTGCAGAGTAGGCGAGGATCAAGGTGTTGATGTGACCTGCTCCCTCAAGGGCCTCTCGTAGCGCGCCGATCCGGCCGTCCATCATATCCGAGGGGGCGACGACATCTGCGCCAGCCTCTGCGTGCGACAGAGCCTGCTTAATGAGCACCTCAATGGTGCGCTCATTGAGGACATAGCCTCGCTCATCAATGATCCCGTCTTGCCCATGTATCGTGAAGGGGTCAAGCGCGACGTCCGTGATTACGCCAAGCTCTGGGAGGGCCTCTTTAAGCGCCCTAACCGCTCGCTGCGCGAGCCCGTTTGGGTTGTAGGCCTCCTCCGCGTCAAGGCTCTTGACCTCTTGAGGGGTGACAGGGAACAGCGCGACAGCAGGCACCCCAAGCTCAAAGGCCTCTCTCGCCTCAGTGACCAAGAGGTCAATCGAGCGCCTCAAGACGCCAGGCATAGAAGAGACCTGCTCTGTTTGACCCTCCCCTTCAATCACAAACAAGGGATAGATGAGGTCGTCACAGGTGAGCTGATGCTCACGCATTAATCGCCGAGAAAAATCTTGAGCGCGCATCCTGCGCATGCGTGTGCTTGGGAAACGGCGCTGGGTGAGAGAAAAGCTCATAACAACCTCGATCTTGGCGTGCGAAGGTCTGAGCCCTGAGGCTCAGATACACAAAAGGCGGTTGATCAACTCAACCGCCTTTTATGGGCAGGGTAGGACTCGAACCTACGATCTCCTGGACCACAACCAGGCGCTTTAACCGACTAAGCTACATGCCCTTATGTCAGGTGACAACTCTTGTCGTTTGATGTGCCTCTTGTACGCCTCTTCACGTGAGCTGTCAAGGAGATTAGGCGCTCACTCGTCGTAAAAAATGCTCTCTCGCTGTGAAATAAAACGCTCAATAGACGCCTTAACATTTGGAGTGAGCTCAAGAAATTGAACCCCTACCCCATTGGGTGAGCCCTCTTGAGGGTCGTCAGAGTATCTCACCCAACGGACAACCCCCTTTAAGTCTTGTGGCCCGGATAAGGTGGGGAGCTCTAGCTTAAAAGAGATCTCAGTGCCTAGATCAATGCGCTGCTCGCTCGCGATAAATAGACCGCCCTCTGAGATGTTATCTGTGAAGCCAGTGTAAAAATTATGCTCGCTGTCTTGGTGTACTTGGAGCTCGAAGCTGATCGAGGTCCGGAGTGGCACACGGACAGGGCGCTTGACGTCATCAGATGAGTCTGCGGTAGGCGTGGGGGCTGGAAGGGGCGCGCTCGCGGTCGGAGGAGGGAGCGGTGTCGAGCGAGCGGGAGGAGCGGGCTGAGAAGAGGGCGCAGGGGCTCCGCTCGCCTTGATCATCTCGTCAAGGGAGCTCAGCACCTCCTCAAAGCGTTGCTGTTTTTGAAAAGCAGGCCCGAGCGACTGAGCGACCTGCGCTGCCTCTGCGTGTGCCGTCTTCAGCTCTGCGTCAACCTTTTGAAGCTCAGCTCGAAGCGCGCGAAGCTCTACCTCAAGTGGCCCCATGAGGCGCGCTGTAAGCTCAGGACCTACGAGCTCTTTCTTGGCTTCGGTGTCTTGAAGTAGCCCCGTCACTTTCTGGAGCTGCTCTTGGGACGCCGCCCTCCGCTCCTCAAGAGCTGAGAGGTGATCTTGGCGAGCCTTAAGGTTGGCACGGATTTGGTCAAGCTCACGCTTGGACTCTTCAAAGCGTTTCACAAACGCAGCGCGCTCAGCGTGGAGCTGTTCAATAGAGCTACTCATGTTAAATTATCCTGTACAGAGGCTCGGGGGACATCACCCAAGGTCAAGCCTAAAGATCTGTTGACCCAGGAGGATCAGGTCGTTGTGGGAGACGGGTACGGTCCCATGTACACGGAGGAAGGTCCCGTTTGTGCTCCCCCGATCAGTGAGCGTCGCGCGCCCCTCGGTACAGGAGATAGAGCAGTGGGATCCGCTCATAAATCGATCCTTGTTGAAGGTGATGCTCCCATGAACGCGACCAATATCAATCGTCGGCTCAGCGAGCATCCAGGCCTCCCCGACCTCACCGTGGCCAATCACATGCGCGAGTCTACCCCAGGTCTGATATATCGGTGAGCCTAGCCTGCGCGTCCCGTCCATCGCTTGGACGGAGCGCGCCTGATTGAGCTCTTCAAAGCGGAACAGCTGTTGACCCGCACGGAAGAGGTCGCCATGGCCAAGCTCTGCTGTCCCCTTGAGCTTCACAAAGCTCCCGTTCAGCCCCCCTTCATCTCTCATGTAGGCGCTCTGGCCCTTAAAGAAGAAGGTCACGTGACTACCAGACAGATAAGAGTCACGCTTAAAGATAGGCCACTCATGGTCACGCCCTAAGGTCACCTCTTGGATATTGAGGGTGAGGGCCTCGCCCTCACTCCCATCGGGGTGAATGTGTACGAGGCGAAGGTACTGACCATCGCTCACGGAGGGGTCTTGAGCGGGCGCTACGGGGCCGGCCTCATCCTGATAGCGAGTACCACAGCCTCCACAGAACGCAAAGCCCTTAGGGACGACAGCAAAGCAGTGCTTACAGACCCTAGGTGGCGCCGCCGACTTCCGAACCGAGATGCTTGGAGACTCAGGCGCTGGCGCTGGCTTTGGCTCGGGTACTGGCTCTGGCTCGGGCTCGGGTACTGGCTCGGGTACTGGCTCTGGCTCTGGCTCTGGCTCAGGCTCAGGCTCAGGCTCAGGTTCTGGCTCGGGCTCTGGCTCGGGCTCAGGCTCGGGTACAGGCTCGGGCTCGGGC
>Ga0181594_10003530_pt1 | contig 14132 bp, 8 predicted proteins | sample 071ome_18_FD_145603 | JGI IMG/M metagenome (GOLD analysis project Ga0181594, IMG submission 145603) | Coastal salt marsh microbial communities from the Groves Creek Marsh, Skidaway Island, Georgia - 071413BT metaG (spades assembly) | ecosystem: Environmental > Aquatic > Marine > Intertidal zone... | reverse complement strand
TCTCGACCGTTATCTGGAGATCGATCCCGGCAGATCGGAGACGTCGATCGAAACCGGATTGGAAGTCCGGAATGTCGTCAACGTGCGTTCTCAACCCGGCGGCTCCGGCACCATTCTCAACAATCTCATCGCCCTCGGCGTCGGGTCTTTGACCCCGGTCGGATTCAGCGGAAAAGACGGGGAGGGAGCCGAACTGATCCACGGCCTGGAATCCGCAGGCGCGCAGGTCGACCTTTCCCACTTCATCCAGACCGAACACCGCCGCACCTTCACCTACGCCAAGCCCCTGCTGATGCGCGAAGGCTTGCCGCCCGAGGAACTCAACCGCCTCGACTTCAAGAACTGGACGAAAACCCCCGCCTCCATCAGTGGGGATCTCTGCGACTCCCTCCGCAGCCTCGCCGGCGAAACCGACGCCATCATCGTTCTGGATCAGGTCGATGAGCCGGAGACCGGAGTCATTACCAGCGAGGTCCTCGACTGCCTCGACGAAATCGCCGCAACCGAGGGAGCGCCCCTGATCCTCGGCGACAGCCGTGACGCCATCGACCGGTTCCCTCCCGTTTCCCTCAAGGTCAACGATGAAGAGTTTCGGCGGAAACTGGCCCCGAGCTCTACGCCAACGAACATTCCCTTCCTCGAACAGATCCATTCAGTCGCCGAGTCCCGCTCCTGCCGGCTGTTCGTGACGCTCGGTCCGGATGGTATCCTCTGCTGCGCGCCCAACGCCAATCCGGAGTCCATCCCGGCCCATCCGGTCCGGGGCGACATCGATATCGTCGGCGCCGGCGACGCCGTCACCGCCAACTTGACGGCCGCCCTCGCCGCCGCCGCAACGAACCGCGAAGCCATGGTCGCCGCCATGGCCGCCGCTTCCGTCGTGATTCACAAGCTGGGAACGACCGGCACAGCGACACTCGCCGAAATCTCGGCGCTGCTGCCCTGAGATTTCACCGATCGCCGATTTCGAATAGCGATTGACTTGCCCCAGTGAATCCGCCAATTTCCGCCCATATGAAAACCAACGGAATCAAATTTGTGTTCGGTCTGGCCGCAGTTACCGCATTCCTCGCCATCGGCTGCCAGAAGGAAGAGGACCCCACTGCCAATCTGACCGACGAACAGAAGGCCTCGATCTCGGATGAGGAAGCCGCTTCCATGGAAGGGGTGGAAAACTATGATAGCGGCAGCAGCCCGGACGACCGCAAGGAATAAACGTCCCCAACACAGTCAACCTCATTTCAAGACCGCCGCCTTCCGGGGCGGCGGTCTTTTTTACGAAATCGACCTCCCCTAACAACTCCCCAGGAATTCTTCCGGATTTTCGTTGCAATTCAAATCCGCCTGCGCAACTTTACCGCTCCTTGTTCGGAGTGTAGCGTAGCCTGGCTAGCGCGCCGCGTTCGGGTCGCGGAGGTCGTGGGTTCGAATCCCACCACTCCGACCATTTCAATCAGTGGTCACCCGAGATGCCCTTCCCTTACCGTTCCATTCTTTCTTCCGCCGTTCTGCTTGGCCTCAACGCGACGCTGAACGCCGCCAATCTCCTCCCCCCGGGACATCGACCCCGCCCTCATGATGCGCACGCGCTGGTCGGCGGGGCGGTCGTCATCAAACCGGGCAAGAAACTCGAGAAAGCCACGGTGGTCATCCGGGGCGGCTTGATCGAGGCCGTCGGAGAAGACATCAAGCCGCCCCGGGATGCGCGCGTCTGGGACGTCCGGGGAACCACCATCTACGCCGGTCTGATTGACCCCTACTTTGTCGCCGGATCCGCGGGTCATTCCGCAAACGGCTCATCCGGCGACGCCCTTGGCGATTCGCTCACCGCCGGCGGCGTACAGTTCCTGGGCGTGAAGGGCGATGAGGCCGACCAGGGAAACAAGGGCCCCTCCCACCAACTCAATTCCATCGCGCCGGAACGACGAATCGCCCAAGGCTACCGTCCAAACGCCTCCTCCCTGAAAGCCATGCGGGAACAGGGCTTCACGGCCGCCAACATGGCTCCGGACAAGGGCATCTTCCGCGGATGGGGAGCCTTCATCAATCTCACCGACGGCGATCCCAACAAAGCCGTCCTCAACTCCCGCACAACCCAGCACATTGCCTTCGAGAAACAAGGCGGCGAGGACCGCGTCTACCCCGCCTCGCTCATGGGCGTCATCGCCAGCATTCGCCAGACCTTTCTGGACACCCATCACCATGCCCAGATCCTGGCCGCATACGGCAACGCCCCGAACGGCTCACGACGTCCCGAATTCAATCCAGCGCTGGAGACGCTCGCCAAGGCCCGCGCCGAGAAACGCGCATTCGTGATGGAACCGCGCGATTCCCTGATGATCGATCGCGCCGGCCGCCTGGCCCGTGGGTTCAAGTTCAGCCCCATTCTCGTCGCCACCGGCCAGGAATGGCGCCGCCCCAAGCTCGCCCAACAGGCCGCCAAACGCTTCATTGTTCCCATCGAGTTGCCCGGTATTCCCAAGATGCCCAACGACGACGCCTGGGAGGGCATCGCGCTCGATACCCTTCGGCGCTGGGACTGGGCCGCCGAGAACCCGGCCCTTCTGAAACGCAACGGCGCCGAAATCGCGCTGACAGCATTCGGGCTGTCCGACAAGAAGCATTTCCGCAAAAACCTCGCCCAGGCCATCGCGCGAGGCCTTTCTGAAAGGGACGCCCTCGCCGCGCTCACGACCGTCCCCGCGCAATTCTTCAACGTCGCCGACCGGCTCGGGACCATCGAGCGCGGCAAAATCGCCAACCTCACCGTCGTCACTGGCGGAAGCTACTTCGATCCCGACAAGAAAATTCGCGAGGTCTGGATCGACGGCCGCATTCACCCCATCGAGACCCCAAAGCTCGCTGCGGATCCCAAGAAGAAACCAGAGCCCACTGCCAGGAAGAAGGATGCCGGAGCGGCGCCCAAATCAGACGCCGACGAGAAAAAGGCGGAACTCGCCAAACTCCGAAAGGAGCGCCTCGCCCAACCGCCCCTGAGCGGCCGCGGCGTCCTGGCGTCACCCAAGGCGATCCTCGTCAAGAACGCCACACTCTGGACCTGCGGCCCGAATGGCAGACTCCTCAACGGATCCATCCTCATCCGCAACGGACGCATCGAACAGATCGGCCGCTTCAAAGCCAAGGCCGACGAGGACACCCTGGTCATCGACGCCCGGGGCAAACACGTCACGCCCGGACTCGTCGATTGTCACAGTCACAGCATGATCATGGGGGGCGTGAACGAAGGCACCCTGCCCTCCACCGCCATGGTCCGCGTCGCCGACGTCGTCAACGCAGACAGCTCCAACATCTACAAGCAACTCGCCGGCGGCCTGACGGTCGCCAACCTCCTCCACGGTTCCGCCAATCCCATCGGCGGCCAGAATGCCGTCATCAAGCTCCGCGACGGCGAAAGCCCGGAGGGCCTGAAGTTCAAGGAGGCCCCGCCCGGCATCAAGTTCGCCCTCGGTGAAAACGTGAAACAATCCAACTGGGGCGACAAACACACGACTCGTTTTCCCCAAACCCGCATGGGCGTCCGCACCTTTTTCGCCAACCGCTTCACCGTCGCGAAACAATATCTCCAAGCTTGGGCCGATCACAAGGAGTCCGGCGGCGCCCCGCCCCAGCGCGACCTCGAGCTCGATGCCCTTGGAGAAATCATCGAGGGCAAGCGCTGGATTCACTGCCACTCCTATCGCCAGGACGAAATCCTCGTCTTCCTCCGCACCATGGAGGAGTTCGGCGTCACCGTCGGCACGCTCCAGCATGTGCTCGAGGGCTACAAGGTGGCCGATGAGATCGCCAAACACGGGGCCGGGGCCTCGGCCTTCTCCGACTGGTGGGCCTACAAGTTCGAGGTCTACGACGCCATCCCCTACGCCGGGACGCTCATGCACAACCGCGGCGCCCTGGTCTCCTTCAACTCCGACTCCTCCGACCTCGCCCGGCGCATGAACCTCGAAGCCGCCAAGGCCGTGAAATACGGGGGACTCAGTGAGGAGGAAGCCCTCAAGTTCGTCACCCTCAACCCCGCCAAACAACTCCGCATCGACCAATACGTCGGCTCGCTGGAAAAGGGCAAACACGGCGACTTCGTCATCTGGTCCGACCATCCCCTCTCCACCCGCGCCGTGTGCGAACAGACCTGGATCGAGGGAAGGAAATACTTCGATCGAGCGCTCGACGCCAAACGCACCAACGCCTTGGAGCAGGAGAGGAAGGCGTTGATCGCCAAAGCCAGGAAGCTCGCCGACGACGGCAAGGACTCTGAGAAAGACAAGCAATCCAAGGCGGACGACGCCCGAGCCCGCTTCTTCCAACGCGCCTTGAAAACCATGCACAGCATCGACACCGACGGCAGCTATTCCTGCTGCGACCGCCACCGCTTCGGAGGAGTCCTGCAATGAACAGCCGCCTATCCGCGGAGCGCGGAATTCATTCCGCTTCAACCACCGACATCCCATGATCCCCCGCAACGACAAGGCGCACGAACAACCGGCGCTGAAGCGGAATAAATTCCGCGCTCCGAACACATCCCGTTCCCCTCTGTGGTCCTCTGTGTTCTCCGTGTCCTCTGTGTTAAACTCACGCGCCCTCGCCATTGCCCTCCCGCTCCTGGCGTTCCAAACCCACGCCGAAACCATCCTCTTCCGCAACGCCACGATCCACACCGTGACCGACGGCGTCATTCCCAACGCCTCCATCCTGGTCAAGGACGGGAGGATCGTGGGGATCGGCGAGAAGCTGAAGAACGCCCGCAAGCGGGCCGACAAAGTCGTCCGCCTGAACGGCGCTCATCTCTACCCCGGCTTGATTGCGGCCACTTCGTCACTGGGGCTGGTCGAGATCAACGCCCTCCGCCAGACGCGCGACTATCGGGAAGTCGGCAGCTACACGCCCGATGTCTTTTCCTGGGTTTCCGTAAACCCGGATTCCGAACTCATCCCGGTTGCGCGCGCCAACGGGATTTCCCACTTTCTCGCCGTGCCCGAAGGCGGAACCGTCCCCGGCGTCTCAGGTCTCATGGCGACCGCGGGCTGGACGGTGGAAACGATGGCCGTGGAACCGCTGGCCGCCTTGCATGTCGCTTGGCCCGGCATGACCATCAGCGCCACCAGCAACCGCAAACCCGACGACCAGGCAAAACAAGCCAGGGAGCGCGTGCAGAAAATCGACGAGTTTTTCAGTCAAGCCGAAGCCTACGCCAAGGCAAAACGAGCCACACCCGAGGATCAATTCAAGCCCGTCCCCGCCTGGGAACCCATGATCCCATTCCTCGCAGGCGACGCGCCCATCATCATTCACGCCGCCAAGGCTCCAACCGTGAAATCCGCAGCCGAATGGGCCGCCGGGCGGGGCTACAAGAACGTTGTGATTGCCGGTGGACGCGACGCCTGGCGCGTTGCCAAGACACTCGCCAAACACAAGACCCCCGTCATTTACGAATCCACTTTCGACCAACCCGCCCGGGACACCGACTCCTACGACATCCAGTTCAAGGCTCCCGAAATCCTCCGCCAGGCCGGCGTGACCGTCGCCATCAGCATGGGCGCCGGCAGCTTCGCCACCAGCAACGTCCGCAACCTGCCCTACGCGGCGGCGCAATCCATCGCCTTCGGCCTGCCCGAAGACGAGGCCCTCAAAGCCATCACCCTCACCCCCGCTCAACTCCTGGGCGTCGGCGACCGACTCGGCTCGCTGGAGAAGGGCAAGGAAGCCACCTTCATTGCCGTCGACGGCGACCTTTTCGACATTCGCTCCAACGTCCAACGCATGTGGATCGCCGGCAAGGAAGTCAGCCTCGAATCCCGCCACACCCGGCTGTTCGAGAAATACCAGGCAAGGCCGAAGGCGGGCGAGTAATGAAGCCCCTCGCACAGATGCCGTGCGAGCGTCTTGGACTGCGGCGCCGCGCGGCGCTTTGAAGCGCGCCCGACCACTCCCACGCCACGGGCGACCGGACCACCGGAGATCGCCAACCACCGAACACACGGAGAATCCGCTTCAGCGCCGAGCAAGGTCCGTGTGTTCCGCGTATTCCGTGGTTCACCGCACCGCATTTTTAGGTCGTGTATTTCGGCCGGCCGGTATTTCGTGATTCCCGGTGATGGAAACCCTGCTTGCCATTTGGCCCTATTTCGCGGCCGTGCTGACGCTGCTGATCTCGGCGCTGACATCGGCGCACGCGGTGATCTACAAGCGCGACTCACGATCGGCCGTCTTTTGGGCGGCCGTGATCTGGATGGTCCCCGTCTTCGGCTCCGTATTCTACCTCACTTTCGGCGTCAATCGCATCCGCCGCCGCGCCCGCTCCCTGCTCGGCGACATCGATCGCGCCCGCTCATGCGCCTACGCCGCAACCATCAGCCCGGCAACACTGGCCGAACGTTTGCCCGAGGAAACACGGAGGCTTTCACAACTTGCCCGCCTCACCGGCTCGGTCGTCGAACGCCCGCTGCTGCCCGGCAACCGCATCACCCCCCTCATCAACGGCGACGAGGCCTACCCCGCAATGCTGCAGGCCATCCGCGACGCAAGAACCTCCGTCGCCCTCTGCACCTATATCTTCGACAGCGGCAGCATCGGCCGGGAGTTCGTTGCGGCTCTTGCGAACGCGGTCGAGCGCGGCGTGGAAGTCCGGGTGATCGTGGATGCCACCGGCGCGCGCTACTCCTGGCCCAGTGTGGTCCCCCAACTCAAGCGCGCCCGGATCCGCAACGCCCGCTTCATTCCCGTCTTCCCTCCGGTGAGCCCAACGGCCATCAACCTGCGGAACCACCGCAAGATTCTCGTGATCGACGGACGCCTCGGCTTCACCGGCGGCATGAACATCCGCCCCGGCAACCGGGTCAAGACGAAGCCCAGAAAACCAACGCAGGACCTTCATTTCCGCGTCGAAGGTCCGGTCGTGGCCCATCTGATGGAAGCGTTCGCGGATGATTGGAGCTTCAGCGCCAGAGAAGTCCTGGGCGGCGAAACCTGGTTCCCTCCCCTCGAGACTGTCGGCGACATGCCGGCGCGGGGCATTTCCGACGGGCCGGATGAGGACTTCGAGAAACTCGCAAACGTGATTCATGGGGCCCTCTCCTGCGCGCGCAAATCCGCGCTGATAGTCACCCCGTATTTCCTGCCCGACACCGCGCTGACCTCGGCCCTCAAGACCGCCGCCCTGCGCGGCGTGCAGATCGATATCCTGCTTCCATCCAAAAGCAACCTCCCCTTTGTGCAATGGGCAACCACGGCGCAGCTGTGGCAGGCGCTCGAATCAGGCTGCCGGGTTTGGCTGACCCCGCCGCCATTCGACCATTCCAAGCTGTTGGTCGTTGACGGCCATTGGTCGCTGATCGGCTCCGCCAATTGGGACCCCCGCAGCCTGCAGCTCAACTTCGAGTTCAATGTGGAATGCTACGACCAGGGGTTCGCCGAACGATTGGAGCAACTGATCCAAGAAAAACGCTCCAACGCCCGCAAGCTCACCCTCCAGGAGGTCGATCAACGATCCCTGCCCATCAAACTGCGCGACGGCGTCGCGAGACTGTTCCACCCGTTTCTTTGATCTTGGAGCCATCCCCAGCCAGCGTTCACTGATCCGGGGAGCCCGGCACTGCTCGGCCCGACATTGGCGGAAATCGTCTGCCAAACACGCGACAACGACGACCTGAATCACGGAATCGCCAACCGGAAGCCGTTCGTCGATTCCAGGCCCCGTCGATCGGGCCGCTCGATCTGCGGCGCCAGATACCCGGCCGCCCGTTCCCCCGACGGCTCTCCCTCAACGGATTGCGAAACCTCATTGGTCTGCGCGGAATCGGATGGAGCGTTGGTCGATTGGTTGGTGTAGACTGTCGCATTTCCTCCCGAGAAGAAGGCGACAATCCTGCCGCGCGTCATGGGAAACCTGAGAAGTCCCGGAGCTCGGGAGCCTGCTCCCTGGCCAACGGCGGGCGGCGACGCGTCAGGGTTCCGCCAGGCAGGTTGAGGGGCGACGCCCCGGCGTTCGGGAACCGGCCGCGCGGGTTGAGCGCCGACGACTCCGGGCTGCATCGGAGGCGCGGGCGCCATCGCGGGCGGAGCCTCCGCCAGCCGCCCCTCGCGCCACGCATCCCCCATGCCCGCCGAATCCGCCACATAGAGCTCCGGACGGTCGTGCGCATGCTTGTAGGTCAACAGCAGTTCAAAGATCACCAGGATCAGCAGCATCAGCAGCGCAATCTCGATCGTTCGCACGAAGCCTTTCCAGAAGCTCTTCGTAAAATCGCTCATGTCGCCAGCCAACCGCCGTTCACTGTAACTCCAGGCTCTGGCGGAACAGCTCCCGCAAGTCACCATTGCCCGCGGATTCCACCCTGCCATCCGCAAACAGGATATTGCCCTCCATCCTGTGCAGTTCCTTCGTCCATTCCACGTCGGAGTTGGCTCTCACCGTGACGATCGTCTTGGTCACGGGAACGATGTTCCGGTCCGCTGAGAGAATGTGATACGGATCGGCCGATTTCGCGTCGATCCCCACCAGATAGCTGACGTTGTCATCGGTCAGTTCATCCCAGTCCGCTCGTTCGCGCTTCGTGTCCGAGGGACAGATCAGGATGTGGGTTGAATCGATGGCGTCCGAGATGGCCTTGAAATGCTGGTAGGCTCCCCCGGTTTCAACGTGTTCCATGACGCCCCCGTATCGCTCCCTGACTTCGGCCGGGAAACGCCCCTCATGCTCCGTGGCAAAGACCCGGAATCCGAGTCCGATCTGCCGGAGGTTTCCCATACATTCAACGCGTTTCGCCTTGGCCTTCACCCGCGCCAATACCGGGAAGAGAATCGCAGCAAGCAGACCGATAATGCCAATGACGACCAACAACTCGATCAACGTGAATCCGAGGCCGCCTCTTGGTTTGGATATGCGCTTCATGAGCCGTTTGGGTGACAACACCGCTGAAACACCCTCTAGCATTGTGCATGCCAGCCACCAAATCACCCAAACGGCCTATTCCGCCGCATCGGAACGCGTGAGCAGCGCGCGTCATGCGCGAGTCTGCCTCCAATCAGCAGAGTGAACACCCTTGGCCATTGGCCCACGCCTCGCCCGAGCGCCGGCCGCCATCGGAGCGCCGAGCAATGCTCGGCATGGATTGTCGATCTGAGCGTCAGCCGAGCCAGGCGCGGCGCACGCCCCCCTACTTCTTCTTTTTCCGCCCCTTGGGGTTTTTCCTGGGATCGCCCACCAGGTATTCCAAGCGACGACCGACCTCGCCCCCAAGCGGCTTCATCTGCAGCTTGCTCATGTCGAACGGATACTTGGGCTCAAAGTCGTTGAAACGAACCACCGCCTGAAATGCCAACAGCGCCTCGTCGGCGGATGCCGTTTCCTCCAAGATGCCCTTCAACGCCGGCCGCGGATCCTCGGCTCCGATCACTCCCAGAAACTCCGCCGCGCGCAGGCGGACCATCCGGTTGTCATGAGTCAGACTCTTGCGGGCGTCATCAGCCAGGGACTTCGCCTCCTTGCCCAAGGTCGCGCAGGAGGTCAGCCCCCAGTAGCGATCCCATTCGTTCTTCGAGTTCAACGCCTGCTTCAACTTGCTCTGCGCCTGCTTGAAGGGCAGGCACGCGGCATTCGCTATGCCGGCGACGCGCGCAATCTCCTGGGAATGCTGCCGCCCGTAGGCAATCGGATCACCCAGCGATTCGTCCACCTGGACGCTCTCCGGATAAAAGCTGAGATCGTTCAACGAGGTCACCTTGGCGGTCAGTTTGGCGCGCAGCTCCTTGAGCTTGGCGGCGTGCTTCGGATCCCCGGAAAGGTCGTTCACCTCGTGCGGATCGGCCTCCACATCAAACAACTGCTCGGGCGGACGGGCGTTGAAGAACTGGCTTTGGGTGGCATTCAGCTTCCCCTGCTTCCACAACTGCCGCCACTCTTCGAAAGCCAGCATCTTGTAGCGATAGTTGTTCTGCAGGCCGTCCGGGTAGAAACCGGTGTAGTTGCGAATGTAGTGGTATTTGCCCACGCGCAGGGAACGCACGTGATCATACTTCTCATCCATGCGGTCCGCGTAGCCAAAGGCCTCGTTGCGCTTGGCAAGTTCGGCGGCCGAGATATCCGGACCGAGGAAGGGCTTTCCGTCGATGAGCTTCGAAATCGTCACCCCGGCGAGGTGAAGCACGGTCGGGCCGAAATCCACAAACTCCACGAAGCCCTCCGTCCGCGAGCCGCGCTGGTGATCGACCAGGTGTTTGAAGTTCTCGGGAATGCGCACCACCAGCGGCACGTGCAGACCGGACTCATAGGCATAGCCCTTGCCGCGCGGCAACACCCCGCCGTGATCGCCGAAATAGAAAATGAAGGTGTCCTCGAGCAGGCCGTCCTGCTTCAACCGGTTCACCAGGTCGCCAATCTGCTTGTCGACCATCTTGTGACGATCGTGATAACGCGCGTAGGTGTAACGGAAGGTCGGGGTGTCCGGATGATACGGCGCCACCCATACGTCCTGGGGGGAAGTCTCCGTCTTCTCGTTGTTCAACGTGTTTTCATTGAAATGCAACGAGCTTTCATGCGTCGTCGTAAAAGTCTGCATGTGGAAGAAGGGCGTGTCCTTCGAGGGGCGGTTGCGCCAGGAAGCCTTGCGCGAGGATTCGTTCCAAGCCTCCTTCACCGACGCGGTGATGTTGTAGTCGGTCTTGCTGTTGTTGCTGGTGTAGTAACCGGCCGCCTGGAGATTCTGCGTCCAGGGCGTGAAGCCCTTGGGCAGGTTCGCCGGCTTGGACTTGCGATGATACTGGAATCCGCCCCGCGGCGCGTAGATGCCGGTCGCCAAGGTGGTTCGCGCCACCGAGCACACCGGCGCGCAGGAAAAGGCGTTCTCAAACACGATGCCGTTCGCCGCCAACTTCTCGACCGCCGGCATCACCCCCAACTTGTCACCGTAGAGATTCAGGTAGTGGACCGAATTGTCTTCGGAAAGGACCCAGAGGAAGTTGGGGCGCTTGGCGGCCTGGGAGTGCGAGACCACGCCGATGAAGAGCGCGAGGCTGAGGAGACGTGAAAGCTTGTGAAACAAACGCGATTGCATCCCGAGAGTGAACGGCGCCCGCGGGGCTTGTTCAATGCGAAATGGATGTGGAGATGCATCGGGGCCAAGCCGGAGGCTTGGAAGCCATCAGCCCGGGGTTGATCCCGCCCAGGCGGGTGATACCCGGGAACAAAACGCCTCGGCATATGAATGCCGCAGCGCAGCGTCGGCGAATGGGAATCGGGCTGGGTTCGGAGAGACTTGCCTGCGGCTCTCAATCACTCCACCGCATCCACATGCTCCCGCTTCATGATCGCGGCCATTTGTTCAACGATGTCCTTATGCCGCTGGGCGATGTTGTTCGTCTCGCCGATATCGCCGGACAAGTCATACAGCTCAATCGGCGAATTCGGATTCTTGATGATGTTCAGCCGGACGGCCTTCCAGTTGTCCTTCACCACAGCCACGCGGCCGCCCTTCTCGTAGAACTCCCAATACAGGTGCGGATGCTTCTTCTGGCGATTGGACTTGCCCATCAATTCCTGAACCATCGAAATGCCGTCGACCTTGTTGGAGAACTTCGCGTCGGCGAGCTGCGCCAGAGTCGGGAAGACGTCCTGAAAGGCGGAGATATGATCACTCACCGCGCCCGCCGGCACCTTCCCCGGCCAGCGCGCAATGAAGGGCACACGCACGCCGCCCTCATACAGATCGCGCTTCATGCCCTTGAGCGGGCCGTTGGAATCAAAGAACGGCATCTTGTGCCCTCCCTCCTGGTGCGGCCCGTTGTCGCTGGAGAACATGACAATGGTGTTCTCGTCGATGCCCTGATCCTTCAACGCCTTCATGATCTTGCCCATGTCCTGATCGATGTAGTGCATCATCTGGGCGAAACCCTTTTCCTGGATCGGCCAGTCCTTCTTGGCGAAGGCTCCGAGCGACGGGACCCGCATGCCGTTGCGATCGATGCGCTTCTCGCCGCCGCCCTCGTTGTTCGCGTGCGGAATATTCAACGCGTAATAGAGAAAGAACGGCTTACTGTGGTCTTTGCGAATGAAGTCGATCGCCGCATCGGAAATCAACCCGGGCGCATAATCCCTGGCCATCTCCGCCACGCCGGCTCCCTCGCGCGGCCCCGTGCGCTTCTCTTTCCAGTCGGGATACGTCTTGTTCCGCAAAGGAACCTTCTTGCCGTTCTTCACCAACCACTCCGGATAGAAGTTGTGGGCGTGATACATGTTCACGTATCCATAGAACTCATCGAAGCCGTTCAGCTTGGGATCGTTCAACGGCGGCGGATTGCCAATGCCCCATTTGCCGAAACAGCCGGTCTCGTAGCCCGCCTGCTTCAGGACTTCCGCGATGGTCACATCTTCCGGCTTCAACTGCCCCGGTCCATTGCCGCGAATTCGGGCATGACCCGTGTGCAGACCGGTCATCAACACGCAGCGAGAGGGCGCACAAACGGTCGATCCCGCGTAGTGCCGCGTGAAACGCATTCCCTCCTTCGCCATCCTGTCCAGATTCGGCGTCGAAAGCGTCTGCTGGCCATAGCAGCTCAGGTCACCGTAACCCAGGTCGTCAGCAAGGACGTAAACGATGTTGGGCTTCGGAGCGGCATTGGCGGTGAGGCATGCGGCAAGGAGAACGCCGGCCAGGAGACGAAGCATCGATTTCATGGAGGGCATTGTAGGCAAGGCGCGGACTTAGACAATGCGAGATCCAGCAATCCCGTAGTCGCAACCTTCAGGTTGCGCATCGAGCGCGTTTCGCGCGAGAAGCGGGAACGTCCGAATGCCCACTTCTCTTCCATACGGACTCGGAGCGCAACCTGAAGGTTTCGGCTCCGAACTCACCCCACCCGCGCAACCGGCCCCTTCAGCAGGGGATCGCCCGTCTCGGACATCCAGTCGATCAACTGATGCTCGAGTCCGCGCTTGACCTCCGCCATCGCCGGATCCGCGGCCAGGTTCTTCAGTTCCCGCGGATCGACTTCCAGGTCGTACAGCTCCTCCGCCGGACGCCGCCCCCAGAACGCTTCGTCGTCAGTCATTGATTGGCGGGTGGGTGAATTGTAGATATCCGAGGGCATGACCAGATTGGGGCGCTCCTCGAAATTGCGGATAAACTTGAGCCGTTCCGTGCGCACACAGCGGATCGGATCGTAATGCTCGTGATAGGTCTTTTCAGCGAACACCGAACTGCGCGCGCGCTCCCCCTCCCCGGTCAACAAGCCCAGAAAACTCCGCCCTTGGACCCGCGCCGGAACCGACAACCCCGCCGCTTCCAGCAAGGTCGGCATGACATCGGCGTTCGAAGTCAACGCCCCCGAACTGGAACCGCCCTCGATCCGCCCCGGCCAACGCGTCAAACACGCCACCTGGATGCCGGGGTCATACAGCGTTCCCTTCGCGCGCGGAAAGGGCAGCCCATGATCCGCGGTAAAAATCACAATCGTGTTGTCACGCTGCCCACAGGCCTCCAGCGCAGCGAGAATTTTTCCCACGCCCGCGTCCACCGATTCCACCGACTTGCGCAGATGCGCGCATTCCCGCCGGGTGGGTTCGTTGTCGGGGAGATACTCGGGGACATCCACATTCGCCAAATCCAGATCGTCCAGTTCAGTCGGATCGCCGGCCTGCCCGCAAAAGGGTCGATGCGCCTCCCAGAATCCAACGTGCAGATAGAAAGGATCGCTTTGCTCCGCAGCCGCGTTCGCCCGCAACCATTCCGCCGCTCGCTCCGAAGCGATGTCCGCCATGCCTTCAGGTGAACTGTCGCGCGTGGACACGTCGTCAGACACATGGTCAAACCCTTCCAGGGTCCATTCGTTCAGATGCCAGATCCCAAACATCGCCGTGCGATAGCCCCCATCACGCAGAACCGACGGCAGCAACGCCTCATCCCGATTCAAGGTCCACCCCAGGTGCGACAGGCCGAACTGTCCGTTGGAATGCGGATAACGCCCGGTGATCAACGACGACCTGCTTTGACTGCACCCCGGCGAGGTCACGAAATGGGAGTCCAACCGCAGGGATTCCGACGCCAGGTCATTCAATCGCGGACAGGCATTTCCGATCACACCATAGGGGCCGATGTGACAGCCCAAGTCGTGGGAAATGAGGA
>Ga0181594_10003529_pt1 | contig 14133 bp, 10 predicted proteins | sample 071ome_18_FD_145603 | JGI IMG/M metagenome (GOLD analysis project Ga0181594, IMG submission 145603) | Coastal salt marsh microbial communities from the Groves Creek Marsh, Skidaway Island, Georgia - 071413BT metaG (spades assembly) | ecosystem: Environmental > Aquatic > Marine > Intertidal zone... | reverse complement strand
GGCCCGCCGTGCCGAGACGTGAACCCTCAGTCACTGATGAGCGGGTTCAAGCCCCGGTCGCGCAGAAGCTGGTTGAAGTCCGCGAGATCACTCTCGAGGAGTGCGTCGAGCGCCTCACGGGCACTCATCAGAGTCTCGCGAAGCAGGATGTGCACCTCCCCGTGCTGATCCGTCGGTCGGAAATCAGCACTCGACACCCCGTTGGCGAGGTGTCTCAGCTTGCCCACGATTTTGGCCGGGTAGCGCACCCCGTCCTGGCCGGTACCGGTCGTGCGCAGCTGAATCAGCTCCTCTTCGATCGCGATCAGGCTCTCGTCCAGCGTATTTGCTCCGTCGATCAGATCATCGGCACCGCCCTGGCTTTGCAGCACGTCGACCAGGTCGTACAGCTGACGACGCACCCATTCGATCCGGTTGATCGCGTCGGCCGCCGCGTCGTAATCGTTCCGGATCTCGGCCAGGAGCGCGAGCTGCGCCTCGATGTCGTCGGCGGAGCCCTCCGAGGCGGGGTCCTTGAGCACCATCAGCTCAGAGCGGTGTTCTTCTCCTCCGACGAGAAGCGTCACCCGGTACATCCCGGGCGGGTGTCGAAGCGACATGCCGTTCTGGATCCGCACACGCTCCGGGCCGTAGTCGACCCAGTCCGCGTACAGCGGGGGTACCCGCCGCTCGATGGCGGTGCTTTGTTCGCCCATGAAGTCCCAGAAGATCCGGTTGATACCTGCCTCGGTCGGGGCATCCAGGGTCCGGACCACGGCTCCGAGTGCATCCTCGATCACGATCGTGGCCGGCATCCCCACGAAGGCGTCACCGATCCAGTAGTTGAGGAATGCGGCGTTCGGAGGGTTCTGACCGGCACTCATGTCGATCGTCTGCTGCGCCGGGGTCGTCCTCGGATTGAAGCGATAGGCATCACGTGGATCGAAGAGATGCGCGGAGGTCGCGCGGACCGCATCGGTGAGCTGCTGGAGTGGAGTGATGTCGTCCATGATCCAGAAGCCCCGCCCGTACGTCCCAACGACCAGATCGTTGAAGTGCTCCTGAATGACGATCCCGTACATCGGAGCGGCCGGCATGTTGTTGATGAGCGGCTGCCACCCATCTCCGTCGTCAAAGCTGACGTAGACCCGGTTCTCGGTGCCGAGGAAAAGCATCCCCGGCCGGACCGGATCCTCCTGGATGCTCCTCGTGAAGCTGAGGATATGGTCCTCGATTCCTTCCGTGATCAGATCCCAGCTCTGACCATAGTCGTCGGTCCGATACACGTAGGGGCGGAAGTCGCCGACCTGGTGGGCCTCCACGGCCATGTACGCGCGACCGGGGTCCCATTTCGACGCGTCGATGCCTCGCACGACACCGTCCGCAGGCCAGTCCGGGAGGTTCCCGGTCACGTCGTCCCATGTCTGCCCGTCGTCGCGGCTGACGTGGACCTTTCCGTCGTTGGAGCCGGCGTAGAAGACGCCCTGCTGCGCAGGTGACTCGTCGAAGGCGTAGATCACGCAGCAGTATTCGACGCCGATGTTGTCCGGTGTGAGCCCCCCGCTGATACCCTGCCGGCTCTTGTCGTTCGTAGTCAGGTCCGGGCTGATCACATCCCAGCTCTGCCCACCGTTGCGCGTCCGATGTACGTGCTGACTGGTCACATAGATCGTGTTGTTGTCATGAGGTGAGACGAGGAGCGGGAACGTCCACTGGAAGCGGTATCGGAGCTCCTCCGCAGGCCAGCCTCCCGTGCTTTCGGGCCAGACCTCGACGTTGCGGAATTGCCGGGTACGCTCATCGTGCCGCACCACGATACCTCCCCGCGCACCGGACCCGGAGGCACTCGACCAGACGATGTTGGAGTCGGTCGGATCCGGGGTCGCGAAGCCACTCTCACCCCCGCCGACCGCGTGCCAGTCCCCACGCGGGATCGTCGCGCCGTAGAGAGTGTTGCTCGGCCCCCGATAGGAGGGTCCGTCCTGCCGGTTCCCGAGCACGTTGTACGGGACCGCGTTGTCGACGGTCACATGGTACATCTGTGAGATCGGCAGCTCGACCCGGTGATACGTCTCACCGCGATTGTTCGAAATGTGCACGCCCTGGTCGTTCCCGATGACCAGACGATCGGCGTTGTCTGGATCGATCCACAGGTCGTGATAGTCGCCACCGGGCCGCTGAGGCCCCTGATGATTGATATAGGTCAGTCCGCCGTCGTACGTGCGTGAGAGCCCCGCGGTGAGGAAGAAGACCTCGTTTTCGTCGTCGGGGAATGCGCGGCAGTTGTTGTAGTAGCCGGTCCGGCCACCGAGGTCTCGACTGAAGTTGACCAGCGTCCAGTCGGTCCCGCCGTTGTCGGACCGCCAGAGTTCACCGGATTCGGTGTCCCGACCATGCCACGGCACACCGTCCCCGGTCTCGATCAGTGCGTAGACTCGTCGGGAATCCGCCTGCGACATGCAGATGTCGACTTTGCCAACCGGCAGGACCGGTAGACCCCGGCCTTCCAGCTTGGTCCACGTATCTCCGCCATCTCGCGACGTGTAGATGCCCGAGCCTGGACCGCCACTTTCACGGCCCCACGTGTTGAAGACCACGGTCCACATGCCGGCGAAGAGAACCCGAGGGTTGTTGGGATCCATGATGACGCTCGAGGAGCCCGTATTCTCATCCACGAACAGCACGTGCTCCCAGGTGTCCCCGCCGTCCATGGTCCGGAAGATCCCGCGTTCCTGCTGGGGGCCGTGTGCATGGCCCAGCGCACCGACGTAGACGATGTCAGGATCCGAGGGGTGGATCACGATTCGGGACACACGACCGATCTGGTCGAGACCCATGTGTTCGAAGGTGTCTCCGCCATCGGTCGATTTGTACACGCCGTCGCCGACGGTGACGTTCGAACGGATGTGGGGTTCGCCCGTGCCCGCCCAGACGATCGTGGGATCCGAGACGGATACGGCGAGGGCGCCGACGGACGCCACGTCCTGATCATCGAAGACGGGGCGCCACGTGATGCCGCCATCGTCCGTCTTCCACAGCCCGCCGGACGCGGCGCCAGCGAAGTATGTGAGGGGGTCGCCCACGACGCCTGAGACCGAGGCGATGCGATTGCCGACCACGCCGATGTGTCGGTAGTCGAGCGCATTCAGGTGTTCCGGGGCGACCTGCTGTGCGGCCAGAGGCGCGACGACGAGGGCACTGGCGAGTACGGCCAGCGTGCGTGAACGGGAGAGTATGACTGAGGGAGCGAAGCCGGTCATCCGTCCTCCTGCGTTACCGGGAGCGGTCTTGGTCGTACGGGATGGCGTTCAATTGGCGGACCCAACCTGGGGGCGGCAAGCTGGTTCGCAGGTACAGATTCGTCGCGGGAAACCACGGACTCGGGCGCAGGTGCGGTGGGCGCCGGGCAGGACGCGAATCCACGCGACGCAACCTTTTGCCCCTCGATCTCGTCAGAGGTGGTACAGGGACGGATTTCAGGGGGGAGAGAGGACATGTATCAGTTTCGCACCGACGCGTTTGCGGTCGCGATGGTTGTGGGTGGGGCGGCTCTCGCGGGCGGCGCCACGATCCTGCTGGCCAGCACGGGGACCGACGCCGCCGAACCGGTAGAGTGTTCGCACGCCGTCGCGCACAGCCGGGACTGCGTTTCGGTCGTCCAGGTCACTGACGTGAAGGCCGAACGGGTGGAGGCCCGGGTTCGCGAGGCGCTCGAGCGTGCCGAAGAGGCCCGTCACCGGGCTCGGGAGCGTGCGGTCCGTGCGCAGGAAGTCCAGGTACGGATCCAAGGCCTCGAGGGCATCGGCCTCGATTTCGATTTCGACTTCGACTTCGATTTCGATTTCGATTTTGACGAGATGGAATTCGACGTCGAGTTCGACGGTGAGACGCTCGTCGTCGACCTCGAGGGGATGGAAGACTTCACGATCGACATGCACAAGCTCGAGGCCGAGATGGAGCAGCTCGGACGCGAGCTCGAGACCGAGATGGACGGACTCGCGCGGGAACTCGAGGGTCTCGGGCGTGAGATCGAAGCCGAGTTCGGCGACCTCGAGCGTGACTTCGGTGATGCGGAGTGGGAGGAGCTCTCATCCGAAGAGCGAGAGGAGATCGAGCATCGTATAGAGGAGGCGATGCGTGAGCTCGAGGAGCGCCTCTCCCGCATAGGCACTCGCCGTTCCGGCCAGAGTCTCTAGGGCTTCCGGGGGCCCCGTCGCTCTAGGGGTGACCTGCTGCAGAAGGACCGGGCCGAGTGCCCGGTCCTTCGTGCATTCAGGCTGAGACCGGCTTCGGAGGCATCGCGCAGGGCCGGCTGTGCACGAAGCGGCCGGTGGGGAGAGCCGCACGAACCGCCGTCGGGGGGACGACCTTACCGCCCTTCGTTGCGCTCCTGGGCCCGGGCCCCGGAAAGAACGTTCTCGAGGGCGTAGTTGGCCTCGTGGCAGGCGTATTCGTAGAGCATGCCGTCGAGTCTGTTGAACGGCATCTCGCCGCTCACGGGAGCCGTCAGCATGACGGGATCCTCTACCGTGAACTCGTAATTCAGCTGGTAGTCCGAGGGACGCGTGATCCGCTCGATCACCCGGATTGATGTGGAAGGGACGAACTGTGCGGGTGAAAGGGCGAACATGGGCTGATCGGGGTGAATGTTCGTGGTCTCGACCACGAGCGTGTCTCCTTCCCAGTGGCCCCACGAATCCCCGAGCCAGGGGCGTATGTGGTCGGGAAGAGATTGCGGCTCGCCCATCCGGATGATGCGCACGTCATGCACCATCTCGGTCATGATCATGATCGCATCAGGTGTCTGCACGATCGTGTAGTTGTTGTTGTAGAAGTAGTTCGGGAGCATCGGTGGTCCGCCGTTCGACCCGAACGAAAGGATGCACCGCTCGGCCAACGGGCGGTTCTCCGGGTTGTCGTACTGGCCGAACTGTCTCGAGAACGCGCGGCGCTCCACGAGTCGGCGCTGACCCTCCTCAGTGAACGGCGGCCGTCGACCATCCTCAGGGACGGTGATCAACGAGCTGCGAGGTTCGCCGTTGTACCATGCGACTCGGTCGCCGGCATCGATAAAGAAGTAGTTGTAGCCACCCACGCCACCGGCCGCTCCGGTCGACCCGTCACCGCCGACCGGTGGTGCGTCGCGATCCGGATCACTCGGCTGTGCCTCCGCTTCGATCAGATCCTGACGCCGACCTTCCATCGTGGCGATCTGCTCGGGGCTCAGGATCAGCGGCTGTCCCTGTCCTCGAGCGATGGGCGTCATCGTGGCGTTGCTCCAGTTGCCCTGGAAGTCGGGCGTCCCGTCCGCGAGTCGAGGCACGGTCCAGCCCGGAGGGGTCGGGGGCGGAGCCTGTCGAGCGGTAGCCGGGGTCGGGGGCGTCAGGAGTACGGCAAGGATCAACGCTCCCGAGGCCGTCCGTGTGCTCATCGACCGCCACCCATCGGGCCGCGCGCCGTTCCCTCCCAATCCGGGTCGGCTGCACCGATGAAGGTCCCGGTCGCGGGGTCGTACTGGATGCCGTGAATCCGGCCGAACGCCCCGGTTCGTGGCTGAGGGGTGACGTCGAGCCCGAGCGCCTCCATCTGCGCGATTTCGTTGGATGTCCAACCGATACCTGGAGACGTCTCGGCATTGAATCCGCCACCGGCTCCGCCTGCGACGCGCGGCTCGGCGAGGGCATGCGGGAGCTCCATCCCGAAATCGATCACTCGGGTGATCGCGTGTACGACGGCGGGTGGAATCATCCCACCGCCGGCGCCGCCCAGAACGAGCAGTACCTCGCCATCCTTCGCGACGATGAAGGGGCAGATGTTCGACCGCGCGCGCATCCCGGGCTGCGTCATCGTACCGAGGTACCCACCGAGCGTGGACGCGTAGAGGAAGCCCAATCCCGGCGTGACCACCTTCGAACCCATGTTGGGACCGAGTGTCTGCGTAAGTGAGACGAACATTCCATCCGCGTCGGCCGTGGACAGGTGAGTCGTGTGCCCTCCGAAGAGGTCTCCGCGCTCTTCGAGCTCGGGCACCGGCGCCCACGGCTGCTGCGGTAGCTGCCCGGGCGCTGCGATATCGGCTGCGATGGCGCGGGCGTACTCCTTCGACGTTGCGCGCACCGCGGCCGTGTCCGGACCGAGGACCGCCAGCTCACGCTGTGCCATGCGCAGAGCCTGACCGGTGATCGCGAACCACTCCGCCTCGCTCATCGACGACGGGTCGAACGTCTCCATGACCTGAAGCGCCTGAATCGCCAGAACCCCGGCGGCCGGGACGTCGGTCCCGATGATGTCGTACCCGCGATAGGTACCGCGCACGATTCGGCTGTCCTCCGCGACGTACTGCTCCAGATCGTCCAGGTCGATGACGGCCCCGTTCGCCTGGAGGTCGGCGGCCATCGCCTCCGCGATCTCTCCTCGATAGAAGGCGTCCCGTCCCCCCACCATGATCTTGCGGAGCGTCTCGGCGTAGTCCGGCTGGACCAGCGTCTCACCCGCCCGGTACGGGGATCCGTCGCCTTTGTAGTACGAGGCTGCCGTCCCCGGGAACTGGAGCGCCTGCTCCGCGCCCGCTGCCTGACGAGCCGCGTCTCCAGCGAGGAGTCGGAAGCCGTTTTCGGCATACTCGATGGCGGGTGCCATCACCCGTGCCAGCGGGAGTGACCCGTGCTCCTCGTGAAGCTTGAGTAGACCGGCCGTCGCGCCGGGAATGCCGATCACGGCGTAACCGAACGACGCGCGAGGGGCGGTGTCGTGGTCGTAGTCCCAGGGTGCCTGGGTCGTACCGTCGATCCCGTGAAACTCACCGTCCGGCGTGCGCACCAGAATCTGGTTCCGTCCCCCGATCGAGTTCATGGTCGGCTCGACCACGGCGATGGCAAAGCCTGCGGCGACGGCCGCATCCGCCGCGTTGCCGCCCATCTCGAGCATCCGCACCCCCGCTTCGGTGGCCAGTGGATGCGCTGCGCTCACCATCCCGGCGTCCGACCGACCGCTCTGCCCGATGGACTGGGCGGCCGCGAAGGAAGGGAGACAGGCAAACGCGACGGCGAGGATGACGGTCGACAGGGATCCACGGGTTCGAATCGGGCTCATGGACGTCTCAAGCATGGGTGGCAGGATGACTGCCTGATTGTATTGCCGTACCGGTTGCTGAGCACGCCCCAGGACCGGAATCAAGCCGCGGCGAGCCGTGGTTCGTGCCCGGGACTCGCCGCTTGCTCGTCCGAGCGGTACCATCGCGCCACCGGGGCTCGCTGCATGCGGCCCCGACGCTGTCCGGAGTGCCCGGTGCGAACCGTCTGCTCGGTGAGGAGCGGAGCACCCCAACGAGACGAGGCCAGGAAACGATGACCCGAACATCGACGACCGGAGGACGAGCACGATGATGGAGGCGCGGATGCGTGCGGCGCTCGGTCTCGTTCTTCTCCTCGGGATCGCCTGGGCCCTGTCCACCGATCGGCGGAAGGTCTCGTGGCGGCTCGTGGGCTGGGGTCTCGGCCTGCAGATCGGCTTCGCCCTTCTGGTCCTCAAGACGCCGGCCGGTGTGGCCGCCTTCGATGCGCTGAACCATGTCGTTCATGCGGTCCTCGGCTATGGCACCCAGGGGGGGCGATTCGTCTTCGGGAATCTCGTGGGGAGCGAGGTCCCGGTCGGATCGCTCGGTTCGGACGGGACCTTCAGGGCCACGGAAGGCATGGCGGCGGAGACCGGGGCGTTCTTCGCCTTTCGTATCCTGCCGAACATCATCTTCGTGTCGTCTCTGATGACCGTGTTGTACCACCTTGGGATCATGCAGAGGGTCGTACGCGCGGTCGCGTGGGTCATGCAGCGCACCATGCGGACCTCCGGTGCCGAAACCCTGTGCACCGCGACGAACATCTTCGTCGGCATGATGGAGTCGCCGCTCGTCGTGAAGCCGTATGTCGAGCGCATGACCGAATCCGAGATGATGGCGATCATGACGGCCGGTCTGGCGACGATCTCCGGGACGGTCCTCGCGGCGTACGCGGGAATGCTCCTCCCATATCATCCCGACGCAGCCGGGCACCTGATTGCGGCGTCGGTGATGTCCGCCCCCGCCGCGCTCGTCATGGCGAAGTTGCTGGTCCCGGAAACGGGAGAGCCGGCCACGACCGGGATGCTCACCGAGGACGTCGAGCGTTCCGACGTGAACGTGATCGATGCTGCGGCTCGGGGCGCGGCAGAGGGACTCCGCTTAGCGCTGGTCGTCGGCGCGATGCTCATCGCGTTCATTGCCCTCGTGGCAATGATCAACGGTTTGCTGGGCTGGGTTGGTGGATTGTTCGGAGTGCCCGGCATGACACTCGAGGGGATCCTGGGGGCGGTGCTGGCGCCGGTCGCGTGGATGCTCGGAATCCCGTGGGCGGACGCCGGCCTCATCGGTCGCATGATCGGCGTGGATTTCGTCCTGAACGAATTCGTCGCCTACGTGCAGCTCTCGAATGAGTTGGGGGACGGAGCGTCACTCGACCCACGCTCGCTCGTGATCGGGATCTACGCGCTCACCACGTTCGCAAACTTCGGCTCGGTGGCGATGACGCTGGCGGGTCTTGGAGAGATCGCCCCGTCACGTCGACACGACCTGGCGAGGCTGGGCCTCAAGGCGATGGCTGCCGGGCTGATGGCGTCGCTCGCGACGGCTGCGGTAGCGGGAATTCTGGTCTGACGCGAGTTTTTTCGTCTCTCTCCCGCAGCTTCTCGCGTTCGGTCAGGGCGAGCATGTCAGATTCCAAGAAACGTCTCATCGTTGTCGGTGATCGCGTCCTCATCCAGCCAGAAGAGGGTGAAGACCGCACCAGGGTCGGGCTGTATCTGCCCCGGACTGCGGTCGACAATCAGGCCGTGCAGGGTGGCACCGTCATGGCGACCGGTCCGGGAAACGCCGTGTCCGCTCCCACCGAGCTCGATGACGAGCCGTGGAAGATCGGGGGTGCGACGGGCGAGCCACGCTACGTGCCGCTTCAGGCGCGCATCGGAGACTACGCGATCTTCTTCCGCCGCGCGGCGGTCGAGATCACGTTCGAAGGAGAGCACTACCTCGTTGTTCCGCAGGCCGCGATCCTGACCCTCGTCCGCGAAGACGAGGACCCCGAAGAACTCGCCTTCTGACGCCGCGACGCAGGAGGCGTAAGCCTCCGCGCGAGCGGACCGTCGATCTCGAGCGCTATCGGCCATTCATCGCTGACTGGGGGGCGTTCCTCGACGCCGCGCGCCGCCCCGAGCCGACAGTCTTCCGCGTCCGGACGGGGCGGATCACGGAAGCCGGGCTCCTGGACCGCCTGCACGTGCGTGGCTTCGGCACGGAGCCGATCGAGGGTCTTCCGGGTTTCCACCAGGTGACCGAGGGGCCGGGCCCCCTGTCCGCCACCGCCGAGCACTGGCTCGGCCTTCTCTACGTGCAACAGGCTTCAACCGGTAGCGCGGCACCGGCGCTGGCGCCCGGGCCGGGTGAGCACGTGCTCGATTTGTGCTCGGCCCCAGGTGGAAAGACGCTGCACATGGCCGAGCTCATGCAGGACACCGGCTGCATCGTGGCCTCCGAGCTGAGCGAGCCGCGCATCCGTGGACTTCTGGGCAACGTCTACCGCCTCGGGCACTCGAACATCCTCGTCACCGCGGGCGACGGCCGTGACATACCGACCGACGCGACATTCGATCGGGTTCTCGTCGACGCTCCGTGTTCGGGGGAGGGAACGCTCCGCCGAGGAGGCGGGCAGGCTCCGAACCAGTCGGCTTCTTTTCTCCGTTACGTGACGAGCGCACAACAGGGATTGCTGGCACGCGCGGTCGAGGTCACGCGTCCGGGCGGCGTCATTCTGTATGTGACATGCACGTTCGCGCCCGAAGAGAACGAGGCGATCGTGAGCGGTGCACTGAGGGATTTGCCCGTCGAGCTGGAGTGGCTCGATCTGCCGGTGCCGCACGCGCGTGGACTGACTGAATTCGAAGGCACTCGGTTCGACCCCCGGGTCGAGGGTGCCGCGCGGATCTACCCACACCATCTCGATTCCGGGGGGCTCTTCCTGGCGCGTTTGCGCAAGCTCGAAGAAGGTGCGGATCGGGCGTTCCGGGCGTCCGTTCCGACGGTGTTTCCTGGCGGGGAGCTCACCCCGGACGAGGCTGAGGTCCGGCTCGGCTCGGCGCTCGATGAGTTGCGCACCCGGTACGGTGCCGGTGAGGCGCTGGACCATCTCCGATGGATGTTCCGCGGCGGCCGGGCGTGGTTTCACACGCTCGATGCCTGGCCTCTTCCGATCTGGGAAGAGGGCGGCTGGCGGGCGATCTCGGTGGGCATCCGGGGGATCGACTTCGATTCGAGGGGACGGGCTCGCCCGTCGAACGATCTGATCCGCCTGTTCGGTGAGAACCTCACCGGTCGGGTCGTCGATGTCGACGACGAGGAGATCCGGACACTCCTGGCGAAGAAGCCGATCCCGGCGACGGAGACAGAGCGTGGCCCGATCGCGATTCGACATCGTGGGGATGTGGTCGGTCGGGGCGCCGTGACTGTCGATGGGCTCAAGAGCGAGATCCCGAAGACCCGAGCGGCCGACTACCTGCGTTCGATCGAGCCGGCCTGACGCGTCCGCGCATCCGACGTCGCCAGCCACTGAACGAACGCCTCGTCGGCGGGGGCGAGCGGATGTGAAGTCAGCTCCTCAGCCGTGAGCCAGGCGATCTCCGAATGCTCATGGAGCACCGGCTCTCCCTCCGACTCGACTGGATAGAACTCGATGACGAACGGAGAGTGTTCGTCCCGCACCGAGTGCAAGAGGTCGCCCACATGTGTGACCGTGAGTTCCAGCTCTTCGGCGAGCTCCCGCCGGGCCGCATCGGTCGGCGTCTCGCCCGGGTCGATCTTTCCGCCGGGGAATTCCCACATCCCCCCGTGTCGTTTCGAATCGGGGCGTCGGCCGACCAGGAGTGCGTCGCCGCGTCGCAGAACCGCGGCGACGACCCTGATCGGGTTCACTGTAGTCCGATGGCGACGGCGATCCCGATCGACACGCATCCAAGTGCGACGAGACTCAGGTAGAGCGGGGCCGTGAACTTGATCCACTGCTCATATCGCACGCCGGCCGATGCGAGGATTGCCAGGAGTGCCCCGTTGGTCGGCGTCACGAGGTCGCAGAGCCCAGCGCCGTACTGGTAGGCGAGCACGATCACCTGCCGGGAGAGCCCCAGCAGGTCCGCGAGCGGAACCAGGATCGGCATAGTCAGAACCGCCTGGCCGCTCACGCTGGGGACGGGCACGTGCAGGAGCGCCTGGCCGACGACCATGCCGAGCGCGGACGCGAGCTGCGGCAGGCTTTCAAGGGGGGTGAACATACCGTTGACGATCGTGTCGATAATCCGGCCGTCGGCCAGCACGGTGGAGATCGCACGTGCGAAGCCGATGAGCAGCGCGGCGTACGCGAGGTCACGGAAGCCTTTCACGTAGGCTTCGGCCGTCCCACCGATACCCATCTTTGCGATGAGCCCCACGGCGCAGCCCATCAGGAAGAATGCTCCGGACATCTGATCGAAGCCCCAGCCCCAGTAGCGAAGCCCGATCACCATGACGCCGAAGGTCCCAGCCACCATGCCGATGATGACGGTATCAATCCCCGTCATACTTTCGCCGAGGTCCTCCGACACGGTGCCTTGTTGAGCGGTCCGGGTCGCGGCCGCGTAGCGCATGGTCGCCCCAATCCACAGGGTGAGGGCCGCGATCAGAAAGACGATTCGGAAGAGGGCTCCCGATATGGGCTCCACCTCGGCCGCCTGCTGGGCGATGATCACCTGGAACGGGTTGATCGGAGAGAACGCCGAACCCACGAATGCCGCCCCCGCACTCATCGCGACCGCGACGAGTGGTGTGAAGCCGAGCCGCCCGACAAGGATCAACAGGACGGGGATCAGAGGGATGATCTCCTCCTGCATGTTCTGAACGACGCCACCCATGGCGAAGAAGAGCGAGACGACCGGGACGACCAGCAGATCTCGTCCTCGGAGCACGCGGATGAGTGAGGGAATCGCACGTCTGAGCGCACCCGTCTCGTCCACGACCGTGAACGCGCCCCCGATCAGGAAGACGAGGAAGATCACGCTTCCCGCGTCGGCCATACCCCGGGGTAGAGCGACCATGGCCTCGAACAGATTCACGGGATTCGACTCGACCGCCTGGTACGTGCCCGGCACGACGAGGGTGCGCCCGGTGACGGGGTCGTCACGACGGTCGAACTCGCCCGCGGGGAGCACATAACTCGCCGCCGCCGCGAGGAGGACGCACCCGGTGAGGAGTGCGAGGGGGTGTGGGAGTCTCAGCTTGCCGGCTTCGGTCATTGGGACGGGTCGGTGGCGAGGGGTAGGGCGGCGTCCAGTGCTCGGATCGCGGCGTAGATGGTCCGTACGGAAGCCTCGAAGTCGGACGGTATGATGAGGTCGACGTCGTCGGTCGGGCGGTGGTATTGGGGGTGGTCTTCGACCCCGAAGTAGACGAAGGGGATTCCAGCCTCGTGGAACGGCCCATGGTCCGAGGCCGAGGTCCAGTCATCGCCCTCGGGGGCATCGGGGCGATCGTGCCCCAGGCGCAGCGTGGCGGGCGCAACCGCCGCGACCGCCTCCAGCACGGGGCGCAGTGCCGGCGTATGGTGGGCCCCGGCTGCCCACAGGACGCCTCCGCTGCGTGATACCATGTCGAGGTTCACGTTGATGATCGACTCGGGGAATGGCGACGGTGGCCGGCTCACGAGGGCACGGGCCCCCTGCAGCCCTACCTCTTCGGCGTCGAGAAAAGCGACAAGAACGTCGGCTTCGGGTGGTTGCTCGACGAGGAGGCGGGCGAGCTCGAGCACTGCGGCGGTCCCGGAGGCATTATCGTCCGCCCCGTTGTAAATCTCGCCCTCGCGAATCCCCACGTGGTCGAAGTGTGCGGTGAGCACGATGAGGGAGGACCCCTCTGAGCCACGGATCCGACCGAGGACGTTGACGCCCGAGCCCTCTGCCCACGTGAAGGGCACTTCGTACCCTTCGGCCGCGGGCGGGACACCCATCGTTCCCAGGCTATCCATGAGCCATCGAGCCACTGCGGCGTTGGCGTTCGAGCCAGCCTGCCGCCCGGCCATGGAATCGTGCGCCAGCGTGCGAACGGTTGCCATGAGCCTGTCGATGTCCGGGAGCGTATCGCCGAGGGGCTGCACCGCACCCATCCCCACACCGTACTGTGGGCCGGGATCGGACGCATCGCGGCGGCCGAAGAGCGGGGCGGTGACGATGAGGGCCAGGCCGACCGCGGCGACGATCCAGAGTCTGAGGTTCATGGCGGCAGAGGATGGCGAGGTGGGCTCCGGGACGCCAGCTTCCATCCTGCATCGTCTCGAATCGAAGGGTTCGGCATGGAATCAGGCTGCTCATGCTCCCGGCGTGACTTCGTCCGGTCGTCTGCGTCATGCGCGGCGCACATCGCCCTGATGAGCGCGGCGGCCCCGCTCTGGTCACGGCCGCTGTGGGCCGCTCAGGAACGCTTCCCGGTCGAGGTTTCGGAGCCATGGGGCCGCCTCGAACGCGTCGCCGACGGGATCTGGGCCCTGGTGTCCACGCCGCTCGAGGATCGGACGACACTGTGCAACGGCGGTATCATCGCCGGGCGCAGCGGCGTGGTGATCGTCGAGGCGTTCGGGTCCGACGCGGGAGCGCGCTGGATGGCGGCGCAGGCACGTCGTCTGACCGGGCGGGCGCCGACCCACGCCGTCATCACGCATTATCACGGTGATCACACCGCCGGCCTGCGTGGTACTGTGGAGACGCCAGACATCGAGGTCCTTGGCACGGACGTGACAATCGATCTCTCGATGGAAAACAGGAACGCCGCCGTGGACGTACTCGGCTCGGCGACCGAGGTCGATCGTATTCGCCCGACCGAGATCGATCTGGGCGACCGGTCCGTGATTCTCGTTCCCCGTCGTGGGCACACCGAGTCGGACGTTACGGCCGAGGTGCCTGATGCATCGGTCGTCTTCTGCGGTGATCTGGTCTGGAATGAGATGGTCCCGAATTACATGGACGCGGTACCGTCCCGGCTGAGTCAGGCGGTACGTCTGATGCGTGCCACCAGTGCGTCGACGTACGTGCCCGGTCATGGACCGTTGGCGG
>Ga0181594_10003517_pt1 | contig 14152 bp, 14 predicted proteins | sample 071ome_18_FD_145603 | JGI IMG/M metagenome (GOLD analysis project Ga0181594, IMG submission 145603) | Coastal salt marsh microbial communities from the Groves Creek Marsh, Skidaway Island, Georgia - 071413BT metaG (spades assembly) | ecosystem: Environmental > Aquatic > Marine > Intertidal zone... | reverse complement strand
ACGCAAAGTAGGAGGAGGTCCATGCCCGCGGCCTGGATGACGCTCTCAACCCCGGACAGGACCGTGGAGAAGTACCACCGGGAGATGTACGGCGTGATCACAGCGATGGAGCCGGTACGCCCCGAGGCGAGCCGGGAGGCATTGGGACTTACGACGTAGTCGAGTTTGGCCGCGACTCTTTGTACCCGAGCGCGCGTGCGCTCGTCGACGTTGGGCATGCCGCGCAGTGCCCGGGAGACCGTGGCCGGTGACACCCCAGCCGCCGCAGCCACATCGCGGATGGTGATCGTCACATGGTGATTGTGGCCTGTTGCGCAACGCGATGGGTGCGTTTCATAACCTCGTGGCCGACACGATGCCGATGGCGCCGGTCACCATCGCGATGACTCCGAGCAGGACGAGCAATCCGCCGGAGCCCAGATTGATGATCGCCGTCGCTCGAGCGCTCAAGGCATGCCGCAGTGCCCACACGGCGAGGACGAGGGCGGACCACCACAGCAGGGAGCCCAGAGCGATGCCGAGAGTGACGACGACGGCGGCGGCCAGGCTCGATTGAGCCGCCATGCCGGCACTGGCGAAGACAGCGGCAAAGACGATGATCGTCATGGGATTGGTCAGCGTCAGAGCGGTTGCGGAGGCGTAGAGCCGGCCAACATGAGTCGCCGAGTTCCCGCCAGGATCCGGTGTGGATGCCTCGGCTTCTACCCCCGCGCGGACGCGTGAACCATTGGCGAGGGCGCGCCAGCCCAGCCAGACCAGACCCGCTCCGCCGATTGCGCGCAGCGGGTCCTGGAACTCGATCAGCCAATTCGACACAGCCGAGATGCCGAAAGCGGCCACGGCGGCGAACAAGGCGTCGGCGGTGGCGATGCCAGCGCCGGTGGCGAGGCCGGCACGCCAGCCCCGCTCGGCTGTCCGGCCGATGGTGAGCACCGCCATAGCCCCCACCGGCGCAGCGATGGCGATACCGATGAGGAGCATGCGCCCGAAGAGCAGGGCGAGATCGCTCACAGGGGAGTGACCGGGCGGTCAATGGCAGTGGAGAGCACGACGGTGCTGTGGGTGCGAGCTACGCCGGGAAGCTTCTTCAACCGTTCGGAGATGAGGTCCTCTAGGCCGGATGTCCCGGGCACGCAGACCTTGAGCAGGTAATCGTCGGCTCCGGCAGTGTGGTGGCACTCGAGCACCTCGGGCATGGTGTGCAGGGCTTCGGTGAAGTCCGCGGCGTCGCTCCCCGGCTCCAGCGTGACCGCGATGAAGGCGGTCAGGGTGAGGCCGAGAGCGGGGCCGTCGAGGCGGGCGGTGAATCCGCGCAGGATTCCAGTGGACTCCAGCCGCCGGATTCGGTCGGCCACGGACGGACCCGTGAGGCCCACCCGCTGGGCCAGGTCGGCATAGGATATGCGCCCTTCATCGGTGAGAAGAGTAAGGATTCGATGGTCAATATCATCTAGTGCCATGGAAATAATGCTATCGACGCCTAAGAGGCTAGGAATAGGTGAATCGCAGAAGTCACAGGCACGGCCCGTCGAGCGTTCACGGTCGTGCGGTGAAGAGCCCCCGGTCAGGATTGAACTGACGACCTACCGCTTACAAGGCGGTTGCTCTACCACTGAGCTACAGGGGCGGATCAAGCCCGGCAAGGATACCGGTCGGGCAGTCCCGCTCGCGGTGGCAAGCGGGACCGTTCGGTGATCTTGTGACGGGGCCGAGGGCGGGACTAGAACAGGCCGACCACGGTGCCATCAACCAGGTTGATCTTCTCGGCGGCCGGCGCCTTGGGCAGGCCGGGCATCGTCATGATGTCGCCGCAGACGACGACCACAAACTCCGCTCCGGCCGAGAGCCGTACCTCGCGAATGTCCAACACGTGTCCCTCCGGTGCCCCGCGAAGGGCGGCGTCGGTGGAGAACGAGTACTGGGTCTTCGCGATGCAGACAGGCAGGTTGCCGTAGCCCTCATCCTGTAGTTCGCGCAGGCGTGCGCGGACCTTGGAACTCGCCGTGACCTCGCTGGCGCGGTAGACCCGCTTGGCGACGGCCTCGACCTTCTCCCACAGCGACAGATCGTCGGGGTAGACGAACGTCACCTCGCTCGGCTGATCGCAGAGCTCGACCACCTTGTGCGCTAGGTCAGTCGCGCCGGCGCCACCATCGGCCCAGTGACTGGCGAGCACGACCTCGGCGCCCGACTCGGCGACGAGACGACGCAGCAACTCGATCTCTGCGTCGGTATCGGAGGTGAACTGGTTGATCGAGACGACGCAGGGGATTCCGTAGACGTCACGGACGTTCTCGATGTGCCGCTTGAGATTGACCATGCCCTTCTCGAGCGCTCCGAGATCCTCGTCGGTGATCGTCTTCAGATCGGCGCCACCGTGATACTTCAGCGCGCGGATCGTCGCGACGATCACCGCGGCCGATGGCCGAAGATCGGACTTGCGGCACTTGATGTCGACGAACTTCTCCGCGCCGAGATCGGCACCGAAGCCAGCCTCCGTGACGACGTAGTCGGCGAGTTTGAGTGCCCCACGAGTGGCGACGACGGTGTTGCACCCGTGCGCGATGTTTGCGAATGGACCGCCGTGGACGAAGGCCGGGGTGTGCTCGAGGGTCTGGACGAGGTTCGGCGAGAACGCGTCCTTGAGCAGGACCGTCATGGCGCCGTCGGCGTTCAGGTCGCGGGCGCGGATCGGCTCCTTGTCGCGGGTGTAGGCCACGACGATGTCACCCAGACGCTGTTGGAGGTCCTCAAGGGAGGTGGCCAGGCAGAAGATGGCCATGACCTCCGAGGCGACCACGATGTCGAAGCCATCCTCGCGCGGGTAGCCGTTGCCGGGGCCGCCGAGGCTCACCACGATGTCGCGGAGAGCGCGGTCGTTCATGTCCATGACGCGCTTCCACGTCACGCGGCGCACATCAATCCCCAGGGCGTTGCCGTGGTGGATGTGATTGTCGATCAGCGCGGCGAGAAGGTTGTTGGCCAGCCCGATAGCGCCGAAGTCTCCGGTGAAGTGCAGGTTGATGTCCTCCATCGGGACCACCTGCGCGTGACCGCCGCCAGCGGCGCCACCCTTCATGCCGAAGACCGGCCCCAGCGACGGCTCGCGCAGGCAGATCATGGCGTTCTTGCCGATCGCCCGCAGGCCGTCACCTAGGCCCACAGTGGTCGTGGTCTTGCCCTCGCCCGCCGGTGTCGGGCTGATGGCGGTCACCAGGATGAGCTTGGCGTCCGGACGTTCCGGCAGCCCATCGAGGTAGGCGTTGGCCACCTTGGCCTTGTAGTGGCCGTAGGGCTCGAGCGCAGAGTCCGGGATGCCCAGCCCCGCGGCGATCGCGGTGATGGGATCCATGGTATTCGCTTGAGCGATTTCAATGTCGGATGGCATTACTTGCCCTTCGCGGCGCGGACGGCATCCACGACAGCCGGCATGATCTGCGAGGCGTCGCCGATAATGGCGTAGTCGGCAAACGACATGATCGTCGCTTCCGGATCGCTGTTGATGGCGATCATGGTCTTGGCGTTCTTGCAGCCAGCGATGTGCTGAGTGGCGCCGCTGATGCCGATCGCGAAGTAGACATCCGGTGCCACCTTTGTGCCGGTCTGGCCGACCTGCTCGGCGTGCGGACGCCATCCGGCCGAGGTGACCACGCGCGAGCAGCCAACGGTGCCACCGAGGAGTTCGGCAAGCTCCTCCAGCGGTCCGAAGCCGTTCTCGCCGACGCCGCGACCGCCGGAGACGACCACCTTGGCCTCGGCAAGGCTCACGCCGCCACCACCGGCACCTGTGCGATCGACGACGCGAACGGCCAGGTCGGCGTCGGAGAGTTCGGGAGAGAACTCCACGACCGCCGCCGGTGCTGCTCCGGCTACCGGCTCGGGAGCGAACGCATGCGGTGCGACAGAAGCGATCGGCATTGTGGAGTGGATGATCGCCTCCTCGAGGACACTGCCGGCCCAGCGGTTGCGTGTCACGCGCGCTTCGTCGCCGCTGAGGTCAATCGACGTGCAATCAGCGGCGAAGGGCTCATCGACGATGGCGCCGACATGGGCGAGGACCTCATTGCCGCGGGGGGAGCCCACGGCGAGTACGGCACCCGGCTGCTCAGCCCGAGCGATCTGCGCCACGGCGCGTCCAGCGGCCATCGGTGCGTAGTCGTCGAGCCCAGGATGCACGGCGACGTGCACACGGGAGACTCCGAACTCGCCGAGGCTGGGTGCCAGGGCCACGGCGTCAGCACCGACCATGACGGCCTCAACGGCGGAGTCGAGGCCCTTCGCTGCGGTGAGTGCCTGTAGCGACAACTCGTCGAGTGTGCCGCGATCGTGATCGACGTAGACGAGGATCATGTGAGGACTCCGATCTCCTTGAGAACTTCCACAATGCGAGGTGCGGCATCGGGGCCGTTGCCCAGCACCGTTGCCGTGCCCGTCTCCTGCGGCGGCAGCGAGAGCTTGACCTTCTCCAGGCGGGCCTGGGCCGACTCCGTCGCGACGGTGTCGATCGGCTTCTTGCGGGCCTTGATGCGACCCGGCACGGAGGGGTAGCGCGGGATGTTGACGCCGTCCTTCACCGCGATGACCGCGGGTAGGGCCACGGTGTAGACCTCGCGCTCGGCGCCGACGACACGCTCACAGCGCGCCACGCCGCCTTCGACGCTGAGGCCCTTGACGTTGGTGACGATTGGCCACCCGAGGGCGTGCGCGATGCGCACGCCCACCTGGTAGCCGGAGTTGTCGCCCGACTCGGTGCCCACGATCACGGCATCGAACGAGGTTTCATCCGCCGTGATAGCCGAGGCAAGCGCCGCGGCCGTGGCCTGTGCGTCCAGGTCCGCACCGTCGGTTTCGAGGATCACTCCGCGGTCAACGCCCACGGCCATGACCTCGCGGATCTGCTCGCTGGAGTCCGCCGTACCGAGCGAGAACGCGGTCACCGTGCCGCCGCCGTCCGCGAGTTGGACGGCAGCCTCGACGGCGCACTCCTCATGCGGGCTGAGGGTCCAGCCCATGGCGCTGCCGCTGGTGTCGATGGCGGTCTCGTCGGCCGTGAGGGTCCACTTGCCGGGTGAGAGGGGGATGCGCTTGATACATACGGCGATGTTCACGACAAGATCCGATCGTTGCTGGGATCGAAGAGGGCTCCGGAACCGGTGACGGTCACGGGGTACTGCTCGCCGAGGTACTCGACGAGCAGCTTCGTGCCGGGCTCGGAGTAGCCGGCGGGCAGGTACGTCATGAGGACGTGCTTGCCGACTGAGGGGGCCGAGCCGGCGGAGGTGACGAACGACCGACGGCCGTGGGGATCGACGATCGGGCCGCCCTCGAGAGTGAGGATCGGCTCGCCGCCCATCATGTAGCGCTTCTCGCCGGTGGAGGAGGTGTGGTCGTCCACGGTGAGCACGCACAGCGTGGCGGCGGGCTCCTCCTCTCGGTGGCGAAGGTGCGCCTCCTTACCGACGAAGTCGGCCTCCTTGACCTTCTTGGTGGCCATGCCGGCCTCGATGACGTTGAAGTCGCCCTCAAGTTCGGGTCCGTAGGCGCGGTAGGCCTTCTCCAGGCGACCCGTCGTGCCGTAGACGCCGACACCGACGGGGATGAGCCCGTGGTTCTGGCCTGCGGCCCAGATCGCATCCCACACGGCGAGGCCATCGGCCATGGGCACATAGAGCTCCCAGCCGAGGTCGCCGACGTAGGAGATACGCGAGGCGAGGACGGTCTTGCCCGCAATGGTGATCTCGCGGCAGGTGCCGAAGGGGAAGGCGTCGTGGCTCATGTCGGCATCCGTGACATCGGAGACGATCGCGCGAGCGTTCGGGCCCCACACGCCGATGGTGGAGATCTCGTCGGTGAGGTTGGTGAACGTCGAGCCCTCGGCCGCGTGGTCCTTGAACCACTTGAAGTCGCTCATGCCGTGGGCGCCGCCGGTGACCACGCGGAAGTGATCCTCGCCGAGGCGCATGACCGTGAGGTCAGATCGGAACCCGCCGCCGGGAGTGAGGACCGGGGTGTAGACGACCTTGCCGATCGCGACATCCATCTGGCGCATGCAGACCTGCTGCACGGTAGCGAGCGCTCCGGGGCCGGTGATGTCGAAGAGGGCGAAGGCGGTCAGGTCAACCAGGCCCGCGCTCTCGCGCATCTGCAGGTGCTCGGCGTTGATGATCGGCGACCACCAGCGCGACTCCCACTCCGCGGTGCGCGGCATGACGGCGTCGCCGTACTTCTCGACGAGTCCGGCATTGGACTCGTACCAGAATGGGCGCTCCCAGAGCACCGTCTCGTAGAAGACGGCGCCGAGCTCGGCCTCGCGGTCGTAGTAGGGCGACTTGCGCACGCCGCGGTTGGAGGCCCACTGCTCGGCCGGGTGCACGATGCCGTAGGTCTTGTTGAAGCCCTCGGACGCGCGATCCTTGATGTGCTTGGTGGTCGTCTGCTCGGGGTAGAAGCGTGCGATGTCGGAGGCGTGCAGGTCGATCTCGGGCTCGCCGAGGATCATCCACTCAGCGAGTGCGCGTCCTACGCCCGGGCCTTCCTTGACCCATACGGCTGCGGCGGACCACAGGCCCTTGACCTCCGGTGTCTCGCCGAGGATCGGCATTCCGTCGGGGGTGAGGGAGAGCAGGCCGTTGATGGCGTACTTCTCCTGGGCGCCTTCATCGCCGACGATGTCGGGCATGAGCTCCAGAGCGTGCTCGTCCTGGTCGGCGAAGTCGTCCGGAGTGAAGGGGAACTCGGTGGGGGAGAGCGCAGCCTCGGCGTTCGAGGGGATCTCCTCGGCGTCGTACAGGATCGGGCGGTGGGCGTAGGAGCCGATCTCCAGGCCCGTGCCGTGCTGCCGCTCGTACATGTTGGTGTCCATGTCGCGGACGATGGGGTATTCCAGGTCGCCCTTGGCGTCGGCGAACATCTCGACGGGGCCGATGTCCTTCATCTGGTGCACGGCGGGGGTGAGCGGGATTTGCGCGCCGGCCATGGCGGCGATCTGGCGGCTCCAGCAGCCGCAGGCCACGACGACGACGTCCGCCTCGATCGTGCCCTGGTCGGTGACGACGGACTTGATGTGTCCGTCCTCGACGGTGAGGTCCTTGACCTCGACATTGGCGAAGGACTGCAGTGCACCCATCTCGATGGCCTTCTCGCGCATCAGCGTGCCCGCGCGGAGGGAGTCGCATACGCCGACGCCCTCAGTGAAGAAGCCGCCGAGGATGACCGACTCGTCGATGAAGGGCACCTTCTCCTTGACCTCATCGGGGGTCAGGATGGCCATGCCCTCGACGCCCCACGACTTGCCGGAGGTGACGCGGCGGTGCAGTTCCTGCATGCGCTCGGCTGTGCGAGCGACCTCGATTCCGCCGGACTCGAAGAAGGTGTCGAGCTCCTTGTACTGGGCGAGGCTGTCCAGGGTGAGCGCAGCCATCTCCTTGTTGTGGTCGACGAGGAAGATGAAGTTGGAGGCGTGACCGGTGGAGCCTCCGGGGTTGGGCAGCGGGCCCTTGTCGATCTGAACGATGTCACGCCAGCCCAGGCGGGCCAGGTGGTAGACCAAGGAGTTGCCCACGATGCCGGCGCCGATGACGACGCACTTGGCCTTGCTCGGCAGACTGCTCATTGCTTCCTCTTTCATCTTCCTGTGGTGCGGTGTGGGTTGGGCGGTGCGGTTGTGCTGGTCTAGATGGCTCGGCGAATCTCGGCCTCGAAGCCGCGCACGTGGCGCGACATCACCTCGCCGGCGGTGTCGGAATCGCCTTCGCGGATCGCGAGGAGCAGGTCGCGGTGCTCGGCGACTGCCTCACTAAGGTTCGGCACTCGATCGAGGGCGAGGAACCAGATGCGCAGGGCGTGCATGTACTGCTGGTCGCATGTCGACCGCAGGAAGCCGTTGTGCGCCCAGCGGTAGACGTCGTGATGAATGCGTTGGTCGAGTTCGATGAGTTGGCGGGCGTCGGGCGCCGCGGCGATGGCCTGGATGTCGAGCAGCAAGGTGTCGATGTCGAGGATGTCGTCGTCGGTGCGGCGCTTGGCGGCCAGCCGCGCGGCGAAGGGCTCGAGCTCCTCGCGTACCTCGGAGAGTTCCGCGAGGTCCCGCGGATCGAGGGCCGCGACGAACATGCCGCGCCGGGGGTAGACCTCCACGAGGCGCTCGTGCGCCAGGGTCCGAAGGGCTTCTCGGGTCGGGGTGCGGCCGAAGCCGAGGCGGTCCTGCAGGTCCGGTTCGCTCAGGAGGCTGCCGGGAGCCAGCTCACCCGTGACGATGAGGGCACGGATCTCGGCATAGGCGCGCTCGGCGAGGGAGGCGCCCTCGCCGAGATCGGCTTGGACGAGTGGGACCGCGGTCACGGTATAGATATATCAGTATCGAGCAGTGTTGTACATCAGATTCCCGTCCTATTTGTTGACTGCTACTTGTTGACTGTTACGCGTTTGGCCACTTTCGGCGGGAAATCCGGCCAAACGCGGAGCAGTCAACGACAAGGGGGTCAACGAATGAGGGAGTCCAGGGCTGGCGCGAGCCGGTCCGGCGCGGGGCGGATCTCCAACGGGAGCCCCAGCCGCTCAGCGCATCGACGGGCCGCTCGTTCCATTTCGGGGGTGTGCCGCCCGGCCAGCCAGACCACCTTCGTGAAGTGGCCGAAGTAGTCATCGCGCAGTTCGGGGTAGCGGTCGAGGCCGAGTTCGCGCCAGATCATCTTGTCGAAGGCGAGCACGATGAAGTCGATGAGCAGGAAGGTGCCCGGCTCGGCCTCCCAGAGGGCGTCCAACTCAGCAGGGCTGGAGTAGTGGTCGTAGCAGTGCCGTCCAGGGAGCCGACGAACTCCCTGTCGTGCGCAGACTTCATCGAGCGCACCATAGGTCCCGCAGTCGGCGTACCCGACCACGATCTCGTCGTGATGGTCGCGCAGGCGCAAGATCTCCTGCTCGACTGCGGCAGCGATCTGCTCGGGATGGTTGTGCAGAAGCGGGGGCAGGGGATAGATCGCGACGTCGCGTCCAGCGGCCCAATCTGTCGTGTCGAGCCCGATAGCGCCGCACGCGATGACGGCGACGCGCGCTTCAGACCGGGAACGCGAGTTCATCGACGAAGCGGTCATTGAAGTCGGCGCGGTCGGAGAGTTCGACGTACTGGATCTCATCTATGAGTGCGACGGCGCCGTGGCGTTCGGGTTCGGAGAGCAGCGCCATCTTCGCACCCTCGCCCGCCACGTTGCCGGCGCTCACGATGCGAGCGACTGGGATCTTCGGCACCAGTCCGATCGTGATGGCGCTGCGGGCGGACAGGTAGGTGCCGAAGGAACCGGCCAGCAGCACCTGCTGGATGTCACTCTCCTGAATGCCCATCTCCTCGGCCAGCAGACGCCAGCCGGTGGAGATCGCCGCCTTGGCGAATTGCAGTTCGCGGACATCGCGCTGGCTGAGTACCACCGGGCTGTCTAGTCCGGATTCCTCCTCGGTGGCGAGCACGAAGACACGCTCGCCATCGCGTTCGATGAATCGGGGCGCCAGCACGGGATTGACCTCGGCAAGTCTGTCGTCGCTGAGGAACCGGCCGGAGGGGTCGATGAGGCCGGTGCGCGCCAACTCGGATACGACGTCGACGAGACCCGAACCGCACAGTCCCACCGGTGCTTCATCGCCGATGACCTGCAGGTGAAGGCCCTCATCGTCGATCGATACGACCTCGATGGCGCCGGGGGCCGCGCGCATCCCGCTGGAGATCGAGGCCGCCTCGAAGGCGGGTCCGGCGGGCGCGGCGGTGCACAGCACCTTCTCGCCGTCGCCGAGGATGATCTCGCAGTTGGTGCCGATGTCGATGAAAAGGCGAAGTCGCTTGTCGCGATCCATCCCGGCCGCGAGCGCGCCGGCGACGATGTCTCCACCGACGTAGGCGCCGAGGGCCGGGAATGCGGTCGCTCGGGCGCGTGGGTGAATGGGCACCCCGAAGTCCGAGGCGCGCAGCCCTTCGTAATGCGCGCTCGCCAGGATGAATGGCGCTACGCCCAGCGGTTCGGGGTCAATGCCGAGTAGGAGCTGCACCATGGTGGCATTGCCGGCCAGCGCGACCTCGTAGACCTCATCCGGGGTGACACCGGCCTCCACGAGAACGTCGACGGCGAGATCGGCCAGCGTGGATTGCGCAAGATCGCGAAGTCGATCCAGTGCATCGAAGTCGAGCATTGTTGCGCTGATGCGGCTAATGACGTCGGCACCGTAGGGCTGCTGGCGGTTCAGCATCGAGGACACCGCCAGAGGAGCACCGGTGGTGAGGTCCATGAGCGTGGCCACCGCGGTGGTGGTGCCCAGGTCGATCGCGATGCCGAACATCCGATCGGTGGTGTCACCTGCCTCGAGCGCGATCAGGTCAGCACCTACGACAACGGCGGTGACCTTCCAGTCCGCAGCCCGCAGATCCCGCCCAAGAGTACGCAGGATGTCCATATCGACCTCAACCTCGAGATCGTCCATGGCATCGCGGACCCGCTGCAGATCTGCTCGCTGGTCGGCGAGCGTCGGCTCGTCTAGTTTGAGATAGCGCTTCTGCACCGCCGGCCGCAGGATGACCTGCCGGCCGACCCCCACCGTGGCCGCCTTCGGCCGGGTCGTGAGTTCGGGTACGTCGACGGTGAGATCGTGCTGGGCAGTCGCCAGGCACGCCAGACGCCAGCCCTCGGCCAGTTGACCCTCGGAAAAGGCACGCTCGTCCGCTCGGGAGATCGGCAGTTCGCTGTCGACGATGCGCACCTTGCATTTGCGGCAGGTGCCGTGACCACCACAGGTGGAGTCGACGGCGACGCCGTTCCACAATGCCGCGTCGAAAACGCTGACGCCGGTGGGTACGCGTACTGACTTCCCCGAAGGCTCGTAGCGGAGCGTGATTCGGGCGGGCAGACCGTCTTCGTGCTGTGCTGTCATGCGCTGGCAGCGGCCTGCTTCGCACGGTGGCGCGAGATCCAGTTGGCGCCCCACTCGTCGTTACCGCGCATCAGGTCAGCACCCTTCACGGCGGTGACGATCTGGTCGGTCCGGGCATCCATGATGGCGCTGGTGAGACCTGCCTGTATCGCCATGGGCAGGAACACCGCGTTGAGGGTGTGCCGGTCCGGCATGCCGAAGGAGACGTTCGAGGCGCCGAGCGTGGTATTGACCCCGATCTCGGAGGCGATGAGGTGAATCGCCTCCATGGTCTTCAACGCCAGCGTGTGGTCAGCCCCTACCGGCATGGCCAGCGGGTCCACGACGATGTCCTCGACCGGGATGCCGAACTCGTCGGTCGCGATACCGACGAGCTGCTTGGCCAGCTCGAGTCGACGGCGGGGATCCTCGGGGATCGCCTCCTCGTCATTCGGCAGTGCGATGACGGCAGCGCCGTAGCGCTTGACCAGCGGCAGGATCAGGTCGATGCGCTCGCGCTCCATCGTGACGGAGTTGACCAGTGCCTTGCCCTCGTACGCCGCCAGGCCCGCCTCGAGCGCCTCGACGACGGAGGAGTCGATGCACAGAGGCACGTCCGTGAGCGACTGGACCAGTGTCACGGCCTCGCCGAGCAACTTGGCCTCGTCAACCAGCGGTGCCCCCATGTTGACGTCGAGCATCATGGCGCCGCCCTCGATCTGCTGGGCCACATCCACCTCGACGGCACTGAGATCGTTCTCGCGCAGCTGCTCCTGGAACTTCTTGCGTCCCGTGGGGTTGATGCGCTCGCCGATGATGCAGAACGGCTGATCGGGGCCGATCGTCAGCGAGGACTTAGACGAGCTCAGGACGGTGTGCATGCTGCTCCTTGTGTTGTGAGGGGCCGATCTTGAGGTCCTCGACCAGTCGAGGGAGGCTGCCGTCGTGCCGGAAGTCGGTGAGGTGGATCCCGGAGACGCCGGGGAGAGATAGTGCGTGCTGGGCAAGCTCGAGGGTGACCTGGTAGGACGCCTCCGCGACGGCCTCCTTGTCTCCGGCCCCGGCGACGCGGTCGATCGTCGTCTGTGGAATCGAGATGCCGGGCACTGAGTCATCCATGAAGGACAGTGCGCGGCCCGTCTTCGTGAGGACGACCGTGGGGATGATGGCGGTGGTCTGCGTCACGCCGGCATCAACGCAACCGCGGACGAAGTTCTCCAGGCGCTCGGGGTAGTAGCCGATCTGCAGCTGCAGCATGCGGGCCCCAGCCTCGGCCTTCTTCAGCGCCCGTTCGATGCGGTACTCCAGCGGAGGCGCGAAGGGGTTTTCGACGGCGCTGACGAAGAGTGTCGGTGGCTCCTTGATGGCTCGTCCGGACAGGTAGTGGCCTTCGGCGAGTCCACTCGCGACCTTGACCATCTGGATGCTGTCGAGATCGAACACGCGCCGTGCCTCGGGCTCGTCGCCGGCGGTGACGTCATCGCCAGTGAGGATGGCGACGTTCTCCACGCCGAAGAGGGCCGCGCCGATGATGTCCGCCTGCATAGCGAGGCGGTTCTTGTCTCGGCAGACCACCTGCATGATCGGTTCGAGCCCGTGCTGCTTCATCGCGATGGCGATAGCCGTGTTGGAGGCATGCGCGTGCGCCGCCGGATTGTCGGTGGCGTTGACCGCATCGACGTACGGAAGCAACTCCGCTACCGCACGTTCGACGGCAGCCATCCCGCCGCCGTCAATGCTGGGGAATTCGGCGGTGACGACGGGCCGGGTACCGTCCGCGAGCAGGTCCGACAGTCGACTCATGAGTGGAATCCTTCGGGCAGCAGTGTCGTGTCGTCGATCTCGACGAGTGCCGTGCCGATCGTGGCCTCAGGATCCTCGGCGGGTGCGGTCTCCCCCGTCCACCCCGACGGAGCTCGTCGATCGGCCCCGGTCATGAGGTTGACCCAGGACGAGGTCCCCTTGAGCTGGTTGTTGACCGGCGGCCTGAGGTGGTTGAGCTCGGCCTCCCAGCGCTTGGGATTGACAGGGGAGTGGCTGCGTCGCTCGGCCTTGACCCACACGCAGGTCATCTCCGGCTTGACCTCGCACCCACCGTCCTCGCGTACGCCGCCGCACGGGCCGTTGCGCAGAGTCTTGGGGCAGGTCATCGGACAGGTCATGCCCGTGGAATGCAGGACGCACTGGCCGCACATGCGGCAGTCCCACACGGGCTTCTTCACCACGTGCTCGAAGATCGGGATGAGGCGATGCATCACTAGCCAGCGCGCTTGGCCGCGACGAATTCCTTGGCCTTGCGAACGGCCGTGGCGGCATCCGCTGCGTAGCCGTCTGCACCGCAGACGTCGGCGTACTCCTGAGTCACGGGTGCGCCGCCGACCATGATCACCACGGTGTCGCGAAGCCCGGCCTTCTCAATGGCGTTGATGTTCGCTTTGAACATCGGCATCGTGGTGGTGAGGAAGGCCGACATGCCGACGATGTCGGGCTTGTGCTCGGCGATAGCCTCGACGAACTTCTCCGGCGGCACCTGCACACCCAGATCGATCACGGTGAAGCCGGCGCCCTCGAGCATGATGTTGACGAGATTCTTGCCGATGTCGTGCACGTCGCCCTTGACAGTGCCCATGAGGAAGGTGCCGACGCTCTCCACGCCCGTCTGGGCCAGGAGCGGCCGCAGCAGGTCTAGTGCGGCGGCCATGGCCTTGCCGGCAATGAGCATCTCCGGCACGAACCAGTCGCCGCGCTCGAAGCGGGCACCCACCTCCTCGAGGGAAGGGATGAGCGCCTCGAAGAGCAACTGCTCCGGAGTCAGCCCGGAGTCGAGGCCCTCCTGTGTGAGTTCGAGGACGGCGGGTTTGTTGCCCACCATGGTCTCGTCGTAGAGGCCCTTGAGGATCTCTTCGTTGGTCATGCGGCTCCAGCCTTTCCGGGAAGGGATGACGGGGGGCGATTGTCGAGTACGGCGTCGCTGATGCCTCGGGCCGCGAGTTTGACGGTTTCGGACACGGAGGCTAGTTGCTGTGGCGTCATGCGCACGCTGGGACCGGAGACGGAGACAGCCGCGATGGCAGCTCCATCGCTGTTGAGGACAGGAGCTGCGACGGCCACGAGTCCGGGCTCGAGTTCGGAGTCAACGACCGAGACGCCGTTGCGGCGTACCCGCTCGAGCTCGGCTTCCAATGCGCGACGCGAGGTGATGGTCTTGCGTGTGAGGGCCTTGAGTCGCCCACGGGGCAATGTCCCGCCGAAGGCCACCAGC
>Ga0181594_10003516_pt1 | contig 14152 bp, 12 predicted proteins | sample 071ome_18_FD_145603 | JGI IMG/M metagenome (GOLD analysis project Ga0181594, IMG submission 145603) | Coastal salt marsh microbial communities from the Groves Creek Marsh, Skidaway Island, Georgia - 071413BT metaG (spades assembly) | ecosystem: Environmental > Aquatic > Marine > Intertidal zone... | reverse complement strand
GGTCGCGGCGGAAGAACATGGCATGATCGCCGAACAGCAGTCGGACGCCGCGCAGGAACAGGTGTGGGCGCACGAACAGCGGCGCGTACCAGGTCTTGATCCAGTTGTGGAACGAGGTGCCCCAGCGGGTCTTGTCAGGCCCGCAGATAAGGGGCGTGAAACCGGCGAGGGCTACACGTCGGTTTGCAAGTGTGGACTGGATCACCGCGATCATATCGGTGGGCGGGATCGTGTCGGCGTGGACCACGCAGACCAGCGGGCCTTGCGCGGCCTCCACCCCGGCGTTGATCTGCACTGCCCGCCCGCGCTCGGCTTCGATCACGCGCCAGCCTGCTCCACGGGCGGCTTCGCGCGTCGCATCCTCGCTGCCGCCATCGACCACCAGGATTTCTTCCGGTTGTGGATCGAGCGCGGCAAGCGCCTCGATCAGTTCGGGCAGGACCTTCTCCTCGTTGAGTACGGGTATGACGAGTGAAACTGCGTTCATGGCAGGAATTCCGGCCACTGGGCGAGGTCCTGCGGCTCGTCCACGTCGGTTAGTTCAGGCAGCATGGCGGGTGTAATCCCCCGTGCCGCACATCGGGCAAGCGTTTCTGGCAAGACTTCGGGCGTGCTCCACGGCATATCCGGAAACAGCCATGGACAGGCCTGACGAAAGCCGATCAGCCAATAGCCGCCGTCGCGCGCCGGCCCGATAACGATCTCGTGATCGTCAAACGCCTTCGCCGCATCAAGCAATAGGTCCGGCGTCAGGCCCGGCAGGTCGCTGCCAATCACCAGCGCCGGAGATTCGACTCGCGCCAGCCGTGCCCCGAGATCGCCGTCGCCTTGATCGGCCAAGGTAATGCCTTTCCCGAATTCCGCCTCGAACCGCGCACAGGGAGCGCCCGTCACCCTCAGTTCGACCGGCAGGTCGTTTCTGCGCGCTACATCGAGCGTGTGGTCCAGCAAGCTGCGGTAAATAGTCGCCGCGCCCGCATCGCCGTATTCCTGCGCCAGCCGCGTCTTGACTTGGCCCGGTTCGGGCCAGCGCGCAAAGATGACCAGTGTCGGGATGGGGGAAGGCATGGTCCGTGCCTAGCCGCTCGACTGTCGCTTGCCCATGGGCCACAATGTCCGGATGGCCCGGATCAGCAAATTGGCGGCATTGGCGCTCGGCGCCGGACTGGCCGGCGCGGTGGTCGCGCTGGAGCGCAAGCGGCCGCTTCGCCGTACGACCGCGCCGGTCATCCCGCGCACCGTGCACAATGTCGTGATGGGGATCGCTTGTGCAGCCGTGATCGAGGCGGTCGAAAAGCCGCTGACTGGCCGCATTGCCGAGCGCAATGCGGAGCGGGGCAGGGGACTGGCGGGCCTGATGCCGTGGCCGCTGAAGGCGCTGACCACCCTCGCGGTAATGGATTACACGTTCTACCTGTGGCACGTCGCGACCCACAAGGTGCCGGTCCTCTGGCGGTTCCACCGGGTCCACCACGTCGATCCCGATCTTGATGCCTCGACCGCGATTCGCTTCCACTTCGCCGACATGCTGGTCTCGTTGCCTTGGCGGCTGTTGCAGGTGCGGCTGAGCGGCGCGGGGCTGCGCGGGCTGGCGCTCTGGCGCGCATTCTTCAACGCATCGATCCTGTTCCATCATGCAAACCTGCGCTTGCCAGAGGGCTGGGACCGGCGACTGTCATGGCTGCTGACGACGCCGGAAATGCACGGCATCCATCATTCAAGAGTGCGCGAGGAGCGCGATAGCAACTGGACCAGCGGCATCAGTGTGTGGGACCGGCTTCATGGAACCTTTCGCGATCGGCCCGCGCAAGATGAGCTTGCCATTGGCGTGATGAGCGGTGAGGCGGAAGAGACGGCGTCGCTGCCGGTCAGCATCGCCGCGCCGTTTTCTGATCGCACCGGCCAGTAAGACGAGCTGTCTCTTCCCAAAACTGGTCCAATCGCGCATGACAGCGCGTGAGCCACACGGACCAATTCGAGAGGAAACCCCACACCATGTTCTCAATGCGCTTCGACATGCGCGCGCCCGATACCGGCGCACCGGCAAGCGAGCTTTACAAGACCGCGATCGAAATGGCCGAATGGGGCGAGAAGAACGGCTGCGTCGCCGCGACATTGTGCGAGCATCATTCCAGCGACGACGGCTATTTGCCATCGCCGATGATCCTGGCCGCAGCCATGGCGTCGCGCACGACGACGCTGCCGATCGCCATCGCGATCTTCATGCTGCCGATGTACGACCCGGTGAAGCTGGCCGAGGACATGGCGGTTCTCGATATCATTGCGGGCGGCCGGGTCAGCTATGTCGGCGGCATCGGTTATGTGCCTTACGAATACGAAATGTTCGGCACCGACTTCACCAAGCGTGGCAAGGCGGCCGAGGAAAAGCTTGATCTGTTGTTGAAAATCAAGGGTGGCGACGAAGTGATCCATGAGGGGCGGCGGATCCATGTGACGCCTGCTCCGACCACACCGGGCGGTCCGGTGGTTGGCTGGGGCGGCGGCTCACCGCCTGCCGCGCGGCGCGCGGGCAAGCACGGCGTCATGTTCATGGCGCAGACCGATGATCCCAAGCTCGGCGAAATATATGAGCAGGCCTGCCGCGACAATGGGCATGAAGTCGGCTTCTACATGTTGCCTTCGCAGGAAGCGCCGACGACGACATTTGTCGCCGAGGACGTCGACAAGGCGTGGGAGGAACTCGGCTCCTACATCATGCACGATGTCCTCACCTATCAGAAATGGAACGAGGGCCGCGAGGGCATCAGCAGCATTTCGTCCGCCAGGACGGTCGACGAACTTCGCGCCGAAAACAGGACGCATCGGATCATGAGCGTCGATCAGGCGGTAGACTATGTGAAGGGCGGCGCGCCGCTGGGCCTGTTGCCGCTTGCGGGTGGATTGCCGCCCGAGCTCGCATGGAAATACCTCAAGATCGTCAGCGACAAGGTTATGCCCCAGCTTGGCTGATACGCCGCCGCCTGGAATGGTAGCTATTCCCGGCGGCACGTTCGCCATGGGGTCGGAAAACTTCTACCCCGAGGAAGCGCCGATCCGACAGGTACGCGTCGATCCGTTCTGGATCGACGAAGTTCCGGTCACCAACCGCCAGTTTGCCGCGTTCGTTGAGGCGACCGGGCACACGACCTTTGCCGAGATTGCGCCCGATCCGCGCGACTACCCCGGCATGGACCCGGCCTTGGCCAAGGCGGGATCACTGGTCTTCGAGAAAACTGCGGGTCCGGTCGAGCTGACCGATTTCAGCCAGTGGTGGGACTTTTGCTTTGGCGCAGACTGGCGGCATCCGACCGGGCCGGACAGCTCGCTTGAAGGGTTGGAAGATCATCCGGTTGTCCACGTGACCAATGACGATGCGCGTGCCTATGCCGAATGGGCGGGCAAGGCACTGCCGACTGAAGCCGAGTGGGAATGGGCGGCGCGTGGCGGGCTGGAAGGCCGGGACTATGGCTGGTCGGCAGACCATGCCGACGAACTTGCGCCCGATGGCAAAATGCTCGCCAATTACTGGCAGGGCCTGTTTCCTTTCGCGAATACCGAAGAGGATGGCTGGCTCCGCACCTCGCCGGTGCGCAGTTTTCCGCCAAACGGTTATGGGCTTTACGACATGATCGGCAATGTTTGGGAGCATTGCGCCGACTGGTATGCCGAGCCCAAACCGGCGAAGAAAAGGAGCCCCTCGGCCTGCTGCACGCTCGACAATCCGCGTGGCGCTCGCAAGGGAGAGAGCTTCGATCCGGCACTGCAGGGCATGAAGATCGGTCGCAAGGTTATCAAGGGCGGCTCGCACCTGTGTGCGCTCAACCATTGTCGCCGCTACCGGCCAGCCGCGCGATTCCCCCAGGCGACCGATTCCTCGACCAGCCATGTCGGCTTTCGCTGTGTCATGCGCGTAATATCGTAATCGCAAAAGAGAGTACTGAATACCGCTCTGGCGTATTGACGGGCACCGAGAGGGCGGGCAACGTCGCCAGTGAGAGTGAAAGTGGACCGACGGGCCGGAGACCCGGCCCGGGCGGAATAAACTATTGGAGCCAGACCCGTGTCCGACGATCCCTATATCCTGATTACCGCCGATACCCATGCCGGGGGCGGCCACGCCGCCTATCGCGAGTATCTCGACAAGAAGTATCTCGACCAGTTCGACGAATGGCGCGGCGGATACCGCAACCCGGAAACCGAGCACTACCACAACGTCAAGAAGCTGCGGAACTGGGACTATGACCTGCGCACCGAAGAGCAGGACAGTCAGGGTGTCGTCGGCGAGGTCATCTTCCCGAACACTGTGCCGCCGTTCTGGCACAAGCCGCTTGTGATGCCGCCGTCGGCCGTGCCGAACGATAAATACGAGCTCTATCAGGCGGGTATCGACGCGCATAACCGCTGGCTGGCCGACTTCTGTGCCGAAGACCCGCATCGGCGGGCGGGCATCGGTGTGCTTCTGCCCAACGACCTCGAGAAGGCCGAGAAGGACGTTCAGGAATTTGCGAAGATGGGCTTGCGCGGCGGCGTGCTGCTGCCGCTGATCGCGCCCGACGCGACCTGGCTCAAGCCGCTTTACGATCCGGCTTGGGACCGCGTTTATGCCGCGATCCAGGATTGCGATCTGGTGATGAACCAGCACACCGGAGCGGGCATTGCCGATCACGGCGATGATCTGGTCGGTCAGGCAATCTGGATGTCGGACGTGCGCTGGGCCGCCCAGACCGGCCTCAGGCACCTGATGCTCTCGGGCGTGTTCGAGAAGTTCCCCAAGCTTAAGTACATCATCACAGAGTCCGGCTGCCGCTGGGCGGGCGAACTGCTTGCCGATCTCGATCGCATCGATGGCAGCATCAAGCGCGGCGTCACCGGCGAGATCAAGTACTCTGGCGACTGGGTGCTCAAGCGCAAGCCGAGCGAATATGCCCACGACTGCGTATTCTATGGGGCGAGCTTCCCCAACAAGGCCGACCTCGACGGTATCGACGCAGTGGGCGAGGACAACGTGCTGTGGGGCAACGATTACCCGCACTACGAAGGCACCTTCCCGTACAACCTCGAATCGCTGCGCATGACCTTCGACGACATGCCCGAGGAACGCCGCCGCAAGGTGCTCGGCCTCAATGCGATCAAGCTTTACAAGTTTGACGAGGCGGAAATGAAGAAGCGGGCAGAGAAATTCGGTCCGCGTCCCTCGCAGGTCAACGTGCCGCTGCCCGACGAGGACATTCCGACCGATTCGTACTGCTATCTGTTCACCGATACGCTGCGTACGAGGAAGGAAGCCGCAGCGGCCGCTGCTTGAGCAGGCGAAACCGCCCACGCCGCGTGAGCAAATGGGCGCGGGTTGGCAGAGGGAGAGAAGAAGCTTGGCGGACGATCCGTTCGAACTGTTCCGTGCGGTCAACGCCGAGCTGACCGGCCCCGGCGGCTCGTTCGAATTGCGCAACCGCGACGATCCGCACCGCAAGGAATTTGCGGGGACTCTTCGCAATTTCTGCGCGGTGATGGATCGCGCGCGCGAGCGCTATAGCGACAAGGTCTATCTCACCTTCCGCGACGAAAACCGTACCTACGGCGAAGTGATCGGCCAAGCGGATCGCCTCGCGGCGGCCCTTCACCATCGCCACGGGATCGAGAAGGGTGACCGCGTCGGCATTGCCATGCGCAACCGCATCGAATGGTTCGTGGCTTTCCTTGCGCTGCAACGACTGGGCGCCATTGCCACCTTGCTCAACAGCAGGGGTGCGGCGGGCGAACTGGCGAGCACGGCCGATCAGGTGGGCTGCAAGCTGGTGTTTGCCGATGCCGAGCGCGACGAATTGCTGGCTGATACGGCGACTTGCACGGTCCTTGGCCTCGACGATCTCGAAGCTCTTGTGGCCGACAAGGATGTGCCGCCGCATCCCGGTTTCCCCGATCTCGATACCGACGATCCGTCGCACATTATCTTTACCTCGGGCACGACCGGGCGTCCCAAGGCGGCCACGCTCACCCATCGCAACCTGGTTGCGGTAGTGCGCGAGATGGAGTTGCGCGCGGAAGCGGGCCTTACAATGGCCGCCATGCAGGTGGGCCAGCCGGTCGAAGTATTGCGCGCGGCGATGCCCCCGGCACAGCCGGCCCTGATGATTTCGCCCCTGTTTCACATCTCGGGCATTGTCGGCATGGCCTCGTCACTGACGACCGGCAGCCGCCTGATCCTGATGCGCCGCTGGAATCCCGAAGAGGCGCTTGATCTCATCGAAGACAACGGCTGCGGGATGCTGTCGGGGCCAAGTATGGTCTTCGCCGATCTGCTCGCTCTGCCGAATGCAGGCCATCGCATGCGCTCCATGCGCAGTTGCGCGATCGCCGGGCAGGCGACGCCCGCCAAGCTCGGCGCGGACCTGCGCGAGCAGGTGGCCGGTATGTCGGTTGCCTCGTGCTGGGGACAAACCGAATGCACTGGAGCTGCTACGACCGCCACCGGCGCGATGTTTGCCGCGCGCCCGGACACGGTCGGCGTCGCTATCGATACCATCGACCTGAAGATCGTCGACGAGCAGGGCAATGAGCTGCCGCCAGGACAGGTTGGCGAAATACTGATGCGCGGTTCGACCGTGATGCAGGGTTACTGGGACGACGACGAAGCCAATGCCAAAGCCTTCCGCGATGGCTGGCTGTGCACCGGCGACCTTGGTTGGGTGGACGAAGACGGGCTGATCTTCATCACCGACCGGGTGAAGGACATGGTCATTTCGGCCGGGGTGAACATCTACTGCGCCGAAGTCGAACGCGTGCTTTCGATGATGGAGCACCAGCACGAAGTAGCACTGTTCGGTGTCCCCGATAATCGCCTTGGCGAGCGTACGATTGCTGCTGTGGTGCCGCGCGAAGGCGCGGAATCGCTTATCGACGAGGACAAGGTCAAGGCGCACGTCCGCGCTAATCTCGCTGACTACAAAGTTCCTGCCGAAGTCCGCTTCGACCTTGGCCCGTTGCCGCGCAACGACATCGGCAAGGTCGACAAGGCGCGACTGACGGAGCGGTACTTCGAACGCGTGAAAATTTCAGCTTAAGAACGGAAAGGCAAAACCCCTCATGCCCATGCCCAAGGATATTGGCATCATCGACCTGATGCTCGGCATTCCTGTCTCGGAGGACAATTCCGAACAGTACGACTTCATCAAGAAGAACCTGATGGACACGCAGAGCAAGGAAATGTTCAAGATGCCTGTCCAATACATGTTCAAGGATATTCCGCGCACCAAAGTCGACGGCGACAAGGTCGACTGGACAATTGCGCAGATGGACAAGCACGGCATCGAGAAAGCCTTGATCGGCGTCAGCGCCGCCAATTCGGACCGTGCAGCTGCGTTGGCCCGTTACCCTGATCGCTTCCTGCTCAGCTACGAATGCGATCCCAACAAGGGCATGGAGGAAGTTCGCAACATCCGCAGGCTCAAGCGTGAGCAGAATATTGTTGCCATCACCGCTTTCCCGGCGGGCATGCATCCCCAAGTGCCGATCAACGACAAGAAGCTCTATCCGATCTATGCGACCTGTGTGGAAGAGGGCCTGCCGTTCTTCTGCACCACCGGCATCGCGGGTCCTCGCATCCCGTCGATGTGCCAGCGCACCGAACTGATCGAGGAAGTGGTGTGGTTCTTCCCGGAACTGAACTTTGTCATGCGCCACGGCGCGGAGCCGTGGGATGCGCTGGCGGTCAAGCTGATGCTCAAGTTCCCGAACCTCTATTACAGCACGAGCGCCTTCGCGCCGAAGCATTACCCCAAGTCGATCATCAACTATGCGAACACGCGCGGTGCGGACAAGATTCTCTATGCAGGCTATTTCCCGATGGGGATGAGCCTCGAGCGGATCATGTCCGACATGGAGAACGTGCCGTTCAACGACGATGTGTGGCCCAAGTTCCTGCGCGGTAATGCGCTGAAGCTTTTCGGGCTTGAAGGATAGTAGCCATGGCGACGCTTGCAGCTGAACAGGACAATCTGGAGACCTTCCGCGCGGAGACCCGCGCATGGCTGGAGGAGAATTGCCCGCCTGGCGCGCGCAACCTTCCGCAGCAGATGGACGCCAGTTTCTGGGGCGGCCGCAACCCGGTCTATCCCAGCGAAGACCGGAAGGTATGGTTCGAGCGGATGGTCGCGCGCGGGTGGACCGCGCCCTCTTGGCCGAAGGAATATGGCGGTGGCGGCCTCGACGCCGCGCAGGCACGCGTCCTGAAACAGGAAATGGCGCGGATTGGCGCGGTCGAGCCGCTGCAGAGCCTTGGACTGATGATGCTGGGCTGGGCCATCCTCAAGTTCGGCACCGAAGAGCAGAAGCTTGAGCACCTGACCAATATCACCCAGGGCAAGATTCGCTGGGCGCAAGGCTATTCCGAGCCGGGCGCGGGCTCCGACCTCGCCAGCCTGACCACGCGCGGCGAGGACCGGGGCGATCATTTCGTGGTCAATGGCCAGAAGATCTGGACGACCTACGGTCATAAGGCCGACATGGTCTTCACGCTCGTGCGCACCGAGCCGGATGCGCCAAAGCACCAGGGCATCAGCTTCCTGCTGATCGACATGGACCAGCCCGGCGTCAATGCGAAGCCGATCCGGATGATCAGCGGCAATGAGCACTTCGCGCAGACCTTCTTCGATGACGCGATTGTCCCGCGCGCCAACCTGCTGGGCGAACAGGGCAAGGGCTGGGACGTCGCAAAGTATCTGCTCACTTTCGAGCGCTCGTCTATGGGCCAGTCGCTCGGCGGCGGTCAGGGCAAGACGATTGCCGATATTGCGCTGGAAAATGTCGGCAAGGAAGGGCTTGCGCGTGAACCGGGCCTGCGCCGCGAAGTCACCGAGACGATGATGGAAACCTGGGCGATGCAGATCGCGGGTGAGCGCATGTTCGATGCGGGCAAGGCAGGTTCGCTTTCGCCCTTCTCGCCCAACGTGATGAAATTGCTCGGGACCGAGCTGGCGGCGCGGCGCACGCGGCTTGCCATGTCGCTGGGCGGTTTCGACGATCTCGCGCGGGATGGCCAGACGGCTTACGACTGGTTGCAGGCCCCGCCCAATTGCGTCGCGGGCGGCTCCAACGAAGTGCAACTGAACGTGATTTCCAAGCGCGCGCTTGAACTGCCGGAGTACAAGTAATGGCTTTGGTTCATTCCCAGGACGAGACGATGCTCGTCGATTCCACGCGTGGCCTGCTGGATCGCGAAGCGCCGCTCACCGCGTTTCGCGCGCTGCGTGACAGCGGCGAGCCACTGGCGTGGGACCGCTCACTCTACGGCAAGCTGGCCGAGAATGGCCTGGTCGCGCCAAACGTCGACGAAGCGGACGGCGGGGTCGGTATGGGCATCGCCGCTGCCGGTCTAGTCATGGAGCAGGCGGGCCACGTGCTGGCCGCCGCGCCTCTGCTTTCCGCCGCGATCAGCGCTACGCTGATTGCTGGGGCGGGAAGCAAAGGCGATCTGCTTGGCCAGATCGTGTCGGGCGCGAAGGTGGTTGCACCCGCGCTCGACGAGGCAGCGCGCCATAATTCGGACAAGCTGGAAACCATAGCCGAGAAATCGGGTGACGGTTGGGCGCTGACCGGCAGCAAGACCGCCGTGATCGACGGCTTCGAAGCCGACGCCTATGTCGTTTCGGCCATGGTCGATGGCGCGCCCGGCCTGTTCCTGGTCGAGAAGGACGCGAGCGGCCTGTCAGTCGAGCGTTTTGTCGCCGTGGACAGCCGCAACTACGCGAAGCTCACCCTGTCTGGCGCTCTCGCGACCAGGCTTGGCGATGGCGATGCCAGCCAGGCCATCGCGGCGGGGCTCGACGTGGGCCGGGCACTGCTGGCGGCGGACCTGTTGGGCGCTGCAGACCAGGCCTTCAACCGCACGGTTTCCTACCTCAAGGAGCGCAGGCAGTTCGATCGCGAGATCGGCACCTTCCAGGCGCTGCAACATCGTGCCGCACGGCTTTATTCGCGGCTCGATGTCGCGCGCGGCGTCGTGCTCAAGGCGCTGCGCGCGCTCGACGATGGCAATGCCGATGCGACCTGGCTTGCCAGTCTCGCCAAGGCCACGATGACCCGGCTGGCACGCGACGTCATGATGGAAGCCATGCAGATGCACGGCGGGATCGGCATGACCGACGACTTCGACGTCGGCCTGTTCGTCAAGCGCGCGCAGGCCTCGGGCGAATTGCTGGGCGACGACCATTTCCACACCGAGCGGTTGGCCGCAGGGAAGTGGGGACTGTGACGATTCTTTCCCTCCGTTGAGGGGCGGGGCTGTTCAGCTTCCTGTCAAACCGTAGGCCCCGACAGTCGGGATATCGTTCGCCGTTACCACGCCAGGCTTCGCCGCGACCGTGCCGGGAATCGCATTGAGCGCGGGCATTCCCGTCGCGATCATGCCGAGCCCCATGAAGTCAGGCTCGTTCCAGTCGGGATCGGGCATCAGCATGAAATGGTTGCGGATCGTCGGCCTGCCGTCGACTTCCATGATGTAGCCGTGGCGCAACTCGAAGGCCTCGTCCCAGTGCTTGCCCTTGAGCCATTGGGTGCGCAGCACGATCAGGTCCTTGCCGTTCTTCCAGCCGCGCCAGCGCGCATCAACCGCCGTGACTGTGCCCTTGGGGATGAAGGCGTAGCCAAGATCGTTGTCCTCGGTTGCCGGGAAAACGTCGATGTCGAAAGTGATCTCGTCGAGTTCGACGCCAAGTCCCTCGGCAATCACCTCGACCGCGTCGGAGAACACCGCCGTCGCTTCCTTCGCCTCGGGCTGGATGGTGGGATCGTCGAGCGCCTTGCCGTAGCCGACCTTCACTTCGGTGGTCCAGGAATCGTAGTCGGTGCAATCGACAGATTCGAGCATGCGCACCTGATCGACCCGGCCGCAGACCTGCGTCAGAGCCAGCGCCATGACATCGGCGAATCCGGGATTGACGCCTGAGCCGTAAAGCGAGGCGCCGCCTTTCACGCCCGCAGCATGCAGCCGCTCGCGCTCGCCATAATGCATGCCGGTGATGATCGCGGCGGTGGTGACGACATTAACACCGCCTTCGAGAAGACGCACCAGCTCGTCAAAATTCGGCCATTGCGCCGTGTAGCAGCAGGCATCTGGCTTGAGTGCGATCAGCGCGTCGATATCGTTGGTGGCCTTGACGCCGGTCGGCGTATCCAGCCCTGCAAGCTCCGCTGCATCGGTGCCGGACTTGGAGTCCGAATAGGCGTAGACCCCGACCAACTCGTAGTGCGGGTTGGCGATGATTGCACGCAGGGTGCGTACGCCGACATTGCCGGTGGTCCATTGGATTACGCGATAAGTCATCGGGGTCTGTCCTCTCTGCCGGTTTGCAGCCTCGTGGAGCAAGTGTTTACCCCAAAGCGGCGTCGACGCCACACGCCCCAGCGATCAGGCGGCTGCTTCGATCTTCCAGTCGGGCACCTGCACACCCGCCGCGTCGCGGGCTGCGAATTCCGGCGCGATCGTGCTGGCGCGGCGCAGCTGCCGCGTCTCGCGATCGGCCCGGTAAGGGCAGGAGCGGTGCATGGTGCAGCGATTGTCCCAGATCACGAGGTCGCCCGCGCTCCACGTGTGTGTAAATACATTGCCCGGCTGGGTCGCATGCTCGGTCAGTTCGCTAAGCAGCAGCCGCCCGCCGGGAATCGGCATGCCGACAATGTGGTCGGCGTGCGCCGAAAGGTAGAGCGTCTTGCGGCCGGTTTCGGGCAGCACCCGCACCAGATCGTGGGTGACGCTGTTGGCCACAGCGGGATTGCTCTCGTCGAAATCGTTAAAGCCGAGCCAGCGGCGCGCGGTGGTCGAGGAATGTTCGGCGACAAGCCCTTCGACCAGTTCCTTGCGTTCGGCGTCGAGCATGTCCCACGCCGCGCGCATGTCGGCGAACTGGGTCTCGCCGCCTTTCCCGGTCACGGTGATGCCGTAGAGCATGGAAAGGTGAGCGGGCACAGTCTTGAACGAGGCGTCGGTGTGCCAGAAGCGGTTGCCCATATCGAGTTCGCGCCGCCGTTCGCCAGGGCCGACCGGCTTGCCGTCGTCGCCGAGATTGGAGACGTTGAGCAGATCCTTGCGCATTCCGCGCGCATAGTCGCCCGACATCTTTTCGTAGGCGTCGAGCGTGCCGAAACGTGCGGCGAAATCGGCCTGCTGATCACCGTCGATGACCTGGTCTGGCAGCACGATCACGCAGTGCTCGATCAGCGCCTCGCGGACAAAGGCAATGTCGGCATCGCTCGCGCAGGCAGCATCGATTCCTTCGATGCGGGCGGCGAATGCGGGTTCAAGCGACTTCAGGCTAGGCATGGCAAATCCTCTCATGTCCCTTCTATGCGTTTTGATCCATCACGCAACGCTTGCGCAATCCGGCGCGGCCCGCCAGCATCGGCAAAAGCGATTCAGGGAGAGACAGGTGAGCGCGACGAGTATTCCGACAGCAGACGAATTCATTGCAAAGACCACCGCGCAGACTGGCTGGAGCGGCGGCGTCGATCCCGACCTACGCGAAGGGCTGGAGCGGACGCTAGCGGCCTTTGCTATCACCCCGCTGACCGAAGATGCCCGCGCTGCCGCTTTCGATGCGACTTTTGCGGATCTCGTCTGGCGTTTTCGTATCGAGCAGTACCTTGCCGACAATCCAGAAATTGAGCAGCAAACGATTGAAGGCCCGCTGTTCGTTACCAGCGTGCCGCGCTCTGGCACCACGGCGACGCTCGCCATGCTCGCGCTCGATCCGCGTTTCCGTTTCACCCGCGACTGGGAGATCAGGGAGCCGCTGCCGCCGCCGGTGCTGGGCGAGGAGGACAACGACCCTCGCGCCGTCGCTTCGCGCAAGAAGGCGAGCATGATCGACCAGTCGATTCACCTGCACGATCCCGACGGGCCGGAGGAAGACCTGATCGCGCTGGGTGGCTATGACATGCGCCAGTATCACGGCAAGTATCCGATGCCCGATGACTATCTCGACTGGTATATCGAGGACAGCTTCCGTTCGATGTACCGCTTCCACGAGAAGGTGCTTAAGCTGCTGCAATGGAAGCGAGGGCCCAACCACTGGCTGCTCAAGTCGCCGCCGCACCTGTTCCGCTTCGAGGCCATTGCCGAGCAATATCCGAATGCGCGCATCGTCCAGACGCACCGCGATCCGGTGCGGATGATCGCCTCGGTCTCGTCGATGTATGAGCTGATCTACGGAATGGTCTGCCCGCCCGGCGCGGTCAGTAACGAATGGATTGGGCGTCGCTGCCTCGATTTCTGGGCACGCGGCGCGAAGATCGCCTTGCGCGCGCGAGAGAAGCTTGGAGAGGACCGCTTCGCCGATGTCTATAACCGCGATCTGGTCGCTGATCCGGTGGGAACGTTGGAAAAGCTCTATGACCGGCTCGGCTTCACGATGGACGATGGCACGCGGGCGCGGATTCTCGAATACAACAGCCGCAATGCCAAGGGCGCGCATGGCGAGCACAAGTACAGCGTCGAGAAATATGGGCTGACCGAGGCCGAGATCAACGAGGCTTTTGCCGAATACAATGAGCGCTTCGGGATCTAGTATCCGAGCCTAATACGGCTGCCGGATCTCGACTCCATAGCCGTCGGGGTCGGCAACCTCGGCGATGATGGCCGATCCTGACTTGGTCGGCTTTTGCAGTGATTGAAAACCGCCGGCCACGACATTGTCATGGAGCGTGGCACAGTCATCCGTCGTTACGCGGAAGCCCTGAAAACCGTTCCCCATATCGACCTTGCTCGGCATGGGCATGACGGCAACCTTGCGCTCGATCGCGGCGACTTGCTCCTCGTCCACTTCGTTCGTCACTTTGAAAGGCGCTTCCTTCGTCTCCATGAGCTGGACGATCACCCCGTCGGGCCCGGCGCGCAACTGCGTGATCGACGTTTGGCCGCGGCTCGTTGGCATCTCACCTACGACTGTGGCGCCCAAGCGGGTCCAGAAGTCGACTGCCGGTTCAATCTTGGTCACATAGATGGCGGTGTATCCGACATAGGTGGCGACGGTCCTGTCGTCGGTATGCTCCTTGGGATCGACCTGATCGTACAACATCCGCTTCCCCGCCGGGCCCTGGAATTCGCAGAGGTCCAGCAGATAGCCATCGGGATCGCGGGTGTAGGATTTGACTACGTTGT
>Ga0181594_10003515_pt1 | contig 14152 bp, 10 predicted proteins | sample 071ome_18_FD_145603 | JGI IMG/M metagenome (GOLD analysis project Ga0181594, IMG submission 145603) | Coastal salt marsh microbial communities from the Groves Creek Marsh, Skidaway Island, Georgia - 071413BT metaG (spades assembly) | ecosystem: Environmental > Aquatic > Marine > Intertidal zone... | reverse complement strand
GGCCTGAATGGTGCGCAGGGACGTGAGTGCATGACTGATGGCGCCGAGGTAACTGCCGGTCACGAGAATGGGTGGGATCATCAGCGCTTCGATCCAATCGAGAACCGTGAAGGTGTCGGTCAATGGCGCCATCACACCGCCTACGCCTTCAATAAACAGAATCCCGTCCTCTTTCTCGATTTCGTCCGAGCAGAATTTTACGACCGCTTCGATATCGACCTCCGCGCCTTCGCGCTGGGCGGCCATGTTGGGCGCGAGGGCGGCCTTGTATTTCCAGGGTGAAATTGCCTCGATATTCTGCAAGCTGGGGTCTTGCCCTCGCGCGGCGAGCAGCAAGGCGGAATCGCTTTCCCCGATATTCCCGGCTTCAAAACCGCTCAGAACCGGTTTCACGGCGCGCGCTTTTTTGCCGGTTGTATTCAAATGACGCAGCAGCGCTGCCGTGACAAAGGTTTTGCCGATGTCCGTGCCAGAGCCGGTAACAAAAAAAGCGGTCATGAATTCCTCGCAAGAATGCGCTCGCGCACAAGATCGGCCAATTCAATGATCTTGTCGTCGGGGTGCGCGGCGGTGAAGGTGATGCGCAGGCGCGCGGTGCCTTGCGGCACCGTCGGCGGGCGAATGGCGCTTACCAGGTATCCTTCTTCTTCGAGCATTTTGGAATCCGCCAGCGCTTTTTCCGAGTTGCCGACGACAACTGGAACGATGGGACTGACCGCTTCGGTTAGCCCCGCGCGGGCCGTAAATGCCTTGGCTTTTTTTAAGGGCAGGGCAGCGTAGTCCGGTTCGTTCTCGATGATGTCCAAGGCGGCCAGGGCGGCGGCGACGCTCGCGGGCGGCAGCCCCGTGGAATAGATCAATGTGCGTGCACGGGTCTTGATGAGATCGATGACATTTTGCGAAGCGCAAATATATCCCCCGTATCCGCCAACGGCTTTCGACAATGTGCCCATTTGCAACGGCACGTCCGCTTTTCTTTCAAATGCAAAGGCCGAACCGCGCCCGCCGCCGACCACGCCGACGCCGTGGGCGTCGTCGGACAGGAGCCATGCATCAAATGTGTTGGCCAGATCGCCCAATTCCGGAAGCGGCGCAAGATCGCCGTCCATGGAGAACACGCCGTCGGTGGCGATCATGACGTGTTTGTGTTTGCCGCGGTGCTCTTCCAACAGCGATTTCAGGTGATCAAGATCGTTGTGTTTGAAAGGCAGGGTTTTGGCGCCGGACACCTGCGCGCCGCTCCAGATGCAAGCGTGGGCCAGTTCATCAATCAGAATAAGATCGTTCTTACCGACAAACGTTGGGATGATTCCGGTGTTGGCGAGGTAGCCCGAGCCGAACACACAAGCCGCTTCGGTGCCTTTCAGTTTGGCAAGGCGCGCCTCGAGTTTCGTGAACAACGGATGGTTGCCCGTGACAAGGCGCGAGGCCCCGGCTCCGGCGCCGTGCTCCTTGATGGCGGCGATGGCCGCTTCCTTCACGACCGGGTGTTGGGTGAGATTGAGATAATCGTTGCAGGAGAAGGACAGCAGTTTGCGCCCGCCGCGCGTCATCCAAATGCCGTCCTCGCGGGTGGTGTCGATCAGCACCCGGCGCAGGTGTTTCGCCTCCAGTGCGGCCAGCTTGTCCGCTGCGAATTTCTCAAGGCTTTGCATAGCTTTAGAGCCTTTCGGGGCGCTTCCTACTTGACGGTGGGAAGTTGTACCATTACCCCCACGCTCACATTACCGGTAATTTTGGGCGGGAGCGCCCTGGCTATAAGAAAGGCTTGTTTGCATGTCTACTGCTGTCGAGGTCTTGTCCCGTCCCAGCGCACCCACATTGGGGGGCGTCCGGCACGATTGGACCCGCGAGGAAGTGGGCGCGCTGTTCGCGCTGCCGTTCCCCGAGTTGATGTACCAGGCGCAGACCGTGCACCGGATGAATTTCGATCCGAGCGAAGTGCAAATTTCCACGCTTCTGTCCATCAAGACCGGCGGTTGCCCGGAAGACTGCGCGTATTGCCCACAGAGTTCTCATTACGAAGCTGGCGTGAAAGCCTCCAAGCTCATGGATATCGAAGCGGTGATGACCGAGGCGCGCGCGGCTAAAGAGTCCGGTGCCAGCCGTTTCTGCATGGGCGCGGCCTGGCGTTCGCCCAAGGACAAGGATCTCGAGTCCGTTTGCGCCATGATCGAAGGCGTGAAGTCGCTCGGCATGGAAACCTGTGTGACGCTCGGCATGCTCAACGGCCCGCAGGCGATGCGCCTGAAAGACGCGGGCCTTGATTACTACAATCACAATCTCGATACCTCGCCCGAGTACTACGGCAACATCATCTCGACACGCACCTATGAAGACCGCCTGAATACGCTGGCCAACGTGCGCGATGCGGGCATCAATGTATGTTGCGGCGGCATTGTCGGCATGGGCGAGGGTGCGGACGACCGTGTCGGCATGATCACGACGCTGGCCAATCTGCCGCAGCACCCTGAAAGCGTGCCGATCAATATGCTGGTGCAGGTGGAAGGTACGCCGCTGAAGGGTGCCGAGGAACTGGACGATCTCGACTTTGTGCGCACCATTGCGGTGGCACGTATCACCATGCCCAAGTCCATGGTGCGCCTGTCGGCGGGGCGCGAGGATATGAGCGACGAAACCCAGGCCATGTGTTTCCTCGCCGGTGCCAACTCGATCTTCTATGGATCGAAGCTGCTGACGACGCCGAACCCCGGCGAAGATCATGACATGGCGCTGCTTCGCCGCCTTGGCATGTCGCCGATGCAGGCCTAGCGCACATTGAGCGGATCGCCGCCCGACTGGTTCGCAGCCGGTCTGCCGCATATCTGGCTGCCTTACACGCAGATGAAAACGACGGCCCCGCCGCTGGCGGTGGCGCACACACACGGCACGCGCATTACGCTGGCTGACGGGCGTGAGGTGGTGGACGGTATTGCGTCCTGGTGGACTGCATGCCACGGCTATAATCACCCGCACATCATCAAGGCCATGCAACGGCAACTGGAAACCATGCCGCACATGATGTTCGGCGGCGCGGTCCATGAACCGGCGCTCACCCTTGCTAAGCGTTTAAGTACGTTGCTGCCGGGCGATCTTGAGCGGGTGTTCTTCAGCGACTCAGGCTCGGTCTCGGTGGAAGTGGCGCTGAAGATGGCGACACAGTACTGGCTGAATCAGGGCGTGCGCACCCGCACCAAATTCCTGTGTTTCAACGGCGGGTACCACGGCGATACCATCGCCACCATGGCGGTGTGCGATCCCGTTGAAGGGATGCACAGTCTTTACAGCGGGCTGCTGCCCGAAAACATCATCGTCGATTTACCGAAAGACGGGGGCAGTACCGCTGCGTTCGAAAAAGCGCTGGAGAGCCACGCCGACGAATTGGCCGGCATTATTGTCGAGCCATTGGTACAGGGCGCGGGTGGCATGCGCTTTCACGATGCAGGTGTGCTGCATTGGCTGCGCGCGGCGGCGGATAAACACGACCTTTTGCTGATCTTCGATGAAATCTTTACCGGCTTTGGGCGCACGGGTGCGATGTTCGCTTGCGAAGCGGCAGGTGTGGAGCCGGACATCATCACGCTTTCCAAGGCCCTGACAGGCGGGACGGTCGGGCTGGCGGCAACGGTCGCGAAGAAAAAAGTATTCGAGACCTTCTGGTCGGACGATCCCAAGGCCGCGCTTATGCATGGTCCGAGCTACATGGCCAACGCTCTGGCCTGTGCGTCTGCCAATGCGTCTTTGGATCTATTTGAGAGGGAGCCGCGCTTGGAGCAGGTCGCGGCCATCTCGAAAGGATTGGAAGACGGGCTTGCACCATGCCGCGATCTGCCGGGCGTTACGGACGTGCGCGTGATGGGCGCTATCGGCGTCGTGGAATTGGAGCGCATCGAAGACCTTGGCGCGCTTAAACAAAAATTTGTCGATGCGGGCGTTTGGATCAGGCCGTTCGGGAATATCGTTTACCTCACGCCGGCCTTTACCATCGATGAAGATGATCTCGCCATGCTGACCGGCGCGATTGTTAAGGTGCTCAGCGCTTCGTGAATATCCCGTAGGCGACGTGATAGGTGATGCGCGGGTCGGCATCGAAGGCGCGCAGAACTTTTCTCAACGTCGCGGGTGAGGCCGCGCTGTGCCCTTTGCGCGGAGACTGCGCGCCGATCTGACGCAGCTTGCCGAGAAAAGCCAGACCGTTGTCATACGGCTGAAGAATATGCTCTTCGTCAATGCGTGCCGTGCCGTCATTGGGCAAGGCGGCTTCGATTTCGGGAACGCTCAGGCATTCCAGAACTCCGGAAGGCTCCTCAACACCCTCATAGGCCGCGTGCCATTCACGAAAACTATCTGTGGCGAGTGTTGAAAAAGCGATATGCCCGCCGGGGTTTAAATGTTTGGATAGCCGTTGCAGTGAAACGGGTAAATTCTCGAACCATTGCATGGTCAAGCTGGAGCAGATGAGATCGAAAGTCTCGCCCCTGGATAAGTCCGGCGCTTCACCGTCCATTAGCTTGAACGTCATCCCTGCTGTATCGCCAAGACCGGCCTCGCACTTCGAGAGCATAGCCTGAGAAATATCGGTGACGGTCCATGTCGCGTTTGGAACGTGCTCGCGAAGGCAGCGCGTGAGAAACCCGGTGCCGCAACCGATTTCGAGAATGCGCAGGGCGGTGGGTAAGGGAAGGGCGGCGACGCGCTCTGTCAGCCGCTCGGCGACCTTCAACTGCACTTCCGCGCCGCGCTCGTAGGTTTCAGCGGCGGCACTGAACGCGGCGGTGACATTGGCTTTATGGGAAGCGATACGGTTCATGAGATTGCCCGCACTATTTCGCGACCACGGGCGGCTTGCCCAGGGACATGCCGCCGTCAACGGTAATGAACTGGCCGGTCATCATGTCCGCGCCGGTGATGAGCCAGCCGATGACGTCGGCGACCTGTTCAGGTGTGCACACTTCGCCAAGGGCGGAGTTTTCACTCCACTGTTTGAGCATGCGCTCGTAACCCTCATCGCCGATGCCTTCTTTCAGCCACCGGCCTTGAATCATGCCGGGCAGAACGGCATTGACGCGGATCTTCGGCGCAAGATTGCGCGCAAGGGAAAGGGTCAATGTATTGAGCGCGCCTTTGGATGCGGCGTAGGCATATGAACTTCCGCTGCCCTGCACGGACCCGAGCGAGGAGACATTGACGATGGCGCCGCCGGTTTTGTTCATATGTGCTGCGGCAGCGCGACTCATCTGATAAGGACCAATGACGTTCACGCGATAGACGCTCTCGAAGTCTTCGGCGTTTAAGGCGTCGAGATCGTGCATCGGCACAAACTGAGTCGTACCGGCGCTGTTCACCAGCGCATCGATGCGCCCCCATTTTTTGAAAGCAGCATCGGCCAAATTCCGGCAATCGGCGTCGTTACCGACGTCGCCTTGCATGGCAAAGGCATCACCGTGCGCGCGGCATTCTTCTGCAACCTTCTCGGCGGCCTCGGCGCTGCGGGCATAATTGACGAGCACATTGTAGCCGTGTGCCGCCAGCCACTTCGCACTGGCTGCGCCGACGCCGGTGCCCGCGCCCGTTACAATCGCCGTCTTTCTTGTGTTTGTTTCGCTCATCGCATCCTGTCGCCTTGACCGGCGGGGTGTTCTCCGGCAGCCTACCTAACATTAGGCATGTCCCATATTCCGCCCGCGTCCCGCAAGTCCTTCCAGGGTTCTCAAGTGCCAGACTCCGCGACCGATACCGAAGCCAATCCTTCGCGCCAGCGCATTCTTGACTGCGCTGCCCGCCTATTCCGTCAAAAGGGATACGGCGGAACCAGTCTGCGGGACATCGCCGCGGAGAGCGGCATGAAAGCAGGGAGCCTCTATTACCACTTCGCTTCCAAAGACGAAATCGTCATTGAAGTTCTGAATACGGGCGTGGCGCGGGTGAACGACGCCGTGCAAGCAGCGGTCGCCAAGCTTCCGGCGGATGCGCCTGTCGGCGATGTGATCGATGTTTCCATTCACGAGCATCTGCGCGCGCTGCATGAGATGGGGGATTACACCTCGGCCAACGTGCGCATCTTCGGGCAGGTGCCCGGGGCCGTGCAGGATGCGCACAAGCCGACGCGCCGGACCTACGAAGAGTATTGGGAAAATCTGCTGACCAAAGCGGCGAAGGCCGGCGAACTGCAGCCCGGATCCGATCCGCACTTGCTGCTCGCGCTTCTGATCAGCAGCCTCAATGCAACGCTGGAGTGGTTCGACCCCGCCAAAGGTCCGGTCGATAAAGTCGCAACCGCATTCTCGGCGCTGGTGCGCCAAGGAATCGTCGCCCGCTAATTTTCCGCGAAAGCCGAACCTACCAGTTTGTCGGCGGCATCCTCTTCGCGACTTCCTCGAGCATGACCTCGGTGGCGCCGCCGCCGATGGATTGCACGCGGGCATCGCGCACCATGCGTTCGATGTCGCTTTCCTGAATGTAGCCGAAGCCGCCGTGGAACTGCTGGCAGGTGTACATGACTTCGTTGACCAACTCGCCGCACAGCGCCTTGACCATGGACACTTCACGCACACACTCGCGTCCCTGCGCATCCATCCAGGCCGCCTTGTAAACGAGTTGCTTGGCCGCTTCGACTTTGGAGGCCAGCATGGTGAGGCGCTGTCGAATGGTCTGCTTGTCCCACAAGGTTGCGCCGAAGGCTTTGCGCTCGCGCACGTATTGCAGCGTCATGGCCAAAGCGGCTTGCGCTTCGCCCATGGCCTGCGCGCCCAGAACCATGCGCTCGTTCTGGAAGTTTTTCATGACGGCGTAGAAGCCCTTGTTCTCTTCGCCGAGCATGTTGGCCGCCGGCACACGGCAGTTATCGAAAATCAGTTCGGCTGTGTCCGAGGAATACCAGCCTTGTTTTTTCAGGGCGCGGCCGACGGAAAAGCCCGGCGTGCCTTTTTCAACGATGAACATGGAAATGCCGCGCGATCCCTTCGCCGTCGTGTCGGTCTTGGCGGCAACAAAATAGATATCGGCGTGAACACCATTGGTGATGAAGAATTTCGATCCATTGAGAATGTAATCGTCGCCGTCTTTTTTGGCGGTGGTGCGAATGCCTGCGACGTCGGAGCCCGCGTCAGGCTCTGTCACACCGACCGCAGTGATTTTGTTGCCGGCGATGATGTCCGGCAGGTACTTCTGCAATTGCTCGGGCGTGCCCGCGTTCACGAGGTGCGGCGAGGCCATGTCGGTGTGAACCAGTACGGTGATGGCAAAGCCGCCGAAGGTACATTTGCCCAGTTCTTCCGCCAGAATACAGGTGGCGACGGTATCCATCTCGCTGCCGCCGTACTGCTCGGGATAGCACAGACCGAAGATGCCGAGGTCGGCAAACTTCTTCAGCACATCACGCGGGATCATGCCGTCTTCTTCCCATTTGCGACCGTGAGGCTTTACCTCCTCTTCGACAAAGCGGCGAATCTGGTCGCGCAGCATGATGTGCTCTTCACGGAACCAGGGATCTTCGTTGGACAAAGCGGGCTGATCGAGGGCCATGGGCGTACCTTCCATTCGTTGAAAGCGGAGAAAAAGAATCTGGCGCAATCGCGCGGAGGATGTTTACTTGCCGACTCCCGACTATGTCCAGAAGGAAGCGTCTATGTCCGAGACTTCTGCTGCGTCGCAAGGGCCGCTTGCGGGCATAAAAATTGTCGAAATGGCCGCAATTGGGCCCGTTCCATTCTGTGGAATGGCCCTAGCGGACATGGGCGCAGAAATAATTCGCGTGGATCGTACTTTTGACGCAGGGCTGGGCATCGCCGTGGATACGAAGTTCAACACCATGGCGCGCGGGAAAAAATCCATCGCCGTGGATTTAAAGAACCCCGACGGCGTGAAATTGGTCAGAAAACTTATCGCCAGTAGCGATGCGTTGATTGAAGGATTTCGCCCCGGCGTGATGGAGCGCTTGGGCTTGGGTCCCGATGAGTGTTTGAAAGATAATCCGAAACTGGTGTTCGGGCGCAGCAGCGGCTGGGGCGATAAAGGCCCGATGGCGCCGATCGCCGCGCACGATATCAACTATCTCGGGCTCAGCGGGTGCCTTGCGGCCATGGGTCTTGAAGGGCCGCCGCCGCCGCCCCTGAACCTGATCGGGGACTTCGGCGGCGCAGCTATGCACCTGTTGGTCGGGGTTGTCGCGGGTTTGTTCGCGGCCAAGAACACCGGCAAAGGGCAGGTGGTGAGCGCCAGTATCGCAGATGGGACTCTCGGCCTCATGCCGATGTTGTATGGGCACTATGCGGCCGGAAACTGGAAGCTGGAGCGCGGGGTAAATCACCTCGATGGCGGTGCGCCGTTCTATCGCACGTATGAGACCAAGGACGGCAAGTACATGGCCATCGGGTCTATCGAGCGGAAGTTCTATTTGGAAATGCTCGATCTTCTCGAGCTCAAAGACCAGGTCGATGCGGAGGAACAGCTGGACCGTTCAACATGGCCGGCAACGCGAGAGCTGTTCGCCAAAACATTTGCGCAGAAGACACGTGATGAATGGACGAAAGTTTTCGAAGGGTCCGATGCCTGCGTGACGCCGGTGCTCGATCTGTCCGAGGCGCCGAAGCATCCGCAGCAGGTGGCCGCCGGCGCATTCATGGAAATCGACGGGGTGATTCAGCCCTCGCCGGTGCCGAAATTCTCGGTCACCAAACACCCGGCGACGGCCGGCGCGCCCGAGACCGGCGCGCATACTTTGGAAGTGCTGGGCCGACTCGGCTACAGCGATGAGGAGTTGAAGAAATTTAGCGAAACCGGGCTGATCGCCAGCCATTCTGCGGCTTAGCGGCGGTTTCATTGACAGCCGGTTTTTACCGGCCTAACGTTAGGTAGAACTGAGGGTGGCGGTTCTGCCCCTTCTGTCTGCCGTATTTGGGAGAGAGACGATGAGTGTTGGCGCAATGCCACGCATTGAGAGCGCCGTTGTTTCCGGCGCCGGGCGCTTCAAGGACAACAAGGCGCACTACGACGGATTGCTCGACGAACTGCGCAAGGCGCTGGAGCATACCTATATCGGCGGCGGACAGGTCCTGGTCGACCGGCATCACAAGCGCGGCAAAATTCTCGCGCGTGACCGCATCGACTTGTTGGTCGATCCACTGACGTCGTTCATGGAACTTTCGCCGCTGGCCGCTTGGCAGATGTACGGCAACGATGTACCCGGCGCGGGTATTGTCACCGGCATCGGCATCGTTCACGGCGTACCGTGCATGATCATCGCCAACGATGCCACAGTGAAGGGTGGATCGTTCTTCGCTGAAACCGTGAAAAAGCACGTGCGCGCACAGACAATTGCCGAAGAAAACAAACTGCCGGTGATTTATCTCGTCGATTGCGGCGGTGCGTATTTGCCCGAACAGGACCGCGTGTTCCCCGATAAGGATCACTTCGGCGGCACGTTCTACAACCAGTGCCGCTTATCGGCGATGGGCTTGCCGCAAATCTCCGCCGTATTCGGCGGGTGCACGGCGGGCGGTGCGTATATCCCTGCATTGTCCGACGAAGTGGTGATGGTCAAAGGCCAGGCACGCATTCACTTGGGCGGACCATCCATCGTCAAAGTTGCCATCAACGAAGAAATCGACGGTGAGTCTCTTGGCGGCGCGGAAATGCATACCCATGTTTCCGGCGTTTCGGATTACCTGGCGCATAACGAACGTGAAGCGTTGAAGAAGGTACGTGACATCATTGCCGGGCTGAATTGGGAGCGCACATGCAGCGCGACAACACGCCCGGTGCGTGCGCCGCTGTACGATGCCGAAGAGATCGGCGGCATCATCGATAAGGACCCGAAGATGCCCTACGATGTGCGCGAAGTGATCGCGCGCATGGTGGACGGCAGCGAGTTCCAGGAATTCAAACCGGAATGGGGCACGTCGCTCATCACCGGTACAGCCTACATGCATGGCTACCCTGTCGGTATTCTCGGCAATAACGGACCATTGTTCTCAGACTCCTCGGTGAAGGGCGCGCACTTCATCGAGTTGTGCAATCAGCGGAACATTCCGCTGTTGTTCTTGCAAAACATCACCGGCTTCATGGTCGGCAGCGAAGCTGAGCGCGGTGGTATCGCCAAGCACAGCGCGAAACTTGTGTATGCCGTATCCACGGCGCGCGTGCCGCGTTTCACCGTGATCATCGGTGGGTCTTACGGCGCCGGGAACTACGGGATGTGCGGGCGCGGCTTCGAGCCGCGCTTTCTGTTCTCCTGGCCCAATTCGCGCATCGCAACCATGAGCCCGGATGTGGCCACGAACGTTCTTTTGGAGTTGCGCCGTACCAGCGCAAAACGCGGCGAAGCCGACCAAAAAGAATTGGACGAAATCGAACGCCGTACGCGTGCGCAGTTTACGGAACAAAGCGATCCATATTACGCGACCGCGCGGTTGTGGGACGACGGCATCATCGAGCCCGCGCAAACGCGCGATGTGCTTGGACTGTGCCTTGCTCTTGCCGCAGCGTCGCCGCGCGCGAGTGGCCCGTCACCTGTTTACCGGATGTAAGGCCATGATACGTAAACTTCTCATCGCCAATCGCGGCGAAATCGCCTGCCGCGTCATTGCCACATGCAAGCGCATGGGCATTGCATCCGTTGCCGTCTATTCCGACGCCGATGCTGGCGCGCTGCACGTGCGCTCTGCGGACGAAGCCGTCAACATCGGCCCGCCTGATGCGGCCTCCAGCTATTTGAACGCCGAAGCCATCATCGCCGCGGCCAAAGCCACCGGCGCGGAGGCTATTCATCCGGGTTACGGATTTTTGTCCGAGCGCGTTTTGTTGGTCGAGCTTTGCAAAAAGAACGGAATCGTTTGGGTTGGCCCGCATGTGGACGCCATTGAACGCATGGGCTCGAAAATCGAGTCCAAGCATATCGCCGAAAAGGCGGGTGTGACGGGTGTGCCCGGATATCACGGCGATAAACAGGACGACAAAACGCTGACGGACGCGGCCAAGAAGATCGGATTTCCGGTTTTGATCAAGGCTTCGGCCGGCGGCGGCGGGCGCGGCATGCGCCGTGTTGAAAAAGAGTCCGAGCTCACGGGCGCGCTCGATGCCGCGCGCCGGGAGGCGCAAGCCGGGTTCGGTGATCCGTCGCTGTTGATCGAGAAGCTGATCGACCGTCCACGTCACCTGGAAGTGCAAATCCTCGGTGATAAGCATGGGAACCTTGTTCACCTGTTCGAGCGCGAATGTTCCGTGCAGCGGAATTTCCAAAAGGTTGTTGAAGAGGCGCCCGCGCCGCGCTTGACCGAAAAGACACGCGCACGTTTGTTCGAGGCTGCGACCAAGCTCGGGAATGCGATCAAATACGATTCGGCAGGCACCGTTGAATTCATCATGGAAGAAGGCGAGGAGCAGCCGTACTTCCTGGAAATGAATACGCGTTTGCAGGTGGAGCACCCGGTCACGGAGCTCATCACCGGCCTCGACCTGGTCGAATTGCAGATCCGCGTTGCCGCAGGCGAAAAACTTCCGATATCGCAAGACGAGATATCGCAGTCCGGTTCTGCGATTGAAGTGCGCGTTAATGCCGAGGACCCGTCGCAAGGTTACATGCCCAACGTCGGTCCGGTGCATGATGTGCGCACACCGACGGGTACGGGCGTGCGTGTCGATACCGGTATTTCGGCGGGTTCGGAAATCACGCCGCACTATGACTCGATGATTGCCAAAGTCATCGCCTACGGTCCAGAACGCACCGTAGCCGCCCAGCGGTTAACTGCGGCCCTTGATGGCTACTCCGTGTTTGGTGTCGGGACCAATCAGGCGTTTTTGCGCGACATCATTACGAATCCGACTTTCATCAAAGGTGAGCTGACAACCCGCTTCATCGAGGAAGCGTTTCCGGATGGCTGGAAGCCTGCGGAGGATACGGACGGCCATCTGGCCGTTGCCGCTGCGGCGGTGTGGGCGGCGAGTATCGAGAGACGCGAGGTTCCCTCTCATCTTGGTCCATTCCTGAACTTAGGTGCGTTCCGAGTGCTCGAACGGGCGGGCCGGCCGGCGAAGACGCATCTCTTTGTGACGATCGGTGAGACGAAATCGGAAGTTACGGTCACGGGCCGTCATGGCGCGTATGACATCACCATCGGAGAAAAGACGAGCAAGGTCCTTGTGCGTGCGGATGGCCGTTCGGCGGCGGTCAGCATCGACGGGGTCGCCCGGCGCTTCGACACTTATGTGAACGGCGCCGAAGTCAGCTTGTCGCAGGATGGCGCGGTGACCATATGTCTCGTGCAGCCGGAGCTCGACAGCATCGGTGCGCAAGGCGGCGCGGCCGCCGCGTCGGGCCCGATGCTGGTGGCGCCGATGCCCGGACAGGTGAATGCCGTTCATGTGGAAGCGGGGCAAGAGGTGAAAAAGGGCGATACCATTGTCACCTTCGAAGCCATGAAACTGATGCAAAGCCTCGCCGCGCCGGTCAGCGGCAAGGTGAAGGAAATCTGCTGCAAAGCCGGAGAAACAGTGAGCGCCGGGGTGGTTCTCGTGGATATCGAGCCTGCCGAGGGCGGTTGATTGAAGGATGCGCCGCAATGTGCGGCGAGATTGACGGAATGTGGTGCGGGAACCTAAAATAGGACAGCATTACTGACATATTTTGTTACAGTGATGTCTGTGGTTCACGGCGGTCCCGCGCCCTAACATCGGAGCTTATTATGGATGCTCAGCCCATCGATCTCGACGTCGGCCTCGACGATAAATACGTCAAAGGCAAGGGCTACGTTTACCTGACGGGCCTTCAGGCTCTGGTGCGTGCGCCGATCGAGCAGGCCCGTCGCGACAAAGCCGCCGGCCACAACACGGCAGGCCACATCACCGGCTATCGCGGATCGCCTTTGAGCGCGTATGACCGCGAAGTTCAATACGCCCAAAAGCACATCGATGAAGTGGGTGTCGTCTTTCAGCCGGGACTGAACGAGGATCTGGCGGCGACGGCCCTTTGGGGTTCTCAGCAAACCGGCATTTTCGGCAAGACCAAATACGACGGCGTGTTCGGGCTTTGGTACGGCAAGAACCCAGGCCTTGATCGCAGCGGCGATGCGATGAAGCACTCCAACTACGCAGGATCTTCAAAGCTCGGCGGTGTCATTGCAGTTGTGGGCGATGACCACGCGGCCAAGTCGGCCACGGTCGCCAATCAGTCCGAATACACATTCATGACGCACAATATGCCGGTGCTGGCGCCGAGCGATGTGCAGGACGTCTATGACTTTGCGCTCTACGGCTGGGCCATGTCGCGCTACAGCGGCCGGTGGATCGGCTACAAGGTCGAGCCCAACAACATGGACCGCACACAAACGGTCAGCGTCGATCCGGCCCGCGTGCAGATCAAAGAGCCCACCGACTTCCAATTGCCGCCCGGCGGTCTGTCGATCCGCTGGCCGGACAACCAATTCGATCAGGAAGTCCGGCTGCTGGACCACGGCCTGAAAGCCGCGCAGGCCTTTGCCCGCGCGAACAATCTCGACCGCGTCGAATACGACCGCGCAAATGCGCGCTTCGGCATCGTGACAGCCGGCAAGAGCTATTCCGATACGCACGAAGCCTTGAACATGCTGGGCATCACCGAAGCCCGCGCCAAGGAATTAGGAATTGCCATCTACAAAGTCGGCCTGACGTGGCCGATGGACCCCGTGAAGGCGATGGAATTCTGCGCCGGCCTCGATGAGGTGTTGGTCGTCGAGGAAAAGCAGCCGGTGATGGAAAACCAGTTGCGCGCCATGCTCTATGACCTGCCCGCTGACAAGCGACCGCGCATTGTCGGCAAAGCTGACGAAGCCGGCGAAGAATTGCTGAAGGCAAAGTTGGGGCTTGATCCGCACGAAATCGCCATCGCCATCGCCAAACGTTTGATGGGCATTTCGGACGACGCACAGGTGAAAGACGCATTGCGCGCCGTCGAGCAAAAGCAAAAATCCATCGACAACGCGCCCCCGCCGGTGATGCGCTCGGCGTATTTCTGCTCCGGCTGTCCGCACAGCACGGGTCTGAAGCGCCCGGACGGCAGCCGGGCCATGGCCGGTATTGGCTGTCACTGGATGGCGATGTGGGTGCCGGACTTTGCAACCGAACCCTCGTGTCACATGGGCGGCGAGGGGTTGTTCTGGGTCGGTCAGGCGCCGTTCTC
>Ga0181594_10003509_pt1 | contig 14164 bp, 9 predicted proteins | sample 071ome_18_FD_145603 | JGI IMG/M metagenome (GOLD analysis project Ga0181594, IMG submission 145603) | Coastal salt marsh microbial communities from the Groves Creek Marsh, Skidaway Island, Georgia - 071413BT metaG (spades assembly) | ecosystem: Environmental > Aquatic > Marine > Intertidal zone... | reverse complement strand
GCCTGTGCTGTGCCGGTACCCGCTCTCATGGAGCGTTGAGCGGTGCAGGGGGCTCTCATCTTGAGCTGGGGTTGAGACGCGTGAGGGGAGCTGTGTGGTCACGGGGTGGTCCTTGTGTGAGAGGGGCGTGGTCAAGGTGAGGTCAGCGGTGGGTTAACAGGTCGTTATGGCGCTCGTGGGGCGGTACGGGAGGCGCTCAGGTGAGCCCGCCTTGAGCTCCTCATAGAGGCCTCTGAGCAGGTTGCCCGCTACCGTCTGCCGGTACCACGCCGACCCCCTGTGGTCTGAGAGTGGGCTAAAGTCACCCTTCAGCGCCTCGATCGCCCGCTCAAGGCTCTCCTCTGACCAGCCTTGACCGATCAGCGCGCGCTCCGCCAACTCCGCGCGCTTCGGGGTCGCCGCCATCCCTCCATACGCGAGCCGGGCTCCGCGCACGACCCCCTGCTCATCAAGCTCAAGTGAGAAGGCGGCGGACACTGAGCTGATGTCGAGCTCTTGACGCTTTGAGACCTTGTAGGCCCGGTCGATCCGCTTCACCCCTCCACGCTCCTCGCTCACCGCTGGGAGCTCGACGCGCGTCAGTAGCTCTTGAGGCTTGAGGAGGGTCTGACGGTAGCCCGTGAAGAACTCCGAGAGCTCCACCCAGCGAGCCCCGTCCGCTGAGCTCAGCTCGACTCGGGCGCCAAGCGCGAGGAGCGCCGGCGCGGTGTCCCCGATCGGGCTCGCGGTGCAGAGGTTCCCGCCAAGCGTCCCGCGGTTCTTAATCTGGCGCGCGCCAAAGAACCTTAGCATCCGCTCGAGCGAGGGCGCGTGCTCCTTTGAGAGGCGCTCGACCTCCGATAAGGCCACCCCTGCGCCGATACGCCACACCTGTCGACCGTCTACCTCGATGAGCGCTGAGCCCTTAAGCTCCTCAAGCGCCTCTAAAGAGATCAGGGTCTTGGGGCGCTCAAAGCGCTTGGTGATCATCAAGCCAAGGTCTGTCCCACCCGCGACCAGCATGGCGTCAGGGTGCGCCCCCCAGCACTCAAAGAGCGCAGGGAGGTCGCGAGGTCGTAGGAGCTTAGAGCCTCCCCCCTCCGCGATGAGGACCGGCTCCTCTTGCGCGCTCGGGGCGCCTCCGTATTGTGTCAGCGCCTCCGCGAAGTGGTCCTCTGGGAGCGCGCCGGAGACCGCCTCTGCGGCCTCTTGGATCGGTCGGTAGCCTGTGCAACGACAGAGGTTCCCACAGAGCTGATCGTCAATCTGCCATGGCTCGCTCATGTCCTCTCTATAACAGGCCTCAAACAGCGACATCACCACCCCCGGTGTACAGTAGCCACACTGCGAGCCTAGCCTCTCCACAAGCGCCTGTTGCGCGAGGTGAGGCTCCCCACCCCTCTTTAGCGCCTCCACCGTGTAGACTCGCCTCCCATGTAGCATCGGCAGGAGTAGCAGACACGAGTTGACCGCTCGATAACTCGCCCGCTCATCTCCCTCACCTCTTGGTTGGATCACGACGACTGTACAGGCGCCACAGTCCCCCTCCGCGCAGCCCTCCTTCGTCCCCGTTAGGCCTTCATGGTCACGCAGGAACCTCAACAGGGTCGTCGTAGGGTCGATCGCGCTGAGCTCTATTCGCTGGTCATTGAGGTACATGTGCATCGGGTGGCGCTCTCTTTCGGCTCTCTTCCTTAAAGGTTGAACATGGTGTCATGATGAGATTCAACGCGCAACAAGTGATGTCAGCGCGCCTCTATACACAGCTTAAAACAACTTATGATTTAATAATTATGAATTATAAAATGAGATTTTCTGCCAAGACAAGCGGTGATCTCCTCTGATATATACAGGTCACTTAACCCTTAACATCAGCCATTTAAGGAGCGCTGTATGAACAAAGAGGTCAAGCGCCTCAAGGTGCATGGGAAGCGAAAGAACGTCGAGCCACCCGCTAAGAAAATCGTCATCTCTGTCATTCAGCAGAAAGGGGGCGCAGGGAAGACGACCATCGCGGTACACCTCGCCCATATGATCTCCGAGCTCCGCCCCAAGTGGCGGGTCATGGTCGCAGACGCCGACCCTCAGCAGTCGGCGACCCAGTGGCTCAACCGTGGGCTCAGCCGTGAGGTGAGCGAGCTCAAAGGGGTCACGGTCGCTCAGGACGGCGAGGGGAAGAGCCTCCGTAAAGAGCTCGCGGAGATGGAGGCGGACGTCGTGATCATCGACCTCCCTCCCGCGATCGAGTCGATCTCGCTCCGCGCCGCGCTCTACGCAGATGTCATGCTGATCCCGGTAGGCGCCTCAACCCTTGACCTCGAGGCCGCGCGCGCCGCGGTGAACGTCTGCCAAGAGGCGATGGAGCTCGACCCTCGTAAGCGGATGCTCATGATCCCCTCTCGGCTCCGCTCCGGGACAAGCTCCGCCCGTGAGCTCCGGCCCGTCCTCGAGCGCTGGGGTCAGGTCTCCCAGGTCTCGATCTCGCTCCGCGTCGCCCTCTCCGACGCCGCCGCGAGCGGTGAGGGGATCAACACCTTTGAACCTGACGGGATGGCTTGTATCGAGTTTATTCGCCTCGCTACCGAGGTCCTTGAGCTGATCGAGGTTGAGCGATGAGCCGACGTAGACCAAGCCTGATGGACATCCTCGAGGAGGAGCAAGGCTCCCCAGAGCTCGAGCGCTCGCCAGCCCCTGCCCCCCAACCCGAGCCTCCTCCCCCTGTCGTAGCCCCTAAGCCAAACAAAGCGGACTATATCCGGCTCTCGATTACGGTCCCGCCCGACATGTTCGAGCGCTTACAGGCGGTCTCACTTCAGCGGAGACGTAACAAGGAGCCTTACACCTTTTGTCACCTCGCGAGACAGGCTATGCTCGAGTGGCTCGATCGGCTCGAAGAGGACTCAAAATGACTCAAAAAATCAATCTAATAGGTACCTTAAGCGTCCTGTCCACCCTGCTCTTTACAAGTGGGTTGATGGCGACCCCGCGCATGTCTCTGACCGCAGGCACCCCCTGCTCAGGCTGTCACTTTAGCCCCAACGGGGGAGGGGGTCGCACTGAGCTTGGCTGGGGCTCTATGAACACCGTGGGCGCGGTCACCTATGATCAGCTCGGGCTGAGCGCGCTCCATGAGCAAGAGAGCAACACGCTCCTGAGTGAGAAGGTCATGCTCGGCTTCGACGCCCGCCTCCAGTGGGCTCGCCTCGGTCGCCCTGAGTATAATGAGCAGAATGAGGTCAGCTACCCTGACCTCACCATGATCCCTATGCAGCTCCAGCCTTATATTGGATATAAGCCCACGCACGACGTCACCCTCTATGGGAGCTTTATGCCTGGCCCCGACCTCATGAACAGAGATGGGGGGAGCTGGGAGCCCGCTAAACAGGTCTTCCCTGGGATGAGCGCCTATGAGGCCTGGGCGATGTACAGCCTCAACCACGGGACCGTCAACGTCCGCGCGGGTCAGCTTCAGCCGACCTTCGGGATCCGCCACGATGATCACACCATCATGACCCGTGGAGATGGGCTCGATCGTCGCGTGCCTGTGATCCCCCCCAACTTCACTGAGCTCGGCGTCGATGTCTCTTATCAACCCATTCGCTGGCTCCGCGCTGATTTAAGCGTGGTAGACACCACAAACCTCGACGCCTCACTCAACCGTGACGGGGTGCTCCAGCTTGAGGGTCAGGCAGGCGGTGAGCCTCCTAACGCCCTCTGGCCTGTCGCCACCAGCGCGCGCGTCATGCTCATGCCTCAGTTCACCTTTGGCGGTGGTGGTGGAGCGTCAGGAGATGACTTCGGGGATGACTTTGGGGATGACTTCGACGCCGAGCCCGCTGAGGTGAGCAAGCCTGTCACCATGAACGCGTGGCTTGGCGGGTCGATCTACACCAGCGGGGACTTTATGATGCTCAACGGCTTCTTCGCGGCGGGGATCGACCGTGGGCTGTCTCTGATCGGTGAGCTGATGTGGAGCAAGCGCACCATCTACTATCGTCAGCTCAATATGCACCTCGGCCTGAGCTACGCGCTCAAGAACTGGCTCTCATTTCACGCTCGCGTCGAGCGCGCTCAGACCCACAAGCTCACCACCGCGATTGATGAGGTGGGGGTCACCGAGCAGTACGTTGTGGGCGCTGAGCTCTTCGTGCTCCCTTATGTCGAGCTCCGCCCCGAGTACAGGCTCTCTGAGAACCTCGATTATCGCTTTGGATTCGCGAGTCTACAGGTCCACATGTTCTATTGATGAGCGCGACTCAGCCCGCTTAGGTGAGGTCGAGGTCATCTAAGAGCTGGCTCACCGTGCTCGTGGGGACCTTCAGCATCAAAAGCGCACCTCTCAAGCGCTTGAGCGGGATGCTCACGACCGTAGGCATCCCCCCACTCAAGCTAAAGAGGCTCAAGAAATTGACCCCGCTGTTAAAGGGGGCCGCGAAGGTCACGCTGTCACCAAACCGCGCGACCGCGACCTGCGCCTTCTCTTGCCCTCTCAAGAGGAGGTGCGTCCTGTCAAAGCTCGCCTCATGATAGGTCGCGTCCACAAACACCACCCGGTCGCTCAGCGCCCTGTAGCCCTCCGCGAGCGCGTTCGCCTCTCGCTCTAAGGCGAGCGTCTGCGCGCCTGCCTCATCTACCTTCGCCCACAGCGCCTCATCCCTGAGCTCGCTCAGCATCAGCCGGATGACCTCTAAGCGTAGCTCACTGGATTTAGGCTCACCCCTGAGCGCGCGGTCGATCCGCGCTCCCTCAGGGCTTGGGCTCCCTAGCCGAGTGTCGATCGCGTAGGAGTCCGCGTCACAGCCCTCATACGGCTCTCGGCCCCCATTCAGCCACTTCGCGGCGCTCGCGAGCCCATCAAAGTCGTTATGGCACAGGATGGTGTTCACCTCCCCTGCTCGCGCCACGCGCTCCTCAGTGACCATCTCAGGGCAGGCGCCATGCTCCACCTTCGTTGCCAAAATAAAGCGAGGGTCAGCGCTAAATTCTGCGTGATGTACGCTGTCATGATGGTCGAGGTAACACGCGAGCCTCGGCCCAAGTTGCTCGATCAGCTTGTGGGTTACAGACGGATAGGGAGGGACGGGCTTCCCTGACGCAAAGGCGAGGTCAAGGACCACCACCCTCCCCTCTAAGCGCCCCGCGCTCGGTGGGCGTCTCGGGGTACAGAACGCGACCCGCACACCACCCACCCTCTCACCTAAGAACTGCGACTGACTCATTTAGCTCACCTTACGCCTCTCGCACTTGAGGGGTCACGTATGATGAGTAATCCGCTCCTAAAAGGCAAGGCGGGCGCCTAACTCAGCGCGTTACGCCTCGCCTATCGCTCATCCGCCTGAGCCGCCTGAGCCCCCTGAGGGTGGGGTTGTCCCGCCTGAGGGTGGGGTTGTCCCTCCTGCGGGTGGGGTTGTCCCTCCTGCGGGTGGGGTTGTCCCTCCTGCGGGTGGGGTTGTCCCTCCTGAGGGTGGGGTTGAGGGAGTGGAGGAGGGAGGGACACAGCCCCGACCGCCCGTCACCTCGCCACAGATGTAGCTCAACGGGCAGTCTGAGTTTTGACGACAGCGCTCAGAGCACCATCGCTCTCCATTATAGTTGATGCAGGCGTTGGTAGCGCACTGCGCGTCACTCGTGCAGTCCGCACCAAAGTAGCTTAAGGCGGGCGGTGGTGGGAGGTCACCCGTCTCGGTGAGCGGGGTACCACAGACGAGGTTGCCTGAGACCGCGGCTCTACACTCAAAGCCCGTAGGACAGCTCCCTTGCTGTCCACCACAGTAAGCGGAGCACCGCGTGTTGCGCTCATCAAACATCAGACACACGCCTGAGAGGCAGTCTGAGCTCGCGGTGCAGGGGGTACCAAAGGGCGCTAACTTGACCTCCTCAGGCATCTGACAGTCGATGTCCCCCTCACAGGCGTAGTCACAGAAGTTATCTGAGCTCTGCGCGCAGTCAAAGGTCCCTGGCCCACCTGGGTTAGTGGGGTTATTCAGCGCGTTGTGGTCCACGGTGTAGTTGCCCGTTGTGATCCCTGCGATCGCGTCGCTGATAAACTGACGGTGTGCGTCGATACGAGTGTACACCGCTCCAAGCGAGGGCGCGCCCCCCGCGAACACACCAATTAAGATCTCCCCTGAGCCTGGGACTGTGGCGTTGCTGATGATCGCCGCCGCCCCACCTAAGGTGCTCTGGGTCGTGCTCGGCATGAGGCTCGTAAAGCTCGAGGGGCGCACGTCGGTCGCCGCGAGGGCCTCTGAGCCTCGCGCCTCACCATTGAGGCCAAGATTAAAGTAAACCGAAGAAAAGGACACCCGCCCGTCCGTAGCAGGGAGCGGGCCTGAGCGCATCAAGAGCGCGCCGGAGGTCGGGGCGCTGAGCTTGATTACCGCGATGTCATACAGCGGGGTCGTCTGAAGCGGTGGCTCTCCTCCTCCTGTCCCCGTCACAGCGTAGAGGTGGTTCGTGACGAGCGAGGTGTCCCCATCCCAGTTTGGGTGCAGGTAGAGCTGTTGAACAGGTGTGCCTGTCAGAGGTTGCGAGACTGGGCTCATCGCGCTCACCTGATATCGACCTGGGTTCGTCCCCCGCTGTAAGCAGTGCGCGGCGGTGATCGCGTGTATCGGATCAATGAAGGTCACCGAGCAGTGCGCTGAGGCCGGCTGGGTCGTGTCGATCAACACCCCCACTGCGCCCCCCATTTGGGTACCAATCGGGCTCCCGCCACCAGGGGTAGGCATATAAAATTCCGCGTTAGGGTCCGCTGGTGGTGGCTCTATAGTGTTACTACATGAGCCGAGGCTCAGGCTCAGGCCGGTCAAGAGCGCTGAGGCCGTGATCAGCGCTCGGGACCGATTATGTCTTATATGAGGGAGGATCATCGCAAGCTCCTTGCGGGTCTTTATAAGCGTACAGCTTTAGATAACGTATATAGATTGGTGGGTTCAAAGGGTCTTTAAGTATTCGATTAACTCTAGTCGCTCTTCGTCGCTGAGCGGGTCACCATAGGTGTGCCCCGTGTTCAGGTACCCGAGCCGTGTCGTGTCATAAACCTCCGGCGGAGCCCCCTCCGCTCGGCTACGCTCCTCGACGCTGTACGGCCACCCTACCCTCTCCTCGTCAAGGTCATCAGAGCGCCTGCTCACTCGACGCCACAGCGCGGGGCGCGCCTCACTTTTAAGCAGGCTCCACAGGTCAGGGACGCTGTCATTGTGAAGGTAAGGCGCGGTCGCCCAGATCCCATCAAGTGGGGGGGCGACATAGCCAGGGGTCTCCTCTAGCCAGTTGCTTTGGCCCAGCGGGCTCGCCTCGACCCACTCACTAAAGGTCGCGACAAAGGTCTCCTCAAAAGAGAGGAGCATCGGGTCCGTCCCCACCTCATCGATGGGGATGATGAGGTTCGGGTATCGGTCGAGATCACGGCGGGTTCGCGTGCGCTCATAGGTCCCATGACAGCGACTACACAGCGCTTGATAGTGCCCTGCCCCCCTCGTAGCGCGCTCCTCGTCCAGCTCACCTGGCCAGCGAGGGGGCTCCAGTCGAGTGATCCACGCCCTGACGTGATGGAAGTAGCTGTCGATCTCTAAGAGCTCCTCAATCCCTTGTACGCACAGCGAGGAGGCGGAGTACATAAAGCGTGTGTGGTCTCCCCTAAAGGCAGCAGAATAAAACATCGCGTTCTTCTTCCCCATCCGCCACAGCGGAGGCACAGCCAAAGGCACCGCTGGGATCCCCTCTTCTGGGAGCGTCACTTGGTAGCTGTCTCTCCACTCCATGCTCTGTGGGTCACGGCGACCAAACAGCACCACCGCCATGTTGTCGGCCGCGACGACCCCTGTGGTGTCGAGCACAACCGCGGAGCCCACTGCGCTCATGCGCTCCGCCCAGTAGCGCGCCGCCTCCTGCTCTGCGGGGTCTTGATACAATTGCACCATCGAGCGCGCGAAGACCCCCGGGTCGTTGACCGTCTTCAAGGTCGTGTTCCCTAAGCCGACGACAAGCTCACCGTCGAGCGCCCCTGCGTGACAGTTCATACAGTTTAAGCCAGCGATCTCGACGCCACTGTCCGTGACGTTGTGTGTCAGGAAATAGGGGAGCTCAGCGTTCGCTCCTGTCCTGCCCTCAAGGTACGCGCTGTCGCTTGGGAGCCCCACGAGCGGGAAGAAGCGCTCGACGTCAAGCTGGTCAAAGATCGAGACTGGGAAGCCACAGCCCACAAAGGGGGAGTTAATAAAGTGGTCATAGCCCAAAGCTGGGTCACCATCCCGCTGAGGGGTCGGCTCGACATACACAGCGTACATCGGCGCCGGGAGAGGCTCTGGTGGTGGTGTAACCTCGACGGCCTCTCCCCCTCCCTGCTCACCTCCGGCAGGCCCACCTGCCTCGCCACCGGCCAGCGCGCCTCCCTGCACCTCAGCGCCTCCTACTGTACCTCCTACTGTGCCTCCTAGACCCTCACTTCCGCCACCCAAGCCTCCCCCTTGAGACGCGCTAGACCCCGCCTCAACTGGAGCCACCTCCCTTGAGGTCGAGGCTCGCCTCGCCTCTTCACACGCTGTAGTCATGAGCAGGCTGAGCGCAATGGAGGTGAGCGGGGTGAGCCAAGCGCTCTTGAGCTGGCGACTAGAAGAGGAGCGCGGTGTCATGCTATGGAGCCTTTCTACGCGAGGGCAAACGCCCAAGTCTTATGGGTCACGGTTCATTTTATATCACGTCTCAGGTCTGCTCACCTCCATGTTCTCTCCTCACCTCACGCTCTTGTCCCTGTCTCTCCTGTGTGCGCTGTCTTGTGAGCGACCCGCTCAGCCAACCCGCTCCCCTGCGCGTCGGAGCTGTGCGCTCAAGGTCAGAGTTCAGCTCGTCGGTCAGCCTCAAGAGGCAGGGGTGATTGGAGCCTTTAATGGGTATAACCCTCAGCTCGCCCCTCTCTCGCTCCTCGACCCCGCGCGAGGTGAGTGGGGGGTCGACGTCTTACTTCCACCAGGTGAGCACCTCTACGCCCTGAGCGTAGACGGGCAGGTGATCAATGACCCCTCTGCGAAGCTGACGGATGTAGGTATAAGCGGGCCATGGCGAGGGGTCGAGCGCTCGCTCGCTCGGGTCTCTGACTGCAGTCGTGGGCGCTGGTATCGAGTCGCCGAATATGATGAGCTCCCGAGCTCTGACTCGATCACCCTCGCCTTTGAGCGCGCGACGCTTGAGGAGGGAGAGGGCTACGCGCAAGCGCTCCCTGATGGCGCCCCGCTCGACCTCAGCTCCGCTCAGCTCACCCTCCACCCTGGGGGCCCTCTGAGCGACGTTGAGCCTCAGGCGCTTGACTTTACTTGGAGGTCTGACGCGCCCGAGGCGCTCAGCTTCTCTGTCGAGTCACTCCCCCCTGGGAAGCACTGGGTGTCTGTGAGCGCGCGTGACCAGCGCGGGGTCCTCGCGGAGCGCTTCATGGCTCCGCTGTGGGTGGAGCCCGAGCCCTTTAAGTGGAGCGATGGCCTCATGTATCAGGTCGTGCTCGACCGCCTTGACCCCCCCCACCCCCCCGACGGTGAGGCGAGCCCCAGCGTCGCTTCACGCTGGGGGGGAGGCCTTGAGTCAACCCTCAACCTGCTCAAGGGGGGCTACTTTGAGCGCTTTGGCGTGCGCTCGCTGTGGCTGTCTCCTGTCTACCCAAACCCCGACGGCCTGTGGCGAGGCGTTGAGGGAGGTGAGCCTCGCTATGAGGGCTACCACGGCTATTGGCCTACCTCACCGAGAGCGGTTGGGGAGGAGTGGGGTGGGGAGGCGCTCTTAGATGAGCTTGTCAGCGAAGCGCACAGCCGTGGGATTCGAGTCATCCTCGACGTGGTCCTCAATCATGTCCATGAAGCGCACCCTTATGTGAGCGCTCACCCTGAGTGGTTTAGTCCAGAGGGTTGCCTCTGTGGTCGTGGGAGCTGTGACTGGGGACGTTATATCGAGACGTGTCAATTTACAGATTATCTGCCCGATGTCCGCTGGGGACCTGACGCGCTCCGCGCTCAGGTTTATGACGCCCTCTGGTGGCTTGAGCGCTTCGACCTCGATGGGCTGAGGGTCGACGCGGTGCCGATGATGCCTCGTCGAGTCACTCGGCTCCTCAGCGCGCTTGTCCATGAGCGCCTCGAGGGGCTTCGAGTTCGTCACCTCCTCCTCGGAGAGACCTTCACGGGGCCTCGCGAGTGGCCTCGCCTGGCGTGGTATCTCGGGCCCTGGGGGCTCGATGGTCAGTTTGACTTTTCGCTGATGTGGGCGCTCCGCGACGCTGTCGCGTGGCGGAGTGGCCCGCTCACGCAGGTCGTAGAGGCCTGGGAGCGCGCGCAGGCGACCTGGGGTGACAGCGCGAGCGTGATGGGGCTCTTCGCGGGGAACCATGACGTGACTCGTTTCCTCAGTGAGGCGGCGGGTCAGCTCCCCGCAGACCCATGGGTCAACCCCCCTGCGCAACCGAGCGAAGAGGAGCCCTACCTGCGCCTCGCGCTCGCCTACGCCCTCACGCTCACCCTCCCCGGCCTCCCTGTGCTCTACTACGGGGATGAGGTCGGCATGGCTGGCGCCAACGACCCAGACAACCGGCGCCCGTTCTGGCCCAACTCAGCGCACTCCTTATCTGAGCTCAACCCCGCTCAGCGTACGCTCAACCTCAAGCTGAGGCGCCTCGCTCAGCTCCGTAGCTGTCTCCCAGGGCTGAAGAGTGATCTCCTCACCTGGCGACTTGAGAGCGCTGAGCGGGTCGCCTTCTCTCGAGGTCGCGGTGAAGAGGAGGTGATCGTCTTGATCGAGCGGGCGCCCCAAGCGCCCCTCAGCCCAACTACGCTCCTCAGCCCCACTTACCCCACCGAGGGGTGGCGCGCGGTCCTCGCCAACGACTGGGGTAGCGGTGAGGGGGCGTGGCCTCTCCAGACCCTCTCGCTCAATGACCCCCTCCCTGTATCGAGCTGGTCGCTCAGCCTGTTGACGCGCTCTCCTAACCTAGACGTCTGCCTGAGTGACCCGCGCTGAACGAGCTCAGGGCTCCGGCTCGACGGGCGCTTCTGTAAAATAGAGCTGGTGGTTGTAGATCGTCTCACTGAGCGGGTCAAAGATGTCGATCAAGGTGAAGTCTTGATAGTCAAACTCACCATATCGGGTCATCGCCCTCAGCTGGAGGAACACACCACCTTCGCGCAAGCCAAGCTCCCCCTCTTGTGAGCTGATCGCCGGTAGGGTGAAGCTACGCGCGCCACCTGGGAGCAGGTAACTCCAAACTGGGAAGCCATCTTGAATGAGGCGCACATAGATCACCTCAGAGGGCTCTGTCGCCACGCGCTCTACCCCTGGCCACACATCCCAGCTGATCGTGTCTCCAATCCGCACCGTCCCCCCAGGGTCATGCGACGTGATGTGAGGCGCCTCGACATAGGGGCCAAGCTCAACCTCTGCGCTGATGTCTCTTTGGGTGTGATACACCTCTGTCTGTGTGTCCTCATTGAGCGAGGCCACCCCAAACCACTCAAGCTCGATGTCCTCTGGGAGCGCCAGCATATCAGGGAGGTCGGTCACCCTCACCTCTAGCTCTTCGCCCTTCTCCATCACGTCTAGCTCCCAGTATCCGTCCGCGCCTAGGTTGAGGAAGGCCCTCGCCTCATAGGTCTGCGGGATGACCGCCCCTGATGGGTTTAGCGTCGCCTCCGCCTGACCTGGGTTGAGATGATGGAGCGAGGCCTGCTCACGGGTTGGGTAGCTCAGCGTCAGCGTGACCCCCTCCACGCTCGACCCAGGGCTCAGGCTCATATAGCGGACGAGCCCAAGCGCGATCGGTCTGCTGAAGCGCCTCATCGCCCAATACCCGAGCTGACCTCTGTTAAAGGAGTCATAGGCCCAGTCCTGCACATAGGCGGCGGTCGCGACGAGGCTCATCTGCCGAGGGGACACCTCAAGCTCAAAGGGCCCATCTTCTGTAAGGATCCCGTTGGGGGCAGGCTGAGGTGAGAAGCTTCGATTCAACATGTCGCTGTGGCTCGTGTCGATGAACCCCATGAGCGTGTAGCCCGGCTCAGCGGGCTTCGGGAGCACGGACAGCCCTACGAGCTGACCAGACACCCGCGCGGGCGCTGGTGGCTCGGGTGGTGAGCCCTCCCCCTCGGGTGGCGGTTGCCTTGGGATCATAATCACCGTCAGGTTCTCGCTCACCACGCGCTCTATGGTCACGATCTCATAGCCCTCCTTCAGCGCGGTGACGTCCACAGGGCCCTCAAGGTCCACCGCAGAGAGCGTCACTCGGCCGTCCTCTGGGGTGACCCCAACGAGCTGAGGCTCTACGGTAGGGGCGTCAAAGGGCCTCAGCTCAACGCGCACCCCCTCGATCGGGCTCAGCTCATAGATGTCAAGCGCGGTGACGTTCAAAGACTGCTCAATCACGGGGCCCCACGGGCCACCAAAGCGACTCAGCGGATCGAAATAGGTGAGCGCCTCCGCTAAGAAGGCCCGCTCCTCTCCTGCGCCTTGCGCTCGAGTGACGCTCAGGTCGACGAGCCCAACGGGGTGCGCAGGGGCGCGGAGCCACAGCTCCTCACTTGAGGGGACGCTCACAACCTCCACAGCTTGACCATTAAAGCTTAGGCTCAAGGCGTCACTAAAGCCACGCCCCGTGAGCTTAATTAAGGCGCCACCCGCGGTGGACGCGCGCGGTGGGCTGAGCTCATACAGCGCGAGCCTCACGAAGAACTCTAGGCTCAAGCGCTCCGCGCTGGTGAAGCTCCCCGTCCTTTGGCTCACCTCGACCTGCGCGAGCCCAGGGGCCCGCGCGGGGGTGAAGCAGCTCAAGCGTTGAGGGGCCTGTAGCTCACAGCTCACCTCCCTGCCATCCACCTTGACGAGGGTCTCCTCGGTGAAGCCGTTGCCTCCAACCATAAAATATCCACCCTCATCGCTCGGGAGGCGCTCAGGGCTTAAGCCGAGGACCTCAAAGTCGCCTGGCTCAGGGTCTAAGATCAAGAGCCCTCGGTCTGTCTCCCATGTGCCGTTCCCGTTCTGTACCTTGACCGAGGCCCACCCTGCCTGAGCGCTCGGCGCCTCCACAGTCAAGCTCACGGGCGCGTCGCTCTGGGTCACCCTCGCTTGACCTCCGCTCTGCTCAGGGCCCGTGATCGTCACCTCTGAGGCCTCTAAGAGCCCATACCCGATCAGGTCTACGCGCTCCCCTCCCGTAGCCCACACCCAGCGGGGGCTGATACGCTCAACCCCCATCGGGCCTACCCAGCGAAAGGCCCCCTCTAAGCGACTCGCGCCGTTCGCGTTTTGGACGCTCACGTCCCCCAGCCGAGCGCTCGAGGGGGGGCTCACGGCTCGAATCGTCTGCGCGTCGACCAGCTCTACGCTCAGCGCAGGGAGCCCACCAAAGCGCACGTCGGTCGGGTCTTCAAAGCCCTCACCCGTCAGCGTCACCTCTGTGTTCCCTTGAGTTGGCCCCTCGGCGGGGCTGATCGAGCTCAGCTCCACCTCATCATAATAGGTGAGCGCCTCTGAGAGCACCCTCGGGCTGCTCTCTCCAAGCCACGCGACGCTCACGTCTACCCGCTCAGGGCTAGGCCAAGGGGGGAGCACACAGCGCATCCGACTCGCGCTCTCTACGCTCAGCGCTACGCACGGCTCTCCCCCAATGAGGACCTCCATCGGCTCACGGAAGTCCGCGCCAATCACTCGGAGGCTCAGCCCTCCTCGCCTGCTTGCCCGCGTTGGCAAGATCGAGTTCAGCGTCGGTCCCTCGTCGCTCACCCACATGTCCTCCATCATCATGTCCGCGCGAGGTGGACGGACCATCACGCCCGCCTCTCGCCCTCCCCCGTTCACGATGATCGTTCGGTCTTCACTTGCCGTGAGCTGAGGGTCACAGGCACACAGGGTGATGAGGAGGGGAATGTATGGGATTAAGGCGCGCGTTTTCATCTTGGATCTAGCCCCCTTCAAGGTCTCTGGTCCATATGGATGCTCGCTCTACTGCTTTCGTTTTGCTATGTAGAGGGCCTTGCTCAGGCTCTGAAGCTGATCAAGGGCTCAGCGGTGCGCTGAGGGGCTCTACTGTATCATATCTACCGTCACCCGAGTCCACCCGAGCCACATTTAAAATCTCTCTCCCTCTGCCAGATACATGCGTCCCCTATGAGCAAGCCACTCCCCGTTCACGTCCCCCTTAAGACCCTACGTC
>Ga0181594_10003503_pt1 | contig 14173 bp, 12 predicted proteins | sample 071ome_18_FD_145603 | JGI IMG/M metagenome (GOLD analysis project Ga0181594, IMG submission 145603) | Coastal salt marsh microbial communities from the Groves Creek Marsh, Skidaway Island, Georgia - 071413BT metaG (spades assembly) | ecosystem: Environmental > Aquatic > Marine > Intertidal zone... | reverse complement strand
TTAGCCCTAAATCCCAAGAATTATGTTACAGGTATGGATGGCGTAAATAGATTTATCGAATTTGATAAATCATGGCCCAAAGGACGATTTAGTGGCTCCATTCTTTTAGACGGAATCCTTATGGATGACCAATTTAATATTCATGAGTTAAATCAATCGAGAATGGCAAAGGGTTTAAATCCTTTCCAGGAATCTATGTGGGGAAATCAGTGGGTTCAATTGAGAGATTGTGGGAATATGGAATTAAACTTTTCCGTGGATCCAAATGACGATGATGACTCAAAGGTTGATTCAATAAGCTTTGGAATATCTTGGTTCGATCCAGAAGCCAAATAATTTGTGTATGTAATCCTCAATTAAAAAAGATACAAACACGTTTTAATTCTAGTTATGGCTATTGGTATTTCTGGCTGTTATCTATTGGACGAAATTGATCGAATAGAAAATCCGCCAAGCTTTAATCGAGAGATGAACAATGATCATCCCTTTGAGGTGGTTGATTGTCATATTTTCTATAAAGGAAAGCGTCTCGATTTTGATGTGTCCATAGATGAATGGGTAAAAGTATTAGGTAGTGAATATCGTCAACCAGGGGGACTTTGGAATCTTTACGTGTGGGATTCTTTAGGATTCAGTGTGAATCTAAGTGCCACCCGTAAAAAGGTTACATCTGTGGATTGGTTATACTATCGTGAGCCGCCAGATTTGGAGTTAAACATGGACCCAAAAAACCATATAAATGGTATGAGAGGCGTTCAAATGTTTCAACAAAGAAAAGGTTATGTGCCCAAAGGGCGATTTAGTGGCTCCATTCGTTTAGATGGCATCCTTATGGATGACCAATTTAATATTCATGAGTTAAATCAATCTAGAATGGCAAAGGGTTTAAATCCCTTTCAGGAATCTATGTGGGGAAATCAGTGGGTGCATCAGCGTAAATGTGATCATCTCGGATTAAACTTTTCAGTAGATCCAAATGATGATGATAACTCAAAGGTTGATGCCTTGGGCTTTGGAATAGCTTGGATCGATCCAGAAAATGGATCCTAATGTGCAGTTAATAAAATGATTTTTTTGTCAATATTGGTAAAATCTTTGGGGTCAGCGGCGTTTCAAATGATTCTCCAATATGTACTCTTTATGATTATCTTTGTGATCGCAATATTGAGTAGCCCCCATGGTTTGATTTCGTCAATTATTGCAACTATTCCCTTGGCTTTAACGGCTGTGATGACATTAGTCGGAATTTTACTCACATCCTATTTTCTATTGGTTGGGCCAATTCTTCAGTTCTATTGGTCCTGGAAGGAATTTGATAACCGTAGCTTAGCAGAAGGTGAGTTAGCACCTGTTAAGTGGAAAAAGATCAGATATAGCGTTTCTTTGTTTAACGCTTGTTTTCTATCAATCCTGATTCTTGGCTTTATATTATAGATGGTCTACGCACTGTCACAATAGGGGGCTAGGGGTGGGATGCTGAATTGAGCTGATCCCCGTTTAAGTACTCTGACCACCTTGGTCCTGTGATATACAACGGCCATTATTAGGCATGATTGATGATGGGATTATCTAATGGACATTAAGCAACATTTAATAGATATGTCGAAACCCAATCTGTTAAAAGATATTTTGGCTAAGCTGCTAACTTTTACGCTTAAGCGAAATATCCCTCCTTCTCCCATTATCGAAGTAAACAATAAAGAAATAAAAATAGAATTAGATCGCTTGATTATTCGTCATTGGGGTCTGACTGCACTTTTTCTAACTTTTGTTTTTTTAGGTTACACATATACACAGAATTTTTACGAGAGCTGGAAAGGAAGTGAGAGGGGAACATTAAACTATATAGAATATAGAAAGAAAAAGTATGGTGATGATTATTTTCAAGTAACTGGTAATAAAGTAGCCGTAAATAGATATAAAAAAATTGGAGATGACCTAGTTTTATCGTTTGAAGAATATCTTAAGAATTTTAGGTACCTTCCTGAACGCATCGGAGGAAGCGAATTGGGTTTCGATATCTTCCGCATCTCATTTATTTTATTGGGTCTGTTTTGTTCAGTTTACTTCTTTGTACGCTTTAAGCGCTTAGCCCCTTTAATTATCGACCGAGAAAAAAAGCTCCTTTATACATGGCGGGGCGGACGAGTCTGGGCGCAGCACTATGACGACATGCAATACCTTGGCAATATCCAAGGGTTGTTTGTTCCGATGGGTGTAATTCCCTCTAAAAAACGCTGGGGCGAAAAAAGTATTCCTAAAGATGGTATTGGTTGGGCACCGTTTAGAATCATGCCTGATGGCAACTTATACGTGAACGATGTAGAAAAATACGAAGAAATTTTAGCCTACATCGCTCAATTTATGGAATATGGCCGTGAACATGTCTTACCCGATCAGCCAAGTTGGAAATCTACTAAAAAAGACTACCTATTTTATGAAGACAAAAAACCAAGTGACTTTGACGAGCAGTTAGAAGAAGTCTTGCGAAGACTGGCTTGTAATCGTGAGGCATGGTTGAAGGATTTGAAATGATTTCGATTATTCGGTCAGAGTAGAGTGGTACTTAGTTAAGCCACCAATTCACGAGAAATTGTGATAGAAACTCACCTTAGCATTTACAAAATCGGTGATATTAGATTTTTGTTTCTTAGTAAACTGCTCTAGCTTAGTGCTATTTAACTCTGATGCTTTGATCGTTTCGAACAACAAAAGTGAATTTCGTAATTTTGAATCAGAAGGAATGCAAGAATCCTTGTATCAGGTGTACGGTAAAGAAAGCTGGGCAGACGGCACCATCGGCGTCAATTCAGTGTCTGACAGTTTATTTCAGATTCAATTAAATGATTTTGATGGCGGCGGCTACACCTACTTACATGAAGTGGGCGACATGAACGGCGATGGCCTTGCAGATTATGTGGTGGTGGACCCGCAAAAAAGTTCCAATGGCTTAACCTATAATAGTGAGGTCTTTTTGGTTTATGGGTACGAACGCTTATATCCTGATATGTAGCCTAGAAAGCCCATTGGGTTTGGGTTGAAATGAGTAATTGGGGGGGATTCGCGCCCCTACCTCGACCATTAAAAAAGCCGTTTAACGATGTGGTTAAACGGCTTTTTTGTTTGGCTGGCCGCTAGGACTTAATCGCCAGCTTGAGCGTTTGTTCTGCAAGGGCGTCGAGGCTGAGATTGCCATCTTGGCGATACCACGTGGTAGACCAACCAATGGCGCCAGTCAGTAATCGGCGCAGAATAAATGGGTCGTGCTGTACAAGCCCTGCGCTGATGCATTCCCGAATGGTGTTAAGCCACAGGGTTTCGTATTCATCTCTTAATTGCAAAATGTACTTTTGCTTGTCTTCTTTCAGGCTGCGCCATTCGTACACCAAAACGCTCATGGCTTCGCCAGTTTCGGAATGTACGCTGTCGAGTTCGCAGTGTATCAATGCCAATAACTTGTCTTTGGGGCTGTCAGCATGATTCAACGCTTCATGCATGCGGGCCATGTTGATGACGATGGTTTCTTCCATTACGCCCAGCAGAATGGCCTCTTTGCTTTTGAAGTGATGAAACAAGCTGCCCGATTGGATGCCCACGGCGGCGCCCAGTTCTCTTACGGTCGTGCGTTCATAGCCCTTGGTTTTAAATAGGTGAGCGGCGGCGCGCATCAGCCGGCCTTTGGCGCTGCTGGGGTCGGTCACTCGGCCTTCATTGATTAGGGCTTGTAGCACGGCGTCGGTCATAGGCAATTCTCACCTAGTGGGCAGATTTGGAATGTTTGGCCATTATTTCTGAAAGATTTGGTATTGTAAACCAAGCGCTTGCTTGGTAGTGTGAGAAAACATAGAAATTGAACCATAGGCAGATAATAAGAATGCGCTACGACAGTATCTTTCGTTCCGACCTATATAAAGGCCAAGTTCACGTGGTCACCGGCGGTGGCAGCGGTATTGGCCGTTGCTGTGCCCACGAATTAGCGAGCCTAGGTGCCCATGTGGTGCTGATAGGCCGCAAAGAAGACAAGCTTAAATCTGTGCAGGCTGAAATCATCGAAGACGGTGGCCGTGCTGACTACTGGGTCTGCGATATTCGTGAAGAAGAATCCGTAAAAGCTACCGTGAAGGCCATTCTGGCAGAGCATGGGCAAATTCATTGTCTGCTGAATAACGCGGGCGGGCAGTACCCATCTCCGCTGGCGGCCATCAATCAAAAGGGGTTTGAAACTGTGGTGCGTACCAACTTGGTGGGCGGTTTCTTGTTTGCCCGCGAAACCTACAACCAATGCATGGTGAAAAAAGGCGGCAGCATCGTGAACATCATTGCCGATATGTGGGGTGGTATGCCGGGCATGGGGCACTCGGGTGCGGCCCGAGCGGGCATGGATAACTTTACCAAGACCGCTGCGTTCGAATGGGGTCAGTCTGGTGTGCGGGTGAACGCCATTGCGCCGGGTTGGATCATTTCCAGTGGCATGGACACCTACGAAGGCGCGTTCAAAGCCATCATTCCTAAGTTACAACAAGCCGTGCCGCTACAGCGTATGGGCACAGAATCAGAAGTGAGTGGCGCGGTGACGTTCTTGTTTAGTCCGGCAGCGGCGTTTGTGAGCGGTGCGACGCTGCGCATCGATGGGGCTGCGTCACTGGGTAATCGCATGTGGCCTTTGCCAAAAGCGAAAAACAACGCCGCCTATAACGGGTTTCATCGCGCTGTGATGCCTGATGTTCTGAAGGAAACAGAAGAAAACGAGGAGGCCACATCATGACGGTCATTGATAGCCAAATTGACGTGCATGGCGAAGGGTTTGCGACTAATCGCGAAGCCATGCAAGCCAGTATTGATGAATTTCGTGCCATCGAGCAAAAGGTGGTCGATAAAGAACTCGAGAGTAAAGAAAAATTCATCAAGCGTGAAAAACTTCTGCCGCGCGAACGTTTGAATCGGTTACTTGACCCAGGTACGCCGTTTTTAGAGTTGATGGCGTTAGCCGGATTTAAAATGTACGACGATAAAGACGGCAGCGGAGCCGGTGGCGGCGTGATTGCAGGCATCGGTTACGTGGAAGGGGTGCGTTCCATGATCGTGGTGAATAACTGCGCCATCAAGGGCGGCACCATTTCACCCGCGGGTTTGGATAAGTCGTTACGTTTACAAGACATCGCGCAAGAAAATAATTTACCTGTGGTGAGTTTGTCTGAGAGTGGCGGTGCAAACTTGAATTACGCCACCGATGTGTTTGTGAAAGGCGCACGCGCGTTTGCCAATCAGGCTCGCATGTCGGCGCAGGGTTTGCCGCAAGTGACGGTGGTGCACGGTAACGCGACCGCCGGTGGAGCGTATCAGCCTGGGTTATCCGATTGGGTGGTCTTAGTACGAGGCAAAGCAAAAATGTTTTTGGCGGGGCCGCCGCTGTTAAAAGCCGCGACAGGCGAAGTGGCCACAGATGAAGAGTTGGGCGGGGCAGAAATGCACGCTCAAACCGCTGGTACGGGTGAGTACCTTGCAGAAAACGATGCCGACGGCATTCGCCTCGCACGTGACATTATGGCCAGTTTGCCTTGGAATGATCAGCTGTCTGATCCAACGGTTTTACAGCCAAAGTTGTATGCCGAGCCTAAATACTCACCTGAAGAATTAATCGGTGTGGTACCTGCTGATACCAAACAGCCCTATGACGTGCGTGAAATTTTAGCGCGCATTGCTGACGGTTCTGAGTTTTTAGATTTTAAAAATGAATTCGATCAGCAAACTGTGTGTGGCCGTATTCGTATCGAAGGGCACGCCGTAGGCATTATCGGTAATAACGGTCCTATCACGCCCAATGGTGCTGCCAAAGCCGCCCAGTTTATTCAGCTATGCGAGCAAAGTAATACGCCTCTGTTGTTCATTCATAACACCACCGGTTTCATGGTGGGCACCGATAGTGAGCAGAACGGCGTGATTAAGCACGGTTCAAAAATGATTCAGGCGGTGGCCAATGCCAAGGTACCCAAGATCAGTATTAACGTGGGTGGTTCCTACGGGGCGGGTAACTACGCCATGTGTGGTCGAGGTTTAGATCCAAGATTTATTTTTGCTTGGCCAAACAGTCGTACTGCGGTTATGGGGGGGGCGCAGGCTGGTAAGGTATTGCGTATCGTTACAGAAGAAAAACAACGCAAGATGGGTATGGAGCCTGATCCGAAGGTGCTCGATACCATTGAGTTAGCCACGGCGCAAAAGCTGGATGCCGGTTCGACTAGCTTGTTTGGCACGGCACGTTTGTGGGATGACGGCATCATCGACCCCCGTGACACTCGCCGTGTGTTGGGTTTTTGTTTGAGTGTGTGTAAAGAGGCTCAAGCAAGAGAGTTACAACCAAACTCGTTTGGCGTGGCCAGACTGTAAACATTTTTCATCGAATTGGTTTTAAAGGGTAAAGGAATATAACAATGAAAATTACTCACGAGCATAAAGAAATTTTTAAGACGGTTAAAAGTTTCATTGAGAATGAAATCAACCCAAACGTGGCAGAGTGGGAAAAGGCCGGTGCGTTTCCTGCCCATGAAGTGTTCAAGAAAATGGGCGACCTTGGCCTGCTAGGGATTAACAAAGAAGAAGCGTACGGCGGCATGGGGCTAGACTACAGCTACCACTTGTACGCAGCCGAAGCACTAGGTTATGCCAATTGTGGTGGGGTGCCATTGGCCATCGGTGTGCAAACGGATATGGCGACCCCTGCTATCTCGCGTTACGGCAGCAAAGAACTAAAAGAAGAATTTTTGAAGCCAGCCATTGCAGGTGAGTTTGTTGCTTCGATTGCGGTGTCTGAGACCGGTGCGGGTTCAGACGTGGCCGGACTAAAAACCACAGCTAAGAAGGACGGTGATGATTACATCATCAATGGTTCAAAGATGTGGATCACCAATTCCACTCAAGCGGACTTCTTCTGTGTGTTGGCTAACACCAGTGATGATAAGCCGCACAAAAATAAAACCTTGATTGTGGTGCCTGCCAATGCACCGGGTGTCACGGTGGGTGAAAAGATCGACAAGATCGGTATGCGTTGCAGCGACACTGCCCCTGTGTACTTTGATGATGTCCGTGTACCACAGCGTTACCGTATCGGTGCAGAAGGCACGGGTTTTATGTTGCAAATGCTGCAATTCCAAGAGGAACGCCTATGGGGCGCAGCAAGTGGTTTGATTACGCTAGAGCGCTGTGTTGAACAAACTATTGAATATTGCCGTGAGCGCAAAACCTTCGGTCAGCCACTGATTAATAACCAGGCCATTCATTTCCGTATGGCTGAATTGCAAACCGAAATCGAATTGCTACGTGCGCTGACCTATCGCGGTGTGGAACTGATGATGGATAAGCAAGACGTCACCAAGATTGCGTCTATGTGTAAGTTGAAAGGCGGTCGCTTGATTCGTGAGGTGTCGGACAGCTGCTTGCAGTATTGGGGTGGCATGGGCTTTACCATGGATAACCCAGTATCGCAGGTTTACCGCGATGGCCGATTGGCGTCGATTGGCGGCGGGGCAGATGAAATTATGTTGGGCATTATTTGTAAGTACATGGACATTTTGCCGAAAAAGGCAAAGTAACGAGTCAGTCATTCAATACAAATAAACCCATAAAAGGCAGCATCATGACACACGCATTTTTAGACACGGCCTATACCTGCATACAACTTGAAAAGAATGATTGGGTGCTTCATGTCACCTTGGACCGCCCGCAGTCGCGCAATGCCATGAGTTTAGCCATGGTGAAGGAGTTGGGTTCGGTATTCAGTGCGCTTGAAAGCGATTTGTCCATACGTGCCGTGGTGTTGCGCGGCGAAGGCGGGCATTTTTGTGCAGGGGGCGACATCAAAGACATGGCATCGGCACGCAGCAGTGCTGCCAAGTCAGCGGAGCAAGGAATTGATCCCTACTACGAGCTAAATAAGCAATTTGGTGAATTGATTGCGTTGATGAATCGCCTTCCTCAAGTGGTGATTACCATTCTCGAAGGTGCCGTGTTAGGTGGGGGCTTTGGATTGGCGTGTGTGAGTGATGTGGCCATTGCGACGCCGACGGCAAAATTCGGTTTACCTGAAACGTCTTTGGGTATTCCCCCAGCACAGATTGCACCGTTTGTGGTGAAGCGTATTGGGCTTACTCAAGCGCGTCGCCTTGCTTTGCTGGGCGCCAAGTTTGATGGTCAAACCTCGGTTGAATTGGGGATCAGTCACTTTTATGCGCAAGACGATCACGAAGTGGAGCGTTTGCTTGGGCAAACGTTAGATCAAGTCAAAAATTGTGCGCCAGCCGCCAATGCCATGACCAAAGCACTGATCTTAAAAGCCGCCGAGCAAGAGGCGGAAACGTTAATTGATGAGGCCGCCCGTGCCTTTAGTGCGGCGGTACAAAGTCAGGAAGGCGTGGCCGGTACGATGGCGTTTGTACAGAAAAAGCCAGCCCCTTGGGCAGAGTGATTGCGTGTTTGTAAATTCAATGTGTCAAGGCTAGGTAATGCGCAGTGGTGTGAAGGCTGCGCGGGTTTAGATAAAAATTAACGACCCATTTCGTAATGGGTAACGAAATGGGAAGGGAGAGACAACATGGTCGCGTTTACAAAAGTTTTAGTGGCAAACCGCGGTGAGATTGCTCTGCGAGTAATGAAAACCGCGAAGGCGTTAGGGTATCAAACCGTCGCCGTTTACAGCGAAGCCGATGCCGATGCGCCTCACGTGGCATTTGCCGATGAGGCTGTGTGCATTGGACCTGCGCAAGTGAATCAAAGCTATTTGGTCATCGACAATATCATTCGCGCCTGCCAGCAAACCGGAGCCGATGCCGTGCATCCGGGTTATGGTTTTTTATCTGAAAATACCGATTTTTGCGCGGCATGTCAGAGCCATGGCATTACCTTCATTGGGCCGGATCCGAAAGCCATCGAGATGATGGGCAATAAACGCTTAGCTAAGATCGAAATGTTGGCCGCTGGCGTTCCCTGTATTCCTGGTTACGAAGGGGAAGATCAATCTGACGAAACTTTGCTAGCACAAGCGAACGTTATTGGTTTTCCTGTCATGATCAAGGCGGCGGCCGGTGGCGGTGGTCGTGGTATGCGCGTGGTGTGGGAAGCGTCTTCGTTTTTAGCTGAATTGAAAACCGCAAAATCAGAATCGAAAAATGCCTTTGGCAGTGATGAGGTAATCTTGGAAAAGGCGGTGATTAATCCTCGCCATATCGAAATCCAAGTCTTTGCCGACCGTCATGGCAATTGCATTTATTTAGGTGAACGTGATTGCTCTGTGCAACGTCGTCACCAAAAGGTCGTAGAAGAAGCGCCGTCGCCATTCGTGACGCCAGAACTTCGTAAACAAATGGGTGAGGCTGCCGTGAACGCAGCGAAAGCCTGTGATTACGTGGGTGCTGGTACGGTGGAGTTTTTAACCGACGCCGAAGGCAACTTCTACTTCCTTGAAATGAACACCCGCTTGCAAGTGGAACACCCAGTTACCGAGCTGGTGACAGGGGTGGATCTGGTGGCCTGGCAGCTAATGATTGCAGCGGGTGACCTTTTGCCTAAGTCTCAAGACGAGATCGAGATCAACGGACATGCCATGGAGGTGCGTTTATACGCAGAAGACCCTTCCGCGCAATTTATGCCGCAAACCGGCGAAATTTTGCGTTGGCAATACCGTGATGACGATGGCTTGAGAATGGACGCTGGTATTCAGCAGGGGCAGATGGTCACACCTTTTTATGATCCTATGTTGGCAAAGGTCATTGCCTATGGTGCAAACCGTGGTGTGGCACGCCGTCGATTAATGTCGTCTTTAAAGCAACTGACTTTGTTGGGTGTGAAACACAATCGCGGCTTCCTCTATAACATTTTGCAAAATCCTGTGTTCGCACAAGGCGAAGCCACCACTGGGTTTATCGAGCAAGACTTCAAAGACGATGAAACCATACAAACCGAAGCGATCACGCCATATCAGCAAGCTCTGGCCGCGTGGGTGTTTTATCTAAAGGCGTCGCAAAAATACAGCCAAGACCCGGCGAGACAGTTTTGGCGAAATTCCAATCCGGCTCCCACCTGGTTTGATCTCGCCTCAGGTGAGGTTAAGTCGTCGGTGGCGGTGAATGTATTGTCTTCTAACGATCGTGTTTTCCGCATGGATGTGGGTGGTGATCAATTTGAACTGAAACTGATCGAGCTGAATGACGAACATCTGACATTCCAACTAAATGGCGTGAACACCAAGGTGAATTACGCGTTAGATTCACATGGTCAGTTATTTATTGAAACCCATGCAAGCTGTGTGGTGGTGAACGACCTGACCCATGCGCCAGCGCAAGGGGCTGATGCCGAGGGCAGTGGCTTGATCAAGGCCTCTATGGATGGCGGAATCGTGGATGTACTGGTGAGCGATGGCCAAACCGTTAAAAAGGGTGAAACCTTGGTGGTGCTGGAAGCCATGAAAATGGAGCACGCTATGAAAGCCGACATGGACGGCGTGGTGAAACAGGTGTTGGTGTCGGTTGGAGATCAGGTGAAAGGTCGCCAGCTGCTGGTCGAAATGAATTCATTGGAAGCGCCAATAGAAGAACCGGCTTAAAACATTATTGGTCGCGCCCTTTGTTGCGCTGCACGCGTCAAGCGTCAAGCGTGATAATAGGGCGAATAGGAAGCACCAGACCCGAATCGACTCATACATTGTGACGCGCCATAACAATAAATAGAGGCGCAAGAAAAGGATACGGAAGCATGACTGAGAAAACCCCATTACCCCCGTTTTTTGATGAAACCCATGATGCGCTTCGCGCCAGTGTGCGTCGGTTTGTGGAGCAAGAAATATTGCCCCATGTGGATGACTGGGAAGAGCAAAACAGCTTTCCTCGTGAGTTGTATCAAAAAGCGGGGCAGGCGGGCTTTTTAGGTTTGGGTTTTCCAGAAGCCCTTGGCGGCACGCCGGGCGATGTGTTTCATAAATTGGTGTTTTCTGAAGAAATTATGCGCAGCACCAGTGGTGGCTTGGTGGCCAGCTTAGGGTCGCTGGATATTGCGTTGCCGCCCATTGTGAAGTGGGGGAGCTTAGCGCTAAAAGAACGTGTGGTGCCGGCGGTCATTTCAGGTGAAAAAATTGCGGCGCTGGCGATTACCGAACCCAGTGGCGGTTCCGATGTGGCCAACATCAAAACCCGAGCCGAAAAAGTGACGGTAGACGGCAAACAATATTACAAGGTAAATGGCAGTAAGACCTTTATCACCTCTGGCATGCGAGCTGACTATTATACTGTGGCGGTGCGTACCGGTGGTGAGGGCTATGGTGGCATTAGTTTGCTGATGATTGAGAAAGGCACGCCGGGGTTCACTACTGGGCGCAATTTGAAAAAAATGTGCTGGTGGGCGTCGGACACGGCAGAACTGTTTTTTGAAGATTGCTTGGTGCCAGCGGAAAATTTAATCGGTGTCGAAAACACAGGTTTCTTTGCCATTATGGCGAATTTTCAAAGTGAACGTTTGATGTTGACGTCTATGGCGAACATGACATCACAAATGGCACTCGAAGCCTGTATGAGTTATGTCAAAGAGCGTGAGACGTTTGGTCGCCCCATTGGTAAATACCAAGTGATTAAGCATAAGCTGGTTGAAATGGCCACGCGCCTTGAAGTCAGTAACACCATGATGTATCAGGTGGCAGCCAATATGCAAAATGGTGTGGACCAAGTGAAGCAAGTTAGCATGGCTAAAAACTTTGCCACGGATACCAGTGATTTTATTACTTACGAGGCGGTGCAAATTTTTGGTGGTATGGGATTAATGCGAGAGGGGCCGGTGGATCGTCTTTATCGAGATAATCGTATTCTTTCGATTGGCGGTGGTACCCGTGAAATCATGAATGAAATCATCAGTAAGCAAATGGGGCTGTAGTTTCTTTGTATTGTGCTGTTGGTTGCTCGACTGACTGATTCAATGGATCAAAAAATTACGCGAAAAGGTTGGGCGCGCATAGAGGCTGAGGGATATGAGTGATTGCTCTATGCGTGCCCAGATTCTTAAACCGCCATTATTGGCGGTTTGCTTTTAGGTTGGTCCAAAAGCGAGTCAGCGCTTTTGTGATTTTGTCGCTGCGTTCATCTGTCATGAACAATCTCTTTTTAATTTCATCATTAGGGTAAATCGCTGGGTTGCCAGAAATGTCTGGGCTTTGCAGTTCTGTGGCCGCTGTATTGGCGTTGGCGTAGCTCACATAGTTTGTCACGTCGGCAATGATGTCGGGACGCATCATGAAGTTAATAAATTCATGGGCTGATTCAAGATTCTTTGCATCGTTGGGAATGGCTAATAGGTCGAACCACACGGCGGTGCCTTCGGTTGGAATAACGTATTCAATGTGGACTCCGTTACCGGCTTCTTCTGCCCGTGCTTTGGCTTGAAGTATGTCTCCTGAATAGCCAATGGCAATGCAGATATCGCCATTGGCGAGATTGTTAATGTAGGCAGACGAATGAAAGTGGCCGATATAAGGGCGAATGTCTTGCAATAGTTGGGCGGCTTCGCTTTTAGGTTTGTAATCGGCGTACTGCTTTGAGCTGGGGTCTTTGCCCAAGTAGTTCAATGCAAGTGGGTATAGTTCGTCTGGTGTGTCCAGCACGCTGACACCACATTTAGCCAGTTTTTCTATATTGTTTTTGTCAAAGATTAGGCTCCAGCTATTTAGTGGGGCGTCTTCCCCGAGGACTTCTTTTATTTTGTCTAGGTTGTAGCCAATCCCTGTGGTGCCCCATAAGTAAGGTACCGCGTGCTGATTATTCGGGTCTTGTGTCGCTGCGGCCTTGAGTAAATCTTTGTCCATGAATTTGAAGTTTTCTAAACGACGGCTGTCCAGTGACTTGTATAGGTTGGCTTTAATATGACGCCCCATAAAGGCGGCGTTGGGAACCACAACATCGTAACCGGAGCGGCCTGTTAATAGCTTCGACTCCAACACCTCGCTGCTGTCGAAGACGTCGCTGTTGACTTTAATGCCGGTTTCTTTTTCGAATTTTTCTATGGTGTCTTCGGCAATGTAGTCCGACCAGTTATAGAAATTAAGCGTTTTTTGCGCCTGGCAGTGAGCTTGACTGCTGAGTAGGCATAAGCCAATGAGTCCGCCGGTGATGATGTGTTTCATAGTGTGTTCCTGCGTTGTGAGATTTTTATGATTGCGGCTTCACAGTAGCACAGGGCTTTAGCCTTAACTGCTGATGAAATTTCTACGCATAAATGAAAAATTTTTATGGAAGCATCTCTTCGCTTGCTGGAAGAGATGCTGACAAAATACTATTGTGTGATCTGTAAGCTCGGTTGGTCATTGGTGTGGCAATGGGCACCACCACCAGCATTCCAAGAGGCGAGCATCTCTATGATGTGGACGTCGCGCCCTGGGTAGTAGCTTTCAAGGCGAGCTTTGGCTGCCGCATCGGTCACAGGGTTGTCAAAGCCCACCGCAATGACGAAGCCATTTCCTACGATCCAGTTCATGTAATCGGTATCGAAGGTGTTGCCACCTTCGTAACTGGCCGTGCCTTCTAGCGGCTCGCGAATCACGGTGAAGCCAGCGGCTTCAATGGTGGCAGCTGCTTCGTCATAGACTTTGTCGTCTACGCCATCATTGGGTTGGCATTTTGACGTGAGAGTACAATCGGGTACCACCACTGTGGTTGGATTTATGAAGCGGGCGATGCCATCAATATGCCCCTTGGTTAAGTCGCCGGTTGGGATGCCTTCTACCATCACCACCTTGCTGACACCGAAATAGGTTTTCATATCTTCTATGGCTTGCGCTTTGGTGTAGTTCGGATTGCGATTGGGGTCGCCAATGGTGCTCCAATTTAAAATGACGGTGTCTACGCCGTTAAATTCTAAGTTGCCTCGCTCGTGTACGATGTTAACGGGATCAACCGGCATATTGAGATACGCACCCACGGCAATGGGCACAACATTGTCTTTGGCATAGGTGACATCGGCTCCGAAGGCTCCACCCCACGCGTCAAATTCCCAGTTTTGAATGCGCATTTCCCCGTCTTGAATCACGTAGATAGGGCCGTTGTCGCGCATCCATGCGTTGTCGTTTCCGATGGTGTGCCACACGATGTTGTTATGGTTTGGGTCGCCACCTTCGTTTGCAATGGCACTGCGTGCCTCGTTTTCT
>Ga0181594_10003500_pt1 | contig 14191 bp, 13 predicted proteins | sample 071ome_18_FD_145603 | JGI IMG/M metagenome (GOLD analysis project Ga0181594, IMG submission 145603) | Coastal salt marsh microbial communities from the Groves Creek Marsh, Skidaway Island, Georgia - 071413BT metaG (spades assembly) | ecosystem: Environmental > Aquatic > Marine > Intertidal zone... | reverse complement strand
CAATCGAGTCGAGGTGCGAGGCCGGTCACGATCGTCGCTTGCCGGTGACCCCTGTTCCTCAGGAACAGCTTCCCGACCTCGCATGAAGCCTTTAGCTTCCCGTGCCTCGGGACGTGGCGCAGCCCGGTAGCGCACTGCAATGGGGTTGCAGGGGTCGCCGGTTCGAATCCGGCCGTCCCGACGTAAGCCCGGAGTCGCACACGCGGCTCCGGGCTTCTTTGCAGCCAACCGACGGAGGGCTGCTTCGGAATTTTGGGGAGGAGGCTCCCTCTCGGTCGGGGTTCGGATTGCCTTCCCCTCCGGAGTGGTTGCTAACGTCGCTCCAGCACATACTCGATCGAACCGGTCACGTCGCCCGACAGGGTGAGGTTCGCATTGACGACGTTGCCGATGTTTCCGCCTGCGCTGTAGCGGTCCAGCCGAAGTGAGCGCAGTACGCCCATGGCGGAATACTCGAGTTGGAGACTCACGAGACTCCCGGGTGGAACGTTGACCTTCGTGAAGAGCGTATCGAGTCGCACCGAGAAGCAGTTCTCGCACGTATCGATTCGAACGCTGTCCGCATCCGGCTGGATGGAGAGGACGACATTCCCGGGCATGACGGATATTCCGTTGATCGTCCCCTGACCGCTGCCGTCGTACAGCCCGAACCACGGATTACCACTCCCTTCTCCGTCTGCGCCTTCTGATCCGGCGATACGGTGTGCTCCTCCTTCTACGCTGCACGACGTGGCCATCAGCATCATGAACAGCAGCGCCCATCGCGGTGCCGACACACGGGAGTCGGGCGAGATGCTCATCGGGGATCCTTCGCGTGGTTCTCAGGTCAAGCCGTTCAGACGCAGGAGGCCGAAACCGTATCCTTCTTTGTCGGATACGATGAACGTCTCTGCGAAAAGTACGGTACCTTACATCGGACGAAGATTCGAGCAGTGCACCTGCGTCATGTCCCCAGATCAACACAGCCGCATGAACCCGCCGAGATCATGATTCAGTACCGTATCGTTGCCAGCTGCCTCGGACTGGCCGTCCTGATCGGTGCATGTGGTGACGGTCCGGTCGTGGATGGTGGCTTGAAACCGCCGCCTCTCAACGGGACAGCCTTCATCGATCCGGACGTCCTGACGATGCAGGACCCCACTGCGCTCAGATCGGTCACCCCTCTCGGTGCGGGCTCGCGAGACATGTACGACGTCCGTGTCGGCAACACCGGTACATATGACGTGTGGCTCTTTCGAGCCGAGTTCGATGACGTGATCGCGATTGAACTGCAGGTGAATGCCGAATTCGACAGCGTCAGTGCTGTCGAGCTGGCCGATCTTTATGGGAGCCGGCTCGGAGTGCTTCCAAACATCCTTCGCCAGGGTGTGGCGTCGGTCTCGATCCACGACGGCGATGAGACCTTTCTCGCGGTGGATGACGGCCTGATCGTTCACGCGATCAAGGGCGCGACGTATCGAGATCAGGGCTACCTCGAAGAGGTGCTCGCTCACGAAGCTGTCCATGTGTCGCTGGACCCGGCTCATGCATCATCGCCGGGGTGGCTGGCAGCGCAGGAGAGCGATCCGGGCTTCATTTCCGGGTTCGCTCAGGATTATCCGGAAGTCGAAGACCTGGCGGAGACGTTTGGTGTCTGGCTCGCAGCCCGGTGGGCTGGAGACGGGATCACCGGTTTTCTTCGTGCGGTCATCGAGAATGCCGTGCCCGCGAGGCTCGAGTATCTGGACGCTCAGAACTTCCAGATGTACCCGATTCTCGACTAGGTCGCAGGCGAGCCACGGGGCGCGGCGGGTCCCGCGGGCGTGCAGAGGACGAGGAAGTTGTAGAGCGTCTCTCCTTCCCCGATGTAGACGGCATCGCTGACGAGCATTTCCGCCTCCGTGTTCAGAGACATGGATGCGTCGTAATAGTTGAAAAGGCAGTCCGCTCCGTCTCTGCGAAAACGCAACGACGCCTCATTGGGCGCGTCTCGAGGGTCCGGGGTGCGGACCCATCCGCTCTCTGCGATCACCTCGTAGAATCCCCGAACGATGTCGGCCGAGGGCAAGCTCGAGGCTCCTGCAGCTGTCAACCTGCATCCCGGAGCGCGTGTGCGGGTTCGCCAATCGTCAATCGTGTCGGCTTCGGCGACGGCCACCATGCCGATCACCTCAACCATAAAGCGCTCTGCGCTCTCACAAAGCCGCTCCTGGGCGATGACGGGGAGTGCGCCGGTCATCGTCATGAGCGCGGCGGAGAGCAATGGTAGGATTCGTTGCACGAGGAATCGGGGTAAGCGGGGGAGTCTGCTTCGAGCCGAACGGGACTCGATCGTACTACGCTCGACGTGCCACCGTGGTCCGTCGCCGACGACCCTCCTATGTTGCCGGCTCACCCTCAACCGTCACAATTGCATGAAGCTCTGGCTCCGCTCCGTCGTGCTCGTCGTCACTGTGGTGACGCTCTCCGCCTGCTCAGATCAGGAACGTCCGGCGGTCAATTCGGATCCTGGCGGTGCCCCGGCCGCCGAGGCGGCGCTCGCGCTCGCGACTGAGGCAGGGATCCGCAACGCGCGGATGCCGGTTGCCGGATTGATCACGGCCGGCCAGCCAACTGAGGACCAGCTGGATGGACTTCGGGCCGCGGGCGTAGAGCACTTCGTATCCCTTCGGCCGACGTCGGAAGACGGAGCGGGTTGGGAGGAGGCGCGGGCTTCGAGTGAGGGTTTCTCCTTCGACCGGTTGCCGATCGCAGGCGCTGCCTCTTTGACAAGAGAGAATGTCGAGACCTTCGCGGCGATCATGGAGCGGGTTGGTGACGAGCCGGCTCTGCTGTATTGCGCGAGTAGTAACCGTGTCGGAGCGATGATCGCCCTGAAAGCACATTGGATCGACGGTGACGATGCGGAGACCGCGTTGGAGCTTGGCCGTTCAGCGGGCCTCGCCAGTCTGGAGAATCCTGTTCGAGAACTGATGGGCCTGGGGCCGAGTCGCCCGTAGGAGATTGTGATGGAGTATCGATTGTTTCAGAAAGCCCTTTTTGGCCTCGGCCTCCTTTCGACGCTGTCCGTCGCTGTCCCCGCTCACGCGCAGGAGACATTCGACGTGGTGATCCGTGGCGGGCGTGTGATGGATCCGGAGACCGGCCTCGACGCAGTGCGGAACGTCGGGATTCGCGGTCAGACGATCGTCGCGATCTCGGAGGAGCCCCTCGAGGGAGCGACCGTCATCGATGCAGCCGGGCTCGTGGTAGCCCCCGGCTTCATCGACCTGCACGCCCACGGGCAGTCGAACGCTGCCAATCGGTATCAGGCTCGCGACGGAGTCACCACCGCGCTCGAGCTCGAATCCGGCGTGCCCGATGCACGGCTTTTTCTGGAAGAGCGCCGTGGCGATGCGATCCTGAATTTCGGGGCGACCGTAGCGCACGGCCTCGCGCGTACCGCCGTGATGCCTGAGTACGCGTCGGACGTGGAGGCGGCACTGTCGGCGCTCGATTCGGACGTGACGAGTGAGCAGCTGGCTGCGCTCGAGCGTACCATGTCTCAGGGCAACTACGATGAGCTGGACCCTGTCCTGTACCCGCAGCTCTTCGAGCGGCTCAAGGCGGGAATGGATGCCGGGGCGCTCGGGATCGGAATGCCGCACCAGTACTACCCCGGCGCCAACCGCGACGAGATCTACCGGGTGTTCGAATTTGCGGGGCAGGAACAGTTCACGATCTACACCCATGTCCGTTCCATGGGGATCGACGCCATTCAGGAGGTCGTCGCAAATGCGACGGCGACAGGCGCCCCCCTTCATATCGTCCACCTGAACAGCTCGAGCCTGTGGGCGATCGAGACCAACCTCGATCTGATTCGTGGTGCTCAGGAAGCGGGAGTCGACGTGACGACGGAAGTCTATCCGTACACGGCCGCCTCGACCTCGCTCGAGTCCGCGATCTTTGACGAGGGTTGGCAGGAGCGGCTTCAGATCAGCTACGGTGACCTCCAGTGGCAGGACACCGGGGAGCGTCTAACGGAAGAAACGTTCCGCTCGTACCGTGAGCAGGGCGGTGTCGTCATCATCCACATGATGCGGCCGGAATGGATCGAGATGGGTCTCGAGGCCTCTCATGTGATGGTCGCCTCGGACGGGATGCCGTACGCGCCGGGAGCTCATCCCCGAGGTGCCGGCACGTTTGCCCGCTTCCTCGGTCGGTACGTCCGGGATGAGGGTGCTCTTCCATTGATGGATGGGTTGCGCAAAGTCACGCTGATGCCCGCTCAGCGCCTTGAAACCACATCTCCGCAGATGAAACGGAAGGGCCGACTGCAGATCGGAAGCGACGCCGACATCACGATCTTCGACCCTGCCCGGATCATCGACACCGCCACCTTCGAGGATGATCTGTCCTACTCGATCGGTGTCGAGTTCGTGATGGTGAACGGGACCCTGGTCGTTCGCGACGGAGAAAACGTCGACGGGGCCCGTCCGGGACTCCCGATCGTAGGGCGGCGTGTCGTCTTCTGACGATGCTCCGGCAGGGCCCGCATTCGCAGTCCGCGGTGGACTGAGCTACTGGCGCTGACCTGCGGGTTCGACTCGAAGGATACTGGTGGGGGGGCCATCCTCCCATCGAGCGCCTCCGTCGACGGCGAGGTACAGGAAGCCGTCCGGCCCCTGTTGTACCTCACGAATGCGTCCCATGTCCTGCAGGAGCGTTTCTTCGCGCACGATCTCGCGGCCGTTCAGGCGCAGCCGGACAAGACGCTCTCCGCTCATGCCGCCGACGAACATGTCGCCTCGCCACTCGGGGAAGGCATCGCCTGAATAGAAGATCATGCCGCTTACGCCGATCGAGGGCACCCATACGTGCGCAGGGTCGTCCATCCCGTCCTGGTGAGTACCGTGGTGGATGGCGAGTCCGGTACGGTAGTTCACCCCGAATCCAACCACCGGCCAACCGTAGTTCGAGCCCGCGCGCAGCAGATTGATTTCGTCGCCGCCCTGGGGTCCGTGCTCGTTGGACCACACATCACCCGTCTCTGGATGGACTGCGAGGCCTTGAGCGTTGCGGTGCCCCCAGGTCCATATCTCGGGGAGCGCGTCCGGCCGACCTACGAGGGGATTGTCCTCGGGCACGCGACCATCCTCATGGAGGCGGACAGTCGCCCCGTTGTGGTTTGTGAGATCCTGAGCAGGGTGAGACCACAGGTCCCCGGACGAGGGCCACTGCCGATCACCCAGCGTGATGTACAGATAGCCTCGTCCGTCCAGAGCGAGCCGCCCCCCCCACATCGAGCTGCGATCGGTTCCGTTTCCGGCGGCCCGGGCGTGAAAGATCTCCTCGACGTCTTGAAGACGTCCGTTCTCGTACCGACCACGTGCCACCGCCAGGTTGCCGAGTGAGTCTGCGCCCGGCTTCACATAGCTCAGGTACAGAAGGCGATTCTCCTCGAAGTCCGGGTGCAGTCGGACGTCACGAAGTCCCGCTTGCTCGAGCCCGTTCATGGCGCGCGCTCCTCGGCCGAGCGCGATGATGTCGGGCAGGCCGGCGACCGAGTCCGGCAGCAGGACACCATCACGAATGATGCGCATACGCCCGGGGCGCTCCGTGACGAGCAGATCTCCTTCGGGTGTGAAGACCATCGAGTGAGGGTTGATCAGGCCGCTTGCGACCTCCACGACCCGGAAGTCGTGAAGACTCGACTGCAGGTGCGGCTCGGCGTGTACCACGCGCTGAGCGGCGATCGCCGGGGCGGAGGTCAGTGAGAGGGCGGCGGCAAGCACGCCGGCACGCACGGTCAGCCGAGGCATGTACGTCTTCATGAGGGGGTCGGGATCAAGGACTCAACACACTTCCACGCAGCATTCTACGACCGGTCCGGTGCGGTGCGCGACTTGCCGCGCACGCTCGCGCGCTGTAGCCGTCAGATCATCGAACCCCTCCAGCCCGGCTGATCATGTACCCTGACACACCGCGTACGACCCGTCGTCCTCTCGCTGCGCTCACCCTCGCACTGACCTCCGGTGTGTTCGCGTGCGGAGGATCCAGTATGCCGAATGCGGTTGCGTACGAGGGCGCACGGGTCATCACGGGGGACGGAGCTGTCATTGAAGACGCGACGCTGATCGTCGAAAACGGAGTCTTCACGGCCGTGGGGCCGTCGTCCGCTGTCGATGGCACGAGGGCCGGCTCCCAGGTGGATCTGTCGGGCAGGACAGTCATGCCGACGCTGAACAACGCGCATTTCCACCTGCCCTCCGACCGGGAGGCGCGTACCGCGGAGCTCCAGCAGGCTGCGTTCTACGGAGCCGGAGCGGCCTCGAGCTTCGGGCTGGATGAGGGTACGGTTGGACTCGAAATGCGGGCCGAGACGATTCCTGATGGGGCCCGTTCGCAGTCGGCCGGCCGCGGGATCACCTCACCCGAGCCGGGACGTTCCGAGGTGCCGTACTGGGTGACCACCGAGGAGGAGGCTCGCGCGGCGGTTCAGGAGCTGGCGTCTCAGAGGGTGGACATCGTGAAGATCTGGGTCGACGACCGGGGCGGCCAATACGAGCGCCTGTCGCCCGAGCTCTATGGGGCCGTCATCGACGAGGCTCATGGCGCGGGCCTTCGAGTCGCAGCGCACGTCTTCCGTCTCGAAGACGCCAAGGGGCTCCTGGAAGCGGGGGTCGACATCTTCGCTCACGGCATTCGTGACATGGACGTGGACGACGAGGTTGTGGCGATGTGGAAGGCACGGCCGGAGGTCATTCTGATTCCGAATCTTCCGGGGCCGGGGGTACCGGTTGGAGATCTCTCCTGGATGTCCGGCACGGTTGCCGCCGAGCGCATTGCGCAGATGGAGGCGAACCAGCGAGAGAATCCTGCGGCGCAGCAGGCGTTTGCCATTCAGGCGCGGAATCTCGTTCGACTGCACGCGGAAGGAATTCCCGTCGCGTTCGGGACCGATGGCGGGAACTCGTGGACGATGCACCAGGAACTTGAAGACATGGTTCGGGCAGGACTCAGCCCGGCCGACGTGATCGTCGCGGCCACGAGGACGTCGGCTTCGAGCATGCAGTTGGACGACACGGGTACGATCGCCGTCGGGAAACGGGCGGACTTCATCGTTCTCGAGGCCAATCCGCTCGATGACATCACCCACACGCGCATGATCGCGGACGTGTACCTCCTGGGCGCCCCCGTGGACCGGGCGGGGATCTCGAGTCGATTACTCGGGGGCTGAGATCCCGGAGCGTCGCAGCGTCTCCGCGACACGCAGGCCAGCCGCCCGAAGCGCCTCGGCGACTGCAAGCTGATACGCCTCCACGAACCATTGTCCCGATTCGGACTCGTACTCCACCGTGGAGGCGAGCATGAGTTCGTCCGAGATGGGTTCGTGGGCATGGAGGGCCGTGACGACGGCCGCCATGGAGCTCTGGTTCAGTCTTGCGAAGAAGACATCGCCCGACAGGGATTGGAACGAGCCTGCCGTTTGTCTCATCGCGCCCCAGACTTCGTACGCGGCCTCGTCGAGGGCCTGCTCCAGAAGGAGGAAGAAGGTTCCTTCCTGCCTCGCCTCCGACCAGCGGGCAACGAGACGCACGCGTTCCGCGGTCGGGGGCACTTCCGTGTAGGTCTCGAGCCACTCGGTCAGCGGGACGGGGGGGCGATAGGCTCTCGCCTGACGATCCACCTCCGCACTCGCCCCAGCCCCGACCCACCCGGCGATCTCCTCGATGTAGCCGTCCGGCGCCCTTTCCAGCATGTGGCCTGCAACGTCATCTCGCAGCCGCCCGGCCTCGAAGCCGTCCTGAACGGCGGCTACGAGCCGTTCGAGCTCATCGTCGCCAAGATCTCCAATCAGAAGGGCTGCCTGCCGGGTGAATGCTCGTGCCCGGGGAACCACGATCGATTCGATGTGGAAGTGATCGAGAAGGACGTCGACGGTTTCCGGCGTCGTGCGCGCCTCCGGAGAGGGCTGAGCACGTTCTGACGGATTCGTAGTCCTCGTCCCGTAGCACGCAGTCATGACCAGGAGGAGGAGCGTGACGGAGGAGGTGGAGTGCGGTCGGAGCATCATCTCTGAGCTAGCCTTCGGGCCTCGGCAATTCTTGTCAGGAATACCGTTCCGTACTTTTCCAGTTTCGCGGGTCCCACGCCGGGCACGTCGAGAAACTGTGCCTCGTCGCGAGGGAGCCGGAGGGCCATTTCGACGAGAACCTGGTCTCCGAACACGATATAGGCGGGGACTCGCTGGTGCTCCGCCAGCTCTTTCCGAAGGCTCCGCAGACTCTGGAACACCTCTTCCTGCTCGGGGGAAAGCGTCGTTCCCGTCGAACTGACATGGCGGGCACGGCTGCGCTGTTCCTGCATGCCGCCGGGACGGGCCATCACCTCGGCGGCAAGATCCTCGGGTCTGACACCGGTGCAGGCATCGCACGCCGTTGTGCACGGGCCCATCGCTTCATCGAAATACTTCAGGATCGATTGGTGCCGGCAGCTGCCCGACTCGAGTAGCTGGAAGAGATCGACCGTGCGCTGCCGCTTTTGGCGCCAGAGCTCGGGGTCCTCGATGTCGTCGAGGAAACGCTCGTGCAGCTTGACGTCTGCCCAAGAGTAGAAGAGAAAACATTCACTGGTCAGTCCGTCCCTACCGGCCCGGCCGATCTCCTGGTACCAGGACTCGATGTCTCGTGGCATGTCACGATGGATGACGAATCGCACGTTCGATTTGTCGATCCCCATGCCGAACGCAACGGTCGCCACGATGACGTCGATCTGGTCGTGCTGGAACGCCTCCTGATTCCGGGCCCGCTCCTCCTGATCCATTCCGGCGTGGTAGGGACGAACGCGCACGCCGTGGGATTTCAGGTATGTGGCGGTCTGCTCTACTCCCTTGCGGCTGAGGCAGTACACGATTCCCGCCTCACCCTTATGTCGCTCGATCAGTGCGAGGATCTCCCGACGTGTGTTCCCCTGACCTTTCTTGCGGACCCCGATTTCAAGATTCTGCCGCAGGAACGAGCCCTTGTAGCCGCCGGGTTTCGACATGCCCAGCTGGCGGACAATGTCACGCGCGACGGTGCGGGTCGCCGTCGCCGTGAGTGCGAGGACCGGAACATCGAGACCCTCCTTCAGGCCCCGAAGTCGGCGATAGGAAGGCCGGAAGTCATGGCCCCACTGACTGATGCAATGCGCCTCGTCCACGACCAGTAGCGAGATACGGCAATTGCGGACGAAGTCGCGGAGACGGCCGTCGAGCGCTTCTGGAGCGAGGTATACCAGCTCATAGTCCCCTCGCCGCAGGCCGTCGATCCGCGACTGCCGCTCGGCGAAGTCGAGGGAGCTGTTGATGTCGACCGCGTTGAAGCCGAGTTCCTGCAGGGCATCGACCTGGTCCTTCATCAGGCTGATCAGTGGGGACAGGACCAGAACCGTACCGTCCAGCATGCGTGCCGGTAACTGATAGGTCAGGGACTTTCCGGCCCCGGTGGGCATGACTCCGATGCAATCCCGGCCCTCGAGTACGACGTCGATGATCTCGCGCTGACCCGGGCGGAAGTCGTCGTATCCGAAAACCTTCTGAAGGACGTGATGCGGGTTGGTGAGGTCCATGCAGATCGGGCGGGAGGGTCGGTTCGCAGAAGGTAACGGCAGCACCCCGACTCGGGATGGCGAGGTGAGATCGGGTCAGGACGGTGTAGGGATTCGGCAGGCCCGCTCTACACGCTCTGGCCTTCCATGGCTCACTGATCATGATGGTTCTACGATGGGAGCGACCCACTCAACGCTCGGGAGCTCCCTCCATGAACCGTAGCATCGGCCGCTCCGTCGTGATCGCGATCGTCGCGGTTGCCCTGAATCAGGCAACGCTTCACGCGCAGGATCTTCTTCCAACCGAGAGCCCACTGCCTCGAATCGAAAAGGTGCGCAACTACCTCCCGCACATGACGCGCCCGGAGGTTCAGGAGCTGCTCTCCCGGTCCGACATGGTGATCATCCCGGTTGCCTCACTCGAGCAGCACGGGCTGCATCTGCCAATCGGGACGGATTACCTGAACGGTGTGGAGCGTGCCAAGCTGATCGCTCAGCAGGCAGACGTGCTCGTGGCGCCTATTCTGCTGCCGGGGCAGTCGCCCTATCACATGGGCTTCGAGGGTACGATCACGCTCCCGTCCTCTCTCATTCAGGAGGTGTACGTGGAGGCGGTGAAGAGCCTCGTACGCCATGGCTTCAAGCGCTTCCTGATGCTCAATGCACACGGAGGGAACGCCGCGACCACCCGCTTCATCGTCGATCGAATCAATCAGGAGACCGCAGGGATCGCGGTCGATCTCGGATCCGTGCTGGGCCCGTTCCGGCCGGAGATCAACGAGCCTTCGGGATCGACGGTCGCCGTCTTCGATCGGCACGGAGGGACGGGTGAGACATCCAACTCGATGTACCTGACGCCGGCGCTTGTCGATCTCGAGGCGGCGGTCCCGGCCGAACTCATGTTGCCTCCGCACATGGAAGCCATGTTACCCGACGTTGTCTCGGGTGACCCTACCGCCCTGACGGTCTTCCTCGCGGAAGGGCTGAAGGACGAGGGGACGGGGAAGGGCACGTCGGCCGAGGAGATGACATCGACCGGTGTCTGGGGTGTTCGTGACCCCCGTGAGGCCTCGGCGCAGCGTGGTTGGGCTGACACGGCGTCGATGGTTGCGGCCGCGGTAGGCTTCATCGAGCGCTGGAACCAGCTGCGACCCCCCGGGACTCGGTGACACCGTGGTCCGAGTTCGTTGGGGTGAGGAACGATGGGGGCGCGGGGACCTCGCCGCGCCCCCGTCCGCCCTACGCCCTCAGTTCCCAGAATGTCTCGACTTCGGCGGCCATGTTGCCGGGCAGTGAGCCCATGCCGACAGCGGCCCGGGTCCCGGTACCGGCCTCCTCTCCGAAAATGTCGACCATGAGGTCGCTGAAGCCGTTGATCACGGCGGGCTGCTGAGCGAATCCCGGAACGGCATTCACCATGCCAAAGGTTCGAACGAGTCGAGCCACACGATCCAGGGTGCCGAGGCGTGCGCGCATGGTGGCCAGGATGTTGATTCCGCACTGACGCGCGGCGGCCTGGCCCTGCTCGACCGTCAGGTCCTGTCCGACGATGCCCTGATGTCCGGGTGAGGCATCGGGCATGCGGGGCGTGTGCCCCGCCACGTAGAGCATGTTGCCCACGATCACCGTGCCCACGTAGGTCGCGACCGGTGGAGGGGGCACGTGCAGATCAATGCCGAGTTCCCGCAGTCGTGCCTCGGGGCTCACTTGCCAGGGCGCCTCGGACAGCTTGGGTTGGGCTCGCACGGACCCGGGAAGCAGTGACGCGAGCGAGGCGCCTGCCGCCCCACGGATGAGTCGACGGCGGGTCAGGATCTCCAGCATGTTGGTCTCCTCGGGTGTTCCGGATCGGCCGGGTGAACGCGGTGAACGACGATGCAGATCCGGAGCGTAACCGGGGTGGACAAGCTTCGCACGTTGGATGATCGTCAGCCCATGATGGCTCCCTTGAGGAATCTTTTGATTCGCCCCGCCGTTCTCGTCATCGGGCTCGTCGTCCATGGCTGTGGAAACGACGGTGTCGGCCCGGACGATGGAGGCGGCGAGGTCGACCTCGAGGCTCTGTTCGCGCCTGCGTCCAGCAACGAGATCTCGACCGTATCCGCCGACTGGGCATCCCGGAGCCTGGATGCCGTCGACGTCTCGACCGAGTTGGACACGGTCGTCTCGGTTGTGGGACTGGACGTGCGTGTCCGCATCATCTCGCACCTGGTCGACGGCTCCGTGCGTCACATTGGAGCAATCATCACTCCCTCATCGATCTCGGGGTCAGCCCCGGTCGTGGTTTATTCGCATGGCGGTTCTGCCGGCGTCGATTTGAATTACGCACTCTTCGGGTACCTGCCCACGTTCGGTGATCTTGCTCGAGACTTCATCTGGGTCGTCCCATCGTTCCGGTCCGAGCCGTTGATCTTCGGAGATCGAAGCTGGGTGTCGGAAGGATCGGGGAGTCCGTGGGATCGTGACATCGACGACGCGCTTTCACTCCTCAACGCGGCGTTCGTTGTGGAGACACGGGCCGATTCGACGCGCGTCGGCGTCCTCGGGTTCAGCCGAGGTGCAGGGGTCGCCTTGCTGATGGGAATCCGTGATGACCGTATCGATCGCGTCGTGGAGTTCTACGGTCCGACCGATTTTTTCGGGCCGTTTGTCGAGGCGGTGGTCTCGGAGGCTCTGGCGGGAACGCCCCGGGACCTGCCCGGAATGACCGAACTCGACCGGGATGTGATTCAGCCTCTGGTCCGTGGAGAGATCGACATGGCGGCAGCACGACTCGAGCTCGTTCGTCGGTCATCCGTGTTGTTCGTCGATCGAATGCCAGCCGTTCAAATCCATCATGGAACGGCTGACGACGTAGTGAGCGTCAGCCAGGCGGAGTCTCTGATATCCGCCCTCGAGGCTGCAGGACGGTCGGAGCCTGATGTTCAGGCATTCCTCTACGAGGGGGGAACACACGATCGGGGTGCGTTGATCGGGGCGCTCGAACGGACTCGTGGCTTCCTGGTCACGCTCCTGGAGTAGGGTCCGGATCCTTCCACCCCCGGGCGACTGTCTCGGCCACAAAACTCGTCATAAGCTTCGGAGTTCTCTGGGGTAGCGCGATTGCCCGGCAGCAGACGAGCTTGGCACTCCCCCTTTATTCGACTCCAACGGCAATGTCCCCGCGAGCGCCGCGATCATCGGCGCCCGGGTTCAGAACGGAGCGCTGAACAACGAGCCATGCGCGCCTGGACTCTTCCCCGATCCGGACCGCCGGAGGTCCTCGAACTGAGGGATGTGCCGGACCCCGAATTGGGGTCGGGTGACGTCCTGATCCGCGTCGAGGCGATCGGTATCAATTACGCCGAGGTGCTCTCGAGGAAGGGACTCTATGGCTGGGCGCCGGACCGCCCGTATGTCCCGGGCATGGAGGTCGCGGGCCGGATAGAAGCCATCGGTCCGGATGTCATGGGACGAAGCGTGGGAGAGCGGGTGCTGTGCGGCATGCAGTACGGGGGGTATGCCGAGCGTGTGGCGGTTCGTGCGAATCGAGCCCTTCCGGCTCCGGACCACTTCTCGATGGACGAGGCGGCGGCCTTCGGCGTGAACTTCATGACCGCGTGGGTCGCGCTGACCGAAATGGCGCGCTTGAGGCCCGATGACCGTGTCGCCATCACCGCCGCGGCGGGAGGGGTGGGGACGGCGGCGGTGCAGATCGCGTCCGCGTTCGGGTGCGACGTGGTCGCGCTCGCCGGGAGCGAGGAGAAGCTCGAGCTCACGCGCTCATTGGGGGCTGCGCATACCGTTAATTACCGCGCGCCCGACTTCGAGTCCGTCTTCGACTCGATCACGGCCGACCGCGGACTCGACGTCGTGCTCGAGGTGGTCGGCGGAGACGTTTTTCGCGCCTGCAACGCACGGCTCGCGAACTTCGGACGGCTGGTCGTGGTCGGGTACGCCCAGCTCGACTATTCGAAGTGGAATCCGTTCTCGTGGTGGCGGGCGTGGCGGGATGCGCCGCGCATCAAGGTGATGGATGCCGCCGTGGCGTCCACCGGCCTGCTCGCCACGCACATCGGATACCTGTTGCCGGATGAGGAGCGGCTGCTCGGCGTGTGGAGTGCACTATCCGACTTCGTCGCCGCGCACGATCTACGGCCGATCGTCGGATCCACCTGGGCCTTTGAGGAGCTGCCCGAGGCGCATCGCTTCATGGAGTCGCGAGCGAGCACGGGCAAGCTGGTCGTGCGGGTAGGGCAGGGCGAGGATGCGCCCTAGTTCAGTCGAACCACCCCTCGTCATCGAGCAGGCCCCAGAGACGCTGTACCGCTCGTCCACCCGCGTCGGCGATCGCTTCCAGGTCTTGTGCGAACTCGCCGTCCGACACGAGCGGGCGCCCATCGACGAAGACCCACGAGACGGAGCGGCCGCTGGCGTAGAGCAGGTTGTTGAGCGGTTCCCGAGGGGGAGCGCCCGACCCGGTCAATGGACCGCTCAATTCGATGGCCACGAGATCGGCCAGTGCGCCGACCTCGACCACGCCGAGATCGGGCCTGCGGAGTGCTTGCGCCGGTACCCTGGTGCATCCCAGCAGAGCATCCACGACCGTCGGGGACTGAACGGAGCGCCCCGGCTGAAGCTCCTGTAGGAGGGCCGCCCGCGC
>Ga0181594_10003497_pt1 | contig 14196 bp, 20 predicted proteins | sample 071ome_18_FD_145603 | JGI IMG/M metagenome (GOLD analysis project Ga0181594, IMG submission 145603) | Coastal salt marsh microbial communities from the Groves Creek Marsh, Skidaway Island, Georgia - 071413BT metaG (spades assembly) | ecosystem: Environmental > Aquatic > Marine > Intertidal zone... | reverse complement strand
GATGCGGGCCATGGCGACCTCGCGGGAGAGCGGCACGGTGGCGTCCACCAATTGCTGCATTTGGTCGCTGATGAGGCCGACCGATTCACCAATGCCCGACAGACCGTCGAGCATGATACCTTGCATGACGCTGATTTTCGCTTGGGCGTCGTCAATCAAACGGGAGGCCTGAAACGACCCCACAACGTCGAAGAACACACGGGATGCGCCCGCTCGGAGAACGACCATCAACGCCCCAACACACAGGGCGACAACGGGCATCAGGTCGAGGAAGAACACGAAAAATCACCGCTATGCTAATCTCGACTCACGATGGGAATACCCATCCCCTTGAGCATCTCAAGGCCTTGGCTGTCGTTTAACAGTTCACGCTTGGCCTGTCGCTGCTTCCTCCGTGCGACCATGGCGTTGCCGTCTGCCTTCTTTTTGGCCTTTTCGGTGGCCTCGCTGATGCGGTCCTGCATATCCTGTGCAACCGTCAGGTCGAGCATCATGCGCTCGTTGCCGCCTTCGCAGTCGTAGCGGTCCCACAGGTCCGAGGGAAGCGTCCCCTTGTAGGCCATCGTCAGGCTTGGGGCGACTCGGAAGAAGGTTCCAAAGGGGGCGCACCGTCCGGGTCGTCCCCACGCACGAAGCCAAGAATCATCCTGAGTTCTTCCGAGGTCAGGTCGTCAATGTCGAAATCCTTTGGCTCAACAATGCAATAGGGAACCCACGACCGGATTTGATTTTCGTAGCCCGCACCGGCCTCATCGAGAGCAGCGGAGAATTGCTGCTGTTGCTCAAGGGTCCATTCTGACGGGTCAAGCCCGAAGTGGGCGTGGTCGCGGAACACGCGAGCCTGAATGTTCTCAATCTTCAGTTTCGCCATTCCGCCTGCTTGACGGACGACGAGTTCTGTTCCATCATCAAGTGTGAAGGTCTTTTTCAATACGGGCATAATCACTCACTCTTCTTTTTCTTCGGCGTTTCGCCGCTCTTCTTGGCCGGGGCCTTCTTTGCAGGAGCCTTCTGCTGCTTTGGCTCCACAAGGAGTTCCTTAAAGACGCCGGGGCGCACTTCCGTTCGCTCCCAAACGCCGAGGTCGTCCTCATATCGAATCGTCATTTATCTCCCTCCATCAAGGCGTTGTTTCGTAGGTCATAAACACAAAGACGAGGCTTTGCAGGTTCTTGTTTGGAATAATCGTGAGGTCGTGGATTTCGACAAGACCGGGGCGAGAGCCAATCCACGCCTGAAGGTCGGCATCGAGGTTTTCCACGTCGCTAACCAACCGCTCAACGACCACGTTTGCGGGTTGGACGGGCATTTAACCACCTCAATAGGTTCCGGCGGTTGAGTTGAAGACGTTAATGTCCATCATCTTGTCCGTGTCGCCCGCATCAACGAGAGCCACGAACCCAACGCTCATGGTGTTGGTGTCCCGACCGCTGACGTTGGCTTCGGGAGCCTCAAAGCGAATCTTGTAAAAGGTGAAGGACAGGAGTTCGGCCGTGGTGTCGTCACCGAACACGACCTTGAGAGCCGCGCCACCGGAGCCGGGGTTGAACTCCAAGCCGTCCTCGGTCGTCAGTTCGGTGTAGGTCGGCTCGCCCACGGTGTCGGTGTGGACCACTTCGTTGAACTCGATGGTCCCGCTGATTTCACGACGCTGCACGGGCGGCGCACGAATGTAGGTGGTGCTGCCGAGGCCACAGGCGTTGTCGCCGTCGCGGTTGAGGTTAATGTCGAAGGAAATGCTCTTCACGGCGTTGGAGGCCGTCGAGCCACCGTCAAAGAACACCTGCGCGTTGCTGAAATAGAGAGCGGGCAGGGAGTCGGGGAACGAGGGGGTGGTCGTGCCGACTGCGGCGAGGGAGGCGATATCCTCGGACTGACCCATGAACGACGCGCTGATGGTGGCGTATTCGTTCAGGGACGCGCTGACGGAGAGCGAGTTCACGACCATGCCGGTGTAGGTGTGTTCCTTGTCCTCGCGCCCAACGAGCATGGAAAAGGAGGGCATCGTTCCCGACTCGGTGAAGGTGTGCTGAACCGGGGACACGCCGCTTGCGGTGTTTGCGCCCGTGATGCCGAGCATCAGAAGGGCCGTAAAGTCGTCGTTCATGGCGGCGAGGTTCACATCACCCTCGGTGTATTCCTTGCCGGTCACGGACTTGGCCGCACCGTAGCGGCTCATGTCGTCGCGGGTGAGAAGGTCGTATTGGTGGCGGATGGACTCGTCGTCCACCTCACCGAAGGTCCAAGCAACGCCGGGTGTGGTTCCATAGGTGGACTCCTTCTCAAGAGCCACGAAGCGGTTGTCGAAATCGGACATTCAAACCACCTTCTGTGTGCATCACAGGTAGGGATTGACGTTTAAGGGTTCACCTTTTCCTCATGTTGATGCGCCGGTCGTAGGTAAAGGTCAGCAAGTGGACGCAGGTAAGGTCTTCTTGGTTGGTGCGGTGGTCGAGTTCAAGGCTGTATTCCATGAGCGAGTCGGTGGTCCCCTTAAGGCCCGTCGTGGTATAGACCTCATCGAACACCTCACCCGCGATATTCAGGCCCATGCGGAACGCGTTCTCGTAGTTTGTGCCGCGCGTGATGATATAGACGAGAACCTCGTAGGTTTGGTCCACCGAGCCGCCACCAAGCGCAGAAAATTGAGGTGATTTTACGTCGCGCAGAACCACGTTGATGAACGGCGCAGGCTGACGCGACAGCATTTCACCCGTCAGGTCATACCCGTAGCGGATAGCCGAGTCGTCCATGTGGGTCTTGAGGTAAAGCCTGTTGCTGTTCCGCAGCGTTTCAACCACGGAGAGAGCCATGCGAATGAGCGTGTCGGTGGCGAAGTCGGAGGTCGCCAATTCGTCCGGCCCAAAGGCCCCGTCGGTGGTCGCATAGACCGAGGCCCACTTGATTTCTCCGCTTCCTGCACCGGCATAGTTCCCGAAGCGCAGGTTGTGTTGGGAGGCTGAAGACGACACGTTGGCGTTCACCTCAAGGTAGTGGGTGTTGGCGTCGTCGTCCTCAATGATTTCGCGCATATACAGGCGACCGACGTTGTTTTCGTCAAGCGTCAATCGCAGGACGAGCGGCACGGGGTTCTCTTCGGCCATCGAAATGTCGAGGTCGTCGGATGTGACCGTGGTGGTTCCGACCAATTTCACCTTCTGACCCGCGCTCAACACACGGACTTCGTAGCCGCCCGTGGACAGGTAAAGAAGCATGGTGTCGTCGTTAGGAACGGTGTTGTAGGAGAAGCAGGCCACAATCGTCATTCCGGTGGCTGCTTCGGCTTCCGGCGTGTTGAGGATTTCGTATTGGACGTTGCTCGTCACCCAATACCCATCAACGGAAGAGCCGCCTGAACCAAACTCAACAGACCACGCTTGGTTGTTGCGCGTCACCGTTGGGGACGTAGGGTCGTCGCCGTTTAGTCGGCTCGTCCAATAGTCAGTCCGCTTTGCTACGCCCATGTTTTCACTTCCGATAAAATGTTCCGGGGCCGTAGGTCTTTTCGATTTTTGATTGAATACGGCTTTCAAGTCGTCGCGTCACAATGTCTTCCGCATGACCCATGTAGCCCAATGCGGGAAAACCGGGGTGAAAATACTTTCCGCCGGGGATGAATGGTGTGTCTCCACCCTGTCGGCCCAATTGCCGACCCTTATACCTTGCGGTTCCTTTTCCTGACTGTCCCGTGTAATACACCCAACGTGCGGCCATGCCGTCTTCGTAAGCGGGAGCAAGGTCAAACACCTGCCCGTCGTCGTCAGGGTTGGTGTATGTTGGACCGGCAAACATTCGCGCAAGAATTGAACCCGTGCTTACCTCGATAGGTTCGTAATCAAGCGTCAAGGCAATTCTGTTTGCAGCAGTTCCACGCTCCGTCACCATTCTTCCCTTCTGAACCATCCATTGTCGGGTTTCGGATTTGGCTTCGGCCATCACCTTTTTCACGACCTTGGCGATTTCGTGAATCAATTCTTCGTGCATATGCGAAAGCATGAACATGAGTTCTTCGGCATGGACCGAAACGTAAAACCCCCTGTGAGCAGGGCTTGTTTCAACGCCAAGCATTAGTCCACACTCCCCAAGTGAGCCAAGCGCGACAGGGCTTTCGTAGCACGGTTTCGCATCAATTCACCACGGGGCTTCGACGTTTCGTTGCCTTGAAACAGGGCTTCGTCTTCGGTGTAAAAGGCGGCTGCGAAGTCGGCACAAATCTCACGAAGGACGTGCGCGAACTCGCCTTCCTGCACCGTGACGGACGAGGCATGACTAAACGACAGGCCGCTTACGCCGGTCAGGTCGTTGCCGCTCTTGCCGGTCCACGCGATAGAATCACCGTCCACGTTTCCGTTGCCGGAGGTCGAGAAGGACGAGGCGTCCGTAAGGCTGACGGTCGTTGCGCCTGCGTCGGCTGAAGACGCAAGCGTCGTTTCAGCGATATGGTCGCTTGGCACGTCGCGCCCGTAGTCGCGGAATGTTTGGTCGATTTCGATTGTGGCTCGACGGATGGCTGAGGTCAGGCGGGTGGATGCCCTGCTCCGCTGCGCTGAATCAAGGCCAAGACGCGACCCAACATCAGAAGTGGAGCAATAATACGCCATCAGACCACACCCATAAGGCTCATGCCTGCAAAGCCGCCGCCAACGACGCCGAGAAGCCACCGAATAATCATGCGTTGGTTCTCGTCCATCTTGTCGATGATATCGAGCAGACGGCGTTCCTGCGAGGCCATCTTCACGTCAATTTTGTCCACGGCACTTGTGAGGTTGTCGAGCATTTCGCCGTGCTTGTCGGTGCGCCGTTCAAGCGATTCAACACGGTGGACAAGCACCGGGTCCATCTCACTCGCCATCAGACACCATCTCCTTGACGGTATCGACGGCTTCTTCGACCTCTTCCACGATTTCCTGAATCTCGTCAAGCGTGACCTTGCCGTCGGCCATCACGCGACGGTAAAGACCGAGGCCTTTCTCGATGAGGTAAGCAGCAGCGACGAGGTAAATTGGGATAAGCATTGGCTCCATGTTTTTCACTCCTTGAACTCAATAACCTTCACAGCGGAATGTGGAATCACGGTGAACGGCCTGCTTTCGCCCGGTCTATACAGACGGTAGCCATGGGTTGTTTCTTCAATGTTCACATTCGTATAGGCCTTCTCGGGAGGCTGATACACAATTTTACCTCGGTTCACTTCAACCACCCCACCCACGAAAAAGGGAGCATCAGAAGCATCAGGGCGACCAACACCGCCCAAGCAAGGTATTCAATCGGGCGAAGCAAGGCTGAAACACCGTCCCGATGAACCTGTCGGTCAAGCACGGTATAGACGAACACATCAAGGTTAGCATCACGCACGTTTCATTCCCTCCGGCCTTCCGTTGATTTCGTAGCACACGTCGCAGAATCCAAATGGGTTCGTGCCTTCCTCGTAGCAAATGCCACACCACCGCCATTTGCTTTGATGGACCTTATGCTCAGGCATTTCGCCACCCCTCAATCTGTTCATCGGTCGGTGCGTCACCATGACCGGACGGCCATGCTTCGCGCACGAATACACCGTCCACGACGAGAGCGTAGTCCACGAAGTCCTGATGCTCAAGCGTCGTGTTAGCGACAAGGGCTTCTTCAATCGTGAGCATCAAGACACCTTCCTAATCGCACAATAATTGTTGAAGTTCGCAATTGTGCCTGCGTTTTCATAGCACAACATTGACGAGAACGGCATGTTCCAATAGACAACCGGCGTAATGATATCCCCTACCTGAAGGTCGAGGACGCGGACGAGGGTGTTCGGCATCGAGGACGAATAGGCCATCTGCACGGGACCGAGTTCAGTCGTTGCTCCCCGCGTGACCCAAATACGCGTGTAGTTCGTGTAGGACGAAGACCACACCAACCCCCACCCTGCCGATGCGTTCCTAAACACAATGCTCAGAATCATTTCATACGTCCCCGCCGCGTTGATGGTGATTTGACCGAGAGGGGCGTTATACGTCGGGGCGGTTCCGCTTGAGGTTCGCACAAAGAAGTTCGTCAGCGTGTTCCATGAGGCTTTCGAGCCTGCGGTCATGCTCACACCATTGGAGTCAAGAAGCAGCAAATCGGGAGCGGGTGCGCTCGTCAGGTAGCCCGCCGCTGCGTGGTCGCCCCATCCGAAGGCTGCGTTCCAATTGGTGCGCTCGGCTGATGTGGTGACGAGGCCTGAGCCTGCGTTGGTGATGGAGGCTGCGGGGGATGCGCCAAACACGGGGTCAGACTCGGAGGTAAGGAAAGCGGCGTGGTTGAAGGTGGCTTCGTGGGTGGCTATGGCCCCCGCAACCTCATACAGACCCGCGTGGTCGCCCCACCCATAGGCCGTGTCCCATTGGCCCTGCTTGGCCGTCGTAGGCAGGGAATAGCCGGTGTCGTAGGCAAGCGCAAGCGTTCCTGACGTGGTGATGGGGGAGCCGCTGATTGTGAAGCCCGTGGGAACCGTAGCAGCAACGCTCGTCACGGTTCCTGAGCCACCACCGCCACCTGTGGCCCCTTCGTCAATTGGGAGCGCACGGACGGCAAGCGAGCCGTTAGCGGCGTAGTGGATAATGAAGCCGATAGGTAGGATGATGCCGGACGACGGGGCGACGTTGGTGAGGCCACCTGCGTTGGCTTGGTCGCAATACAGAATGTCGCCGTCAGCCCACGTTTCCGACACAGGCTTGAGAGCCGTCAAATCTATGCCCTTGATTCTTCCAAGGGCAAGGGCGGCTGAGTCGCCTCCGGTCAGCACGTTTTCCTGAAGGATGCCGACAAGCACCTTTGCGTCGCCCGTTCCGCTTGCGTCCATAGCGTCAATCAGGATTTTGCCTGAAGCACCAACACTACCCACGGCCATAACCACGGTTCCTTTTGTGAGCGGGCTTCCGGTTTGGTTCTTGACCGACCATTGGAACGTCTGCCCGACGTGTGCGTGAATGCCGTTCACCGTGCCAACCGCCAAGGTCTGCTCGTTTTCGTCCCATCGGACCTCGCCCGCAATCGACACATCAGTTTCGCGCGTGGTGTCGAACTCAAGCCCCACCAAGCCGGTGACGTAATCCGTTGGGCCAAGCGCGGTGCGTGGGCTGCGATACAGGCCGGGGCTGATTTGGGAGAACGACCAAGAGCCGCGAATTGTGGGTGGCTTTGTGAGGCGAATGTCCGAGCCTTGGTCGTCGCTGTCCACAGGGCCTTTGAGCAGCACACCGTCGCCAATCGTCAATTCTTCAAGGGACAGGTAGCGGTTGTCCGGCAGAATAACACGGTGTCCTGCCGTGTTCGCATAGAACTTCATGCTGCGAATGTTGCAGATGAAATCACCGTTGTTGTAGGTGGCCGAATAGTCCACAGGGATTTGAAAGCCACCCGACGTAGCCAAGAACTCGTAAGTCGCCATACCACCGTCAAACAGGGGAATGCTCACGTCGAATGCGTCAATCCTGAACGCTTTTAGTCGGTCTTGGTCGTCCATGTCGGTTGTTGGGGACCAAGTGGCCGCACTTTGGATTGTGAGGTCGGGAAAATAGGCATAGCCGAGCGTTCCGGTGGGTGCGGCGTAATCAGGGCCAAAGTCACCGCCCACAAGGACGAGCGACGTGCCGTGCTGCCCGTCGTCAAATGTGGTAGCGGTCGAGGCCGTCATAGCAAACTCGATTGTGCCGGAATAGGACGCGCTGTCTCCGACCATGACGAAACGTGTGCCGAAGGACTTGTAGGTTCCAAAATAATTCGGGGATGCGCCATGCTCAAACTCAATGGCCTGTCCGGTTCCGGCGATTGCACCGTTGAGGAAAAGGGCCTTGGTTCGCAGGTCATTGACGAGCGTAAGCGTGTAAATAAACGAGTCTTCGATGATAACCTCGTCCACGGTCAAAGCCGACACGGGCATGGGAATGTCCCATGAGCAGCCCTGTGTGGCCGACAGGTCGAAGATAACGCGGTCGCCCGTAGTTGGGACGGCTGCGGGACTCCAATTGGCCGCTACGTTGGCCGACGTGCCGGTCGTGCCAAGCCAAGTGTAGTCCGTCATTAGCCATCAACCCGCGTCTTCGTTGCTTTGAAGACGAAGGCCGAGCCACCCTGTTCGCTGATAAGAGCGAGCAATTCGTTGGCTCGTTGCTGATACGCCCTTAACTGCGCGTTCAAACGAATGTCGTTTTCCCGCTTCTCACCTTCGTTATCAACATAGGAGGGAATGGTGTCCACAAGAACCTGAAGACAGTCTGAAACGACCAAGGCTTTGATTGCTGCTTCCTGTTCGGTTTCCGTCACCGCGTTGGTGGTGTCGGTTGGGAGGAACGTGGCGTTGCGCGACGCCTTGTTCACCTGAATTGTTCTCAGGGTGATGTATTCTGAAATGGTGGCGTCATTCAAGCCACGCGGACGGCCGAGAAGGTCACGAATCGTGTCCGTAGTGACCGTCATTCCTCTTCACCCACCTTGTCCTCAGGCCACCGTTGGTTGAAGTCCCTTGGAACGTCAAGAATCGAAGCGTCATTTGGAGGTTCCGCACACCTGCCTAACACAAAGACCAATTTTGTTTCGACAATCATGCGAGCCATGCGCGAATCGGGCATCCAAATGGTGTCCTTCGTTTCAATGAGCGTCACCGGATTTTGAGGTGCGCGGGATGCAGGCTTCGCAAGTCGGACAAGCCAACCGTTGCGACTGAGCCAATGCTCAAGCCGATGCTCAAGGTCAGCGACCTTTGCGCCTTCAGGGACGGGGATGCCCCGCCGGTTCAGTTCCTTAACGAGAGCGGCTTTGCTCAAGTTCAGGCCACCTTCACGGCAAGCACATACACATCAATGACCGGGGCGTCGGAGGAAGCCGCGTCGGTGTGCGTCACCTTGAGGGTTCCGCCCGCAGCGATTTCGACCTTGGTGTCGTCCATCTCGCCCGCAGCCGCACGGGTGTTCGCACCGCCGGACACGTCGATGGCGTCGCTGATTGCGTCGCTACCGTTGAAGACTTGGAGGGTGTCGCTCGCCGCGCCCGCTGCTCGGAGGTAGCAGAACGCGTCAATCACGCGCACCTTCTCAGCCATCGTCAAGGACGTGTTGGACGTGCCGCTGCCCGCCGTGCTGAGGTGGAACACCATGAGGGGACCACCGGCTGCTCCGTCCTCACCAACGAGGCCGAGGTGCTTTGACTCAACGAATCCTTGCATCTTGCGGTTTTGCGCCATCTTGTTCACCACCTGTATTCTTTAGACTCGCGCGTCAGAATCAAATGACGCCGGTAATCTTGCAAATCCGGTTGTTCGTGCCGCTCGACGCACCGTCTTGGTGTTCGTGAACGACCGCACCCATGTAGCCGGTCAAGAGCCAATCGTAGCCAACACCGGGGAGGCGGGTCAGTTCGGTTTCTTGGAAGCCGGGGCCGTTGTAGCGGAAGAACTCAGCCGTTTCGCTGCCGGGGATGAGCAAGAGCGCATCCGAGCCGAGCGCAGCGGTCGAGTGGCCGCCCGTGTAGTCGCGGGTGTAATACACGGTGAGGTTGGCGACGCGGCGCAGGTGGTCCGCGAGGCTCTCCACGACGTTCCCGTAAAGTTGGGTGTTCAGGAGTGCGCTGCGGGTGGAGGCAGGGAGAATCAGGGCCATCGGTTCGTCGCCCGACACACGGCCGTTGGCGAAGATGAGGTCCATGGCGTTCAGGAGGTCAGCCTCTTCGTCAGCCGTTGCGGAGCCGAAGGTGGCCGTCGCAGCCTGCGTCTGACCCGCACCACCGACGAGGGTGTCGAGAATCAGGTTGTCGATGGTGTCGGCAAGGCCGCGCACAATCGCCAATTGCTGACGGTCGATGTTCTCAAAGGATTCACCGCGCAGGCGAACCGAGTCGAGGAAGGTCGTGCGACCCTGACCCTTGCTGAGTTGGACCGTGTAGTTTTCCGTTCCAATCTTGGTCGGCTCGGTCACGGCCGCGTCGTCCAAGGGGTAGGTGAAGGAGCCGGTCACACCCGTATACCACTTGAACTCAAGCCAAGGGACGGTGCGGGAACCGACGACCTTCGTGCCGACGCTGATGCGGTCGGACTGAAGTTGGATGAAGTCGCGGAGGGTCTGCTCAAGCACGGCGTCACCCGTCCCGAAGGGACCGGCGGCGGCTTCGACGTTGAGGATTTGTTCAAGAGTTTGCTGCATTATCTCACTTCCTTTATTGTGTTCAAGCGTGGACCGCCGAGTTGGTGTTGATTGGGACGAGGGTTCCGGCGGTTGCGGTTTCACCCGCACCGACATAAACGCCAATCGCCTTCTGAGAGGTGGAGGTCTTGTCGCAGTAGCCGCTGCCGGAGGCGTAGGCCACGTCGCCAACGGCCCACGTCACGGCTTCCGAAGCAACCCACAGGACACCGCCCATTGGGAAGAAGGAAACCGTCGCACCGGAGGTTTCGTAAGCAAGGTCAGCGTCGCGGGAGGACTCGCCTGCGCTCACACCAACCGCAACTTCGGAGGCGGAAGCAGCGGTCACACGGAGGCCGGTGTCCTCGGTCAGCAAAAGGCCAACGCCGGTCACGGTTTGGCCGGTCTTGACGGCGGCGGTTCGGGGGTCTGTTCCTGAAAAAGCGGTCATGTTTAATCACCTCAAATGTTCATCTCGTCAAAGCGAGGGGCGCGGAAGCGGCCATCATTGGCCTCAACACCCGACAGGGTGCGGTTCCAAGCGGAGGCCCATGCGTTCCACGCACGGGCATACAGGTCTTCGGGCGTCTTCACGACCTTACCGTTCAGGTAGTTCGCGACGACAGCCTGCGAAGCCTCGACGGGAGCCTCGGACGCCACGGCGGGGGCCGGGGCCACGGGCTTCATCTCGACGGGTTCCGGGGCGGGGTGAGCCTCGTTCCACGACGCAATCAGCGAAGCAATCACAGGCTCGGACAGGTCTTCATGACCCTTGAGGCCGAGTTCGGTGGCCTCGGCAACGAGAGCAAGGCGGGCCTCTTCAGCCTTCGCCGCTTCCATGGCCTTGAAGTTCTCAATCTCGGCGCGGGCAAGGACGAGTTCGGCCTGAAGAGCCTCCATTTCGCTCGCCTCAACCATTTCGGTTTCGGACACAATTTCTTCGTCGGTCATGGGAATCGCTTCCTGTGCTTGAACGACCTCACGCCCCGGTTGTGGTATAAGGGTTTCCGATGCGGTCTTCCGAGCGCGGGGGTGTCCCTTCGGCAGCAAATCGTTGTCCTGAACGTAATTGGGGTTGCTTGGACGGCCGTTTCGGAGCAAATACAGGAAAGCCTTAGCGCGGGCAATTCCCCATCCGCCACGCGACATATTGGGGGCGTGGGAAGTGCTAAATGCGCCTGCACCCCGACGATAAACAGTAAGCAAAGCACCCATGCTCGCCTTGCTTCCTTTGTTTTTAGCATTATGCTCCCTCATCATTGATTGCAGACGGGCGCGAGTTTCCTCGCTCACCTTAATGTTCTTGTTGGGCTTCTTGGCGGAGCCGGGTGGATTCTTCTTGGACCCCTTGCGCCGCTCGCTCGGCTTGGCGGGCGTTTTACGAGGGTCATTCTTACCGGGCCTGCCGTATTGGAGAGCCTCAACAGTTTCCTCTTCGGAGGCGGCCATCGGCTTCTTTTCCATCTTCACGGCCTCTTCGATATTGGCGCGGTGGTAAGCGGGACGGTGAACGATGGCGAGGTGGTCGAACTTGAAGTCCTCATCAAACACCATGCCGTCTTCGTCGGCCTTGACCGGCGTTCCGTAGCCGCCAATGCTCACACCGTAGCCGGGACGGAGCCACATACCCGACTCCAACGCCTCAAACAGTTCCGGTCGCTCGACCACAGCCACATAGCGCACGTCATATCCGGTTTCGGTTTCGTGAACCGTGCCTTCGGTGACTTCGCCAACCACGGCCTCGTCCACGCCACCATCCATATTACGGGAGAAGCCACCCGCCGACAAGGGCTTGGGGTGGTTGAGGGTAAGGTCAGCACCGGGCATTTGCTTTGCTGCAACCTCAGCACCACGGCGCGTCAGGGACCAACGGTTCTTGTTCATACCTTCGTGGAACGCGATACCCCGGATTTCGATGTAGGAGCGGCCGGTCGAGGCTTCGACCTTGGCGACGATTTCCTCCACCGTGGCTTCCATGGTGACGTTCACGGGACGGCAGATACCATCAACCCCACGCTCTTCACCAATGGGACACGACGCTGCTTCGGCGTTCTTTTCCCCTGCTTTTTCCATGTATTCCTCATGGGTCTTGCAGGGCATGAACTTCCCGTCGGTTTCGTGGATGCCTTCGCAACCCATTTCCTTCGCGCGACCTGCGGCCTCACCGGGGTTGTCGTAGGTGTCCTTGCCGACTTCAGCGGCCTCGGCGCAGGATGAGCAGCACGGCTCTTCTTCAGCAACGAGTTCCTCGATAACCTCTTCGATGCCGTCAATGACCTTTCCGTTGGTGTCGTCCCACACGTCGAACCACAATTCGTCGCCCAACGACTCATGTTCTTCGTTTGAGGTCAATTGCGTGACGGACTTGGACCGCTCCCACATACGGCACGACCAATAGCGGGCCTTGGTTCGGGGGCCGGGGTTATCGCAGTTATGGCGGGAGCGGAAGTTCTTGCGGCGAGCGGGGTCGTCGCGCTTGATTTCCATGTTGGGGTCGCCAAAGCGCACAATAATGACGCGCCCCGACTCATTCTGCACATAAACGGCAAACTTGCGGGGGCCTTTTGGTGTGCGGAACGGCTTGCCAAGCGTGACCTTCTTTCCTTGGTATTCGGCCGCCTCGACCTCTTCATCCTTATGGTATTCAGCGTCCTTGCGCTCAAACATTGAATTGCAGACGGCATACCGCTGCTTTTCATCAGGGTAATCTTTCACAGCCTCTTCGCTACCCATGCAACGCTGCACGAAGTCGTCGCGGGATTCACCGGGCTGTGGGTCAGGCATCATTCTTCACCGTCCTGTGTCGTCACGCCTTCATTGTGGTGGTGGCCGACGTGACCTTCGTGAATACCAAGTTCGACGCGCTGCCGCTCATGCTCAAGCATTTGTTCGTGAGCAAGCCGCTGCGCCTCAAGGCTGCGGGCATGAGCAGACGACAGGTCGATTTCGCCTCGGTTGCTCGCCACAATTTCAGGGTGGAGGTTGATTTCGGTTTGCTGCTCGTTCTTCCACAGTTCAAGCATGGAGGTAATGATGATGAGCGCGGGACCGCCAATGATGGCGAGCAGCGTGGTATAACCGTCAATGTTCTGAATGACGGAATCGTCCTGCGTCCCCATCCAAATGATGTAGCAGCCGAAGATGAGCCACCCAAGGACAATGGGAACCCCAATCATCAGCATCATCCGGTCATTGAACGACTTCAAAGTGTCCACCGCCTGTTTCACCGATTTATTGGTTGTCGTTTGAACCTTCGGCTACATCGGTGGCTCCGGGTTGCGAATTGGGAAGCGGGTTTGGCCCATTTGGTTGCTTCGTCGGCTCTCTTCGCTCGTCCCCTTCCATATCGACCGGCAGTTTGAGGATTTCAAGGGCTTGATTCAGGGTGATAATTCCGGCCTGATACCCCATAGTCGCACGGCGCATGGACTCAAGCGGCGATTCTTCGGCCACCGGCTCAAACTCAAAGCGGGGGAGGTCTTGCATTCGGTGTTCAATGCCGAGCAGGGAGAGGTGCGTCGAAAACAATTGCTGAACGCCCTGAAAGACGACGTGTTGCAGGCGGCGAATGGCGGTGTTGGCCCAAGTGTTCGCGTTGTAGGTGGCCGCGAAGGTGGACCCCTTTTCCTGACCGGCCGCCACACGGGGGACGTGCAGCACCGCCGCGATATTGCTACCCACCATGTCGAGGAAGCCGGTGTTGTCGGGGACGGTGTTCTGCAAATCAACGTGGTGCAGGGTGACGTAGGAGGGCAGAATCGGCATTTGGTCGCCGCGCAGCCCTTCAAACAGGTTAATCACCTCGTCCATGATTTTGCCGAGGCGTTCTGCCTGCTCGTCGGGGTCGGTGATGTGTTCGATGGCCGAGCGGTCAATGGTGACGAATTGCTTAGTGAGGGCGTCTTCAAGCGCAATTCGATTGTTAATTGAATTGTATTTGGCTCGGATGGCCTGTTTGAGCGAGGTAAAACGGGATGCGCCCCACACACCATACGTCACACGGGACTTGCTGTCCGTGAACCAATTGCTCCGATAGTCAATGCGGAAGTGCAGCACCTCG